>Ga0306920_100012952_pt1 | contig 11342 bp, 10 predicted proteins | sample flu12Cox44000170_FD_204666 | JGI IMG/M metagenome (GOLD analysis project Ga0306920, IMG submission 204666) | Lab enrichment of tropical soil microbial communities from Luquillo Experimental Forest, Puerto Rico - flux4day.12C.oxic.44.000.170 (v2)... | ecosystem: Environmental > Terrestrial >...
CTCGTAGCCGGCGGACCCGGCGGCGATCCAAGTATCCGCATCGGTCTTTGGCAAAATCGTGCCGTGCCAAGCCGGCTTGGTAATGCGCGAACCTCGATCCCGGCGGTCCGTGCCTTCTCGCTCGCCGTCCTGAGCTTGCGCTATCTGGAACGAACTCTTGTTCGGATTCGCCAAGTCCATCGCCAGTGGCATGTCATTCGAGGGTCGAGCCGGAGGCGATACGTGGAGTATGGTCCAGGGATTGCTCACCAAAGGCTGAATCTCTGGGAAGCGTTTGCGCTCTTCGAGAGTCGGCTGCCAGGAGCGCCCGAGTGGCGGGCCAAAGAGTGCCCATGTCTTCAAGTCCTTGGCAAGCTCGGTGGTCGTGAATTTAGCATCGAGGGAATGGTACGCGGCGATCGGCGGCGTCGTGAACGCGAGCTTGCCGAAATTGGCGTCGATCTTCCCCTTGTGCTGCTCATAGAGGCGAACCCATACCTTGTCTCGATCGGACGGGCAGAAGCACATGTTCTCGGGCCGTCCGTTTACGCCGGGAATCGTTTCCAAACGAACATCTCGGTCCTTGGTGTTATTGCAGCCCCAGTAGAAACCCTCCGTGCCACCGAACCACTCGTTTTTGCTACTTCGATAGAGCTTGCTCTTGGCCGTGCCCAGCTCGAACATGGCCACTTCGTTTGTCTTTATGTCCGCAAGCAGCCATTCGTTTGTATACAGGCCGTTGTTTCCCTGCTTCAGAATCTCGACCGCGGAATCGATGCTGTCGGCGTACTGGAGCGCCTGCCGAATTCGCGATGCCAGGCTCATGCCCTTGATGTCGTATTTGGTTTGGGCGATAGTCGTCTCCGTAACCAGGATTCCCGCGTCGTTCATGTAATAGTCCAGGCCGCTCTGAATCCCACCTGGATAGCTCTGCATGAGGACGCGATGTCCCTTCGACGGTTTTACGTCGAGCCAAACGTTGTAGAAATAGGACGGATAGAGCCCGAACATCGTGATGTGGCCGAACACAATTTTGCCATCGGCGGTGGCCGGTCCAGTCGCCGCGAAGGCGCTGCAATGCATCGGTTTGGGCGCGGCGGTGGCCTGAGGCTGGGTATGAGGGAAACGCGCCCCTTCCAGCCCGGTCGGCAGTGCTTGAAGAGCGGAATCCAACGTCTCGATCTCCGGCCAGACGTTAAGTCCCACAATATCGACAATGTCAATCGGCCGGTTGTCAAATCGAGCGCCGGCGGCAGCCGCTCCATCGGCGATGCCCTTCATCTCTTCCAGGTATTCCCGATCATAACGCCTGAGAAACAGGGCATTGATGAGCGTACGTGTAACGCGCCAGCCATCGGCAGGTGCGGTCGGCGACGTCAACTGTGCCGAGCACTTGACGAAGTCCGTGATCTCCGGCGCCATAAGCCGGCCGTGTTGATAGCCGCGCTCGTAGGGTTCGCCTTCGATATGAAGCACGATCCACCCCGCCTGAGGATACCGGTATCCCGCGCCGTAGCGCTGAATGGACAGGGGGTCGGGCTGAAACAACGTTGGACTAACGTTGTCTGCCCCGGCGGCAGCAGTTGCACCGACGCTTAGAGCGAATAGAAAGATCCCGGCGAGGTTCGTGCATCGCATAGCTTCCAAGACTCCTTGTGAGGCGATATAGAGATCAATGGCATGGGCGACGAACGTCTTCTATTATCCGGTTTTGCCTCGATCTGGCAAATGCTAAACGGGCCGTTTGGCCGGTGGATCGCGCTCGCATACCGATGCGAGAGCGTTTGCTACAATGTCTATATCTCGAATGTCTTTATCGGGGTGAGACAGTGGAAGAAGAAATGAACGATCAAGACCGGACCCGCGAAAGGGATCATTGGCAAGCCATTGCGGAGCAACTGGGCCTCGCGCCCGAATCAGAGCGGCCGGAGACATCGGCTGACGAAAGAGCACAGATAGCGCATCACGTCGAGCCTCCGCCCGCCCAAATCGAGCTTGCTGCCGAGGCAAAGGCCGCTATCGAACCGAGAGAGATGCCGACGGAAACCAAAAACCAAATCGAGGCGGCGTTATGTCCTCCCGTGCCCACCGGCGAAAACACCGACGAAGGCGCGGTTGAGAATGAACCAGAGCGGCGGGCGCCTCGAGGGCGGCGAAAACGCGGCTCGGATTCATCCAAGTCAGCCAGGCACTCCGCCGAGCGCGCTCCCGGTCGCGAGAAGGAGAGTGCCGCAACGAGTAAACGCCGCGACAAAGGACGGGGGCGAAAGAAACAATCCAACCGGGCGGTGGAGGACAAATTGGAACCCGACCAGGTCTTACCTGCGGGATCGGAGGAGCCTGATAACGACGACGAGGGCTACGGGAACTGGACCGTGCCTTCTTGGTCGGAACTCATTTCCTCCTTGTACCGGCCGGAACGTTAAGGGAATAAGAAGAGGCTAGAGCAATGGCCGACGCAGTGATTGAGCGTGTGGGACCGGAAGAATTACCGGTAGTCGCCGAACTTTATAATCAGGTATTCCGACCGGCTCGAGATGTCGAATCATTTCGGCGGCGATTTCGTGGGCGCTATAACGTGCTCCAGTTGGTCGCTCGCGTGAACGAGCAACCTGTCGGGTTTTTCCTAGGATTCGAGCTGAAGCCCGACGTTTTCTTCACGTGGTTCTACGGCGTCCTGACGGAGTTTCGCCGCCAAGGAATCGCCTCGCAGCTCGTGGAGGCCGTTCATAGCTGGGCGGAGCAGAACGGCTATGAGGCGATCCGCATGGAATGCCATAACCAGCATCGACCGATGCTGCACCTGGCGATCACGCTTCATTACGACATTGTGGGCATCCGCTGGGACCCCGACCGCGGCGAGAATCTGGTTATCTTTGAGAAGTCGCTCGCAGGCAGCTAGCTGCGCTTTCTCAAACGGCACTCACCTTCGCGAATCTCTCTGAGAGCTCCGGAATTGCGGCCGTCAAAACATCCTCGATGTTCTCGGCGAACAAAAACTTCATTTCTCTCCGCACCGGGTCAGGGAGCTCGCGCAGATCTTTCTCGTTCTCCTTGGGCAGAATGACCTGTTTGATTCCCGCTCGACGGGCCGCCAACACCTTTTCTTTGATTCCACCAACCGGCAGCACCAGCCCCGCGAGCGTAATCTCGCCAGTCATCGCAGTGTCGTCACGGACTGGCAATCCACTGTAAAGTGACGCCAGCGCGGTCGCCATCGTAACACCAGCGGAAGGACCATCTTTCGGCACAGCCCCCGCTGGTACATGGATATGGACGCCGTTGCGACGAAAAATCCTTCGATCGATGCCGAGATCCTTGGCGTGGGACCAGATGAAGCTCTGGGCCGCCGAGGCGGATTCCTGCATTACCTTTCCCAGTTGGCCTGTCAGCGTCAATCCCCGGCCGCCCGGCAACAATACCGCTTCAAGGTAGAGGACGTCGCCACCCGCTTCGGTCCAAGCCAAGCCGGTGGCAACGCCCGGTGGAAGGCGGCCGCGGAGGTGCTCGCGAGCGAACTGTTGAGGGCCAAGCAGGTCAGGCAAATCATCCGGGGAGACAGTAACTGGCTCCTTTTGACCTTCGGCGAACCTGATCGCGACCTTGCGGATGACACGCCCGATCACCCTTTCCAGTTGTCGCACTCCCGCCTCGCGCGTGTAAAGCCGGATAAAGCGCTCGAGCGTTTCCTGCGGCAAACCAATCTGCTCGACTTTGAGGCCGGCTTGCCTTAACTGTCGGGGAAGGAGGTATCGGACGCAGATTTGCAGCTTTTCTTCCTCCGTGTAACCGGCCAGGCGCAAGATTTCCATCCGGTCCAACAGCGGTTGCGGAATCGTGTCGAGGGAATTCGCCGTGGTTATGAAGAACGCTTTGGATAGATCGAACGGTAGGTCGAGGTAGTTGTCGCGGAATGTAGAGTTCTGGGCCGGATCGAGGATCTCGAGCAGCGCCGCGGCGGGATCGCCTCGAAAATCCCTACCGAGCTTGTCCACTTCATCCAACATTAGAACCGGGTTGTTGACGCCGGCACGGCGAATCGCCTGGATCACTCGGCCGGGCATCGCGCCGATATAGGTACGCCGGTGTCCCCGTAGCTCCGCTTCGTCGTGCATCCCACCCAGACTCATTCTTTCAAATTTCCGTCCGAGCGCGCGAGCGATGGATTGCCCCAGTGAGGTCTTGCCGACACCGGGTGGGCCGACGAAGCATAGGATCGGCGCTTTTGCTTCTGGATTGAGCTTCAGGACGGCGAGTTGCTCCAGGATTCGCCCCTTCACATCCGCCAAGTCATAGTGATCTTCATCAAGCACTTGTCGGGCGCGGGTAAGGTCCAGCACATCTTCCGTGCGCTTCCGCCAAGGCAATTCCAAGATCAGCTCGAGATACGTCCGTGTTAGCTGGTAATCAGGAGCTGCGCTCGGCAGCTTTTCCAGACGCCCCAGCTCACGCTCGGCCTCCTTTCGAACGTCCTCTGGGAGATCTGCCTCGGCCAAACGCTTGCGCAACAGCGCCGATTCGGCCTCTTCCGGATTCTGCTCGCCCAATTCTTGGCGTATCGCCTTCATCTGCTCGCGGAGCATGTAATCCCGCTGCTGTTTGCTCATTTCTGTCTGCGCTTGGCTAGCGATCTTTTCGCGGAGCTCGAGAACCTGCAGCTCGCGGCCCAGATGTGTGTGAATGAGCTTCAGCGCGTCGAGACGCGAAGTGGATTCCAAGAGAGCCTGCTCCTTGTCGGAATCCAAGCTGAGGATGGAGCCGAGCAGGAAGGCAAGATGCAGAGGGTCGCGCGCCTGCGCCAACATTTGATTCAGGTCTATGGGCGCTTGCGGCTGAGCCAGCGAGAAAGCTCGCGCCGCAAGCTCCAACACGGCGCGCCGAAGCGCTTCCACTTCCGGTGTTTCATCTGTGGGCAACGGCAACGGCCAAGTTCGGGCCTTCAGAAACGGCGTGGTTTGCTCGAGTCCTTCTAAGATAACGCGGTCCACCCCTTGAACAATCAATTCGAGGGCGTTCTCCGAGCGGGCCATTTTCTTGATCACGGCGCGAGTGCCCACCGAGAAAAGATCGGCTTGCCCGGGATCCTCGACTTCGTTGTTCTTTTGGGATACCACGAGCAACATCTTGTCTTCGCTTGCTAGAGCCGCCTCCACCGCATTTCGCGAAGCGTGTCTCCCAACCGAGAGCGGCATAAGGAGATGGGGAAACAGCACCGTATTCTTGATCGGCAACACGGGAAGCAGCACTGAGCCCGCTTGAGTACTCATTGATTGGTGCCCTCCGCGTTGATTCGCACCATGAGCATGCCCGCCTGATAGTCGGTGGTGATCGTCGCGTGCGTCAAATCGCCGGGGAACTCGATGTGACGCTCGAACCGGCTATAGGCAATTTCCAAAGAATGATAAGCACAACCTTCCTGGATCAGCCAATCTCGTCGTATTCCTCGCAACGACAGAGAGCGGCCCCGAACCTCGAGTTCAATATCCTCCAGACGCACGCCGGCCAGATCGAACTTGGCAATCCATCCCCCCGGGGCCCGGTAAACATCGACCGCGGGCTGCCAGATGACCTGCTGGTATGAGCCAGCCGCGTGAAAGAACACACAACCGCGACCGAACCGTCCCGTCACTTTGAGTCCCCGAATTTGGATCTCAGGCCTCAGGCACCCTTCTTGGGCGACAAGGTCAGTTCATTTTTCCCCGAATCGAAATCGACGACGACCGTTTGCCCGTCGCGGATCTGCCCTTGCAATATATGCCGGCCCAGGGTTGTTTCGAGCTCTTTCTGGATCGCACGCTTGAGTGGCCGGGCTCCGTAGTTGGGATCGTGTCCAGTGCGAACCAGATGTGTCTTAGCGGCGCCCGTCAACTCGAGCGTAATTCGTCTTTCGGCCAATCGCGCGACGAGTCTTTGCAGCTGAATGTCCACGATCTGCCTTAAATTGTCCTCCGTCAACGAATGGAAGACAATGATCTCATCGACGCGATTCAAGAATTCGGGCCGGAAGTGACGACGCATCTCTTCAAGCACGGCTTCCTTCATGCGCTCGTAGTTCATGCCTTCGAAGCTGCCGCGGTACTCCAGGATGCGATGACTTCCGATGTTGGAGGTCATGATTACTATGGTGTTCTTGAAATCGACGGTCCTTCCCTGGCCGTCAGTCAGACGGCCGTCGTCAAGAAGCTGCAGGAGTACGTTGAACACATCGTGGTGGGCCTTCTCGATCTCGTCAAAGAGAATGACGCAGTAAGGACGACGCCGCACGGCCTCTGTCAATTGCCCGCCCTCCTCGTAGCCGATGTAACCTGGTGGTGCACCAATCAGGCGGGAGACCGTGTGCTTCTCTTGATATTCGGACATATCTATGCGAATGACCGCGCGTTCATCGTCAAACAGAAACTCCGCCAATGCCCGTGCCAGCTCGGTCTTGCCGACGCCGGTCGGTCCCAAGAATATGAATGAGCCGATCGGCCGGTTGGGGTCCTTCAGCCCCGAGCGCGCCCGCACGACCGCCTCGGCAACCGCGGTGACGGCGTCATCCTGACCGACCACCCGGCGGTGCAGCTCGTCCTGAAGATGCAGTAGCTTCTGGACCTCGCCCTCCAGCAACTTGGAGACCGGGATGTGCGTCCAACGGCTGACGACTTCGGCAATATCTTCTTCGTCGACTTCTTCCTTGATGAGCCGCTCCATTCCCTGTTGATGGGAGAGCCGTTCTTCCTCCGCTTTGAGTCGCCGCTCAAGCTCATTGAGCTTTCCGTATTTGAGCTCTGCCGCGCGATTGAGGTCGTATTGCCGTTCGGCCTGCTCCACTTGAATCTTGGTCTGTTCAATCTGCTCCCGAAGATCGCTGAGCTGCTGCACGCCCTGCTTTTCACTCTGCCAGCGGGCCTTGAGCTCGTCGCCTTCGGCCTTCATATCTGCCAGCTCTTTTTCGAGCTTGCTGAGCCGCTCCCGCGAGGCGGTATCCTTCTCCTTCCGGAGTGCTTCGCGTTCGATCTCCAGCTGCATCACACGCCGAGAAATCTCGTCGAGTTCTGTGGGCATGGAGTCGATTTCGGTCCGCAACTTGGCCGCAGCCTCGTCAACCAGGTCGATGGCCTTATCAGGCAGAAACCGATCGGAGATGTATCGGTTTGAAAGCATTGCCGCGGCAACGAGCGCGGAATCCTTGATGCGTACGCCGTGATGCACCTCGTAGCGCTCGCGCAAACCCCGCAATATGGAGATCGTGTCCTCGACCGAGGGCTGATCAACCATTACCGGCTGGAACCGCCTTTCGAGGGCCGCGTCCTTTTCAATGTGTTTGCGATATTCATCCAGAGTTGTCGCGCCAATACAGTGAAGCTCGCCGCGGGCCAACATCGGCTTGAGTAAGTTCCCGGCGTCCATGGCGCCCTCGGCCTTGCCGGCACCGACCACGGTGTGCAATTCATCGATGAAGAGAATGATTTCGCCTTGGGACTCCTGTATCTCTTTGAGAACCGCCTTGAGCCGTTCTTCGAATTCGCCTCGATACTTGGCGCCCGCGATGAGAGCGCCCATATCCAGGGCCACGACGCGCTTGTTTTTCAGTCCCTCGGGAACATCGCCACGAATGATTCGCTGCGAGAGTCCTTCGACGATGGCGGTCTTGCCGACGCCCGGCTCGCCTATGAGAACGGGATTGTTCTTGGTGCGGCGTGACAAGACTTGAATCACACGACGAATTTCGTCGTCGCGGCCGATGACCGGATCCAGTTTTCCGCGTGCCGCGAGCTGCGTGAGGTCTCGGCCATACCGTTCGAGCGCTTGATAGGTTCCCTCGGGGTTCGGCGACGTCACCCGCTGATGCCCCCGCACTTCTTGCAAGGAGCGCATCAGGCGGTCACGAGCTATGCCAAATTCCTTCAAGATTCGGCCGGCCGTGCCCGTGTCGTCAGTCAAGGCCAGGAGAAGATGCTCGACGGATACGTAATCGTCTTTCAGCTTCTTGGCTTCATCCTCGGCTTGGGTCAGTACCCGATGCAAGCGGCTGCTGACGTGAACCTGATCCGGTGCGCCCGCTGCTCCGCTCACGTGGGGCAAGCGTTCCAGCTCTCGGTGAACCCGCAGCTTCAAGGCGTCGGTCGAGATATCAGCCTTTTGGAGAATCGCCGCGGCTAGTCCTTGCTCCTGATCCAAAAGCGATAGGAGCAAGTGTTCAACGTCAACTTGTGGATGCTGCATCCGCGACGCCAGACTTTGAGCGCCCCCTAAAGCCTGTTGCGCTTTCTCCGTGAAACGATTGATATCCATCCAGACTACCCTCGTCTTGAAGCCGGCGGCCAGTGCCGAGCCATTACCTCAAACTGCAGGCTGCAAAACCCGTGCCCACCGTCCGGAACCCCGATCTATCAGCGGTCAAGGTCGGTTTAGGCGGTCGGAGCCGATATTCCATTCTCTGCCTGGAGATCCTGCCGACATTCTCATAGATGCGCCTTGTGGGCGAAACGGTTCCTTAATCGGCTGGATGCAATCTTGGCAGGCGTTCCGCGTGCCTAACTGTCAAGTTGGTAGGGTGATCTCGATGCCTTAAGACGAGAATTGCCAAAGTGTCCTGGGGGCCAAACATGCCCGGAAAATCAATGACCGGCGCAGTCCGATGTAACAGTGAGCGCTTGCCGCAACCCTTGACGGGCGCTGTCCTTGACAGCATGCAACCCCCTGTTAGAATGGCGCAGAGTCGAGCAACTTAGCTCGCACATCGTGGAGTGCTCTTTGGATGCTGAAGTGCCATCGGTGTACGAAACCGGCCACGTACCACATAACTGAAGTGGTCAATGAAGAACAATGGGAAGAGCTCCACTTGTGCGAAGAGTGCTATCACAAGTTCTTCTACGAGCCACAGCAGGGGCCGGGACAGAAAGGCGAAACGGGACAGTCCGAAGAGGGGGAAGAAGCCAACGCGCTTAACCAGCGGGAGTGTCCTGTTTGCGGCATAAAGTTTGTCGAGTTTCGCAACTCAGGCCGTCTTGGGTGCCCGCACGATTACGACGAATTCCGGGCGGAACTAACGCCCCTCCTGGAAAACATCCACGGCGAGACTAGACACTGCGGCAAGAGTCCCCGGCGGCTGCCGCAAAACCGCCAAACGCAATCGGAGTTGATTCAACTCCGCAAGCAGCTTCAGCAAGCCGTAACGCGGGAAGCATACGAGGAAGCAGCAAGTCTGCGGGACCGCATTCGCAAGCTAGAGGAAGCATGATGGGGGCGATGCCCGCAGCCGGCCCGTGTTCGAAGAACCATCGGGTCCGGCTGCTATCGGTTCGTGTTTTCTTCGCCGCCATCGGTGATGCCCGCCGTTCAGGAAGGAAGGCGGTATGAAGTGCCAGAGCTGCGAGAACGCCGCGACCGTCCATTTGACCGACATTGTGGCCGGCCGCAAGAAGGAACTCCATTTGTGCCAGGCTTGTGCGGAAGAGCAGCAATTCATCAAGAAGAAAGAGCTGAATCTGCCAGCGATCCTGCAAACCTTGATCGGGCACCATGTCGGCCAGCTCACCGACGAGTTGGCTCGATTGGCATGTCCGCACTGTGGAATTAAGTACATGGAGTTCAGGGCAGAAGGCCGGCTCGGCTGCCCCAACGATTACGCGGTATTCCGCGCCGGTTTGGAACCGCTCTTGGAGCGCATACATCGCACGGCCCGGCATGTCGGCAAAGTGCCGCGGCATCGGCCATGCGCCGCCCGTCAGGCCGAAGTGATCGAATTGAGGCAAAAGTTACGACTGGCCGTCGACTCGGAATCGTACGAGGAGGCTGCTCGCCTGCGAGACTTGATCCGAGAGAAGGAAGCCCCGGATGAACCTGGATAGCCTGAGTCATACCAGTGGCGAATGGTTGCGTGGCACGGGCGCGGAGTCCGACATTGTCATCTCCAGCCGCATCCGACTTGCACGCAATTTGGCCGCTTTCCCCTTCACCAACCGCGCCACGGCTCATCAAAAGGCCGATCTGGAAGCGCTTTTGCGCGATCGGGTCGCGAAACTCGATCGGACGCCACGTCTGGTCTACCTGAGCGTGACCGGCCTTTCGACACTGGATCGCCAGTTCTTGGTTGAACGGCAGTTAATCAGCCGGGAGATTGCGGCCGCAGAGGGCCCCCGCGGTGTCGCCTTCGACGAGCGCGAGTCGGTTAGCGTGATGATCAACGAAGAGGACCAACTCCGTCTTCAGATTATGCGCAGCGGACTTTCTCTGGACGAAGCCTGGCAAGAAATCGACAAGCTCGACGATACTTTAGAACAGCGCGTAACTTACGCCTTCAGCGAAGACTTTGGCTATCTGACCGCGTGTCCGACTAACGTGGGCACTGGTATGCGGGCCAGCGTCATGCTCCATTTGCCCGCCTTGGGTTGGACCAAGCAGATCGAGAAGGTCTTCCGAGCACTCCAAAAGATCAACCTAGCAGTCCGCGGCCTCTATGGTGAAGGAAGCCGGGCGTCGGGCGACTTTTACCAGATCTCGAACCAGGTGACGCTCGGCAAGAGTGAGTCCCAAATCTTATCTGAAATCCGCGAAGTGATTCCAGAGATCGTCAACTACGAGCGGCACGCCCGCAACACTTTGGTCCGCGAAAACCGGCAAGCACTTCACGACAAGGTTTCGCGTGCCTACGGCACGTTGTGCTCGGCCACCATGATGACTTCCGAAGAAACGATGGATCTCTTGTCCAGCGTTCGCTTGGGGATCAATCTTAGTTTGCTGGAAGACTTGACCGTTCCAACCGTGAACGAGCTCTTCATTCAGACCCAGCCCGCTCACTTGCAAAAACTCACTGGCAACATGCTCGATGGAGAAGAGCGCAATGCCGCTCGCGCTCGCTACCTGCGAACCCGTCTGAGAGAAGCCGGCGCCCATCCGAATTGAAGCACAAGCTGATCCTTGAAACAGCCGGGTCAGACTCCCGGATTCTGTCTGCCTTTTTAGTGCTGGCCTGGAAATGGACCTAGCCCAGTTCACGCGTTTCTCGCAAAGTCCGCACCATGCGGGCTATAATGCGTCGTGCTCGATTCCGCTTCGATTTCGTCGCGAAGAGGGGTCCACGTTGTGATCACCGCTCGCCATCCTCCCCGCACGGTGACCGGTTTTTCGGTTTTCGCGCTCCTGGGAATTCTCTTCGCCGCGACCTCTTGTGGTCGTCTCGATGGACCGTCCGCTCCGAACCGGACTGCCAGCCAAGAGAGCGACAGCGTCGATGTGTCAGTCTTATTTGCCGATATGACGACAACCTCTGGCGTCAATCACATCTTTCGTGGCGGTGAGGAGGCCGGCCATTGTTCCATTCTCGAGCTGATGGGCGGAGGCGTCGCACTCTTCGACTTCGATGGCGACGGGCTTTT
>Ga0306920_100012953_pt1 | contig 11341 bp, 10 predicted proteins | sample flu12Cox44000170_FD_204666 | JGI IMG/M metagenome (GOLD analysis project Ga0306920, IMG submission 204666) | Lab enrichment of tropical soil microbial communities from Luquillo Experimental Forest, Puerto Rico - flux4day.12C.oxic.44.000.170 (v2)... | ecosystem: Environmental > Terrestrial >...
GAGAAGAGCGTTCGTGGGTTTTATTCTTCGCGCAGGTGCGGGGGGTTGCGACCGCAACCAGCCGGGAACCCACGGAAACTCGCGCCAGGAAGCTGCTTAAGTGGGGGGACCACGATGCCGATCCGCCTTGCCATTGTTGACGGCCATACGCTTACCCGCTATGGCCTGCATGAGCTGATCCTGCAATATTCCGATATCGAGATCGTGGCTGAGTACACGTCAGCCGCCGAGGCGTCCCGTGCAATCGGGGATGTGCGGCCGGATGTGGTAACTATCGACGTGGCTTTGCCTGATAGCGATGGGCTGCAGCTTGCCCGGGAATTCCGCGACCGTCAGGCCGCTCTGGGCATTGTCATCCTGACTTCCAAGGGCGAGGACGACATCTTGTTCCGGGCGCTGGAGACCGGCGCGTCAGCCTTCGTTGCCAAGACCGCGCCGGTGGAAGAGGTGATTTCGGCTATCCGGCATGCGTCGGTAGCGGCCAACTCGTTCACGGCCTCCGGGCTGGCGGTTGCCATCTCCCGGCGCCGGGCCGCGCAAGAACGGCTTGCGCTGAGCCCGCGGGAGACCGAGGTGCTGCGGCTGCTGCGGGACGGGCTGTCGATCCCGGCTATCTCCATTGCCATGTTCATCAGCCAGTCCACCACCAAGACGTACGTAGCCCGGCTATACGAGAAGCTGGGTGCCGCCAACCGGTCGCAAGCGCTGATGACGGCCGTCCGCCACGGGCTGATCGACAGCGACGAGGACGGGACCCCGATCCGGGTGCCGCTGACTGCCGGGGCGGCCAGGCGGCCTGCTTCCGCGGTCGTTGGGGTTGGCCCCGTCCGGAGCCAGGCCAGGACGAGCGTCGCCTGAGCCTCGGCCGGGCAGGTACGCGGCTGGCAGCGGCCCGCCCGGCTCCGGGTGCCGCCCACATCTGCACCGCCCGCGCGACCATCCGTTCCTGGCCGGGGTGACCGATGGCAGCCTGCCAGAAGGGCCGCGTTCGCCTTCTCCCGCCCACCCTCGCCGGCGCGCACGGGCCGCCAGCGCACCGGTGACCGGCTGTGGGAGGCTTGCTGCTGTCCGAACCCCGCAAAGGAGCGCGTGGTCAATGACGGTGCCCGGGCCCGCGGATGCGGCACCCACCCCGCAGCCCATCCTCACCCCGCTGACCGGTGCGGCGATTTTTCTGGTGGTGACGGTCAGCCCCGGCGGCGAGCCGGTGACCAGGGATCTGCTGGCGGATCTCGCCGGGCTGCAGCGGGCGGTCGGGTTCCGGATCCCGGACGGCGGCCTGACCTGTGTGGCCGGGATCGGGTCAGCGGCCTGGGACCGGCTCTTCGGCGGGCCGCGCCCGGCCGAACTGCACCCGTTCACCGAACTGGCCGGGGGCCGCCACCGGGCCGTCGCCACCCCCGGCGACCTGCTGTTCCACATCCGGGCCCGGCACCTGGATCTGTGCTTCGAGCTGGCTACCCAGATCATGGACAGGCTCACCGGCTGGGTCACCGTGCAGGACGAGGTGCATGGGTTCCGCTACTTCGATGAGCGCGACCTGCTCGGCTTCGTGGACGGCACCGAGAACCCCAGTGGGCTGGACGCGGCCACGGCCGCCCTGGTGGGTGGCGAGGATCCGCCGTTCGCCGGCGGCAGCTACGTCATCGTGCAGAAATACCTGCACGACATGACCGCCTGGAACGCGCTGCCCGCCAGCGAGCAGGAAAAGACCGTCGGCCGCACCAAGCTGTCCAACGTCGAACTGCCGGACGGCATCAAGCCTGCCAATTCGCACGTGGCGCTGAACACCATCACCGGCCCAGACGGCACGCAGCGGCAGATCGTCCGCGACAACATGCCGTTCGGCAGCGCCGGGCGGGGCGAGTTCGGCACCTACTTCATTGGCTACTCCGCCACCCCCACCACCACCGAGCAGATGCTGCGGAACATGTTCCTGGGCAGTCCGCCCGGCAACACCGACCGGATACTCGATTTCTCCACCCCGGTGACCGGCTGCCTGTTCTTCGTGCCGGCCGCCGGTTTCCTGGACGACCCGCCCGTGCCCGGCGGGGAGGCGCAGACGGCAGCGCCGTTGAGCGACCCGGCCGGCATGGACGGATCCCTGCGCATCGGCAGCCTGAACAAAAGAGGCCAGCATGAATAACCTGCACCGCGAGCTTGCGCCGATCTCCGAGGCCGCCTGGGCCAGCATCGAAGAGGAAGCCCGGCGGACACTCCAGCTGTACCTGGCCGGACGCCGGGTGGCCGACGTGCACGGACCGGATGGGAGCACGCTCGCGGCCGTCGGGACCGGGCACGTAGCCGACGCTGACCCGCCTGCCGACGGGGTCACCGCACAGCTCAGGCGGGCGCAGCCGGTGGTCGAGCTGCGGGCGCCGTTCAGCCTGGACCGGCAGGCCATCGACGATGTCGAGCGGGGTGCGCCCGACCCCGACTGGCAGCCGGTGAAGGATGCCGCCCGGCGCATCGCTCGTGCCGAGGACCGGGCTATCTTCGAGGGCTACCCGGCAGCAGCCATTACCGGCATCCGGGCCAGCTCGCCGCATCCCGCGCTGACCCTGCCCGCCGACCCGCGGGATTATCCGGACGTGATCAGCCAGGCGGTCAGCTCGCTGCGGCTGGCCGGGGTTGGCGGGCCGTACTCCCTGCTGCTGAGTGCGGACGCGTTCACCGCCGTCAGCGAGACGTCCGACCACGGTTACCCGCTCCGCGAGCATCTCACCCGGGTGGTGGACGGTGACATCATCTGGGCGCCGGCCACCGACGGGGCATTCGTGCTGTCGGCCCGTGGCGGCGACTACGGGCTGTACCTCGGCCAGGATGTGTCTATCGGCTATGAGTCCCACGACGCCAGCCAGGTCCGGCTGTACTTCACCGAGTCGGTGACGTTCCTGGTGAACACGCCAGAGGCAGCCGTGCCGATCAGCGCGGCCGGGAGCTAACGGGCGTCCCAGTCGATCACGACCCGGCTGGCCATGTCCGGGTGATGCGCCAGCCAGTCGCGGGCGAACGGGCACAACGGCACGATCGTCAGCCCGTCACGCGCCGCCCGGTCCACCGCCGCCGCCACCAGCCGGCCGCCGAGGCCGCGGCCGCCCAGTTCGTCCGGCACCCCGGTGTGGATGAGCACCAGCCGTTGCCCGTGCTGCCGGTAGGGCAGCTCAGCAAGGTGCCCGTCCACCCACAGCTCGAACCGGGCCGCCGCGGCGTTGTCGATGACCGGGGCAGCGGCCTCGGCCAGGTGCGGCCCGGTGAGATCGCCCGGCCGCAGGCGGTACTCCTGCAGCCGCAGGTCGTGGTACTTCTCGGTCTCCCCCACCCATTCCATGCCCATCCGCCTGACCATGGCGGCCGCCCGCGCATTGGTCGGCCTGACCAGCGCGATAACCTGCTCCAGCCCCTGCGCAAACGCCCACCGGACCAGCGCCAGCCCGGCCTCGGTGCCGTAGCCCTGGCCCCACTGCTGCGGGCTGAGCTGCCAGCCCACCTCGTATTCGTCATCGGGCAGGAGCGGCAGCAGGGTGGCGCCGCCGATCACCCGGCCATCGGCGCGCAGTTCGATCGCCCACCGGCCGGCCGGGGTGAGCAGCCGGGCGTCCTCGGCTGCCCACTGCCGCAGCAGCAGGCGCATCGCCGCCTCGTCAGGAACCTGGCCCATCGCCGGGGCCAGCCAGCGCGCCACCTCCGCGTCGCCGTAGGCGGCCAGTGCCGGGTCGGCGTCCCCCTCGTGCCACATCCGCAGGGTTAGCCGCTCGGTAAGGAGTGTTGGGGCCACGGCTCACCTTAACCAGCAGCCCCGGTCCCATCGCAAGGGCGGGCCGCCCCGGTTTACGGTGCGACGAGCGCGTCGGTGAGCGGGCCGATGCCGGACAGCCGGGCGGCCAGGTCAGCACTGAGGTGATGCCGGTCGGCGAGCGCAGCCGGGTCGTAGTAGCTGACGGTGGTCTGGCCGCCGTCGTCCCAGATGAGCACCTTCAGCGGCAGATCCACCGCGGCCAGCGGGGCAGCCACCATCACCGCTGTGCCTGCGGCCGGGCTGCCAAAGATGACCAGTGTGGTGGCACGCAGGTCCAGGCCGGCCGTCGCCGCCGCTGCCCGCTGGTCGATCACGGCGAACAGGGTCAGGTTCCTGGCTGCGATCAGACTGGTGAGCCGGTGCACGGTATCCGCCACGCTGCGCGGGCTGAGCTTGCTGACGACGTCCGCCTCAAAGTGGGTCATTCGGGGCTCCTCAGGGTTGCGGCAGGTGGCGCAGGTTCCGGCCTCCCGGTGCTGTCCCGCCGGGCAGTCTGCCGGCAGCCGGCGTGCGGCCCGGCCGCTGCTGCCGATAGCGTGTGCATGGGCGATAACGAAGATTCAGCCAGCAAGCCCAGCAGTGAGTTCCAGGAGGAATCATGTCACTGGCCATTGGCGACACCGCCCCCGACTTTCATGCCGAGACCAGCGAGGGCCCGATCGACTTCCACCAGTGGATCGGTGACTCGTGGGCGGTGCTGTTCTCCCACCCCAAGGACTTCACCCCGGTCTGCACCACCGAACTGGGCTACATGGCCAAGATCAAGCCCGACTTCGACGCCCGCGGCGTGAAGATCATCGGCCTGTCCATCGACTCCACCAGCGACCACGCCCGGTGGGCCGCCGACATCGCCGAGACCCAGGGCACCGCGCCCAACTACCCGATCATCGCCGACGACGACTTCCACATCGCCAAGGCCTACGACATGCTGCCCGCCGCCACCACCGGCGACGCCAAGTCCCGCACCCCCGCCGACAACCAGACCGTCCGCAACGTGTTCGTCATCGGCCCGGACAAGAAGATCAAGCTGATCCTGGTCTACCCGATGACCACCGGCCGCAACTTCGACGAGGTGCTGCGGGTCATCGACTCCCTCCAGCTCACCGCCGCCCACCGGGTCTCCACCCCGGTCAACTGGCAGCCCGGCGAGGACGTCATCATCGCCGGCTCGGTCGGCGACGACGAAGCCCGCCAGATCTTCGGCACCTGGCGCGCCCCCAAGCCCTACATCCGCATCGTCCCCCAGCCCAAATAACCCCCACCCCACCACCCCGGGCACAGGCCCCATCTCACGTCGCTTGGTGCGGGCTAGCGGCCGGCGCCGATGTTTGCCCCGTAGCGGCGGGGTAGACGCGCCGCATGATTATTCTCGGCATCATTCTGCTCGTGATAGGTCTTCTCGTGTCGAAGCTGGCGATCCTGATCACACTCGGGATCGTCCTGATTGTCGTCGGCCTGGTCCTCGCCATCGCAGGTCGTGCGGGTCATGCCGTCTACGGCCGGCGTCACTGGTGCTGACGCAGCGGACGGGACATTCCACGGATGGCCGCCTGGGCCCACTCGCCTAAGCCAGGCTGGCATGATGCGCCACATCGGCCGCTGCCGGTGACACGTTGCCCCGGCACAGGGCAGCAGCGATGGCCGTGCCGAGCGATCTGGCAACCGGCGGCGGGAAGGCGTTCCCGACCTGGCGGTAGGCGGCTGTCTTGCGGCCGGCGATAACCCAGGAATCGGGGAAACCCTGCAGCCTCGCCACCATGCGGACGGTCAGCTTGGGCAGCTGCCCGGCTGGGAAGTCTGGCCCGGGGTTGTCGTCCGCGATGCCAAGCCCATCGACCCCGAGCTGCCGCCAGGCAGCGCGGGCGCGGGTGGGGCCAAGGTCAGGGCCGCCGTGCTTCTTGCTGCCGCCGACGATCGTCGGGGCGATCGTGCCGGCCCGCTGCGACCACGCGGCGGCGCCCGGCCAGCCGCCCGCTGCCATCAGGTCATGCAGTGTCGCGCCCACCGTCGGCGCGGGGCCGGGCAGCGGCTCAGGCCAGCGGAACCAGCCCGCCCAGGGCTGCCTGACCGCCACCAGCACAAACCGGGGCCGGAGCTGGGGAACCCCGTGCTCGCTCGCATGCACCAGATCCCACCAGGTCTCATACCCGAGTCCCCGGAGCCGCGCGAGCACCTGGCACCGGTAGCTTTCGAAACGGCGGGTGCCCAGGCCGCGAACATTCTCCAGCAGGACGGCGCGCGGGGCGATCTCCGCCACCAGGCGCAGCGCCTGCGGGAACAGGTCCCGGTCATCACCGGCGCCCAGCTGCTTGCCGGCGATGGAGAACGGCGGGCACGGTACCCCACCGGCCAGCAGGTCCACCTGGTGAAAGGCATGACCGTCGACATTGGCGACGTCATCCTCGATGATCTTCCACTCCGAGCCCCGGTTGCTGCGCAGCGTCCCACAGGCATCAGCATCGATCTCGACAGCGGCCTGATGGCGGAAGCCCGCCTGTTCCAGGCCCAGCGCCTGGCCCCCGGCCCCGGCGCAGATCTCCACCGACGTCAGCTCGCCCACGATCCCTCCAGCTCCCGGGCCCTACTGGTCGATTGTGCCCGCCCGCAACGCCAGCCGGGCTGAGCCACGGCGGTTGCATCGTCCGGCGCGGGCGCTTGGCACCGCCGCGGAGGCCGGGGAGGAGCAGGAGCTGGTGCTAGCAATGCCTGTCCGTGCCATATCAGGTGCTGACGGATTCGCTGATCTCCACCAGATGGCCATCCGGGTCTCGCAGAAAGCAGCGGATCTCCGAGCCCCAGTCGTGCGGCGGGGTGAGGAAAGTGGCTCCCCGCGACCGGAGTGCCTCATAGGCCGCCCGGCAGTCGGCCACCCGCAGTGTCATGGCATGGCTGACCTGGTCGGCATCGCGGGGCGGTGCGAACATCACGGTTGGCTTGTCGGCGGTGGGGCCGCCCCCGCTCACCAGCAGCAGCCAGGTGCCGGCGAAGCGCAGCACGACGCTGGTGCCCCCGTACTCGCGGTACAGTTCCGCGCCCAGCACGTCCACCCAGAAGTCACGGGCGCGCACCGGGTCGGCGACCACCAGAATGTGGGTGACCGCAACGTCGGCGCCCAGCGGGCCCGCGGGAGGCTGCTGCTTCATCATGACCTCCTGGCTGTGTGCCCCGAAGGTAGCCGGCCACCGCTGCCACGAGGCACCCTTGCGAGAACACTCCAAGAGCCCGGCTTGCTGCCGTGCCGGTGTGCGGTGTCCGGGGGAGCCGGCCATCTGGCTCTGTGCGTGTTATGCGTCAATGCCATGGGGGACCTGCGGCTCTTTGGTGATCTTCGGGCGGGCCCGCAGTGGTTGGCATGCATGGTCCATCGGAACGGGGAACGCGTGATTTACGGGCTGATCGCGGCGCTCGGCTGGGGCACCTCGGCGATCGCGGCGACGAACGCCGCGCGGCGGGCGGGAACCTACATCGCTGTCCTCACCGGTCAGGCTGTGGGCGTTGCGGTGCTGGTCGCGCTCGCGGCATGGCTCCGTTCCGCGCTGACCGCGATCAGCGTGACCACGGCAATAGGGCTGGTCGGCGCTGGACTGCTGGGCCTGCTCGGGTATCTGACGTTCTACCGCGCGCTTGAATACGGCAGCGCGGTCGGCCTCGTCAGCGCGATCAGCGCAACCTATGGCGGCATCACCACGCTGCTGGCGGTCATCGTGCTCGGCGAGCACATCGGCGGTATCGGCGCAGCCGGGGTCGTGCTCGCGGTCGTCGGCGTGGCTTTGGCCAGTGCCCAAGCGCCAGCACGGGATCAGGTGCCGCCGATCGCGGTCGCCGAGCCTATGGTCGGTGTCGCGCCCGTGCCCTCCCGCGTGCTGGGCCTGTCCCGTGCTGGCGTGCCGCTGGCTCTGGCATCAGCGCTGGCCTATGGCTTCGGCGCCTTCCTGCTCGGCGGCTATTCCGCCCGGGCCGGCGCGCTCGGATCGGCCCTGGTTGCGCACGGCTCCTCGGTCACCGTCCTGCTGCTGGCCCTGCCCTTCCTCGGCAGGAAAAAGGCCTGGCGCGCCAGCGGGCCGGGGATCACCTGGGCGGTGGCGGCCGGGCTCACCGATGTGGTGGGACTGCTGGCATTCACCCGGGGTGGCCAGGCCGGCCAGGTAGCCGTGACCGCGGCCGTCTCCAGTGTCTTCCCGGCTATCCCCCTGCTCGGCGGGCTGGTCATGTTCGGAGAGCGGCTGCGCCCGTGGCAGCTATTCGGGATCACCTTGATCATCGCGGGCCTCATCCTGATCAGCCTTGGCTGAGTCACACCTGTCACGTCACCGGCCGTTGTGCACGGCCAGCTTGACGACGTGCGCTGAGGGTCACGCACCGGTTGCGGGGGCTGCCTGACGGCTCAGGACGGCGGCGCGTGGCCGCTGTGAGGGCGGTCGCGGATGGCGGCCACCGCCTGCTGCTGGCTCAGCCGGGACCCGGCCGCGAACGCTTCACCGAACCGGCCGTCCCCTAGCGCCTGGCGGATCTGGGCCGTGAGCTCGGCTTCTCCCCGCCGGAGCATCGGCCACGTGCTGAACCCGGCGCGGCGGCGCAGGCCTTCGGCGGCCCCGGCCAGCAGCGCCGCCCGTTCGGGGTCGTTCTCGGCGAGCGCCAGCTGGGCGAACGCGGCCAGGCACAGGGTCACGTTGCGGGTGATGCGGTTGGCCAGGCTCAGTTCCAGCGCCTCATCCAGCAGCTCGTGGGCCTGGCCGGGCCGGCCCTGCACGATTGCCAGGATCCCAGCCTGTTGCTGGGCACTGGCGGTGAGCCAGGGGTAGCTGGAGCGATCAGCCAGCTCACGCATGACCCGCAGGTGCTCCAGGGCCGCGCTGGGACGGCCCAGGGCGGACTCCGCGGCGCCGGCGGTGAACGCGGCCATGGCTGTGAAGAAGGGTTCCTCCTGGCCGCGGAGCTCCTCCAGGCAGGCGGTCACCTCGCGGAGGGCGCCCGCGAAGTCGCCCGTGATTGGTGACGTCCAGCCCATGGCCAGGTGGCATATCCCGCGCAGGAACGGGTCCTGGATCCCAGCCATTAGCGGTTCCAGGCGTCCGCGGGCGGCCAGCGCGGCCGCGTCGTCGCCCACCTCGTTGGCGGTCACCGTCGCCGCCCACTCCAGCTCGGCCTCGGCCTGGCGGTCCAGCGGCAGGGCGGTGGACCGCAGTTCCTCGACCCAGGGGCGGGCTTCGGCCTGACGGTCCCGCAGGTACCAGAAGGGCCACAAGATGCGGAACAGGTGCGGCACCGTGGCCGGTTCGTTGGCCAGATGCCAGTCCATCGCGACGGCCAGATTCCCCGCCTCGGCCTCCAGCCGCTCCAGCCATCCGCCCTGGCCGGCGCCGCGCAGCGGCCGGTCCGCCTGCTCGGCCAGCGCCCGGTAGTACCCGGCGTGCCGGCGCCGGACGTCGGCGGCGTCGGGGCGGGCGGCCAGCCGCTCGGCCAGGAAGGCGCGGACGGTTTCCAGCATCTGGCAGCGGGGGCCGGGGCCGCTGCTGTGGTCGAGCTGGATCAGGCTGTGCCGGGCCAGCGCCTCCAGCATGTCCAGGGCCCGGTCGTCGGCCAGCCCGGCCACCGGCGCGGCGGCCTCGATCGCCCAGCCGCCGGTAAAGACCGCGAGCGTCTCCAGCAGCGACCGCTCGCCGTCATCGAGCAGGCCCACGCTCCACTCGACGGTGGCGCGCAGGGTGCGCTGCCGTGCGGGCAGGTCCACCGCGCCGGTGCCCAGCGTGTCCAGCGATCTGGACAGGCGGTCCAGCAGCGCGGCCGGGTCGAGCAGCCGGGTGCGCGCGGCGGCCAGCTCGATCGCCAGCGGCAGCCCGTCCAGCCGCCGGCAGATCTCCGCCACCGCCGCCGCGTTCCCCTCCGTCAGCGCGAACCCGGGCCGCACCGCCCGGGCCCGGTCCACAAACAGCGCCACCGCCGGTGCGGACACCAGCTTCGCAAGCTCCGCTGGGGCCGGGCCGGCAGGAACCAGCAGCGGCGGCACCGGGTACTCGTGCTCGGCGGCCAGCCCCAGCACCACCCGGCTGGTCGCCAGGATCACCACCTGCGGGCAGCGGGCCAGCAGCTCGCCGATCTCACCGGCGGCGGATACCACCTGCTCCAGGTTGTCCAGGATCAGCAGCCACCGGTCCTCGCCCAGCCATTCGGCCAGCGCCTGCAGCGGCGACCCGGCCCCGCCCAGGTCGGCGCCCACCGCCCGGGCGGCGCCGTCCAGCACCAGACCGGGCTCGGTCACCGCGGCCAGCGGCACGAACACCACACCCCCCGTGAACCGGCCGCTGACCTGCCCGCCCACCGCCACCGCCAGCCGGGTCTTGCCGATCCCGCCCGGCCCGGTCAGCGTCACCAGCCGCGCCTGATCCAGCGCGGCCGCGATCTGCACCACCTCGCGTTCGCGGCCGATGAACGAGCTCACCGGCACCGGCAGATTACTGGTGCGATCGGCAGCGGTGCGGATGGGCGGGAACTCGGCCGGCAGATCGGGGTGGGTCAGCTGGTAGATCAGCTCCGGCTCGGCCAGGTCCCGCAGCCGGAACTCGCCCAGCCGCGTCAGCCCGAACCCGCCGCCCAGCCGGCCGCCGACGAGGCCATGCGTGGTCTTGGTGACCAGCACCTGCCCACCGTGGCCGGCCGCCTTCACCCGCGCGCACCGGTTGATCGGCGCATGGTCGGAGTAGTCGCCCTCCTGCACATGCGCCTCTCCCGTGTGCAGCCCCATCCGCACCCGCAGCACCACCCCCTCCGGCCAATCCTCGGTCCCGAGCCGGAGCTGGCAGGCACCGGCCGCCTCCACCGCCGCCACCGCGCTGGGGAAGACGGCGAAGAAGCTGTCGCCCTCGCCGCGGGAGGTCACCACCACCCCGCCATGGTCTTCGATCACCTCGGTTAGCAGCCGGTTGTGCCGCTCCAGCGCCACCTCCATCGCCTCCGGCGCGGCCTCCCACAGCCGGGTCGACCCCTCGATGTCGGTCAGCAGGAACGTCACCGTCCCGGCCGGCAGGCCCGCGTGCCCGCCCTCACCCAGCCCGGCCGCCGCCCCGGCGAAACTCTCGCTCAGCAGCACCGCCAGGTCATCGGCCAGCAGCCGCTCCAGCTCCCTGGGGGTGCCAAACGTCCGGTACGACACCGTCCCCGCGTCGCGGATACCATCGATCATTTCCGCCAGGCCGGGCTCGATATCCGGCGCCGGGCGCTTCAGGTACAGCAGCATCGGCTTCCCGGCCGCCAGCCGGAACTCATCCTCCAGCCCGGAGATGCCCATCCCCGGCGCGACCCAGCCGTACCGCTGCCAGTAGATGCCGACAAACACCTGGCTCTGATCCAGGTACGCCCGGTACATGGACCGCGGCGGATGCGGCCGCGCCCCGGACTCGTAGAAGACCGGCACCAGGTGCAGCCGGGCGATCGCCCGCCGCGCCGCCGCCCGCTCGTCGGCCAGTTCCCCCAGCGTGGAGGAAATGAACACCCGCACCCGCTGATCGGGAGTGAGGATCGTACCTGTCTCGGCCATCACGTCAC
>Ga0306920_100012954_pt1 | contig 11341 bp, 8 predicted proteins | sample flu12Cox44000170_FD_204666 | JGI IMG/M metagenome (GOLD analysis project Ga0306920, IMG submission 204666) | Lab enrichment of tropical soil microbial communities from Luquillo Experimental Forest, Puerto Rico - flux4day.12C.oxic.44.000.170 (v2)... | ecosystem: Environmental > Terrestrial >...
ATCGAGGCCCCAGCCGCCGATCGCCTCGACGAGCGGACGGAGGTCCTGCTCACGCGGATCGCGCGGATGCCCGTCAACCAGCTGATGATGATGAAGCTGCTGGTCAACCAGACGCTGTACTCCCAGGGCCTACACACCACCCAGGTGCTCGGCGCGGTGTTCGATGGCATCACCCGCCACACGCGCGAGGGGTACGCCTTCCAGCGGCAGGCGGCTGAAGCCGGCTTCCGCCAGGCGGTGCGCGAGCGCGATGAGCCGTTCGGGGACCTCGGGCGCTCGACGTTCAAGGGCTAGGCGGCCGGCCGCGAGGCAACTCGCCGCGGGCTCGACCATCTCGCCCGGGGCCGCCGCGGTCGCCGCGCTCCATCGACGTGCAGATCCTGCTCCGGTTAGAATTGCCCGTCGCCGCGGATGTAGCTCAGTTGGCTAGAGCGTCGCCTTGCCATGGCGAAGGTCGAGGGTTCGAATCCCTTCATCCGCTTTCGGAGAAATACCTGCAAAACACCTCCTTTGGATACAGGCCCGGGTGGCCAGAGAGGCTCCGTCAGGGCCTTGGGTAACAGCCTTGGGTAACATTCGGGGCTCGATCGGGTCGCCGAAGGGGACACGATCGAGGGCTGCAGCTCCCGCTCAGACGAAGGTCCAGGCCCGGCGGCGAGTTGGCGTTCAAGTCACTGAGCGCGCGTCGAGCTTCAGGAGCGCTCTTCGAGCAGCAGCGCTTCGATGTTCGGCCGGAGGTAGAGGCGGCGCCGGCCGACCTTGCGGGAGGGGATCACGCCACGACGCGCCCAGTCCTCGACCGTCGACCTGGGCACGTGCATCAGCTTCGCGACTTCGCCCGCGGTGAGCACGTCGGCGGCCGTGAGCGGCCGATCCAATGGCCGGCGAACGGCCGCCGCGGGGTGTGCTGGAGGGGGCGGCGGCGATGGCAGTCTCATCTGGCCTGTGTCGAGCTGCTTGGGAATAGAGCAAAATTAGCAAAACTAGCTCTGCTTGGCATTAGCCGCTATCGTCTCGGCCGTGGCGACCGAGGCCGAGAAACGCTCTCAAGCGGCATTCCGTGAGGCACAGCGAGGCTGGGCCGAAGCGCTCGAGGCACACCGGCTGGCTCCGCCTGACGCGGGCTTCAGCTCGCGTCTGGCCGCGCTCGCAGCTGCGGCACGTACTGAGGCGCAGGCGTGCCGGGACGCCGAGGCGGCGGGCTTTGGGTGGCCGCCGCACCGCGCTTCCTCGAGCAAGCCGCCGTATGAGCTTCAGCCGGGCAGCGGGCGGCGCGGGCCAGATGAGCTGTGGGCGCGCTTCGACGTGGCTGTCGCCGTGCTGAACAGGGCGGCGAGCGGAACGGACCTGCTCGAGGTCGCGGGCGCCTACGCGCAGCTGGGAGAGGCGGCCGACGAGCTGGCGCAGGCCGTGGCGCGCGAAGACGGCACGGACGGGGCACGGCGCGGGCGCGCGCGGGACGCCGCGTAGCGTCGTGGGCGGAGTCGCGATGGGTCGGCGAGAACGGCACCGAGCGCAGAGGACCCCGCAGGCGCTCCGCAAGCCGCGCGATCGCATGGCTCGGGTCCAGGTCAGCGATGAGGAGTGGGCGGCCTACCGAACTGGCCTCGGAACAACGCCCGTCAGCGTCGCCCTGGGCGAGCTCGTGAGGCGCGAGGTCGGTCGCGAGGCGCGCCGGGGCGCGATCGACCGTGCCGGCGTGCGGCTTGCGCTGACCGATGCGCGCGAGCTCGCAGACGAGCTCGAGGGGCTCATCGGTCGCCTGGAATACGCCGCGCGTAGCGCTCGTGCCGCCGCGGAGCATCGCTCCGCGACCTACCCAACGTCTGCCGGCCGGACAGGCAGCAGCGCCGACCCCTGGGCGCTCTAGCCTCAGCTGCTTTGCCCAGTTCGCCTCCACAGCTCCTGACCGTTCCCCAGGTGGCCGAGCAGTTCCAGGTCACAGCACAGACGATCCGCAACTGGATCGACAGCGGCGCCCTGCCCGCGGTTCGCGTCGGCCGCGCCTTCCGCGTACGTCGCGAGGACGTCAACTCACTGCTCGAGCGCGCGAGCGCCGAGAGCGGCTCGCTTGCGACGCGCCGAGACGTGTGGACCCCAACGACGACCACACTCCCTCGACGCGGAGCTGAGCAGGCGCTCGGATCGGTGTGGGACGGAGTCGATGCTGAGCTCCCGGCGAAGCATCGCTGAGCTCCCCGACTCGTATACGCGTATACGACGCACCGTTGGTGCAACTGTGTGCCGCGAGGCGGAGCGTTAGCGGAGCGGCGCGGCAGGGATGCTTTTGCGCGCGTGAGCTGCGTGGGTGTGGGCGACGTCGGAGACGGGATGCGGATGCGCGTGCTGGATGACGGGCGACGCTGAGATGGCTGGTGGGCGGTGAGTGGCCTAGCAGGGGAGCGTGCCGTCGTCGGAACCAGGGGCGGGCCCGTGGCCTGCCGCACGAGCTGCGCCGGAGCTACGATCGCCGCCATGAGCCGTCCAGCAGAGATCGCCTCAGGCGATAGTGCCAGCCACGCGCGCAGCCGCGGCTCGCGCGACCTGGTCGCGGTCTCTCCCCTGAAAAACTGGACCTGCAGCGGCTGCGGCATCGAGAGCGGCGATCTGCTCGTGATGCGCGACGCCGGTCCGCTCTGCCTTGCCTGCGCGGACATGGATCACCTGGTCTTCCTCGGGTCGGGCGATGCGGCGCTAACGCGACGCGCACGCAGGCACAGCGGCCTCTCGGCGGTCGTCGTCCGCTTCAGCCGCGCCCGCAAGCGCTACGAGCGCCGGGGAGTTCTGGTCGAGCAGGATGCGCTCGAGCAGGCCGAGGCGGAGTGCCTGGCCGACGAGGAGCTCCGTGAGCGCCGGCGCGAGCGGGAAGCCGAGCGGCGCGCCGGCGAGGACGTCGATTTTCAGCGCAAGCTCTGCGCGGAGATCCGTCGGCTGTTCCCAGGCTGCCCCGCGGAGCGGGCGAACGCCATCGCGGTGCACACGGGACGCCGCGGCAGCGGACGCGTCGGGCGCTCAGCTGCCGGCCGTGCGCTCGATCGCGAAGCGGTGACGCTCGCGGTCGTTGCCGCGGTGCGCCACGCCGACACCCCGTACGACGAGCTGCTGATGCGCGGCGTCGACCGCGACGAGGCGCGTCTGCGGATCCAGAGTCGTGTCGACGAGATCCTCGAGCACTGGCGCGAGCCGACCGTGTGACGCGCGCGGCGTCCTTCTCCTTCGAGATTTTGCATCACTCTCCGAGGCTCTCGACGAGTCCGTTCTCGATGATGCTGTGATCGAGGAGCATCACCGGTGTGTCTTGGCCCCTCGAGATGATTCCACCACCTGTGTCCATTCGCTAACCGCGTCGCCCTCTCGAGTTCCTCTCGCCGTAGGATGATCCGCTGACGCAAGCGGCGGTCCTGCCCGAGTCCCGTGGCGAGCGAGATCCAGCCATGTCGCGCGGATATATGCCATGTGGCAGATGTACTGCGGACGGCGCCGTCGTAGCTTCCTTGCGGTTATGTCGAGTGATCTCTAACCGAGAGGAGTCGAAATGATCGAAAAGCGCCGCGAGACCGAGGAGCACGGATCGAGCGCGGATCCGGAGGAGTTCTTTGCGCAGTACGGGCGCGCCTGGGCGGACCACGATCTGGACGCGATCGTCGCGAGGCACACCGAGGACGCCGTCTTTCACCTCCATGATGTCGCAGAGCCATCATGCGGCCGCGCCGCCGTTCGCGAAGCCATCGCGAATGTCTTCGAGCAGATGCCGGACCTTCACTTCGAGCGCAAGCGTGTGCTGTTCGGCGCTAGCCACATCGTGTCGGAGTTCGAGATGCGCGGTACGGTCGGCGACAGCGCGTTTTCATGCGACGGGGTTGACGTTTTCACACTGCGCGATGGCCTGATCGCGCGCAAGGATAGCTACGTCGACTGGCTGACGTACGCGAGGCAGGTTGGCCTCGACGTCGCCGCGGCTGCGTAGCCGTGTGTGATCGAAGTCAGGCGACGTGGGCGAGCCCGGCGTGAGAGGCTTAGCACCCGGACGAGCGCTCGCTCGGCCGAACATCTGGGGTGCTGGAATGTCCGGGCCTGACCATGCCACAGACACGCCGTTTGCGCTTCCGGCTGGGACGGTCACGTTTCTGCTGAGCGACATCGAAGGATCGACCCGGCTGTGGGCGTCCGACCCGGATGCGATGGCAGAGGCGGTGCCGGTGCATTATGCGTTGCTGTCAAGTGCTATCGGTCGCCATGGCGGTGTCCGCCCGATTGAGCAGGGCGAGGGCGACAGCGTGGTGGCGGCGTTCGCGCGGGCATCAGACGCAATAGCGGCGGCTTTAGATGCACAGCTGGCGCTGGCCGGGCATCCCTGGCCGGGCGGTCTGGATCTGCGCGTGCGGATCGCTCTGCACACCGGGGAGGCACAGCTGCGCGACGAGGGCAACTATTTCGGGGTCGCGTTGAGCCGCTGCGCACGGCTGCGCGCGATCGCGCACGGCGGCCAGACGCTGCTCTCGCGAGCGGTGCATGACCTAGTGGTTGAGCGGTTGCCGGATGGCGTGGCGCTGGTTGATCTCGGCACGCACCGGCTCAGGGATCTAGGCCGCCCGGAGCACGTGTTCGCGCTGAATCATCCCGATCTGCCTGCTAGCGCCGAGCCGTTGAGGTCACTGGATGCGCTGCCAAACAATCTCCCCGATCGGCTGTCGAGCTTCATCGGGCGAGGGCGCGAGCTCGCCGAGGTTGCGGGTGTCCTGAGCTCGTCGCGGCTGCTGACTCTCACTGGGGCAGGCGGATGCGGCAAGACACGGCTGGCGGCGCAGGCCGCGGCCGATGCGCTCGACAGCTTCCCGGACGGTGTCTGGTGGATCGACCTTGCACCCTTGGCAGACGCGGAGGCAGTCGGCCCTGCGCTCGACGAGGTGATCGGCGTCAGGCCTCTGCCCGGGCAGTCCTCGCTCGAGGCGGCGGCCAGCCAGCTCGCGAACGCCCGGGTACTGATCGTGCTTGACAACTGCGAGCATTTGCTCGAGGCGAGCGCACGGATGGCCGAGGCGCTGCTGCACCGCTGTCCTGGAGTTGTCGTGCTCGCCACGAGTCGAGCCCCTCTCGGAGTCGAGGGAGAGACGACGTGGCGGGTTCCCTCGCTCTCGCTGCCGACCGAGCTTCGGCTCGAGCCGGTAGAGGCGGTCGCCCAATCTGACGCGATGCGGCTGTTCATCGACCGCGCCGTAAAGGTCCGACCAAATTTCACGGTCACCGGCGAGAACGCCCCCGCGATCGCGCAGATCTGTTACGACCTGGACGGGATCCCGCTGGCGATCGAGCTTGCCGCGACGCGTGTGCGCGTCCTGGGAGTCGAGCAGATCGCTGCAGGTCTGGGCGACCGCTTCGGGCTGTTGACGGGCGGAGCTCGCTCGGCGATGCCCCGCCAGCAAACTCTGCGCGCTTCGGTCGATTGGAGCCACGAGCTGCTGAGCGACGACGAGCGCATGATGTTTCGCCGCCTTGCGGTGTTCGCCGGAGGATGGACATTGGACGCCGTCGAGGGAGTCTGCGCAGGTGATGGCCTCGATCGCCTCGCGATCCTCGACCTGCTGAGCTCGCTGGTCGACAACTCGCTTGTCGTGGCCGATGACCGTGGCACGAGCGTCCGCTACTGGCTGCTCGAGACCGTGCGGCAGTATGCGCTCGATCGGCTTGCCGAGGCCGGCGAGGGCTCTGTGCTGCGCGACCGCCATCGCGACGAGTACCTGGCTCGCGCGGAGCAGATCGCTGCTCATCTGGAAGCCGCTGGACAGAGCGCGTGGCTCGATGTCCTCGACGAGGAGGCCGCAAACCTCGGCCTGGCCTTAGACCATGCGGTCGACAGCGACGCCGAGGTCGCGCTGCGCCTCTGCATAGCTCTGACGTTCTGGTGGAAGTACCGCGGACGGTTCGCGCAAGCCGACGACGCATGCACGCGTGCGCTCGACGCGGCGGGCGAGGACCCGTCGCCTCTTGTTGCGCGCGTTCTATGGGCACGCGGCTACCTGCTCACCTACTCCCGCCGGTTCGAGGACGCCAGCGCCTCCGAGCGAGCGGCCCTGGAGATGGCGAACGAGCTCGGCGACACGTCGACGTCCGCCCGCGCCCTCGACGTGCTCGGAACGATGCAGATATACGAGGACCCCGTCGGCGCCCGCGCGACGATCGAGCAAGCGCGCGCGCTGGCGCGTGCCAGCGGTGACGAGTTCTGCTTCGTCGACGCGACCCAGATTCTCGCGACGACCTATCTCTGGCAGGCCGACGCCGCCGCCGAGCAGGTGTTCGAAGAGGCGGTTGAGACGATCGTGCGCCGCGGGATGCCCGAGTGCGCCGCCTGGCACCAGTGGGGGCTCGGGGTGGTTCGACAGCTCCAAGGCCGCGATGAAGAGGCGCTCGCATGCCTCCGAGAGGCGATCGACCGGGCGGACGCGATCGGCGAGCCGGTGAGCTCGGGCATCGCCCACATACATCTCACGCTCCTGCGCGCGGATCATGGTGAGGGGGCGGCCGCGCTCAGCGAACTAGACCCGGTGATGGCGCGCTCGATCGCGACCGCCGCCGGTCTGGCGATTCCGGGTCTGAAGGCGGCGACTTGCTACGCCCAGGCGAGCACAGGCGACCTAGAGCAGGCGCGCGACTCGCTCGAGTCGCTCCTGCAGGAGCGACTCGACGGCGGGGTTTACACAATTGCGTGGGCGCTGACACTGCTGGCGCGTATTGAGCTGGCACTCGGGGGGCTCGACAATGCCGCCAAGCACGCGAGAGCGGCCGCGGAGATCGTCGACGGAGAGCTCGGGAATCCACAGCTCGGCGCCGCTGCCCGGCACACGCTCGCCGCCGTGGCGCTCGGTCACGGCGACCCAAGCGACGCGGAGCGGCGTGCACACGAGGCGCTAGGAATCGCGATCGAGCACGGACTCTGGCCAGGCGTCTTTCCGTCGCTCGACGTACTCGCGGCGTGCGCCGCGGCGCTCGAAAGCTTCGAGGAGGCTGCTCGGATCCTGGGCGCTTCGGAGCGTGCTCGCGAGCAGCTTGGGCACGTCCGCTGGCCGGCCGAGCAGGCGGCAATCGACGCGCTCTACGAGCGTCTGCGCGAAGCACTCGGGAGCAATGCGTTGGACGAGGCGCTGAGCGTGGGGGCTGCGCTCGGCACCGAGGAAGCGATCGGCTGGCTGCGACGGGCCAGAGGATCACGGGCCCGCCCCGCGGGGGGCTGGGAGTCGCTCACCCCGACCGAGCTTCAAGTTGTAGAGCTGGCGGCCGAGGGCCTGACCAACCCGGAGATCGGTCAGCGCATGTTCATCTCACGTGGCACGGTCAAGACCCATCTCTCCCACATATACGCGAAGCTCGCGGTCCGCAACCGCTCGGAATTAACAGCCCGCGCCGCGCGGCGGGCACAGGGGGCGGGCTCGCCTCAGTGACTCAGCAAGCGACGGAGGAGAAGCAATGGCGACCGAGCGGGCGACCGCCGACTGGAAGCCGGACCGGAGGAGCAATGAGACATCACCGCGCATTCGCAGCCACAAGCGTCGTGCTCGCTGTCGGAGTCGCGGCTTGCGGAAGTTCGAAGAGAAGCAACAGCGCCACAACCGCAGCATCGTCCACCTCGCCGCCACCCGTTGTCTCGATCCCCAGCACAGTCGCCACGACCCTCGATCCCTCGTTCATCGCCCGTGCCAATGCGATCTGCGCCCGAGCAAAGGCGGCCATCGACGCGCACGGCAGATTCCCGTATCCGAGCTTCGATCCTCTGCACCCCAACCCGAAGCTGCTGCCAAAGATCGGCGCCTTCTTCGCCGCCAAGCAGCCGATCACCGAGCGCACGCTGGGCGAACTACGGGGGCTTGGAAGCCCGCGCAGAGCACAAAGCCAATGGACGCAGCTCCTCGCGCTTGCCAAGCAGGACCGGGTGATCGCCGACCGTCAGATCGTCGCCGCCAAGGCGGCCAACGTCCCCGCATTTGTGGCAACCGTCAACGCGGCTCACACGAGCGGCCCGCAACTCGGGAAGCTCGGACTGACGATCGGCTTCACCGCTTCCTCGCCGTGCGGCGCGATCCTCTGAACCACCCTCGGCGGAGCTGAGCCGCGCTTGCGCGTGCTGTGACCTCCGTCCGCTGGCGCGGGTTGTGTGCCGACCCGCCAGTACACGCTCGCGACGTGGGGCTCGCGCTGGGGCGGACGCCCAGGTCAGAAGGTCGCTGCCGCATCGGTGGGCAAGGCCGAGGGACCCGCCGCCTGTTGTTTCGCCGTGATACCGACAGCGGTGCAGTCGTCGGGTGCGAAGACGATTCACCAGGTGCCGGAGCGCCCAGGGCGCGAGCCGGTGGGCGGGCGCTACGCTCCGGACCGTGCTTGATCCGCCTCCCACCCTTTACGCCGAGGGCGACGGGATGAGCGTCGCCTATCAGGTATTCGGAGACGGCGATCTGGATCTCGTTTTCGTGCCCGGCGGCGTCTCCCACGTGGACATCGCTTGGCAGGATCGGCGCTACCAGCGGTTCATGGCGCGCCTCGGATCATTCGCGCGCGTGATCGTGTTCGACAAGCGAGGGATGGGCGCGTCCGATCCGGTTGCCACGCCCCCGACGGTCAAGGAGCGCATGGAGGACATCGCCGTCGTCATGCGCGCGGCCGGGGTCGAGCGAGCGGCGGTATTCGGGCTCTCCGAGGGAGGGGCGGCGACGGCGCTGTTTGCCGCGACGTTTCCCGAGCGCGTGCGCGCGCTCGTGCTCTGCGGCGCGTTTCCTGGAGGGGTCGAGCTCACGGACCCGGAGCCGGACTATCCGGCTGAACGGATGCGGGAGTTCTGGGAGGACACAGCCGAGGTGTGGAAGGCTCACTTCGGGCAGGGGGTGATGATCGAGCTGTTCGCACCAAGCCTGGTGGGTAACGAGCGCGCCGCGTCCGCGATGGCCGCGTTCGAACGCCAGGCCACCACGCCGGCGATGTTCCGGGCGCTGCTCGACAGCCTGCGCGATATCGACATCCGACCGATCCTCGCTGGCATTTCCACACCGACGCTCGTGATCCACCGTCGCGACGAGCGCGTCCCAGTCGAGGGGGCACGGTACATGGCGAGCCGCGTGCCGGGTGCGCGACTCATCGAACTGGGCGGCGATGAGCACGTCCCCTGGCTCGGTGACATGGACGAGCTCGTCGACGAGGTCCAGGAGTTCCTCACCGGCGCGCGACCGCCGCGCTCCACCAGACGGCTGGCGAGCGTGCTGTTCACCGATATCGTCGGCTCGACCGAGCAGGCCGCGAAACTCGGCGACCGGCGCTGGCGCGCGCTGCTCGAAGACCATCACGATGAGATGCGCACGCTCGTGGAGCGCTTCGACGGGCGCTTGGTAAAGACGATCGGGGACGGCACGCTTGCGCTGTTCGACGGGCCAGCACGCGCGGTCGAGTGCGCCCGCGAGGCAGTGCGCGATGCCAGACGGTTGAGCATCGAGCTGCGTGCCGGCGTACACGCCGGCGAGTGCGAGCTTATCGGCGACGACGTGGGTGGCATCGCGGTCCACGTGGGAGCGAGAATCGCCGCCCTCGCCGCTTCCAGCGAGGTACTGGTCTCGAGCACCGTCAAGGAGCTGGTGGCAGGATCAGAGCTGTCCTTCGCTGATCGCGGAGTGCATGAACTCAAGGGCGTACCCGCCGAGTGGCGGATTTACACGCTCGTGTGATCGGGCAGTAGGGACGGGTGCCCACGGTCCAGCTCCCTGTTGCTTCGGTGGGCCTCCGACACCGATGACCGGACTGGTGCTCCGAGAAATTGCAGCACGGAGGCGGAGCCTCAGCGCCAGACGACTCGATCGACAGGCAGCACCGGCGCGCTCCATTACTGCTATTGGCGCATTGCGGAAGCCCGACGCCTGGATGTAAGCCTGCCGCCTTTCCTCGTGGCTGTCGGATAAACCGCCGATTGTCGCTTGCCGGCGATGGGGGACGGTTGATCAACCTTCGTGGGGGTGGTCAGGCCCCCACGGTGCCAAGACGGTGGCTGTGGAGCTTGAGGAGGTTGTGGGTGGCGGTCATCAGACGCCATTCGGAGCGACATGGCGCGCGCCCACGGCGTAAGAAGCGGTCGAGCCGCCGATTGAACTTCAGCTGCGCGAACACCGGCTCGGCCGTCGTTTGGCGTTTCCGGTAGATCGCTTTGCCGTGCTCGCGTGCGACCACCCGGCGCATGAACGCGTAGAGACCCTTGTCCCATCCGGGACGGGGGTCCTTGCGCAGGCCCGAGTCGGGTGGGATCAGCACCTGGATGCCGCGGGCGACGACGCTCTCCATCTGCTGTTTGTGCCAGTAGCCCGCGTCGGCGACAACGACTTCTGGTGACTCGGTAACCCCGGCGTTCTGAAGCTCTCGCGCGGTGGCCTTGACCATCGGCTCCAGGTGGCCGAAATCGGGTGACTCGACCGTGACCTCGGCCGCTATCACGATGTGGTTCTCGTTGACCGCAGCCTGGGCGTTGTAGCCCTGCATCGCCGGTTGGCCCACGGTCTTAACGATGCGCGAGTCGTGGTCGGTCGTGTTGATCTTTCCCTCCGGCGCCGCGGGTGGCGCATAGGGCTTGACCGCCCCGGTCGCCATCTGACCGCGGCCCCTTCTCGTGATCTCGCGCTCGCGCCAGGCCTCATAGGCGTCGTTGGCCTCGCAGTGGGCGGAGTGCTCCTCCTCGAGGCGCCGCGCTGACTCCTCTAGGCGCTTGGTGCGCGCTCGCGCCGTCGGGCGGGCCTCTTGCTCGCGCTGCGCGTCCAGCGCGCGACGCGCCTCGCGAAACCACGCCCGCCGGCCGTAGGGGCGGGTGACGAAGCGCTCGGGGTCGAGCTGCAGCGGGGCGCTCGCGCCTGCGTCCGGCTGCTGGCGCTCCGCCCGCTCGCGGTCGAGCCTTTCCTTGGCCTCGCGCAGGGCCGTGCGGCGTCCCTCGCTCGTGCGCAAATGCTCGGGCAGCTCATCGCCACGCGCATCGCCGTAGAGCTCATCCTCGGCTTCATCGACGCGCCGTGCCTCTTCGAGGATCTCCCCGGCGATCTGCCGATAGGAGCGGTTGGCATCCATCGAGGCGTTGGCCTGAACCTTGGTGCCGTCGATCGCGATCACGCCCACCCTGACCAGACCGGCCGCCTCACACAGCGAGAGCACCTCGCCGAACAGATCCGCCAAGGCTTGCTCGTGGCGCACGCGAAACTCGGCGATCGTGGAGTGGTCGGGCGCCTTGTTGGCCGCAATCACGCGGTAGGCGACGTCCTCGACGCAGGCTCTCTCGATCCCCCGTGCGGAGCGGTTCCCGCGCGCGTAGGCGTAGAGCAGAAGCGCCACC
>Ga0306920_100012961_pt1 | contig 11338 bp, 11 predicted proteins | sample flu12Cox44000170_FD_204666 | JGI IMG/M metagenome (GOLD analysis project Ga0306920, IMG submission 204666) | Lab enrichment of tropical soil microbial communities from Luquillo Experimental Forest, Puerto Rico - flux4day.12C.oxic.44.000.170 (v2)... | ecosystem: Environmental > Terrestrial >...
CGGACGGCAGGCGGCCTATCGGACGGCTCTTGGTGCGCCTGGCATACGGGCGCTTGAGAAGGCGCTGGCGCGGAATATGTTTGGTGGGGTGAATGGCGATGGACCGCGACGGCTGGCCTGCTATGTGCGCGCACTGGCGCGCCGATTCGAAGCCGACGCTCCGCAGACGTTACTGCGCGGGACCATCGTTTTTGCCGATCCGGAGGCTATCCCCATGCCGCAGTCCAAACCACCAGACGCCGCCGCGCCCTGGCATGTCCCGGTAGCGGTCGAAGAGATCGCCGAAACCGGCCAGCATTTCGATCTTGTCGCCGACGCTTCCGTGCGCGCCGCGGTGGCGAAGGTCGCGGGCCTGCGCGATTTGCCACGATTTGAAGCTACTTTCGATGTGATCCGGCGCGGCGCCGGCGGGCTGCATGTCATAGGCTCGGTCTCCGCGACAGTCGGGCAGAATTGCGTCGTCACGCTCGAGCCGCTGGCCAATGAGGTGGAAGAGACGATCGATCTTGTCTTCGACCCGGCGCAGACGGTTGCGGTAGCGGCCGACACTGAAGGCCAGCAGCACGGAGTGAAATGGGATGACCCGGAACCGCTTGTGGGCGGCGTAGTCGATTTAGGAGCGCTGGCCAGCGAATTCCTGATTCTTGGGCTGGATCCCTATCCGCGCAAACCGGGCGCGATTTTCGAGCCGCCGCAGGACGTCAACCGCGACCAGGGGCCCTTTGCGGCGCTTGGCCGGTTGGCAAAACGCCAAGACTAGCGCCAGGACAGTGGCTGAGAGCCGCTTTGCCGATGGATGTTGTGTCGAAGCCTCGAACCGCTATTGTCGCTGCTGGGCGTTTCGCAGTTCGAGCGCATCAGCGCCAGACCTGTGAAAGTCGGGGCCAAAAATCGCTTCACGTTCATGGGTTTGCAGGTGTCACCTTAAGTCGAAAATTCGCATGAAGAGGGGTCACACCGCTTGCGAATTTCGGCTGCGGCGCAGCCGTGACCGCGCGGTCATCCAATGACAGACAAGGTCCGTATTGCGCTCGATGCGATGGGAGGGGATCACGGTCCCGACGTGGTCGTCGCCGGCGCGGAGCTTGCGTTGCTGCACCATCCCGACAGTGAATTCCTCTTGTTCGGGAACTCGGCCCTAATTGCGCCTCTTCTCGACCCTCGGCCGAAGCTCAAGGCGCGCGCGCGGATCGTCCACACCGAAGTGGCGGTCCGGATGGAAGACAAGCCGAGCCAAGCTTTGCGCTATGGCCGCTGGAAATCGTCGATGTGGCTCGCGATCGACGCGGTGAAAAAGGGCGATGCCGATATGGCGGTGTCCGCCGGCAATACCGGCGCGCTGATGGCCATGTCGAAGTTCAATCTCAAAACCTTGCCCGGGATCGAGCGGCCGGCCATAGCGGCGCTCTGGCCGACCCTTCGAGGCGAGTCGATCGTGCTCGACGTCGGCGCATCGATCGGCGCCGACGCCGATCACCTGGTCGATCTGGCATTGATGGGGGCTGCCACCGCACGAATCCTGTTCGGCCTGCCGCGGCCCACGGTCGGGCTCCTCAATATCGGTGTGGAGGAAGCCAAGGGCCTCGAACAAGTGCGCGAGGCCGGGCGTCTCTTGCGCGAGGAGAACTTCGCCGATCTCGATTACAAGGGTTTCGTGGAGGGTGACGATATCGGCCGCGGCAAAGTCGATGTGGTGGTGACTGAAGGTTTTGCCGGCAATATTGCGCTGAAAACGGCCGAGGGCACCGCCCGCCAAATCGGCGAATATCTCAAAAGGGCGATTGGCCGGTCGCTGAGTGCGCGCCTCGGCTATCTGTTTGCAAAATCCGCCTTTCGGCAGTTGCGGGAGCGGATGGATCCGCGCCGCGCCAATGGCGGCGTGTTTCTTGGCTTAAACGGCATCGTGATCAAAAGTCACGGCGGAACCGATGCTGAGGGTTTTGCTGCCGCAATCGAGCTTGGTTATGGAGTGGTGAGGGACGAGCTGTTGGCGCGAATACGCGACGGACTTGCTCGCCACGTCAGGTCCCGTCCCGATTCTATTCCTGAACTTCTCGGCGGAGCCGCTTCGTGACCGTGCTTCGCTCGGCAATGCTCGGCTGCGGGAGCTATTTGCCCAGCCACGTCCTCACCAACGAGGATCTCGCCCGCAAGGTCGACACGTCAGATGACTGGATCGTTCAGCGCACGGGCATTCATGAACGCCGTATTGCCGCGCCGGGCGAACATACTTCGCATATGGCGATCCGTGCGGCGCAAGCGGCACTTGCGCACGCGCATGTCGACGCTCAATCGATCGATCTGATCATTCTCGCCACCTCGACGCCGGATAACACTTTTCCTGCCAGCGCCGTTTCGGTTCAGGCCGAGCTCGGCATCACGCATGGGGCCGCGTTCGACTTGCAGGCGGTGTGCTCCGGGTTTGTTTATGGTCTGGCAACCGCCGACTCGCTGCTGCGAACCGGTGTATTCTCGCGAGCTTTGCTGATCGGCGCTGAGACTTTCTCGCGGATCCTGGATTGGACCGACCGTGGTACCTGCGTGCTGTTCGGGGACGGCGCCGGGGCAGTGGTACTCGATGCCCAAGAGCAGCCCGGGACCCGCGATGACCGCGGCGTGCTCACGGTCCGGCTGCGCTCCGATGGCCGCCATAAATCGAAGCTCTATGTGGACGGGGGTCCCTCTGCCACCGGCACGGTCGGTCATTTGCGCATGGAAGGCCGCGAGGTGTTCCGGCATGCGGTGGCGATGATCACCGATGTCGTTGAGGACGCGTTCAAGGTCACCGGCTACACCGCCGACGATATCGATTGGTTCATTCCGCACCAGGCGAACAAACGAATTATCGACGGGTCGGCCCACAAGCTCGGCATCGCGCCCGGCAAGATCGTCACGACGGTCGATCGTCACGGCAATACTTCGGCGGCATCGATCCCGCTGGCTCTCGCCGACGCGGTGGCCGACCGCCGCATCAAACGCGGTGATCTGTTGTTGTTCGAAGCCATGGGCGGCGGCTTCACGTGGGGCGCGGCGCTGGTACGCTGGTAGGCCGCCGGCAAGCGCACATTCCCCAAGCAGCCGCGCGGAAGCCCCGTTGACCGTGCGGCAACAAGCTAATATCGTTGATAATTCAGCACGATATGCTGATCGACAATCGCTCGATCTACGGTGCTCGGGGCTGGTCATGGCGGGAAAGACGGTCACGCGTGCGGACTTGTGTGAGGCGGTCTATCAGAAGGTCGGGTTGTCGCGCACCGAGTCTGCGACGCTCGTCGAGCTCGTACTGAAAGAAATTACCGACTGTCTCGAGCGCGGCGAAACCGTGAAGCTGTCGTCGTTCGGTTCCTTCGTCGTGCGCAAAAAAGGCCAGCGTGTCGGGCGCAATCCCAAGACCGGCAAGGAAGTGCCGATCTCGCCGCGCCGTGTCATGGTGTTCAAACCATCAGCTATCCTCAAGCAGCGTATCAATTCCGAGACGGACGGCGCCGAGGCGCCGTGAGCGCGAGGGCATCGGTCGTGGAGAAGGCGCCGGACGCGTTTCGCACCATCAGCGAAGTCGCCGATGAGATCAATGTGCCGCAGCACGTTCTGCGGTTTTGGGAAAGCCGTTTCTCCCACATCCGTCCGATGAAACGTGGCGGCGGCCGCCGCTATTATCGGCCCGATGACCTCGACCTCTTGCGCGGCATTCGTCATCTGCTCTACGGCGAAGGCTACACGATCCGCGGTGTTCAGCGCATCCTGCGCGAGCATGGCGGCGCGTTCGTGCAAAACGTCTGGCGCGTTGGGGCCGAACCTCCGCCGCCTATCGACGAGGATGCTCAAGACGCTGTGTCCGGGTCCGCGGAGGATCGCGCCGAGCCGACCTTGTTTTCAGAGCTTGGCGACAAAATTCGCTCTGCCGACAACGAGCTATCCGAGGAAAAAACGGCTGACCCGGGCGGCGGCGAGAACCGGCGCAAGCTCGAATTGGCTCTCGATGAACTGCTGGCCTGCCGGCGCATCATCGACGGCGTGCTGCGGCAAGACTGAAGGCGGCCGTTATTTCCCGCCAATCGCGGGCCTCACATCCTTGTATGCCACTTTACTGATTGTGTCGCAGCCGCGGCCAAGCGACACTTGCCGCCGCGTGGCTTTTAAAGTCACAGTCATTCGATCCAGGCCACGGCGAGGACCTGCATGATCCGAAAATTCCACGTTTTGTATGTCGGTCAGATAGAGCTCGAAAACATCGGCCTGAAAGGGACGCCGGCCAACGAGCGGCGTTATTCGGACGCGCGCCTGCGCGAAGCGTTCAACACCGCGCGCGAGGTCGCGCAGCTCATGGATGAGCTCGGCTTCGACGTGCTGTGGACTGCCGAGCACCATTTCCAGCGTGAGGGCTATGAAGTCTTCCCCAACCTGATCCAGCTCAGCCTGTGGCTTGCCACTCAGACCAAGCGGCTGAAATTCGGTTGCGCCTTTAACGTCCTGCCGATGTGGCATCCGATCCGGCTGGCCGAAGATTATGCCATGGCGGATATCGTCACTGACGGCCGCGTCATTATGGGCGTCGGGCGCGGCTACCATTCGCGCGAGGTCGAGACCTTCGGCGCTCCGCTGCTCGATATCGAGAGAAATCGCGAATTGTTCGAAGAGCAGCTGCGGCTGTTATTGGCTTGCTTCAACGAGCAATCGTTTCACTTCAAGGGCAAGTACTACGAGTGTCCGCCGCCGGTCGATTATCGCGGCTACCAGCTTAAGGACATCACGCTGGTGCCACGGCCAAAGCATTTACCGGTCGAGATTTGGATGCCGATTGCCAGCGGTAAAACCATCGAGCTCATGGCGCAATATGGCTTCAAGGCCATGGTTACGCTTAATGGCGAAAAGATCCTCGATGACGTTGTCCGCGCCTATCAAGCTGCCTGTCTCAAATGCGGCCAAAACAAAGAACTCGGCCAAGACATGATTTGGGGTGCCGGCGTCTATCTGGCCGATAGCCGCGAGGAAGCCATTCGCCGGCTTGAGCCCGCGCACGACGAACGGTTCAAATGGTTCGCGCCGTTCGGCTTCGTGCGTTATGCCGACGAGCACGGCCGGACCTGGGGCTCGCCGGGCGCGCCTGCCCGCACCCCTTCGCTGCGCGATGGCGTCGACCAAAAGGCCTGGTTCTGTGGAACGCCGAGCGAGGTCATTGCCGGCATCAAGTCGATCGAAGCGAAATATCCGGGTCTCGATAGTTTTATGATCCACTGGGCCGAGGGACTGCCGCCGGCGGAATTCAAAGAACAGCTGCGCTGGTTTGCTAAGGACGTCATGCCGGCGTTTAAGCGCGCCTACACGGACGGCAAAAGCGAGTAAATGGGATGCGGCCGTCCGTTCGCCTCTAATAATCGGCCGTGCGCGAATAGCGGTAATTTTCTCGGTTTGCGGGGGAGGTTTCGATGATGGCAGGGCTGCTCGAGCGACACATTGCTGCGATCACTGGCAGCGGTTCCGGGATCGGACGCGCGATCGCACTTGGCTATGCGCGGGAGGGGGCGCAAGTGATTGCGCTTGACATGAACGGCGATACTGCCGCGGAAACGGCCGCGGCGATCGGCCGCGCCGGCGGCAAGGCCCGCGGTTTGGTGCTCGATGTGCGTGAGCGCGATCGCTGCAGCGAAATTGCCGCGCTGGTCGAGAAAGAAGTCGGCCCAATTTCAATTCTGGTGAACGATGCAGGGATCAATCGCCGCAATGCCTTCACCGCGGATCCCGAGGCGGTGATCAAGGACTGGGAGGACGTCCTCGCTACGAACTTGTACGGCGTTTTTAATGTGACGCATGCTTTTCTCGGCCAGCTTCGCGCCACCAAGGGTCGCGTCGTCAATATCGGATCGATCCAATCCTTCATGCACGTTCGAACCCCGAACTCACCCGCCTATACGAGCTCCAAACATGGCGTGCTCGGTTTCACGCGCGCGCTTGCGGCTGAACTGGGCAAAGACGGTGTACGGGTCAATGCGATCGGACCCGGGTTCATCGAAACGCCGCTGAACGAAAAGGTGCGCGCCACCAATCCCGATCTGGTGCGGATTTTTCACGAACACACGCCGCTCGGCCGCGCCGGAAAACCGGAGGACATAGTCGGGCCAGCAATCTTTCTGGCTTCGGACCTGTCCAGCTTTGTGACCGGCTCGATCGTGATGGCGGACGGCGGCTACCGCGTGATCTAGCCCTGACACAATGGATTGAAGCCGGGCTTATCAGCTAATTCTCACGATCTGCTTGCCGAAATTTTTTCCGCTGAGCAGTCGTAGAAACGCCTCGGGCATGCGTTCGATGCCCTCGAGCACGTCTTCTTTGAAGCGAATCTTGCGTTCGCGGTGCCAAGCGGCCAGTCGCCGCAACGCTTCGTCGCGGCGATGCCACCAGTCAAATACGAGAAAACCGTGGACGCTCGCCCTGGTGACAATCAGATGGCCCATGAACCGTTCGCCGATATCGGGCTTGCCGAACTGGCCGGCGAGCGCGACGCGGCCGCAAATGACCACGCGCGCTCCAATGCTCAGATGTTTCATGACTGCGTCGTGAATCGGGCCGGCGGTATTGTCAAACAAAACATCAACACCCGCAGGGCAGGCTTCCTTCACCGCTGCAGTGAGATCGGCGGATTTTTTGTAATTGATCGCGGCATCAAAGCCGATCTCGCGACACCATTTCAGTTTGTTATCGTCACCGGCTACGGCAATGGCGCGGCACCCCGCTAGTTTGGCGATTTGGCCGACCAGCTGCCCGACCGCGCCCGATGCGGCGGACACAATGACCGTATCTCCTGGCCGGGGACGTCCGACATCGAGTAGACCGAAGTAAGCTGTCACACCCGGCATGCCGAGCCAAGAGAGCGAACTTTCGATCGGCGCGAGTCTTGGATTGATCCTGTTCACGCCCGCGGGGCCCACGACATCGGGCGTCAACACCGACCATTCCTGCCAGCCTACGCTCATGGATTCGGCGATATCGCCAATCTTCCAGGCCGGATGGTTGGAAGCCATCACTTCGCCGACGCCGCCGCCCTGCATGACTTCGCCGATCGCTACACCTTTGGTGTAGTTGGTGCCCGGACTCATACGCCCGCGCATGTAAGGATCGACGGACAGCCATTTCGATTTGATCAGAATCTGGCTTGGTCCGAGATCCGGCACCGGTTGAGTGTCCATGACCCAATTGTCAGGGGCCGGCATGCCCTCGGGGTAGCTGGCGAGAAGCCATCGACGGTTGATGAGATTTTGCATCGCGGTTTTGGTCACCTCCGTCTATTCCGCTCGGATATTGCCCGCGACGATCACCTTGCGCCACTTTTCGCCTTCCTCGACGACCAGCTTGGCGAATTCCGAACTCGAGAGGGACAAGGGCGTGTCGCCAAGGTCGGCGATGCGGCGGGTTATCACTGCGTCCGCGAAAGCGAGGTTGATCGTCTTGTTGAGCTGTTCGACGATTTGCCGCGGCGTGTCGTGCGGAGCGGCAATTCCGACATAGATGCTGGCGTCGTAATCCGGCAGATATTCGGCCAATGCCGGAACGTCGGGCAATACCGCCGCGCGCTTGGCGGAAGTGACGGCCAAGGCGCGCAACCTGCCGGCTTTGGCATGTTCGAGCGTCGAGGCGAAGGTGCCGAAATAGACCTGAACCTGGCCACCAAGCAGGTCGACGACCGCGGGTCCGCCGCCGCGGTACGGCACATGCACCATCTCGATTCCGGTCACGCTTCGAAACAATTCCCAATACATGTGCGGCGCGCTGCCAATGCCGGCCGAGGCCACAGTGACTTTGCCAGGATTGCTCTTCGCGTAAACGATCAATTCGGGAACGCTTTTGACCGGCAGCGACGGATGCACCACCAGCAAACCGGGGCCGCGAGAGATTGTCGCGACCGGAGCGAAGTCGCGGATGATGTTGAAATTCAGTTTGTCATAAAGCGAGGCGTTCCAAGCATCGGCCGACGTGGTGAGGTGCAGCATGTAGCCGTCTGGAGCGGATTTGGCGACGGCTTCCGCGGCAAGAGTGCCCCCGGCGCCCGAGCGATTCTCGACAAAGAATTGTTGGCCGAGTTGCTCCGACAACCACTGAGCGATCAAGCGCGCATAGGTGTCGTTTATGCCCCCCGGCGGAAAGCCGGATATGATCCGAACAGGGTGGTTCGGATAGTCTTCGGCCCACGCCGGCCACGCGTTCCCTCCAAGCGCGATGACCGCCGCTCCAAGATGAAGAAATTGCCGACGGGTCGCTCTCATGATCTCACCCCAGCGCTAAGTGATGTGTAGCGGCATCGCGAGGCTACACAGTTGTCATCCCTCTCAACAATTACAGCTTCTGGCTATATGCGGGCGCAATTGCAATGCGCTGTCGAGAACAGCGCATGTTATTCCAAAATTCCAATAAGTTTGGCGAGCCGGTCTGCATCGTGCTGCAGCGGTTCGGATTCACCATCGTAGACGACGTGGCCTTTATCGAGGATCACCGTGCGCGGCGAAAACGACAAGGCTACGCGGCTATTCTGCTCGACCAGAATGATTGAAAGCCCGCTCTCCGTACGCAATTGCTTGAGCACCGCAGTAAGCGAGTCGACCAGAATTGGCGCCAGGCCCTCGGTCGGCTCGTCCATGAGCAGGACGGTCGGATTGGTCAACAGCGCGCGCGCGATCGATAGCATCTGCTGCTCGCCGCCCGAGAGCTGATTGCCGGCGTTGTCGAGCCGTTCTCCCAGTCTGGGGAACAGTTTGAACACGCTTAGCAGCGTCCAATCTCCGGGCCGAGCCGCGACTTCGAGATTTTCGCGCACCGTCAATGACGGAAAAATCTCGCGCTCCTGCGGCACAAAGCCGATGCCGGCGAGTGCCCGCCGATAGCACGGAACGCCTTTGAGACTCCGGCCGGCGAGGACAATATCGCCGGCGTGCAGGACGGTCTGCCCCATGATTGTCGCCAACAACGTGCTTTTGCCGACGCCGTTGCGTCCAATGATGCTGAGGCACTCGCCCGGCGCCAAGGTCAGATCGATGCCTTCGATCACGACAGTTTCGCCATAACCTGCCGAGACCTGCTGCAATTTGAGCGCGCTAGCCACGGCCGGCCTGACCCAAATAGACCGCGCGCACCTGCGCGTTGTCTTCGATTTCGCGCGGCGTTCCTTCAGCGAACAGCGCGCCGCCGACCATGACGGTGACACGCTTGGCGAAGCGAAAAACCAGGTCCATGTCGTGTTCGATGATCAATACGGCGATTTGCTCCGGCAAGCTTTCTATTGCTTCGAGAATAATATGGCTCTCCCCGCTCGGCACGCCGGCCGCGGGCTCGTCCATCAAGAGCACGTCGGGTTTTAATCCGATCGCGATCGCGATTTCGACCAGTCGCTGCCGGCCGTAGGGAATTTCCGATATGCGATGCGCGGCATCGATCGAGAGCTTCAGCATGTCCAGAAGATGCATCGATTCCTCGATGACATCGGAGCGGCGGCCGACAGGATAGAACATATTCGACGCGGCGCCGACTCGTTCCGCGACCGACATACAGACGTTCTCCAGAACTGACAGTCCACGAAATAGTCGATTGATCTGAAACGTGCGCGCAATTCCGAGCTTCACTCTCTCCGCTTGTTTTTTGTCGGTGATATCGTCGCCTTTGAGGAGAACGCACCCGCGGGATGGCGGCAGCGCGCCGGCTAGCAGATTGATGAATGTTGTTTTGCCGGCGCCGTTTGGCCCGATCAGCGCATGGCGCGCACCGGCATTGAGCTTAAAGTCGACGTCTTGCAATGCCACGAGCGCGCCAAACCGCCGGCTCAGAGCGCGCGTTTCGAGCCGCAGCTCGGTCATGACGGCGCGCGGCGCGCTCGATAGCGCCGCCAAACAAGTTTGCTTAAGCCCAATATGCCATTTCGGGCATAAAGCGCGACTATGACCAGAAGCACTCCCAGTCCGAGCTGCCAGGCAGTCGGATAGAGTCGGGCGAGGAAGTGCTCGAGTCCCATGTAAGCGGCCGCGCCGACGAAAGCCCCATACAGGCGTCCATAACCTCCGAGTATCAGGATGATCAGCACAGTGGCGGCACGGTCGAGATCGAGCGCGCTCAGGTTAACGTAAGCGTTGGTCTGCGCCCACAGCCCACCGGCGATGCCGGCGAATGCCGCCGAAATTGTGTAACAAACGACAAGCCGACGTCGTACCGGCGCGCCGATCGCATGCATGCGCAACAGGTTTTCGCGAATCCCGGTCAAGCTCTGGCCAAAGGGGGAATAGGCCAGCGTGCGGATAGACACAAAACAGGCGAATAGGATCGCCAGCGTGTAGAGATACTGGGTATCGGGATAAAGCGGATTGAATTCGAACACGCCAAACACCGGCGCGATATCCAAGCTCGGCAGCCCGTCAAACCCGCCAGTGTAATCATGCCCCATATTGGCGGCTTCCTGCAGCAGCGCCATGGTGCAAAGCGTGAGCATCAACAGCGTGAGGCCCTGCGTGCGCAACAGCACCAGTCCCGAAGCGAGGCCGATCGCAGCCGCTGCCAGTGCGGCCAGCATCAGACTTGTGATCGGCTCGGTCCAAACATTGTGAAACGCCAACAAGCCGACGGTGTAGGCCCCGGCGCCAAAGAACGCCGCGTGCCCAAGCGTAATGATGCCCGCGTAGCCAAGCGCCAGATCAAGTGAGAGCGCAAATAGGATCGTGATCATGAGAGAAGTACCGAAGCCGAGATAATCGGGAAATGCAAAATAAAAGGCGAGGGCGACAAGCCAAGGCAAGCTCTCCCACCAACGCAGATAGTGTCGGCGGATCAAAACGCGCGCGGCGGGATGTTCGGCGTGACCGACGCGGGTCGGGCCTCCAGCCGGAACGGCTTCACTGCTCACGCCGACTTCCTTCCAAACAGACCTTGCGGCCGCCACAGCAGAACCAGAATGGTGAGCACGTAGATGAAAATCGTGCCGCCCTTGGGCAAATAGAGCTTGAGCACGAAATCGAGTGTGCCGAGCAGCAGCGACGCGTAATAAACACCGACTACGCTGCCAAGTCCGCCGACTGAAACGGCGATAAGAAAATAGACCAGATACTTGAGCGCATATTGGGGATCGAGACCGAGAAATTCGGCGCCAAGGCCGCCTCCGAGCGCCGCCATACCGCTGCCGAATGCAAAGGTGATCGTAAACAGGCGGTCGACATTGATGCCGAGCGATTCCGCCATGCGCCGGTTATCGACCGTGGCGCGGATCTGCGCACCGATGCGGGTTCGATCGAATGTCAGCCAGATAGCGATAACGATCAGCAATCCGACTCCGATTAGGAAGATGCTGTAGGTGCGGTACTGCATGAAG
>Ga0306920_100012964_pt1 | contig 11337 bp, 13 predicted proteins | sample flu12Cox44000170_FD_204666 | JGI IMG/M metagenome (GOLD analysis project Ga0306920, IMG submission 204666) | Lab enrichment of tropical soil microbial communities from Luquillo Experimental Forest, Puerto Rico - flux4day.12C.oxic.44.000.170 (v2)... | ecosystem: Environmental > Terrestrial >...
CTTATATCGAGCCTGGCTCGCCTCACCCGACGCTCATTTATCGGCGGTCCATTTTGCGGTTACACTGAATTGTCGGCGGGACGGACATCTTTAGTTGCTTAGCGACCGCTTATGCGGACCGGCTTTGTGATTGTCGATGCCACAACCGGGCAGGCCGCGATCGTCATTCGAGCTGCGAGCTGTGAGGATGTTGGGATCGATCAGGGCCCCTCGCCACCAACAGCGCCTTTCCAAATCAAGATCAATCTTTTTCGCGCCGGATTGGACGGGCGACGTCAATACTCGTCATAATCAACGAGCCGCCAGCCTACTGTTTTCAAGCTGCCGGCCTGTCCCCAGTCTTTGATTTCTCGGTTGAGCTACGAGCATACCTTCGATTTCATCGGTACCTCGGGTGTGCTTTGCGTGACGGCGGCCGGAGAACAGATGCCGTCCTATTTCCTGTTCGTAACCAAAACCGACCCTCCGCGAAATTCCGAGCAAAGCTTCTTGGCAGTCCGCACGCCCGGACGAAAACAGTCGACGCTGTCCCCAGCAATCTGATTCGGTCTTGCGGCGCCTTGTTCTACGCTATCAAGGTGTTATATTATTATCGCGCAACCTCATCGGTGACACCACCGACGGCGATTTCTCGATCCTGAACGTCCGAGGCATCTATTCTGCGGCGACGATGAACGTCTGCTAAAGCGCAACGACAAATTGCTTTGGACCGGTAAAAGAAAACCGCCGCACCAAATCCACAGGATCTACGTCATCAGCCGTCTGGTCTACCCATTCGGCCGCCTCGCCGGACCGCCAAGCGCAAACCCGACAGATAAAGCTCGCGGCCGCTCGGCATCGCGCAGCAGATAATGCTCGCCCTGTTTGATCTGGGTCAATGCGGGAAGTGGCCAAGCCGGATTCTGTTGGTTACTCAAACGGCCTGAGGCGAGGCGATGCGCGCTGTCGACATCATGACGAGTGAAGTGATCTCGGCAGACCAAGGCGCGACTGTACCGGCGGTCGCCAGAGTGCTGGTCGAGCATGGCATTAGCGCCGTCGCAGTCGTCGATGAGGACAACCGGATAATCGGCATGGTCCGCGAGGGTGATCTCTTGCATCGCGCTGAATCCGGAACCGAACGCCGATCATGGCGGCTCGACATGATGACATCGGCGAACACAAGCTCGCCGAAGACGACACCAAATCGCACAGCGGCAAGGTCAAGGACGTCATGACCCCCCATGTCGTCTCCGTCACCGAAACGGCTTCCATTGCCAACATCGCGTTTCTGCTTGAGACGAACCGGATCAAGCGCGTTCCGGCGGTGCGCGACGGCAAGCTGGGCGGGATCGTCAGCCGAGGGTCTCGATATAGCCCACCAAATCATCGATCTCCATCCGTGTCAGTGACTGTTCCGGCATTGCACCGTGTGGATGCGATAGGAAAGCGCGCAACTGGTCAGCGGTTCTGATGCGTGCAATTGTGGAAAAGCTCGGCGGATCATGCTGAAGGTTGCCGGCGGGACTGCCGCCGGTAACATGGCAACTGGCGCATCACTTCTGGTGAGTTGGCTGCTTCTGTTGGTATCGGCACTGGCGGGATGCGCGGCGCGGGATATGAGCAGCAGATCTGCGGCCTCTCTCCGCGGCGAAATCGACCGGCTGTTCGAGCGGTTTGGTAGTGTTTTGGTTCCCGTCGCAGCGCCGTCTGTTCCACATCGAGCCGGGATGGCGCAGTTTGTTCAGCCTCTTGATGCGGCAATCGACATCAGCGAAGACGAGAAGGCGTACGAAATTTCGGCCGAGTTGCCCGGTATCGATGCCAACGACATCGATATGTCGCTATCCGGCGGCATGCTCGTGCTCAAGGTTCAAAAGTTACAAGAATTATCTTTTTCCGAGCGCACCTGCGGCTCGTTCCAAGGCGCGTTCGACTTGCCGGCGAGCATCGATCGCGACATAGTCGCGCCGGCTTTTCGAACTGGTGCTGACGGTCACGCTGCCGAAGGCGGCGAAGGCTCAGAAACCACAGAGGAGCCAACGTCCCATTAGTCTCAGGCGTTGCGGCAGAGGCCGCGGGATCCCGCTGCCTTAATTTCTTGCACGTTCCCTGTCGGCTACTTGAGATTGTGCGGCGGTGTTCGATCGCTTGAGCCCGACCCCATGCCTCTCAAGGTGACGCAGTTGGGTTAGCGGGCCGATTCGAGCCAATTCTCCACAGCCGCTGCCGGCACGGCGGCCGATGCCGGTGTTAGTGTAGGTAATGATTCTGATAGCCTGGCTCCTCCACTCGATCCGGCTTGCGGCCGCCCTCGGGGCTGCGTTGCTGCTAATGCAAGCACCGGCTGTCACACGGGAGTACCAGGCGGCGCTGTTGCAGTTGGTGCGCAGCTCCGGCCAGGAGATTGCCGAGCGTAAAGCCTCGGTGCAGCGCTTTTATGGCATCGCGGCAGGAGAGGATCAAGAGCGCTTTCTCGCTCAGCTGCAGGCGGTTGAGCCGTCGAATGCGCAAACTCTTACGGCGCTGGTCGCGCGCGAGCGTGGCCTGCGGCAGTCTTACGACCGGATCGAACACGCCTCGGGTCTGTTGCGCCCGATCGTCGCGGCCGGGGATGTGGCCGCCGATCAGAGCGGCGCCCGACGCCAGATTGCCCATACTGTTTTCGATAGCTTCGCATTCCAGCTCGACCTGTCTTCCTCCGCTGCCGTCTACGGCCTGGCCGGCCTATTCCTGGGCTCGCTTATCAACGAGCTGCTAACCACCGCTCTGCTTCCGCGGCACCGCCTCGCACGGTGACCTGAGCGCATCCAACCCGGCCAAAGAAGAAGTGAGCAAGCGCGGCCGCCGAGGTACCATCAATGCTGCGGCCGGCGCGTTGCTGCACTCCGGCAGCATGTGCGACAAGGCGTTCCTCGAAATCTGAGGGTGAGGGCTTGTTGATCTAAATCGGCTTTAGCGCGAACCTAGTCAGCTACATCATCGCTCCGCGAGGCTTGACGGCCTGCCCTTGGTTTCCAAATCGGCGGCCCTAGCCTCCAATTCGTCCGCGAGACGGAGAAGTCCTTCGGCAATGTCTGGCGCTCTCTGCGCCAGCTCTCGTAGCTCAGATGCCGCCTCGCGCAGAAATTTGATCTGTTCCGTCATAATAAAGATAAAACATCCCCTTTTTTGATTTAGTTTTCAAATACAAAAATTTTACAAAAAATCTTGGAAGAGTTACGCATCATATACAGAAAGTTGTTGCCGACCTGGATGCCGAGGTTCGACCGTTACCGTACAACTGACGCCGATTTGTCGTGTTCGGGAACTTCGGATCATGACCTCTGTTAAGGCTACCGGAAGTTCGCTTTCCGGAGCCAAAGGGGAAATGACAGGAGCGAACGAGCGGACCTCTGCTTATTACAACCGCATCGCCGAAGAGATCATGCAGTTCGCCTCGAAAGTGCGGGATTCTGAGGTGCGCCGGGACATGCTGGAGCTCGCCGAGAGGTTTCGCCGCATGGCCCGCTACGTCGAAAGGCGTGACCCGAACCGAGGCGGGACCTAGCCGCCTGCCGGCCGATGGACTAAACCGAGCAGATAGGGGGCCGCTGTCGCGAACTCAGTCACCGCCTGATGTTGCGACGGCAGCCGCGCTGGAAAGAGTTTTCGGTGCCGGGCGGCAATGACGATGCGCTGACAATCGCGCGACAATTTGTCGGCGCGGTGTTGCCGGACCAAGCTCGCGACACGACCATCGCCGTCAGAGCCCGGGGGTCACACATAGGATCTGGGCGCTCGGATCATGGCCCAGGCCCACGCCGAAAGGGACACCAAGGCCACATGCGAGTTCGGATGGCGCGACGGCATCAGCCATGCGCACCGCCACCAGCTTTCCGGCCATGACCTCGAAATGCCAGTTCAGCGCCAAGCGGGGGCGCCGGTCGAGCTCACGGAAGCAACACGCGCCAAAGCTCGCGAAGTCGTCGCGCAACAGCGCAGCGCGCTTGCTCCACATGGTGTCCGCGGCGACGGTCGGCGCCGGCATGGTCATCCGGTTGCTCGTCAGCAGCGGCGGCGGCCGCATCGGCCAGCTCGACTGCCTCGGCCGCTTCGACGGCGATCCGGCGGCGCAGCCGCGTGACGAACAGCTCGACGACCTCCCGATTGCTTCCGGTCAATTTCGCCGGCTCTGGCGGTGGCGCGGCACCGGCCTTCCGCTCGACCTCCGAGGCGGAGCTTTTTGCGGTCGCAAACGCATTTTTTTCCGCTGTCGACGGCGAAATCGTCGCAAGGGCCTCGAGGTCGAAGTCCGGGGTTGTAGCTGCCGTGCCGCTGGGATCGCGCCTGTGGCGGCTTTCCCGTTGCATCGCCTCGGGGCCGGGCGCATGTTTGGCTGAGAATGTGAAGCCACTGTCAAGGGGTTCACGCGAATGACCACCGCCGCGATCCGGCGTTTTTCGGTCCCCAGCCCGGAGGAGCTGATCGATCGGGCGCGCGCCATGGTGCCGGAGATCCGCGCGCTCGCCGAGGAGACCGAGCGCAATCGCAACGTGCTCCCGCAGATTATCGACAAGATCCGCGACGCCGAGCTGTTGCGGACCTGCCGGCCCTCGGAGTTCGGCGGCTTCGAGTATGACGGCGAAACGGCACTCAGAATCGCGATGACGATATCGGCGGCCTGCGCCTCGACCGGCTGGGCGGTCAACGGGGCGGTCTCCAACGGCCGCTCGATCGCCCACTTCCCGATCGAGGCGCAACGCGAGGTCTGGGGCGGCGACGCCGACCCGTTCACCTGCGCCTGCTTTGCCCCAACCGGCACCGCTGTTCCGATCGAAGGCGGCTATGTGCTAAACGGCAGCTGGTCGTTCGCGAGCGGCGTCGACGCTTCCAGCTGGACCAAGCTCGGCGCCTTCATCACGACCCCCGATGCGAAACCCCCATTCGAGGGTGCCTTCTTTTTATTGCCGATCGGCGATTGCGAGATCGTCGACAACTGGTTCGTCTGCGGGCTGGCTGGGACGGGCAGCAAAGACATCGTCGTCCATGACGTGTTTGTGCCGGCGCACCGGGTACTGTTGTTCTCCGACGCGCGAGCGGGCACCGCACCCGGCGCCAAATATCATCGGAACCCGCTCTATCGCATGCCGCTGCTGATCCACGGCGCCTCGATGCTGGCCTCGACAGCGGTGGGGGCGGCGCGCGGCGCGCTCGACACGTATTTGGAGACGACCAGGGTGCGCAAGACCCGTGGCGCGCTCGCCGGCGGGCAGTTGCCGATGGCCGAGTTCGCGACGATCCAATTGCGTTATGCCGAGGCGGCGGCCGCGGTGGAGAGCGCCGAGCTGATCCTCTTAACCGACATGCGCAAAATGACGCAGAAGCTCTATGCCGGCGAGGAGATTACAATCGCCGACCGCATTCGCTGCCGCCGCAACCAGGCCTGGGTCACCAAACTCGCCGTGCAGGCGGTCGATGCGCTCAACGCTTCGACCGGCGGCTATGGCCTGCATCTGAACCACCCGGTGCAGCGTGCCTGGCGCGACGCCAATGCGGTGGCACGCCATGTCAGCCTCAATTGGGACGCGGTCGGTACGATGTACGGTCAGCATGCCTTTGGTCTCGAGCCGCGCGGCCAGTATTAGGCGAAATCGGTAGGGAAGCACTCTAAGGAAGGAACAGGAAGATGGCGGAAATATTGGGTCTCGGCGTTACCCATTGGCCGACCTTATGCATGCCGAACGAGGGGCTGACGGGGGTCTTCAAGACGACCCTGCGCGCTCCCAATGTCGAGGCCGCGCGCAAGGACTCGGCCAATTGGCCGAGCGAGCTCCTCGCCGAGCTCGGCAATGACGACGGCTTGTCGGCGGCCAATCGCTGCGGCGAGCGGTTTGGCAACGATTTCCGTGCGATCCGCAAGATCCTCGACGACTTCAACCCGGATCTTGTGCTGGTGTGGGGCGACGACCAGTACGAGAATTTCCGCGAGGACATTGTCCCGGCCTTTTGCCTGATGGGCTATGACGACCAGTTCAACATCAAGCCGTGGCATAATGGCAATGGCGGCAAACCCAACCGCTGGAGCGAGCCTGGTGACTGGGCATTAAAGCTCAAGGGCCACCGGGAGGCGGCGAAATACCTCGCGACCGGGCTGATCGAGCGCGGCATCGACATGGCCTATGCCTACAAGCCACTGCACCACCCGATGGCGCATGCCTTTACCAACACCTTTCTTTATCTCGATTGGGACCGGAAGGGGTTCCCCTATCCGGTGATCCCGTTCGCAGTCAACTGCTATGGCCGCACCCTGCTGCACGCCAAGGGCGGGCTTGCGCATCTGTTCCAGCCGCCGCGCCCGGCTGACGAAGCCGAGGATCCGCCGGCACCGGCACCCTGGCGCTGCATGCAGGTCGGTGCCGCGGTCGCCGAGGTGCTCGCCGTCTCGCCTTACCGCGCTGCATTGATCGCGTCCTCGAGCTGGTCACACGCCTTTCTGTCGCCAAAGAACGGCTATTTGTGGCCGGACCACGAAGGCGACCGGCTGCTGTTCGACGCTGTCAGCCGCGCCGACTACGATGTCTGGCGCAAGCGCTCGCTGGCCGAGATGGAATTTGCCGGGCAGCACGAAATGCTGAACTGGATGGCGCTGATCGGCGCGATGGAGGCGCTCGAGCGCCGCCCGGTGATCCAGGATTACATGGAAACCTACATTCTGGCTTCCGACAAATGCTTCCTGTCCTTTCCGCCGTGATCGTCTGACGCGCCGGCGCAACGCAAAGAACCCGCGGCGCTCCGCTCGCCGAGCGGAGCGCCGCGCACCATTTCCTGACCAGGAATGCGGCCGCATCGACCATGCTGGCTTGGTCATTTTGTAAATTGCCCGTATTGGAACATCGATCGCGTAGATCATATTATCATTTAATTTTACTAAAGAACCAAAGGAGAGTGTTTGTATAAAATCCCATTAAGAATAATTAATTATGACAGAATTTAGACGCGCTTTAGACGCCAGACTGACGAAAACATAATTAAAATGCGGGTCGGGCGGTGATTACTGCCCGAGTCTTCGTATCGAGATGGCGGGAGGAGCACATGGACCGCGACTGCGCGTCAACACGCCTTTATTCTGCTGTACCTCCACATAATCAGCACCGCTCGCTCACCCATGTTCGGCCGGCACAGCAGGCCGTCCGCGGACCGGCTAGCAGCACATCGGCGGCAGGACTGCTGCTCCTGTTCCTCGGGATGTGGGCGGCGGTATGGGCCACTTTTGCCTCATTGTCCTCGTGGCTGAGGTGATTTCTCGATTTGCGTTCGATCGCAGCCGGAGGGACCCGATGCTGGGGCAAGCAACCGAGTGGACCATTCACAGCGATCGCGAAGCGGTGATTGCAGAATTCATCCGCACCAAGGGCATTACTCGCTGCCCGACCGCTTGCGTCCTGCCAACGCAGGGGTCGATTGACGCCGCCGACCGAATAGCACTCGAACAGCACGCCATTGCACAGGAGCGGCTGCGCCAAGCGAAGGCTGCTGCACGCGTCCGACTGTTCTGGAATGCCTCGCCCCCGCCGCGGGAGGAAAAGTAGGGCGTCGTTCCCACCCGGTTTGATCGCGCCGGGAATCACCCTGTCATGCGGGCAAACTCGGGCGAGACGTTCAACGGCCGGTAGGTGTCGACACCGATGCCGGTGCGAGTCCGCCGCATTCCCGGACTGCGCCGCGCCTGAAACTCGGCACGGAACGCCTCGTTGGCACCGTGCAGGACGCCCTGCGGGGTGAACGCAAAGCCGCCCGCGCGGCGACCCCGCGGATCCTCGTCGGCATGGGTCAGCATGACCTCGTCCATGTCAATGTTGCGGTGATAGGAGGGTAGCTCCTCCGCGTTCAAATCGGCGACGGCGATCTGCGGCAGAAAGCTCAGCACGACAAAGCCCGTTCCCTCGAACGTTACCCATGAGGACGGGGCGAGGTGGATGCGGTCGGACATGATCGGACGAATGTCGCGGACATTGAGCTTGAAAGGAAAGAGATCGCCTTTCCAGCCGACGACATTCATCGGGTTGTTGCGGTAGAAAATCGAGGTGTGAGCGCCTTTATGCTTGATCCTGATCTCCCACTCGTCCTGCGCGGGCCATCCGTAATCCGCGACATCCGGCACCTGCAGCAAGGTCGGATCGACTGGCGTATGCCGCCCGACCTGCTCGTGCTCGCACAAGCGGATCGGCTGCGGCGCTTCGACGACAAGCAGCACGCTGTTCTGGTCATCGGGCATCAGGCGGAAGGTCGTCCCCTTGGGGAGCAGGACGTAGTCGCCGGGCTCGTAGCGCAGCGGGCCGAACTCGGTGGCGAACAGGCCGTTGCCGCGATGCACGAAGTAGAGCAGGTCGCCGTCGATGTTGCGATAGCAATAGGGCATCGCCAGCCGGCGCCGGCTGATCGCGATCGCGACATCCTCGTTGGATAAGAGGGGCAGCGGGCCGCCGCGCTGGTCGCCCGCATCGGCCGCGACAACATCGGCACTGTCAATCGTGCGTGGCCGGTAATCGCCTTCGATCCGGACGACCTCGTTGGGCCCATCGGTGCGGTAGAGCATCGCCACCGGACCGGCAAACCCGTGCCGGCTGAGATGTTCTTCCCTGAGCTCGCCAAGCCCGACCCGCGCTTGGCGCACAAAGCGGCCGCGGGTAAAGTGAATCCATGAGCGCATCATTCAGGGTCTCCCGAGAGAGAAGCTATAGGCGATCGTAGCACAGCAGACACCTGTACGGATCAAGGAGCGATGTGATGGCAAAGCGGCAAAGCGTGAATTTCCCCGGTTTCGCCCACCAGAACCCGATCCCCAATGCCAGCCGGATCGGCAATGTGATGATGTCGAGCGTGATCAGCGGGGTCGACCCGGGAACCCGTAATATGCCGCCGGAATTGGCAAAGCAGGTGACCAACCTGTTCGCTCACGTCCGAACCGCGATCGCAGCCGCCGGCGGAACCCCCGATGACATCATCAAGATGACTTTCTGGATGAAGGACCTTGGGACCGGGCGTGCGGCGCTCAACGACGAGTGGCTCAAGATGTTCCCCGACGCGACGTCCCGACCCGCCCGCCATACAATGGCGCTCGGCGCCGAAAGCAATGCTCTGGTGACTTGCGAGTTCGTCGCGGTTTTTGGCTAGACGCTATTGATGCGGAGGTCTGACGATGACCGACGCAACGACTCAGGCGATCAAGACCGACGGCTATCATGCACATGTCTGTTACGAATCCGAGAGCCGCTCGCGCGCCCAACGGCTGCGGGAACGATCGCAACGAAATTGGGCATCGAGGCGCGAGAATTGAGCGACGAGCCGAGAGGCCCGCACCCCCGGGCATTGACCCGCGCTTCAACGGCCCGCAGAAACGACGCGGCCTCGCTCTCCGACATCTCGACGGTGCCGTCGGCCGCGACGTTGAGATCGAGCATGTTTATCGGGCCGATGCCGGCAGAACGCACAGCCGCGCGCGAGGCTCGCACCGGGTCTGCTGGACGCGCGCCTCCTCGGCCATCTGCCAGTACAGCTCGAAGGTTCCCGCATTGGAGCTGGGCCGCCGCGCTTGAACCAGTCGAGCATCTGTGCCGTCGGCCCCGGAGCGAAGTGTGCGGGGCACCCGGTCGCCGGCATCCCGATCGGGCGCCAACCGAAGCCCTTCACAAAAGCGGTTATAAAGGGGAACCCAGCGAGGTGACCAAATTGGCCATCCGGTATCCGGTCTACGGCTACACCTCGATCTTTGAGAACAGGTAAGCACCGATCGCGAGTAGGATCGCGGCGAGACCGCCGAGGACTGCGAAGTCGGTCGCGACGCCAAACGCGAAACCGCCGTTGAGCGCGCCGCGGAGGCCGTCCACACCATAGCTGAGCGGGTTCAGCCGCACGGCGAGCCGCACCACCCCTGGCAGGTCCGGCACCGGGAACAGCGCGCTCGAAAAAAAGAAAAGCGGCAGCACGATGAAGTTCATGACCAGCGGAAAGCCTTGCATGTCCTGCAGCACCGAGCCGACCGCGGTGCCGATCGCGGTGCACATGATCGCGATCAGCGCCATGAACAGCAGCGCCAGTGGCAATAGCAGCGGCTGGGCCGGCCGGAACCCAATGGCGAGGCAGACCAGAAAGACGATGCTCCCCTGGATCAGCGCGACCGTGGCGCTGCCGAGCGTGCGCCCGAGCACGATCTCAAGCCGCGACACCGGCGCCACCAGCGTTTCCTTCAGAAAACCGAAATGGCGGTCCCAGATGATCCCGATGCCGCTGAAGACCGCCGTAAACAGGATGCCCATCGTGACGATGCCCGGCGCCAGAAACTGCACATAGTCGCCGCGGCCGGCGCGGGCGAAGGTCGGGCCGAGCCCAAAACCGAGCGACAGCAGAAACAGGGTCGGCTGGCCGAGCGCGCCGATCATGCGGCGCGCGAGCGGAAATACAGCTTCAATTGCCGCAGCCACAGGATGAAGACGGCGTTCACCGGCGGCCGAGCCATACCTGACGCATCCTACGCATGCGGTCGATCGGGGCCGCATCGGCCTCGCGGATGCTGCGCCCGGTCAGCGCGATGAATGCGTCCTCCAGGGTGCGGCCGCCGGTCTCTTGCCGCAGCGCCGCGGCGGTGCCTTGCGCGACGATCCGGCCGTAGTCGATGACCGCGATCTGGTCGGCCACTCTCTCCGCCTCCTCCATGTGGTGCGTTGTGAAAAAGACCGTCACATGTTCGTCCCGGCACAGCCCGCGGATGAATTCCCAGATCTGGTTGCGGGTCTGGGGGTCGAGCCCGCCAGTCGGCTCGTCGAGGAACAGAATGCGCGGCCGGTGCTGCAGGGCGCGGGCAACTTCGAGCCGCCTCTTCATGCCGCCCGAGAAGCGGTTGACGTAGTCGTCGCGCCGCTCCCACAGGCCAACGAAGCGCAGCAGCGCCTCGACCCGCGCATGGCGCTCCGCCCGTGGCACGCGGTAGAGCACACCGTGCAGCTCCATGTTCTCCGCCGCCGTCAGCTCGCCGTCGAGGCTCGGATCCTGGAACACGATGCCAAAAGCGCGGCGCACCAGCAGCGGCTCCTTGACTGGGTCGTGGCCGGCGATCGAGAGTCGCCCCGCGCTCGGCGTGAGCACCGTCGTCAACATCTTGATTGTCGTCGTCTTGCCGGCGCCGTTGGGGCCGAGAAAGCCGAAGATGATGCCCGCCGGCACCGCGAACGAGATGTGGTCGACCGCAGTGAAGCCGTCAAAGCGCTTGACCAGATCGCGGGCCTCGATGATCGCGGCCATCATTTTCTACGAACAATTCCCCTCGGCCGGCCCTGTCCGGGTGATCCGCGTCGGTGTCGTCTTTATGGTCACCCCGAG
>Ga0306920_100012965_pt1 | contig 11336 bp, 11 predicted proteins | sample flu12Cox44000170_FD_204666 | JGI IMG/M metagenome (GOLD analysis project Ga0306920, IMG submission 204666) | Lab enrichment of tropical soil microbial communities from Luquillo Experimental Forest, Puerto Rico - flux4day.12C.oxic.44.000.170 (v2)... | ecosystem: Environmental > Terrestrial >...
CAGAGCTCTCAGTTTCTCTTCGTCGGCTTTGGCTGGTGTCCAGGAAGGGAACAGGACCTTCATCCAGCCCTCGTTCTCCAGAGCCTGCAGCACCTTCATGCCATCGTCCTCATGCCCGATTTGCTCGAGCTCCTGAGTTCGGTCGTGGGCGGAGAGATACTCGATCACGTTCTCCGACTTCGCGTTTTCATACCGCTGCTGCGTCCGGGGATCGAGCTCCCAGCCGAGGCGCGCCAGATAGCGCGTGGCCCGAATGAGCAGCGCCGGCTCTTCAAGGAATCCGTAATTTGACACGAGCCGCAGGGTGCGCGCTTCGATGTCGGCCGCTCCATTCAGCGGGTCCATCAGCAGGCCAAGCGAGCCCTCGTTGAGTGAGATTGCCATCGCATTGACCGTAAAGTCGCGTCTGCGAAGGTCTTCCTGAATGGACGCCCAGTGAATCACGGGCTTGCCGGGCTTTGGATACTCGCGCCTGTGCGTGCTGACAACGTCGACGCGAACTGTCCCGGGGAAGCAGAGGTAAAGGGACCTCGAAGCTTCATCCTCTCCCCACGTTTTAGCCCCAAGTTTCTCGACGATTTTCTTCAACTTAAGCGCGTTTCCATGAACTGCCACTTCAAGGTCGCGGACCGCATGTCCGCTGGTAAGGTCGCGAACGGCGTCCCCGGCCAGAAAAAGGAGCATTCCGGTCTCGCGCGCGGCCTCGCGCAAATGACGCAATGCATTCTGCTGATCGGCAGAAAGCCGGTTCTCAAGAAGGTAAATATAGTCGGGCATTCCGTTCCTGCTTCCGCACTGCAAAAACGCTTCCAACTCTCTGATGCTGTTGCGCTTACAGCGCTTCGCCCAAGAGGCTGCAAAGCAGTACCTTAACACATTCCAAGAATATTGAACAGGGCGTAAAGCACCATTTTCGCGACTTTTGGCGCATGCGGCCAGCCGCTCCGTGCGACAATCCAAGCGATGGCATCCTCGCGTAAACCGGTGATTGTGCGGAAGTTCTCGCGAGAGTGGTATGCGGGTTATGCAGGAGCAGTTTTCGGTCAGGATTCCCCCTCTCTGGAAGTCCTCGATCTAACCGGAAAGGTGCTGACAATCACCTGGGACGCAGTGAAGTGGGTCTGCTATGTCCGTGACTTTCCTGCTGGGGAGCTGGTTAACCCTGAGCGGCTGATACAGAAGAGGTTTGCGGTGAGACCGCGGACCGCTGGTCTGTGGGTACGGATGACACTGACCGACGGGGATGAACTGGAAGGAATTGCAGCGAACGACCGGTCACTGGTGGCCGGCGCAGGTCTTCTGCTTACCCCGCCAGACACTCGATCCAACACGCAGCGGATCTACGTTCCCCGGACGGCCATTCAAACCTTGGAGGTCGTCAGCCTCATTGGAACAGCAAGCCGGAAAAAGCGTGCCGAGGCAGTACGGACGCCCGAGCTCTTCCCTCCCGGGCCGGACACCGAATAGAGGCGCCTCTCTCCCTGGCTCTGTTCTTATCAGGCGGTTCCGCTACAATTCCTTCGATGAAACTAGGTGAGCTGGCACAGAGACTGGGCGCGGAGCTTCGCGGCAACGCGGATCTTGAAGTTACTGGAGTTAAAGGGATTGAGGAGGCTGGACCGACAGAGGTCACCTTTGTCGCCAATCCAAAATACGGGGGCTTGGCGCGCAAGACGAAAGCCGCGGCAGTGCTCGTCGAGCCTGAGTTTCCTGAAATCGAGGCCGCTACGCTCCGGATCAAGAACCCCTATTACTCGTTTTCCCGTGCACTAGGGTATTTCTACCAACCGCCGTCCTATGAGGCCGGCGTTCACCCGACAGCAGTCATCGACCCTTCGGCGCAGAGTGACGAAGGAGCACACATCGGAGCCTACGTCGTGGTGGGCGCAAAAGTGCGGCTTGGACCAAACGCTACGCTCCTCCCGCACGTCGTCCTGTACCCGGGCGTACAGGCGGGCAGTCATCTTTTCGCGCATGCGCACGCGGTGGTGCGAGAGGGCTGTGTGCTCGGCGATCACGTTACGCTTGAAAATGGCGCGATCGTCGGCGCAGACGGTTTCGGTTTTGCAAAAAACGACCTTGGCCAGTGGGAAAAGATTCCGCAGTCAGGGCCGGTGCGCCTGGGCGACCGCGTCGATGTCCAGGCAAATGCCTGCATCGATCGTGCGACTGTTGGCGTCACGGAGATCGGCGACGGAAGCAAAGTAGACAATCTCGTCCAGGTGGGCCATGGTTCGCGGGTTGGCAAGGATTCTCTCATCTGCGCGCAGACGGGTCTCGCTGGCTCTTCGGTGATCGGGAACAACGTGATTCTTGCCGGGCAGGCCGGTGTAGCGGGTCACTGCAGCCTCGGCGACGGCGTCATTCTCACCGCACAGTCTGCGGTCAGCCACGATATTGCGCCAGGAAAGATGATTTCCGGCTCACCGGGATTCGACAATCGCCTCTGGCTGCGCGCCGTCGCGATCTTTCAAAGGCTTCCCGAGCTTGTAAAGCGACTCGACCGGCTTGAAAAGAAGCTCGCTGGCGATGCTACCGGTGAAATGGACAACACGCGCGGGCAGGGCGAATGAACAACCCAGGTTCGTGTCCGTTTCGCCGCTACGTTGCCGCCGTGTGCTTTGCACTCGCCGCTCTGCTTGCTGGTTGTCACTCGTATCGCATCGAAGCCTCGGTGGAGAACCGCACAGGCGGAGCGATCACGCAACTCGAAGTGGACTACCCCAGCGCGAGCTTCGGCGCAAACTCGCTTGCCGCGGACGCGGTTTTTCATTATCGATTTCAGGTGCGCGGCTCAGGGCCGGTGAGCGTGCAATACACAGCGGCTGATGGACACCAGGTGAAGGTCACGGGGCCCGCGCTGCATGAGAAGCAGGAAGGCCGTTTGGACATTGTGCTTCCGCCCGGAGGCAAGGCTGCCTTTCAGGTGGAGTTACATCCTCAAAGCTGAAAAACGATCAGCCCCGGGTCTACAGCAGAATCCGAGTAGGTGTACCCCCGAAGCACCTGCCTTCAGCGGCCTTTTCTTAAGAAAAGGCCACCTTGCAGATTGCCGGCGTGAGCACCGTTACTCGGATTCTGCTCTAGTGCACCACGCTTTGGAACAGGGATGAACTCAACAGGTTGTTGAAATCGTTGTCGGACGCGGCGAAATGAATCGTCAACTGGCCGGAGTTTGAACTGATGTCGGTGTTCGACAGGGCTGCCTTTTCCGTATCGTTGCCGCTCATCTTCTTGTAGATAATTGCAGCTGACAGAAGCGACGAGACCGTAGCCGCCGCGAACGTGTCGCCCGTCGAGATGGTAAGGTCGAACTTCACGCCGTGCTGGAAATCCATGCCGTACCACGAAGACTGAAGGCGCTTGCGCACGGATTCGTAATCGGCAATCGAACCAGCTTCTCCAAGCACCTGCTTCATCATCACTTCGGTCCCCTTCTTATCCAGGACGCTCCACAGCGCCTGGCTCTCCACCGATCGCATCGCATCCATGATTGAATTGTTCGTCAGCATTCCCGGCGTCAGTCCGTCGCGAACGTCGAGTGCGGCTTTCACCGCGTCAGGGCTGCCAAACAACATGGTCGAAGGGTCAACGAAGCTGAGAACGAATCCTGTCTTGCCCAACGGATAGGTGCGGTTGGCGCGAATGACCTTGGGTGCGATCTTCTGCTTTTTGAAATTGGCCAGGATACCGGGGACATCGAACTGTCCCTGCGCAATTCCAACCGTCGCCAGATCGTCGGCTGACGACGATATGCGAAAGAGCGCGAAAGCCAGCTGATCGACGTCGTGGTTGTCGTTCAGTCCAGACTTGCGGAGCGCCTCGTCGAACTGTTTGAGATCGGGCGGCATCACGCGATCGCGCAATTCCATTGCTGAATTTGAGTTCTGCATCGCCCTGTAATCGATCACGACCAGTTGTTGCACTTCATGCGGAATGGCTGCGCGAGCGTCACCCGACAACTGTGCAGCGGGGGCCGCCAGCCCCATCGCCAGAAACATGGCAGAAACCGAAACTCCAGCAAAAACTTTAAACACTCTCAATCCTCCGGGAACCCAAAACGGGCTCACCGCTCTACGCGTTGCAAGAAGGGGAAAATCGGGATTTCCTCTTCTCTATTTTACGCTTGGGCTACTTTCTCAGGCGCCTGCTTCACGAATTTTGGTACTGTTACTCTTCTCCGGGCCAAGCCAATGGCGCGGCAAGGCGCCGCTCCAGGATCTTGGTCTCCTCATCGAACTCGCTTAACTGACGCATCCATTCGCTTTCGCGCTCGCAGGCAGCGTCAGGAACCAGTCCGATGACCTCCCCCTCAACCGGTGCAACCTTGTGCCGCAGCGCGAGGCGTGAGACTGCACTGTAAACCTGCGACACCGGAGTGGCCACGAAATCAGTAATATTCATGGAGAGTTGGGCGCGGCCGTGCGCGAGCACTCCCATCGCCTTTACGCCGTGCAGGCCGCCTGATCCTGAGCGAATCTCGCGCGCTAGCGCACGAACAACCGCAACATCAGCCGAATCAAAATATACGTTGTAAGTTACGAGAAACTTCCGCGCGCCAACAGCGCATGCACCGGCGGTAGGATGCAGTCCCGGGCCGCCAAGATCTGGCCTGCGAGCCGCTTCCTTGCGTACAGCATCGCGAAGTCCCTCAAACTGACCTTGCCGCACATTGTCAAGATTGGCGCGGTCAGGCCGCGAGGCTGCCGCCTCATAGAAGTAGACCGGCACACCGAAGCGCCGCCAGATTTCCAGCCCCGCCTGGCGCGCGAGCATGACGCATTGTTCCAGTTTGATGCCGGAGATCGGCACAAACGGAATCACGTCGGCAGCGCCGATGCGCGGATGAAGGCCTTCCTGGTTCGTAAGGTCGATGAGATCAACAGCCTTGCCCACGCCGGAGATTGCGGACTCCAGAACAGCAGCAGGCGGGCCCGCGATGGTCACAACGGACCGATTGTGGTCGGCGTCCATCGTCCAGTCGAGTAGGCGCACTCCTTCAACCCGCATCGCCGCCACAATCATCTGGACACGGCGGGCATCCCTGCCTTCAGAGAAGTTTGGCACGCACTCGACAACCGCGTCTTTCATCATCGCCCTTCCATCTGGCAGTCGAGGCCGGCACGGCGTGCGCTGCAATCACGCATTATCTCCAAAACGTGTATCCCAACTGAAACTGCAGGCTAGCATTCACTCCCGGGTTCTTGTCGCCAAGCGAGGCTGAAGAGATGTGCACCGCGTTCACGCCAAAATCGATCGAACGTCGGGAGCGCGTGAAGTAGTGAAAGCCCGCTCCGCCCTGCGGGGAAAAGTTCCACACCGATGTGCCTCCTGGAAATCCGTGCGGTACCAGAATGTCCGGCGGAAATTTGTGCGTCGTATAGATGAGTCCACCAGCGCCCTGAAGCCACGGCTGCAATCGACGCGACCTGGTTAGAAAGTTCCATCGGAAAATCACGGGAGTGATGCTGACTCCTGTGAACGTGCCCCCGCCGATCGGCACCAGGTACGGCGTCGACGGCGCGCCAAAATTCTCATAGTGCGCAGCGGGGGTGTAGGCCTGCCAGATCGGCATTATGTTCCCGGCCAGCTCGAATTGGCCACTCAGGATCCCGGCGTGCAACTCAGGCGTAAGAATTTTTCCGGCCTGCACTCCCGCAGCGAAAAAACGATAGTCAGAGCGCTCGCTGAGCCCGTTGCCGTAAAACGCAAACGGCCCATACTCCCAGCTTCTCGCCGCGCGAACCTCGGCGGTAGGGCTCAGCGGGGTTTGGGGCTGGTCGATGGGTGCTGCACCCACCGACTCTGCAGTGACCCGAGGGCGACTCGTCAGAAAAATCAGGACAAGCACAACAAGCTTCGCAGTTCGAATCAACGTTCTTCCCTTCTTGCCAGTAGACTTTCAGAACTCCGCAAAAAAGGCCGCCATGATTGGGCGGCCTTTCAATGCCTGCCTGTTTCGGACTGGATCAGCCCGCCACTTGCTCCATCTGCTCGGCGTCCATGTCGAAGTTCGAATACACATTCTGCGTGTCGTCGAAATCCTCCAGCGCCTCGAGCAGACGAATCATCTGGTTTGCTGCCTGTCCTTCAAGCTTCGTGTAGGTGGAAGCGAGCATCGTGATTTCGGCGGATGTAGTGGGAATGTTGGCAGCCTTGACCGCACTCAGAACCCCTTCAAAGGAGTTGGGCTCTGTAACGATCTCCCATACGTCGCCCTCGTCGCGGAGGTCCTCGCCGCTGTGCTCCAGAACAATGTCCATCAGCTTCTCTTCCGTTGCTGCAGACTTCTCAACGTCAATCACGCCCTTCTTCGAGAACATGAAACGGACCGAGCCGGATTCGCCGAGGTTCCCGCCATTTTTTGAGAACGCATGACGAATCTCGCTGACAGTGCGATTGCGGTTATCGGTAAGCACCTCAACGATGATCGCAACACCGCCGGGACCGTAGCCTTCAAAGCTGATTTCTTCGTAGGTTGCGCCTTCCAGTTCGCCGGTGCCGCGCTGGATTGCGCGCTTAATGTTGTCAGCCGGCATATTCTCGGCCTTTGCAGCCAGAATCGCGGTTCGAAGTCGCGGGTTGCCGTCAGGATCGCCGCCCCCGTTCTTCGCGGCGATGGTGATTTCCTTGATCAGACGCGTAAAGGCCTTGCCGCGCTTGGCATCGAGCGCGCCCTTCTTGTGCTTGATTGTGGCCCATTTCGAATGGCCGGACATGGGAACCTCAGTAGACGTGAAAATGAGGGCGCGTGGCCGCGCCTGACCCTAGTGAGTATACCACCGAGGCACGTGGCAATATCCCGCCGCGCCGGTCATGCAATGATTGTGGGTAGGCGTCTACTTCCCCGCAATTCCAGGCTGCGGAGCTCCATTGAAGTCCTTTCTTTCGGGCCTTTTGTTATTCGGCTTGTCCGCGTGCGCGGCCCGCGCGCAGGGTAATTATGAGATCCAGGTGTACGGATCCGAAACGGTGGCTCCCCGAACCACAATGGTTGAGCTCCATTCAAACTTCACTGCTGCCGGATCGCGTGAAACCACCGACGGAACCCAGCCGACAAATCACGCCCTGCACGAAACAGTCGAAATCACGCAGGGCCTCACTAGCTGGTCCGAGGTCGGCTTCTACATCTTTACCAGCGCGCGCGAGGAAAATGGCTGGCAATGGGTTGGCGATCACATCCGGCCACGCGTGAGAGCTCCGCTAAGCTGGCACTGGCCCGTTGGCGCCAGCCTTTCTACGGAAATCGGCTATCAAAGGGCGGTCTTCTCGCGGGACACCTGGACATGGGAGATCCGCCCGATCGTGGACAAAGAGAAGGGTCGCCTCTACTGGTCGATCAATCCAGCCCTTGAGCGAACCTGGCATGGACCCGGCGTGAGCGATGGACTGGATTTCGCCCCCAACGTCAAAGTGAGTTGGGATTTCACCAGAGCCATCGCAGGAGGCCTGGAGTATTACGGCGACTTCGGCGACATTACCAACATTTCGCCCCTGCACGACCAGCAGCAGATGGTCTTCCCCGCCATCGACTTGAATATCTCGCCGAAGTGGGAGATCAACTTCGGAGTTGGCGTGGGCGCAACCGCAGCGACCGACCACTGGATCGTAAAAGGCATCCTCGGGCGACGCTTTGACTGGGGGCGGCGAAGGAGCAATTAGCTCTTCGACGGTGTTTCATCTTGAGCGGTTGCGCAATCGTCTAGAACCCGTCGCTTCCAGTGTCCCCGCCATCGAAGCCTCCGCCATCGTCGAAGCTGGAACTGTCATCAAAGCTCGACTGATCATTGAGGCTCGCATCATCAGATGATGACGCGCTCGTGCTGTCGTCCTGCTCAAATCCTCTTAGATTGTCGCCTTGGTCTGAGGACGTTCCGCCGGTGTCCGCGAAGTGATGCTCGCTGCCGTGCTCAAACCCTCCGTGCTCTGCTCCGCGCCCCGGCTCGTCGTAGTAGTTGTTGATCACAGTTTCCTCGACGGGACGGCCGAATCCGCCTCCGAATCCTCCCATCCCGTAACCCGGGCCGCCCCAACCGCCGCCCATTCCGTGCAGGATCGCTTCGACACCTTGAAACGCAAGAGCCCCTGCCGCCACCCCGGCAGCCGTCTGCATTGCGCCACGAAGAAAGCTCGGCTGGCCATAGGAAGCCGGCGCGTACTGAGGCTGCTGATACTGCGGCGGCGTGTATTGCGGCGCAGCCTGGGCGTATTGCGGCCCGTATTGCGTGTTCACGGGCTGATACGGTGGCGGCTGCGGCGTTGCCGGCTGCTCTTCACGCTCACCCAGCAAACGCCCAAGGAAACTCGTCGTATGCGCGGGTTGCGGACGCTGTTGCTGCACCTGTTGTTGTAGTTGTGCCACCTGCGCCTTGGCCTGCTCGAGCGCGATGTTCTGAACGAGCACAGTCTGTGCCATGATGTAGAGCGCATCAGGATTGCCGCCAAGCCGCTGGTTCAGCAATGCTTCCGCCTCTGGATCTTTCTCCTGAAGTTGTGTCTGGTTTACGCGCTCCACGAGCGAGTTAAGGAGCTCTTGTTCCTGGGGAGTCAACGTGTTAACCTCCGGCGACGCTCAACTTGCCAGGACAGGCCGCCTCTCGTGATTGAGACGCGATCCCGCCGGCAAAGTTGCTCCGCCTGCCCGTAATACGCAGGCGGACCGTACGATGTTCCGGAGCTGCCTTTATCCCTGCCCCACAAGCTCGAACGCGCGAATCTCTTCCTTGCGAACAGTCAGTTGGTCGATCAGATCGGTTCGGACCTCGAAGCCGCGACCCGGAGTATCCGGAACCATGATCTCACCTTCCGAGGATACGGTAACTTCCGGTTCGATGATGTCCTCAGTCCAGTAGCGCGAGGAGGCCGATACATCCCCTGGTAGGCTGAAGTTCTCCAGTGTTGAGAGCGCGATATTGTGCGAGCGCCCGATGCCCGACTCGAGCATGCCGCCGCACCACACTGGAATTCCGCGTTCCTGCGCGGCATTGTGCACGGCGATCGCTTCAGAGAAACCACCGACGCGGCCCAATTTGATGTTGATGATCTTGCACGACTCCATCTCAATGGCAGCGAGCGCGTCACGGCGATTGCGGATGGATTCATCGAGGCAGATCGGTGTGGTCATGCGCTCCTGCAGCATCGAGTGGTAGTAGAAGTCGTCATGCCACAACGGTTGCTCGACCATCAGCAGATTGAATTCGTCAAACGTCACAATGTGGTCGGAGTCCCGCAGGCGATACGCCGAGTTGGCATCGCAGCTCAGAAGGATGTCAGGCCATTGCGAGCGCACCATCTCGAAAACTTCAACGTCCCAGCCCAGCTTGCATTTCAGCTTGATGCGCTGATAGCCGGCGGCCAGTTCCCTCTCGATGATGTCCATCAATTCCGGGATCGAATTCTGAATGCCGAGCGAAACGCCGCATGGAATCATGTCGCGCACGCCGCCGATCAATCGTGAAAGCGACACTCCCTCTCGCTGCGCCTCAAGATCCCAGATGGCGTTTTCGAGCGCGGCTTTGGCCATGGGATTGCCCCGAACGACGTTGAATATCTTCGGGCAGTCTCCTCCGTGCTCAGGCGAAGCGCTTGCAAGCATCGGCCCGAGTTCGCTCACGATCACCTGCCAGGCAGAGTCAGTCGACTCGCCGGAGAAATGCGGGTGCTCGCCCGCAGTACACTCTCCCCAGCCGACCAGCCCCTCTGAATGGACTTCGGCGAGCAGGATCCTGCGATTTGTGGTTACGCCAAAACTGGTTTGAAACGGCCGAATGAGGGGAAGATGAAGTTCACGGAGATAGATTCCGTCGATTTTCATAAATTGTCGGGTCCTTCGGGCATCAGCGGTTGATGTTGTGGTGCTTCAACTACTCGGGCACTCTGATTCGTCTTCAGGCTTCCGGTTGGGTCCAACGGCCCAATTCGAAGACTCCATTACCATCTGAGTCGCGGTTGAACGAGACGACAGCCAATCCTTTGGAAAAGGCTTGTTGAAATTTGCGGCGATTCTCCAACTGTACAGCAAGCGCTTGTTCCCGGCCTCCGGGGGAAGCCTTCCATTCGTAGATGGCGGCTGGGACCAGGATCTGTTCTTCAATCTCATGAGTCGCTGCAGGAAGGCCTTCCAGAGCAGCGTGCACTCGTGGCGAATCGAGATACCACTCGGCCACCAGTCGGTCCGTTGGAAGTCCACCTTGCAGTCGAGATGAGGATACACCATAGAAATTCACAAAATAGCAACGGACAATCGCACCCAGCTTGCGAATATTCAGATGCGCGTTCTTGATTTCGAGCGGATCGAATGTCCATTCTATGCGTCCGATGCTCCGCGCAAGTGCCTCACGTCGTTGCTCCAGCTTGAGTTGCGCGCCTACACCCCGATCGCGGTACCGGTCGCGAACCGCAAGCATGTGCGAGTGCAGATAGGGCTGTGGATTTCCGTTCGTGGAATTTTCGCCGGTTTTTACACCGGGCAAAGACATGGCGAAGCCCACCATCGATTCCGGAGTGCCATTGGGTCCGGCTCCGGGTAGATCGGTATCGAACGCCCCGAGAACCTGCCCGCCAATCTTCTGGGCCACAAGAAAGGCCTTGCGAGGAATGATGTCGCTTTCGTCGTAACCCCACGTTTCAATCTGGAGTTGAACGCAGGCCTCCAGCTCATCAAAGCCGGAGCATGGCCGGATCAGGATCATGATTGCCCCTCCCCGGTCGCTGGCTTCGGCCCGGTTGCAAGCTTCAGCTTGGCATCGGACCACAGAGTCTCGAGTTCAGCAGGCGCCAACTCCTCGAGCGGGCGTGATGACGCGCGTTCCATCTCACGAAATCTCTGCCGGAATCGAAGATTGCATCCGCGCAATGCCATCTCAGCGTCGACGCCAAGATGCCTGCCCAAATTGACCAAAGTAAACAGCAGGTCGCCAAGCTCTGCTTCGACCGCCGGATCGCAGCCCGGTCCGCCGGGAGTCTGCTCGGCCGTCGCAGCCTCTGCCTCAAGTTCCGCGGTCTCTTCAGCGAGCTTCGGCAACAGATCGCGCCAGTGAGGCCAGTCAAAGCCTGCCTTCGCCGCCTTCGAGCCAATCTTGGCCGCCTCAGCCAAAGCCGGCATCGCACGTTGCACTGAGTCGAGTCTTGAACTAACGTAAGAAGCTTCAGAGCCCGAGGCAGCTTTCTCGGCCGCCTTGATCTCCTCCCAGTTGCGAAGAACCGCCGCAGACGAGCCAGCCACGGCAGCGTCCACGACCGCCTCGTTCCCGGCCGCTCGCGAGGCTTCTTCGCCGAAAACGTGAGGATGCCGCCGGACCAGCTTCCGGTTCAGGTGGTCAAGCACTTCTGCGATG
>Ga0306920_100012967_pt1 | contig 11335 bp, 6 predicted proteins | sample flu12Cox44000170_FD_204666 | JGI IMG/M metagenome (GOLD analysis project Ga0306920, IMG submission 204666) | Lab enrichment of tropical soil microbial communities from Luquillo Experimental Forest, Puerto Rico - flux4day.12C.oxic.44.000.170 (v2)... | ecosystem: Environmental > Terrestrial >...
GGCCGGAGCGGCGGCCGGCGCCGAGGACGTCGGCTGCGAGTTTGCAGGCGGCGCGCTGGCCGTTTGCGCCATCGCCGCGGAAGCCATGATGCTCGCGAGGAAAATCGAGGCAATGCTGAGCAGCAACTGTCGGGCGCGCATGACGGAAGAGATCCTAGCCCTGTCTCGACCTATTTCATCGAAGCAGAAACTTTTGTCCATCTCGACCGGATCCGCTTGACCGGGTCTGGGGCCACGCTCATGCTGATTTCGAACCTTCTGCGCGGTACGACACGGAGAGAGATTCTTTTCCCTACAAGAACGCACCCGGGAGCCGCCGCTGGCCGATGGATGTGCACGCCCGCGAGTCGGGAAGCCCGATGCGGCCACTCATAGTGGCTCCCACCCTTACGAAATGTAGGGGCCAAGAATTCTCTCCGAACGGCCGAGGCGGAAGGTTTGTTTTTTGTGGACGAGCAACCGTCCCCGCACACGCCACGCTTCAGCAAGGCACGTACCACCGACCCACGGTCGCGATAAATCGGGCCCCCGCCCGGCCTGCTTCGTCATGATCGCGACAATCCTGTCCGGCTGGTCGGATCGTTAGTACGAGAAGCGGCGGACGCTCACGTTCATCACCAAGCCCAGCGCGGCGGCGATGGTGAGAATGCTCGAGCCACCGTAGCTGACCAGCGGGAGCGTGACGCCGACGACCGGGAGGGCGCCGCTGACCATGCCGACGTTGATGAGCACGTGCCAGAACAGCATGGCGGCGACGCCGACGCAGACGGTGGCGCCGAAGCGGTCGCGGGCGTCGCCGGCGATCTTGAGGATCCAGAGGATGAGGACGAGGTAGGCGGCGAGCAGCGCGACGGAGCCGAGGAAGCCCCACTCCTCGGCCCAGACGGCGAACGGGAAGTCGGTCCACAGCGCGGGGAAGTGCCGGAGTCGGATCTGCGTGCCGTGGAGGTAGCCCTTGCCGAGAAATCGTCCCGAGCCGATGGCGTTCAGCGCCTGCCGCGTCTGGTAGCCGCCCTCCGAGCCGGGGTTGAAGAAGGCCTCGAAGCGCTTGCGCTGGTACTCGTGGAGCAGGTGCTGGTAGATGGGCGCGGCCGCGAGCGTGGCCAGGCCGAGGATGGCGGCCAGCGTCTTGACGCGCAGGCGCGCGGTCATCATGACCGTGAAGAAGATCAGCAGCAGCAAGAACGCGGTGCCGAAGTCGGGCTGCTTGGCGATGAGCAGCGCGGGCGCGCTGACGATGGCGACGGGGATCGCGAGGTGGCGCCAGGTGCGCCTCTCGAGCGCCGGCGAGTCGTTGAGGTACTTGCCGAGCGCGACGACGGTCAGGAGCTGCATCAGCTCCGACGGCTGGACGTGGAACGGGCCGAGGTCGAACCAGCGCCGGCCGCCGCCGACCATCTTGCCGAACAGGAGCACGCCGCACAGGAGCGCCACGCCCGCGCCCTGGAGGACGTACGCGTAGCGGGAGATCGTCCGGTAGTCGAGCGTGGCCACGCCCAGGAACACCGCGGCGCCGAGGCCGAGCCAGGAGATCTGCTGCGAGAACAGGTTCGACTGCTTCTCGTGCACCGCGCTCCAGAGGTTGACGAGCCCGAGGCAGGTGACCACCGCCGCCGACGAGGTGAGCGTCCAGTCGAAGCGGAAGCGGAGCTTCCGCCAGGCGATGGCGCGGACGACGCTCACGGTGACGCCTCCGCCGTGGCGGGACCGGCCTCTGCCGAAGCGCCGCGCCCGACGTGGCGGCGGGTCTGGCCGACGCGGGGCGCGTCCTTGTCCGCCGGGTCGACGTTGTCGAAGTAGTTGCGGACGACCTCCATCGCCACCGGCGCGGCCACGTCGCCGCCGTGGCCGCCGTGCTCGACGAGTACCGCGAAGGCGATCTTCGGCCGCCCGGCCGGCGCGTAGCCGATGAACCAGGCGTGCGTGGCCGCCTCGTACCCCCCCTCGCCGCGCCCGGTCCCGACCTGCGCCGTCCCCGTCTTTCCCGCCACCTCGACGTCCTTGGCGTCCTTGTTGCGGACCTTGAACGCCGTCCCCTTGGACTCGTTGACGACACCGACCAGGGCCTGCCGGACCAGCGCCAGGCTGTCGGGCGAGACCGCCAGCTCGCGCCGGACGCGCGGCGCGAACTCCTCCAGCGTCTGCCCGTCCTGGCTCTCGACCCGCTCGACGATCTGGGGCAGCCAGAGCTTGCCGCCGTTGGCGATGGCCGCGTAGAGCGTCACCATCTGCAGCAGCGTCACGCGCGTCGACCCCTGGCCGATGACGGCGTTCAGCGCCTGGCCCATCTGGAACCCCTCGCTCTTGGGGTTCTTGCGCTTCTCGTCGCGGTACCACTCCTCGGTCGGCAGGAAGCCCCCCTCCTCGCCGTTGAGGCCGAGGCCGGTGGGCGCGCCGAGCCCGAGGTCCGAGCCGTACTTGGCGAGGCGGTCGAGCATGCCCGGACGGGAGCCGAGCTCGTAGAAGTAGACGTTGCAGCTCTGCACGATGGCGTCGTGGAGGTTCACCGTCAGGTGCGTCTTCGTGCACCTGAATCGCCGGCGCGCGAACTCGTACGAGCCGTGGCACTTGGTTTTCTCTTCAGGCGTCGTCAGCCGATCCTCGAGCGCCGCCAGCGCCGAGACCGGCTTGAACGTCGAGCCCGGGTAGTAGGTCTCGCCGACGGTCTTGTCGTGGAGCGGGTGGTAGCGATCGGCGAGCAGGCGCTGCTCCGCCTCGGGCGTGAGGTGGCCCGACATCTCGTTGGGATCGAAGCTCGGCTTCGAGGCCAGGGCCAGGATGCGGCCGGTCTCCACTTCCATGACGATCACGCCCGCGGCCGAGACGGCGCGCATCGCGCGCTCGGTGGCCTTCTGCACGTCGAGATCGATCGTGAGCACGACGTTGTTGCCGGGGACGGCCGCCTGCGTGCTCGGTCCCTCGACCACGTCGCGGATGTCGGTCTTGGGGAGCCCGCGCCGGTCGACGACGATCTTCTGGAACCCCGGGTGCCCGCGCAGGTAGCCGTCCCACTGGCGCTCGACGCCCGTGCGACCGATCAAGTCACCGGGGTGGAACCCCTCGTCTTTCTTCGCGCGCAGCTCCTCGGCGGAGATCTCGTTCATGTAGCCGAGGGCGTGCGCGGCCAGCGTGCCGTTGGGGTACGAGCGCCGCGGCCCGGACTCGATCTTCACCCCCGGCAGATCGACGCCGGTCTCGATCGCCGCCATCGCCTCGCGCGAGATGTCCTCGGCGACCAGCACCGGCCGCTCGGCGTTCTTGGCCGCCGCGCCGCCGCCGTCGCGCGCCGTGGGCGCCCCCTGCAGCCGCTCCCAGACGTCGATCGCCTCGTCGCCGTTCATCCCCAGCACGGTCCGCAGGCGCGCGAACCCTTCGGAGGTGAGCTGCCGCGGCGTCACGTAGACGTTGTAGGACGGCCGCACGGTGGCCATCACCCGCCCCTTGCGGTCCCGGATCTGCCCGCGCACGGCGGGGAGCACGTCGGTGCGGACGATGCTGTCGGAGGTGACGCGGTAGAAGGACTCGCCCTCGATCACCTGCAGATAGAACAGGCGCCCCACCACCGCCACGAAGCCGGCCATCACGATGAGGGAGAAGTAGCGCGCCCGCCGCCGGATCTCCGGCAGCTCCGCGTCCTGGCCGGCTATCTCCATGGCGCTCCCATCTCCGCCGCCCGGCTCCTAGCGTCGCACCGGATCCCCGAACGCGCGTGGTCCGCGCTGGAGGCCCACGCGCGAGCGCGCGCTGTCCACCTTGCCGTCGATCCGGCGGAACAGGCCGAGCACGAGCGGCCCGACGATGCCGGTGAGCAGCGCCTCGACCGGCGCCTGGCGCAGCCCGCCGTAGCCGCCCTCGGGCGCGACCTGGGCACGGACGATCACCACCAGCGCGGAGGCCAGCAGGCTGGCCACGAACGACGTCGCCGCGCCGAGCACGATCCCCTGCACCGCCACCCGCGTGGTGAGGAGCCGCGCGCAGACGGCCATCAGGACGAACACGAACGCGTGTACTCCCTGCGGCGCGCCCGACACCAGGTCGAAGAGGTACCCGGTCACGAACGCCACCACCGCCGCCGAGGAGATCGTCCACTTCGATGACAGCCCCACGTGGAGGACCACGAGCAGGCCCAGGCTGGGGGTCGCCATCCGCATCGGGGCGAGCTCGAGCACGGTCGACTGCAGGATGAGCAGCAGGTAGGCGACAGCGAGCGTAACGGCGGACCTCATCGGTACACCATCAGGCCCCGGGCCGGCTGGTGGTGGCTCCCCGCCTCGGGATCCGGCGCGGGGGGCGGCGCGACGACCACCAGCACGTCGGCGAGGCGCCCGAAGTCGACGTCGGGCGTGACCTCGACGTCCTGGTAGAGCCCGACCGCGCCGGGGATGACCTTGGTGACGTGCCCGACAGCCAGGTTGCGCGGGAACGCGCCGCCGAGCCCGCTGGTGACGACGGCGTCCCCTTCTCGCGCCGGCTCGCCCCGGGCGAGGTACTCGATGCTGCAGCGGTAGCCGTTCTCGCCCGACTTGCCGCGCAGGATCCCGCGCCCGCCGGTGCGCGGTACGAGCACGTCGATCGCCGAGCGGGGATCGACGAGCAGCATGACGTCCGAGCTGCCGCCCGCGACGCGGTTGATGCGCCCGACGACCCCTTCGGGCGTCAGCACCGGCATCCCGCGCCGGACCGTCCCCTCGCCGTGATCGATCTCCACGCGCGCCACGCGAAAGTACGGCGAGGCGTCGACGGCGATCACGCGCGCCGCGATGGTCTCGGCGGGGGTCACGTCGCGCAGGCCGAGCAGCCGCTGGTAGCGCCCGCTCTCCTCGGCGAGCCGCCGCATCTCGATGAGCTCGGTGCGCAGCTTCTTGTTCTCGCGCACCAGGGTCTCGTTCTCGGCGCGGACGTGGGTCAGCTCCATGTAGCGTCCGGCCACGCCGGTGATCCCGCGCGCGACGAAGGACATCGCCGACTGTGCCGGCGACACCAGCCGCAAGATGCCGCGATCGAGCGCGGACATCTCGCCGGGATTCTTCGCGCTCATCCGCAGAGCGATGATCGCGGCGAGGAGAGTCCCGCCCACCACGGCGGCCTCACGCAACCTCTTGGAGGCTGTCACGAAGCCCCCCTCCGCTCGTTAAACGGGGGGCTTTCGCCCCCTACACCCCCACTCGCTGCGGGCGGCAAAGCCCCCCTCCGCTCGTTACAACGCGGCATCGTGACTTACTGTAGCGCCACTTCTCGGAGAAGGCCCAGTTCATCGAGCGCGCGACCGGTCCCGAGGACCACCGCGCACTCCGGCGAATCGGACACCATAACCGGAAGCCCGGTCTCCTCACGGAGCAGGACGTCCAGGTTGCGCAGCTGCGAGCCGCCGCCGGTGAGCACCACGCCCCGGTCGACGATGTCGGCGGCGAGCTCGGGCGGGGTCCGCTCGAGCACCGACCGGACGGCGTCGACGATCTGGTTGACGGGCTCGGCGAGGGCCTCGCGCACCTCGTCGCTGTTCATGACCAGCGTCTTCGGCACGCCGGCCACGAGGTCGCGCCCCTTGATCTCCATGGTCGAGACGTCATCGGTCGCGTAGGCGTTGCCGATCTGCTTCTTGATCGTCTCCGCCGTCCGCTCGCCGACGAGCAGGTTGTACTTGCGCTTGATGTAGGCGACGATCGCCTCGTCCATCTTGTCGCCGGCGACGCGGATCGACTTGGCGACCACGATGCCGGCCAGCGAGATGACCGCCACCTCGGTGGTGCCGCCGCCGATGTCGACGATCATGTTGCCGGAGGGCTCGGTGACCGGCAGCCCGGCCCCGATCGCCGCCGCCATCGGCTCCTCGATGAGGTAGACCTCGCGCGCGCCGGCGGCCAGCGCCGAATCGCGCACGGCGCGCTTCTCGACCTCGGTGATCCCCGACGGCACGCCGATGATGATGCGCGGCTTGACCAGCGCGCGGCGCTGGTGGACGCGGGTGATGAAGTAGCGGAGCATCGCCTCCGTCACCTCGAAGTCGGCGATGACGCCGTCCTTCATCGGGCGGACGGCGACGATGTTGCCCGGCGTACGGCCGAGCATCTCCTTCGCCTCCTTGCCCACGGCGAGCACCTTCTTGACGCCGTTGCCGGAGCGCTGAACCGCGACCACGGACGGCTCGTTGGAGACGATCCCCTTGCCGCGGACGAACGTCAGCGTGTTCGCCGTACCCAAATCGATGGCGAGGTCGTTGGAGAAGAGCCCGTGGACCCAGTCAAGCAGCATGAATTGTGCGACCCGCGCGCCGCCCCGGTTGCGCCGCTGACGAGACGACCTCTTTTATCACAGCCCGCGGGGCTTCGGTAGGGGCGCTGCGGCAGATGTGGTAGATTCCGCCCCGCCATGCTCGAGCAGATGCGCAAATCTTCGCAGTCGTTGCTCATCACCGTCCTGTTCACGATCCTGATCGTCGTCTTCCTGATCAACTTCGGGCCGCAGTCCCGGGGCAGCTCCTGCGAGCAGGCGATGGGCCCGGACGAGCACGTCGCCGCCGACGTCAGCGGGCAGTCGATCAGCAAGGCCGACTTCCGCTATGGGTTCATGCTGTCGGGCGGGGCCCAGATCCCCCCCAAGTACGCCAAGCAGAGCCAGCTCAAGGAACGGGTGATGGACGATCTCATCTCCCGGGAGCTCCTGGCCGCCGAGGCAAAGCGGCTCGGGTTCGTCGTGACCGACCAGGAGGCGGAGGACCAGATCGCCGACGCCAAGATCGTCGCCCTCGGGTCGGTGCACAGCGTCCCCCGCCTGCAGAAGGACGGCGCCTTCAACTACGAGGCGGTCAAGAACTTCGCCCAGATGGAGCTCGGCGTCCCCCTCAAGGTCTTCATCGAAGAGCAGCGCAAAGAGATGCTCGCCGCCCAGATGCGGAACCTGCTGCGGGACAGCGCCACCGTCTCCCCCGAGGAGGTCAAGGGTGACTTCGTGCGCAAGAACCGCCAGGTCAACCTGGAGTACATGCGCTTCGCGGGGAGCCGGTACGAGCCCGAGATCACGCTCACGGACGCCGACATCGCCGACTACGCCGCCAAGAACGAGGCCAAGCTGAAAGAGGCCTACGAGCAGAAGAAGTTCGTCTACCAGAAGGTCCCGGCCCAGCGGCGGCTGCGGCAGATCCTGGTCAAGGTGCCGAAGGACGCGACGCCGGAGGTCGAGAAGACGGCCAAGACCAAGGCCGACAACCTCGCCGAAAAGCTCAAGAAGGGGGCCAAGGCGAGCGGCGCGGCCGGCCTGACCTTCAACGAGCTGGCCCGCGACGCTTCGGATGACGCGGCCACCAAGGCGCGCGGCGGCGATCTCGGCTGGCGGGCGCGCGGCGCGACCAACCTCACGGGCGACGCCGAGGACAAGGTCTTCGCCGCCAAGCCGGGGGCCATCGTCGGGCCGCTGCGCGGCAACGACGGCTTCGTGATCACGAAGGTCGAGGCCAGCCGCGAGGGGGAGATCCCGTTCGACAAGGCGAAGCTGGAGCTGGCCGAGGAGAAGCTGCGCGAGGAACGCGGGAACGCCCAGGCCAAGGCCGCGGCGGAGGCGGCGCTGGCCAAGGCCAAGGAGAGCCCCAAGACGCCGCTCAAGACGACCTTCCCGCCGCCGAGCGACGCCGAGGAGGCCTCCGGGGCGGCGCCGTCGGGGCCGCCGCGCGTCGAGGAGACGGGCCTGTTCGCTCTGCGCGCGTCGCGCGAGGGGGTGATCGTCGAGGGGATCGGCACCTCGACGCCGCTGGCCAAGGCGGCCTTCGCGCTGACGCCCGACGCGCCCCTGGCCGGGCCGTTCGAGGTCAACGGCGGCTTCGTGGTCGCCCGGCTCAAGGAGCGCAAGGATCCCGACATGGCCGAGTTCGAGCGCCGGCAGCTCGAGCTCCAGCGCGAGGCTGAGCAGGCCAAGGCCGAGCACGTGGTCGCGGACTGGACGCACGCGCGTTGCCTCGAGGCGAAGGACGCCAAGCGCATCAGCGTCAACAGCGACGTGCTGCGCTACGAGGACAGCAACGAGCCCACCCCGTACGAGGCCTGCGCGGGGCGCCGCGCCTTCGGGGGTTAGCGGCGCGTGGCGCCCACCGCCCCGGCGATGACCCTCGCCCTGGTGGACGGCAAGGCCCGGCTCACGCTCGAGCGGCCCGACCTCGGCCCGTCCGTGTCCGGGCGCATCGAGGTGGAGTGGCCCCAGGTGACGGCGCTGCCCGACGCCAAGGACAAGAGCCCCCCCGGCAACGGCCTGCGCAACCGGCGCGGCCGCCTCCGCTCCGCGAGCCTGTTCGTCGGCGGGGCGCGCCTCGAGCAGCGGACCGCGGGCGCCACCCTCCCCGCAGGCGGCATCTCCAGGCTCGACCTGGTGCTGGAGAAGGGGCGGATCGTCCTCGGGGGGCGCGTCGAGTCCGGCGACCGCGCCGCCGACTTCACGGCCCGCGTCGCGATCGGGCCGGGTACCGGGCCTCGGCTCCGGATCGGCATCGAGGACGTTCGGATCCACGGCACGCCGCCGCTACCGGTGTCGGCGATCGCGTCGGCGGCGCTGGCCGTGCTCCGCGGCGAAGGGGACGGGCGGCTCACCCCCACCGACGCCGGGTTCGAGGTCGACCTCCTCGGCCCCACGCTCGACGAGATCCTCGTCGCCGAAGGGTGGCGGCTCCCCGACAGCGGCGACCTCCGGCTCACCGCCGTCGCCGTCTCCGCCAAGGGGATCGAGCTGTCGTGGCTCGCCGACTCCGTCGAGCCGCCGCGGGCGCCGCTCGGACCCACCGACGAGCTCGAGACAGCGCCGGCGACGGAGGTCATCACGCTACCTCCCTCCCCGCCGCCCCCGACGGAGGTCGCCGCGCCCCCTCTCCCGCCGCCTCCGCCCCCGGTCGTCGCGGCCCCTCCCCCACCGCCTCCACCCGAGGTCGCCCCTCCCCCTCCCCCGGCGCCGCCCGCCCCGCCCGTGGCGGAGAGCGAGGTCGCGACCCTTCGCCGGGCGATCGAGTCCGCGGGCTCCGAGGAGGCGCGCGCCGAGCTGTACCAGCGCCTGGCCGCGGCCTGCGAGCGCGCCGGGGACGAGGCGGGGGCGGTGTCCGCGCTGCGGCAGTGCATCGAGGGCGCGCCGGCAGGCGCGCTCGTCGGCGCGGCGTGGCGTCGGATCGTCGAGCTCTACGCGCGGGGCGGCGACCCGCACGCGGCCGCCCGGGCGCTGATCGCGTCGGCCGACGACGCGCGGACCGGCGCCGGGGAGAAGGAGCGCGCGGCGACGCTGGTGGCCGCCGCCGAGATCCTGCGCAAGCGCCTCGGCCTGCGCGACGACGCCGGCATGCTGCTCGAGCGAGCGCGGGCACTGGACCCCGACTCGGCGGAGGCGCTCGAGGGGCTGGAGGCGATCGCCGCCGAGGCGGGCGACGCCGAGCGGCTCGCCGAGGTGCTCGAGCGAAAGCTCGCGATCGCCGCCCGCGGGCCGGTCGAGAAGAAGGAGATCCTGGTCAAGCTCGCGGAGATCTACGACGGCCCGCTCAAGCGCCCTGATCGGGCGCGGGAGACGCACGAGCGGGCGCTGGAGATCGATCCCGACTTCGCCGCCTCCAGGCTCTGGCTCGGCCGCGACGCCTGGGCGCGCGGCGACGCGGCGGCCGCCGCGCGGGACATCGCCCGCGCCCTCGAGACCGCGCCGGGGGGGACGGCGGCCATCGATCTGCTGGCCCACGACGAGACGCTGTCCGCCGCCGTGGCGACCGAGCGGGCGCGCCTTCGCCTCGCCGGTCCGGGCGGCGCCGGCGCCGCGCTCTCGCTGCTCCGGCCGATCTCCCCGGCCGCCCTCGGCGAGGACGGGCTCGCGTTGCGCGCCGATCTCGGCGAGCGCGCGCGCGCCCCGGGGGACGCGCTGCCGGCGCTGCAGGAGCTGCGCCGGCGCGCTCGGGCTGCCGGCCACGCGACCGGCGAGCTCGACCTCCGCATCCGGGCAATCGCCGGCGAGGGCCCCAAGGAGGTCCCGACCGTCGACGAGCTCGAGCGCCAGCTGCTCTCGAACCCCGCCGACGACACGGCGGCCGAAGCGCTCGCCGGGCGTTACGCGGCGCTCGCCGACCCGACCCGCCGCGCCGAGGCGCTGGCCGGGCTGCTGAGCCGGGCGGCGGGCCTGTCGCCCGATCGCCAGCGGACGCTCTACGCCACCGTCGGAGAGAGCGCGGAGGCGAGCGGCGATCTCGCCCGCGCGGAGCAGGCCTACTGGCGCGCCGCCCAGATCGAGGCCGAGCCCGCGCTGCGCGCCAATCACCTCTGCAGCCACGCCCGGATGCTGCTCGCGCGGGGCGAGGTGGCCACCGCCGTCAGCGAGCTGGAGAGCGCCCTCGAGGCCGCACCCCAGCACGCGGGCGCGCTGGCCTTGCTCGCCGACATCAGCTTCCGCACCCAGAACTGGGCCGCCGCCCGCGAACTCTACGACGCGCTCGAGGCCACCGCCGAGGCGCCGGACGTCATCCCGCGCGCCGAGCTCGTGCACCGGCGCGCCATCCTCGCCCATCGCGCCGGCGACACCCACACATCGGAGGCGCTGTTCCGCGAGCTCGCGATCTTGAACCCGACGCACGCCGACGCGCGGCGCGCGCTCGCCGAGCTGGCCCGGGCGCGGGGCGAGCTCGCGACGGCGGCGCAGCGGCTCGAGGAGGTCCTGCGCCTGCTGCCCGCCGGGGCCATCGCCGAGCTGGCCGACGTCCGCCAGCGGCTCGGCACCATTTACGCCGAGGAATGCGAGTGGGAGCTCGCGCGCTCGACGCTCGAGCTGGTGCTGGCGCACGACCCCAGCCGCGCCCAGGCCATCGAGATCCTCATCGACGCGTACGAGCAGCTGGGCCTGTCCGCGGCCGCCGCCGAGGCCTGCGGGCGCCTGTCCCGCGTGATCGACGAGCCGTCGCGGCGCGCGGCGGCCCTCTACAGGCAGGCCGAGATCCTGCGCACGCGCCTCGACGACGCGAACGGCGCGCTCGACGCCTACCTGCGATCCTCGGACCTCGATCCCGGGTTCCTGCCGGCGCGGCTCCGCCTCGTCGATCACTTCTGGCGGGCCGGCGACCTGGACGTCGTCGCCGACCTGGCCGGCGACCTGCGCAGCGTCCCGTTCTCGCCAGAGGGGAGCGCCGACCTCGTCGTCCGCCTCGGCATCGCCGGCGCGCCGACGCGCGCCGACCGGACGGCGCGCTCCCCGTTCGCCTCCGCGCCCGCGCTCGGCCCGGCCGCCGCGCGGGCGCTCGCCGACGCGGCGGGGCGTGACCAGGAGCTCCTCGCCCGCGGCATCGGGGCGCTCGACCCGATGCTGACCCGCGCCCGCGCCTGGGCCGGGAGCGGCGAGG
>Ga0306920_100012970_pt1 | contig 11334 bp, 14 predicted proteins | sample flu12Cox44000170_FD_204666 | JGI IMG/M metagenome (GOLD analysis project Ga0306920, IMG submission 204666) | Lab enrichment of tropical soil microbial communities from Luquillo Experimental Forest, Puerto Rico - flux4day.12C.oxic.44.000.170 (v2)... | ecosystem: Environmental > Terrestrial >...
CCATGCCGCTCGACCCGCCAACGATGTAGCTCAAGGACTTGCCAGATGATCCTTCCATTTCAAAACCTCCTCTTTGATTGATCGCGATGGACACGCGCCGATCGATCGGCAGGGAGAAGGCCGGTTAACGCGAGGGGCCTTGCGATTGATGCCGTAGCCTTCACTTTCGAGGTCATCGAGATGCACGGCGAGGCCGAATTTGATGCAGTAGCGTAGATCGTCCTTCGCGCGTGGCCGTCGGGAAAGAGATGGCCAAGTTGAATGCTAGGCATGGGTGACGGTCCGTGTGGTCATCGCTCCGGTAGTCGCCTCAAATACTTCTTTCACCAGCACAGAGCGGTCTGGGAAACGCCCGTTCTTTTGGTGCACACTGGTCGCGCCGGGCGACATAGACGACGTGGATCTGCTTTGCGCCCTGGCCTTGGTAGCTGCCACCGCAACGCTGACGCTTACCACCAATGCGAGTGCCATTGTCGGAGTCCTATAGGACATCACCGACTCCCAGACGTTTTTTCTGCACCTGTCTTTCGAAGCTGCCCCACACGCTTCTTTTGCAGCAAGGTGCGCTACGCCGATCCGGCTGTAATTTTGGCGAGCAAACAGCGTGTCAGGCGGAAGGTTCCAGCAGATTACCCTTTAGTACCCCAAGACCCGGAAGAGCTCGGGACGGACGAGCCTCCGGACGTATCGAAATCGGCCAGGGACAGACCAGTGCCTAGGGGACCGCGACCCGGGGAAAAGGTCCGCGCTGCGCCGTCGGGGACGGAATACGTGCCTATCTTCATCGGTCGCAGCGGCGAGCCGTTTCCGGCGGGCGTTGAGATCCATGCCCTCGCCCCGGCGCTGGAGCTGCTGGCGAGGATGGGACGACCACGATTTCTGCGCGATCCTGCGCCGGACGCTCCGCGCCAAAGTCGAGAAGTTAGACGCCGCCGATTAGTTTAAGCGGCTGGAATGGGGCTCTGAGGTGGCGCTCGGCCCTGCTCACCGTCGGCGAAGCGATCAGGCTCAGGCCTGCTCTTTTCGGTCGGCAAAGAGCGCGGAACTAGCCAGACACCCCGCCGCGAGTTCCCCCGCACCTCCAGTCCAACGACGGTCAGTATTAAGAGGCAAGTCATCTGGGCTCATCGGAGCCACTGTATCGAGTTCGGCGCCGACTGATTTTTATTAGAGTAAAAAATGGCCCGCGCGCGAAAATTTGGGCTGGTCGCAGACCGACGCGGTATCCGGCCCGGCGGCGAGGACGGGCGCGGACGGTGGTGCCCCGCTGTCCGCGCTGGGTCGCTTGCCGTCAGTAGATCGCGTTCTCCTCCTTGGGACGAGGACAAGACGGCGTTAAGCTTTCGACTGCGCCAGGGTGTCAAATGGCACGACGGTAAGCCTTTCACCGCAAAAGACGTTGTGTTTGCTTACAGGTAAGGCAAGCGAAAAGCTGCGCATCAACCCCCGAAAGGCCTGGTATCGCAATCTCGAAGGGGTGACCGCAAATTCCGACTACGAGGTTACGTTTCGTTTAAAGCGACCGCAGCCGTCGTTTATCGCGTTACTCGCCTCTGGATTCTCGCCGGTTTACCCCTGTCACGTGCCGCCGCGCGACATGCGCACCCATCCGATTGGCACCGGCCCGTTCAAGTTCGTTGAGTTCAAGCCCAATGAGGTGATCCGGGTAACCAGAAACCCGGATTACGGGAAAGAAGGCCGGCCTTATCTCGATGGGATCGAATACAGGATCATAAAGAACCCGTCGACCGGGATCCTGAGCTTTGTCGCTGGTCAGGTTGACATGACCTCGCCGTATTTTTTGCAGGCCCCGTTGCTTAAAGACGTGCAGAGCCAAGATCCGCAGGCGACCTGCGTGCTGGTGCCTTCCAATGTCAACCGCAATGTGATGATGAACCGAGAGACCCCGCTGTTCGGTAACCCCGAGCTACGGCGGGCAGTGGCGCTCACAATCGACCGCAAGGCCTTTGTCGACACGCTAACACTTCGCAAGGGTGATTTCGGCGGGGCTATGCTGCCCCCGCCTGAGGGCGTCTGGGGGATGCCGCCGGAGATGTTGAAGGCATTGCCGGGGTACGATCCAGACGTGCCGAAAAATCGCGCAGAAGCCAGAACAACCATGGAGAAGCTTGGTTACGGGCCAGACAAGAGGTTGAAGGTTACCGTTTCGACGCGCAACATCCCTCCCTTTCGGACCCGGCGGTACTGTTGATCGACCAATTAAAGGAGATTTACGTCGACGCTGAGCTCGAGCCGATCGACACCGTGCAATGGAGATTATACGATTGGCCTCAATCTCACTGGCAATGGGCTCGACGATCCGGACCAGACGTTGTACGAGAATTTCACTTGTGGCGCCGAAGGCAATTACGATCGGTATTGCAATCCCGAGCTCGACAAGATGGTTGACCGGCAGTCGATGGAATTCGACCAGTCAAAACGTAAAGAACTGGTGTGGGCAGTCGAGCGTAAGTTGGCGGAGGATGCAGCACGCCCGATCCTTTGGCATAACCGCTCCGGGACCTGTTGGCATCCCTACGTCAAGGGATACACGCCGATGGTCAACAGCATCTATAACGGGCTGAGAATGGAAGACGTTTGGCTCGACAAATGAGTGTCGGGTCGGCCGGTCGAGCGATACGATCCCCGCGATTGCCTGCGCAACACCTCCCCGTCAATATCGTTGTCGCGGAACGCGGGCACATATAGTGCGAGCCCGAGGCTGCGCAGCCATTTGGCAACATCCATTTAAGTCGCCCGGCAACGTTGGCTGAGAGATGTCTGTATCGGATCCGCCAATATTTGACGAGTTGCGCGAGTCGGGAAGCAGGTCGGCTCGGGAGGCTTCTCAGATTGATCAAAGCCGTCGATCTCGACAGGGCCGCCGGACCCTCAAAGGTCATGATCGCGATCACTCAGCGGGCCACTGCGCGAGAGGCGGTGGCATCGCCAAATCAGTTAGTGGCACAACTCGGTCAATTGTTTCACGTTTGAATTACCGGCGTGGCCTATGAAGCGGCTGGTGGGGCGGATACCTTGAACGCGCTTGCCTGGCTCGCGCGCAAACTTGCGGCGGTGGGGACACCGTTACGGCGCGGCATGATCGTAATGACCGGCAGCATGGTCCCGATCCAGTACCCAATCGCGGGCGACCGGATATTGGTCGAGATTTCCGGGCTCGGCACCGCGCTCGCCGTCACATGACGCGGCCTGGGTAGCGGGCCGCCTGGAGGGTCCGATGTTGTGGGTTGTCGTTGCAGTTTTGAATTTCGTACTGGCGGCGGTAGCTCCGAGCATCCTCGGACTGTTCGTCAATCGAGCTCGACCGGACTTCCAGACCCTTTCGCTGTCGCTCAGAGTAGTGTTCGTGGCGATCGCGCTGATCTGTCTGGCCGCGACGTCCTACGTGCATGTCGATTCGGACGAAATCGCCGTGCTCAACAAGATCTACGGGACCGCTTCGCTGCCCGGCGAGCACATTATCGCGACAAATGGAGAAAAGGGGCCGCAGGCGGAGGTTCTCACTCCCGGCTGGCATCCGTGGTTTCTCGTCAACGTCATTTATCAGGTCGAAAACAAAAAAGTGGTTTCCATTCCATCCGGTAAATACGGGTTCTTGAACGCAAAGGATGGCGCGCCGCTTAGGCTCGATCAATTCCTGGCCGACGCCTTTCCGCCTGGGCATGAGCTGGATATGCTCGACGCCGAATACTTCCTGACCCATGGCGGCCAGCGTGGGCCGCAGACGACGATCCTGACGCCGGGAAATTACCGTCTCAACACCTATCTCTGGGAGCTCAGCGTCTATAGCGCCGTCGATGTCGCCGAAGGTTTCGTCGGCGTCGTCAAATCCAACGTCATCGACTCCGTGCATTTCGGCAATTTGGTCGCGAATAAGCCGACCACATGCTATCAAAAGACGGTGTCGACGAATGCGAGCGGCGAAGCCGTCGCTGCCAAAGAAGCAAAATCCGATGAAGGCAAGCTCACCGCCGTCCTCGTCCCGATCGGCTGCATCGGCGTGTGGGGAAAAGCCCTGCAACCCGGCCGTTATTACGCCAATGAGGCGGCCTACAAGATCACGATGATTAGCACCCGGGTCCAGACCTGGGAGTTCAAGGGCGGCTACAAGAAACGCTACATCGATCTGAGCCTCGATCAGGCGGGCAATCTTACGCAGACGCAACGCTCGCAAGATGTCCCGGTGGCTCCGGGCTCGGCCGACCCCGCCATCTCACCGTTTGTTGAGGGCTGGCTGGTGCCGCTCGAGCTCAGGGTTCTCGCCCAGGTCACCCCCGACAATGCCCCGTTCGTCGTCGCCTCGGTCGGCGGGCTGCCGGAAATCGAAAACAACATCATGATCCCGACCATCCGATCGATCGTGCGAAACGTGGTGGGCGCCCATGGGCGTCACGTTTTGGATCTTGCCGACAATCGAGCCGTACTCGAACACGCGGTCGAGGATGCGATCCGGCCTGAAGGATTGCGGGCTGGAATCGTCATCAAGGAGGTCAAGTTCGGTGATCCGGCATTGCCGCCGGAGCTTCTGGTCTCGCGGCTCCGGCAGCAACTGGCCGATCAGCTTCAGGTTACCTACCAGCAAGAGCAGAAGGCGCAAACCCAACGCATCGAAACCGAAAAGGCGCGAGCAACCGCCGAACAGCAGCACCAGCTCGTCGAAGCGGTGATCGGCGTTCAAGTTTCCGAGCAGAACAAGAACGCCGCGAAGCTTCGTGGCGAAGGCCAAAAGCTCGAGCTCGAGGAGATTGCCCAAGGACAACGAGCGCAAGCCGACGTACTCGGACAGGACCGGGTGCTAACGATCACCCTTGTCCAGCAGCTCCTCAAGACCATCCAGGAAAAACCGGAAGTCGTTTCGCTGATCGGGCGGCTGGTGCCTCAGACGATGGTGTCAACCGGCGGGCAAGGTACCGGCCTCGACAGCGCTGCGGCGATTATCGGGGCGCTGCTCAGTAACGGTGGCGGAGCCACACCGGTGTTGACCGGACAGTCGTCGAAGAAATGATTCAGCAGGGTCGGGAAGAAGCCATCCTTAAAGAGGGACGCGAGCGTATTACCCAAGAAACGGATCGCGTGACGCGACGTGCTCTTGGCGTGGGCGATTGCCAAGCAAAGTTGATCGCGAGCTGGCCCGCCGCGTCGCCGGCGAAGAGACCTGGGATTTTACCCTTCTTTATGACGTGCTTCATGCGTGCTTCGGCCGCGCGCCGCGTGCTCGGATTGTCGTGGAACGATCTGGGCCGATCAGGATTGTCAGCGCGAGGAGGTGACTAGGCCCGATCGTGACGCCGAACTTTGGGAGAGGACGATCGGTTGCCGACGCATGCAAGAGTGCGCGCATTCCTCGAGAACGTCTCGAAGCGCCAGATCCCCATTACCTACCAGGAGCTGGCTAAGGCTCTTCAGATCTTGCCACCCCATTCCATCCATCGGGTGACGGAAGCCCTGGAGCGCCTGATGGAGGAGGACGCGGCAGCGGACCGCCCGTTTATCGCGGCGCTCGCCATAAGCAAGGCGCGTGGCGGCCTACCGGCGCCCGGGTTCTTCGACACCGCCCGACGTCTCGGCCGGTTCGCAGGCGACCCGGACGGTCAGGACGCATGGTCGTTCCATGCCGCTGAGCTGAACGCCGTCTTCGCTCGCTGGGGCAGTTCGCGCGACAACTAACAACGCGGGCATCCTGATCACCGAAGCGAACCCGACCCCTATCGGCGGACTGTCCACCCCCCTGCTAATCACAAAGGCCTTGGTCGATGTCGGGCAGAGGTTATCCGAAGTTCAGGAACGACCGCGCGGCCGCGGAGATCCGAATCGGCGTCCGGGAACTCAACTGTATCGGCGTTTCTCCGCCGCAAGATCACCCGCACGTCTACATCAACATGGGCGAGCAGGACGTGATTCTCTGCCCCTATTGCGCGACACGGTTCCGCTTCGATCCGCGGCTTGGACCGTCGGAAGCCGACCCGCCGGACAGCCTGTTCGTCGATCCTGATCTGGAATAGCCCATCGCTGCTCATATCACGAACGGGAGAACCGCGATCGACGACTTGTCAGGAGCGGCAGTGGCGGAAGTCCCGTTGTAGTCTCGGCGTCTCGGTCCGTCGCCACCCCGATACACCCGCACCGTTCTGAAAAGCCCGGCAGCCGAGAACGCACGGAAGCGCGGCGGTAGAATGGCTGGGATCTCGAGTAATGACAGACGCCTCTGGGGGCCGAGGTTGAGCTGGCGTCGGCTGCCCAGGGGGACCGCTCCGTAAGGCAAGCCTCGAACCGCGCGTGGAGCGGCGCGCCCTGCGAAGAGATGCTAGAAAGCTATCAGGACTTCTGAAAAGGGGTAGCAGCCCGACTCACCGCTGGAGGAAGACACCGTCGAACGGGCTTGTGCCTGCTTGTGCCTGTTTGTGCAAGGCCTTGGAAACGCTGTAATTTTGCGAGTTAAGTGTTCTGCCACCTTGTGCCTGCGTGTGCCTTTCTCCATTTACAGGTATGGGCATGGACATGGGCACTAAAGTATGGGCAGAAGACGGAGCCTTCAGTGAAGACAGGCAAATTGACGGCGCGCGCCATTCAGCAGGCAAAGCGACGCGGCTACTACAATGACGGCGGTGGCCTCTATCTGCGGGTAGCCGAGGGCGGCTCGAAATCATGGGTGTTCCGGTTCAAGGCCGGCGCCCGGTTGCGCGAAATGGGATGGGGGTCAGTGGCGACGCTGTCGCTCCAAGAGGCGCGCGAGAAGGCGCGGGAGTGCCGCAAGCTGCGGCTCGACGGCATCGATCCGATCGAGCAGCGCAAGGCTACCAGGACGTCTGCAACGCTCGGCGCCACTAAAGTCATGAAGTTCAAAGAGGCAGCCGAGGCCTATGTCGCGACACACCGCGACAGCTGGAAGAATGAGAAGCACCGCAACCAGTGGCTCTCGACCGTCGCCACTTACGCCTATCCCACACTCGGCGCCCTTCCGGTTCAGACAATCGATGTAGAGCTGGTGCTCAAGGTTCTGCAGCCGATTTGGAAGGTGAAGACCGAAACCGCCTCGCGGCTGCGCGGGCGGATTGAGAATATTTTGGCGTGGGCGACAGTGCGCAAATACCGGCAGGGCGAGAACCCGGCCCGGTGGCGAGGTCATCTCGATCAGCTGCTGCCACGACCCGGCAAGCTTCAGAATATTGAGCATCACGCCGCGCTGCCTTATGCCGCGATCAATGCCTTCATGGCGGAGCTTCGGCAGATCGGCGGGGCCGCTGCCCAGGCGCTCGAATTCACAATCCTGACGGCGACCCGCACGAGCGAGGTGCTCGGCGCCAAATGGCAGGAGATTGACCTCAGCGAGCGGGTATGGACCATTCCTGCCGAGCGCATGAAGGCCGGCCGCGAGCACCGCGTGCCGCTATCGGATCGGGCTTTTGCGATTATTGAAGAGCGGCAGCGGGCCCGGGAGAGTGACTTCGTGTTCGCCGGCGGCAAGACTGGCCGGCCGCTCAGCAACATGGCGATGATGATGCTGCTGCGCCGGATGGGGCGCGGCGATCTGACGGTGCACGGTTTCCGGTCGAGCTTTCGGGATTGGGGCTCGGAAACCACTAATTTCCCGAGGGACGTGTGCGAGATGGCGCTGGCGCACACGATCGACAGTCGGGTCGAAGCGGCCTACCGGCGTGGCGATCTGTTCCGCAAGCGGCGGCAGCTGATGGAGGCCTGGGCGCGGTATTGCACGCTGCCGGGCAGGGCAGGAGAGAAGGTGGTGGCGCTGCAGCGTCGGTGAGAGTTCCGGAAGTGCGCCGCACCGCGGGATTAAAAACTGGGGCTAATTTACAAGTGTTTGGCCCAAATTATCAAAATCGCGGATGGTATCGCGCCCATCTAAAGAGCAGCCGAGGACCCGACCGTCCGGAGGGCCGCTGGGTCGCGGGAATGCTCGTTCCCGGCTCATCCGGCTACGGAGAAAAACATGAATAAATTGTTGGCACTAGCTGCGCGTTTAATGAACCCCATTCTCGCCGGTGCCGTGCCGACTGATAAAAGCTCGGACGGCGAAAGAGGCTCAACCGGAATGCGCCGCGCTGCAATTTGTATGGCCTCGGTCCTTTTTTTGTATCCAGCAAGCGCCTCTGCCATTCAGTGTGCCCCACCGCCGACGGCTCTCGACTACGCGTTTTGCCAGGACGCTGGTTTGCGCAACATGGTCGAAGAGGGCGCGCAAATAATCCAGAAGATCTGGCCTCGTCTTAATTCCGAGCAACAGCAGAGGTTGCAACCGGATCAAGCAGCGTGGCGTGAACGTACTATGACGGCGTGCGGGCTCAGGACTTGGTCTGGCATTATCGCGCCAGAGATAATGGCTTGTCTGCGCCGTGAGGTGTCTGCTCGGAACCAGGTGCTCCACAATCTGGTGGCTGAGGCGTCCGTCGTGCCTCCGGCACAGCTCCACACACCTATGCCGCCCGCGGCGCCGCAACGTTCTGCCGCGCTCGCCGATGACCACGGCGGGATGTATCAAAAAGGGCTCGACGACCGCGCCGCCTGGGAAGCGTGGTTCAATTCTCTGCAGCCGGGCGACTTCAAGACCGGTGCGTTTTACTGGGTGAGCCAGCGCTCGTTGCCGCACCCGGGCTCGTGCCAGCAAATGAATGCGGAGTTCACTGCCGGGTGCACAGCCACAAAAAGCCGCCTCGACCCGTCCGACACGCTGCGTCGAAGCCAACCTGACTACAAGCTCGGGTGGAATGCTTGGGCGTCGCCGGTGCAGAATTCCTTGCAACAACCATCAGCAACCGAACCAATCGTCTGCCGCAATCGGTATAACCCCTCGCCGGTGACAGCTGAGGAAGGTCGCGCTGGCACGGGCCACGTATACTATGGCTGCGAGCCATCGGCCGCCCCGACGGCATCGAACGCACCGCCACCGGCTGCCGAGGCGACCGTCGCGGTTCCGGCCCCGACCGCAGCTCAAGACGGTGCGATACGACAATATTGTTCAGACCAGTGGCCGGGAGATTTCGAGATGCGGGCCTATTGCGAAAGGAAACAGCGCGAAGCCGTGGAGACGTTAGCCAAGGGACTTCCGAAAGACATTTCGGCTAACGACTTCGCCATCATTCGCGGCAAATGCGCAGCGGACTGGCCGGACAATTTTGAGATGCGGGCTTACTGCGAGAGGAAGCAATATGGTGCTGTGCATTTGCTGGGACAGACAACTGCAGCGCCTCTTCCGCGCTCCGTCCGCTCGCCACCCGCTTCCGACGCAGGCCGAGAAGAAATGTTTATCTCTGTAGTTCAGGAGGCGACACAGAGGTACAAGTCTGCCGAAAACGATATGGCGAAGGGGGGAGTGCGCGCATGGCGCAAGGAGGCCATCTGCCGGTTGCTGCCCTCCCTAGCTGTAGATAGTTGGAACGGTGAGATCTATAGCTTATCTTCGAACTCAGAGGGGAAGGGTGTAGTTGAGATCATGATAGCCCCAAACATCTACATGAAGACCTGGAACAACTCACTATCAGATAGTCACGATCATACTTTAATCGACCCGAATTCCAGAGTGTTTCAGGTCCTATCGGGAATGAAGAAAGGCGATCATATACGCTTCTCCGGCAGTTTCAGTCCAAGTGAGGCGGACTGCGTGGGGGAGCCGAGTTTGACACAGAACGGCTCAATGTCAGAACCCGAGTTCATTTTTCAGTTCTCGGCTGTATCAGCTCAGTAGATGCCCGACACCACATGGCGGACACAATATCCGCCATGGACAACGCCCGTGTTTCGCCTCGTGCAGCCGCGCTCGTGTCCGGGCGCGATTGGTCGCCGGGAAATGCTCGGGGTCGACCTCGAGATGAAAATGTCGAGGATCGAGGCTTTCTGCGGGGTCCGGTGTACCGCAACCCTTCACGCCGATTGCGGTTTTAGCACCAGCAAATCTGCGGTGTCGGCGGTGCCGTTTTGATGTACCATATACGGGTCCAAACGGTACGAACGTGTGGTTGCAAAGATGCGTGTCGCGATCTACGCGAGGGTGTCGACGAACGGGAAAAACGGCAATGGCCGGGGCGAGCAGACGCCCGAGAACCAGTTGCTGCAGCTGCGCGAGTGGTGCTCCCGGTGCGGTCACGAGGTGGTGGCCGAGTATGTCGAACACCGCTCGGGTGGCAAGGGTCGTGGCGAGCGCCCCGAGTTCGACCGGATGTTTCAAGCCGCGCACCAGCGGCGGTTTGACATGGTGCTCTGTTGGGCGCTTGACCGCTTTAGCCGCGAGGGGATGGTGCCGACGATCGAGCATCTGCAGCGCCTGGCGGCGGCGGGTGTGAGTTTCCACTCGTTCACGGAGCCTATGCTCTCGACGGACAATGAAATGATCCGTGACATTGTGCTGGCGGTGATGGCGGGGCTCGCCAAGCAAGAGCGTTTGCGCCATGTCGAGCGGGTGCATGCGGGGCTTGAACGGGCGCGCCAGCAAGGCACGCGCTCCGGGAAACCGATTGGCCGCGCTCCGATGGCGGCCGGGATCAAAGAGGCGATCGCCGCGGATTTGGTTGCTGGCAAGGGCACGCGAGCGACGGCACGCAAGTTTGGGGTGGGCAACGCGACGGTGACGCGGATTAGGGCGGAGCTCGGAAAAGAACCGCGGCTCTTGTGAAAAAATAGACCCGAATAATTATTGCGGCGAGTTTTTGCCGGGTATTTGCCCTCGCCGTCCTCCCGACTTGCGAAAACCCGCTCGATTGCGTTATCCTCTTTGCTGTGATGGACGAGACGGCGAAGAGCGAATGGACACTGGCCGCGGTGAACCTTACTGCCGTGCGCTCGCGCTTGGCTGGCCTGGTGGCTGAGCATGCTCTGATCGACAACGAGATCCTCGACATTGGGGCGAAGGCGATTGCGTTGGAGGATCGGCGCGGCGAGATGGTGGCGCCGCAGAGTGGCCTCGAACCGGCGATTGCCGCGCTTACTGGTGAGGCTATCCAGGCGGCATCGGCCGAACCCTGGAACGAGCTCGCCGCCGATATTGCGGCGTTGCGGGCGAAACAGGAACCGTTGCGGGTGGAGCGCCGGGACCTCGAGGCGGCGATCAAGCGATTGCAGGACAATCAAATTCCTCTCTATGAGCGGCGGGTGCGAGAGTATGCTGCCGAGCGCATAGCGGAACTGGGGATCATCAAGAGTTTAGTGGCGTTGCAGGATTATTGCGAGGCAATTAAGCAAGACATCACGAAGATCATGCGCGAGGTTTACGGGCCTGACGACTGGCGCCGCGCTGACGTTTGGCGGGCAAGTAATGGGACGAAAGAAGTCTGCAGAGCCAATTACGGTGGTTGCTGATCACCC
>Ga0306920_100012971_pt1 | contig 11334 bp, 12 predicted proteins | sample flu12Cox44000170_FD_204666 | JGI IMG/M metagenome (GOLD analysis project Ga0306920, IMG submission 204666) | Lab enrichment of tropical soil microbial communities from Luquillo Experimental Forest, Puerto Rico - flux4day.12C.oxic.44.000.170 (v2)... | ecosystem: Environmental > Terrestrial >...
GATCGCCGGCCGATTGCGGTGACGGGCGGAGAACTCGCCCAGGTCAGCACCACCGAAGTCAGGAATATGACCGACAATGTCGGCAGCCAGGTGAACATCAGGACGCCGCAAATACATCTTCGACGATCTCGGGACGTCGCCTGCCGGCGCCGATCAAAAGCGCCATCAGCGCAGCCGCGAAGCACAAGAGGCCCGCGAGCAAAAAAGCCTCGAGATAGCTCCCGAAAGAAATTCGCAGCAGACCGCCAACATAGGCGGCCAAGGCGCCGCCCATCTGGTGGATCACGGTGATCCAGGCGACCATGATCCCGGTTCTCTCGGTCCCGACTACACGGCTGAGCAGCCGCACGGTCGGCGGCACTCCGGCAATCCAGTCCAGCCCATAGAATATGCTGAACAGCGACAGACCGTACACCGACATGTCAAAGGCGAACGGCAGATAAAGCAAGGAGAGACCACGCAACCCGTAATACCAAGCAAGCAGCAGCCGATTGTCCCAGCGATCGCTGAGCCAGCCAGAAAGCGTCCCACCGAGAAAGCTGAACACCCCCGTTGCGGCGAGCAGACCTGCGCCAGTCACTTCAGCCAGGCCATGATCAACGCAGGCCGGTATCAGATGCGTACCGATGAGCCCGTTGGTCGACGCGCCGCAGACGAAATAACTCCCCGCAATCAGCCAAAAGTCGCGGGAACGGGCGCCGTCGCCAAACGCGCGGATGGCGAGCGTCAATGGATTGCCGTCCGATGCCGGGACGGGTCGCGGGCCGCGTGTACCGCCGTAGGGTGCCAATCCGAGATCTTCCGGGCGGTCGCGCATCAATAGCGCGATGAATGGGATGAAAGCCGCCACTATCGCCGCCAGCACCACAGACATTACGCGCCAGCCGGCTTGGGTCACTAGACTCGCCAGAGTCGGCAGAAAGATCAATTGACCCGCAGCGTTGGCCGCCGTCAGCAGACCGACGACGAGCCCCTGACGGACGTGGAACCATCGCGCAGCAATGAAAGCCGCCAAGAAATTGCCGATGATCCCGCAACCAACGCCGATGATGACCCCCCACAGTAAAATCAACTGCCAAGGCTGATACATTACCGGGGTGATCGCGACGCCGACGGTAGTAACGGCGAGCGCCGCAGTCATCGTGCGGCGCACGCCGAGGCGGTCGATCAGCGCCGCTGCAAACGGGCCAATCAGTCCGTACAGCAGTAGGTTCACGCCGATGGCGAAGGAGATCGTCGAGCGTGACCAGTGAAACTCGTCTTCGAGCGGCACGATGAGCACGCTGGGGGCGGCCCGGATACCGGCCGTCAAGAGCAATACGACAAACGTAACCGCCGCGACGATCCAAGCATAATGAAGCGTGCTCGGTCTGCGCATCGCCAATTATTCGAGCGGCTCGGTGGCGCTGATCTCGATGCCGAACCCGGCCAGCCCGACATAGGTGCGCGAGCGCGTCGCCAGCAGTTGGATCGACGAGATGCGCAGATCGCGCAGGATCTGCGCACCGAGCCCCACTTCCCGCCATTGAATATTACGCTCGTGCTCGGCGGCAGTCGTCCCTTCGCCCGCGGTGGAAGCCGGCACCCCCGAGGTGCCATCCCGCAAATAAACGAGGACCCCGTGTCCGGCGATCTTGAAGCGGCTCAGGGCGGTATGGATGGGCTTGGCGCCACCAAAGACATCTTCGAGCACATTGGCGCGATGGAGGCGTGTCGGAACATTGCTGCCATTGCCGATATTGCCGTAGACAAAGGCATAGTGGTGGACCTTGTCGAACGGCGTCACGTAGGCGTAGCCGGTGAGCTCACCGATTTCGCTCGCCACGGTGAATTCCGCCACTCGGGTCACGAGCTTCTCTCGCGCCTGACGATAGGCGATCAGATCGGCCACCGAGATTCGTTTCAGGCCGTGCTTTTCGGCAAACGCTTGCACCTGCGGGCCGCGCATCACCGTGCCATCGTCGTTGACGAGCTCGCATATGGCCGCGACTGGCTCGAGGCCAGCGAGCCGGCACAAATCAATCGCCGCCTCGGTATGGCCTGAGCGCATCAACACCCCGCCATCCTTGGCGACCAGGGGGAATATATGGCCGGGACGGACGAAATCTGCCGGACCGGCATTGCCGTTGCCGAGATTGCGGATCGTTGCGGTGCGCTCTTCGGCCGAGATGCCGCTCGTCGTCCCGTGTCGATAATCGACGGAGACCGTAAAGGCCGTCCCATGGATCGCGTCGTTGTCTGCGACCATGGGGGACAGATGCAGGCGCCGCGCGGTCTCCGCGGTCAGCGGCGCAGTAACGATGCCGCAAGTATTGCGGATGATGAAAGCCATCTTCTCCGGCGTAGCATGCGCTGCCGCGAGGATCAGGTCGCCTTCGTTCTCGCGATCGTTGTCGTCGGTGACGACGACGATTTCGCCGCGGCCAAACGCGTCAATCGCTTTCGTGACGCGGCTCTGGGGCATGGTTCTGTTCTCCAGTGCGGCTAATTGAAGCCGTTGGCCGCCAAGAATCTCGGATTGGCCTGCCGAAGCTTGAAGATAGTCAGCCGCCACAATATCGCACGAACGGCACGATCGCGCGGCGTGGAGCTTTCAAACGCCCCGGCCCGGAGGTCGCGGGCGAAGCGGTTCAAGACCTCTGGTTCGCCTTCAGCCTCTTTATACATCATCTCCAGCTCGCGAAGGAGCTGGTTTGCCGGCCCCGCCCCGAGAATGGCTTCGCGTTCGGCTATAGCCATGCTGTTGGCGACGAGCCGCGCGTCGAGATGCGCCTCAGGCGGTAATCGCGGTAGCAGATCTTTGAGCAGCACATCGCGAGCGAGAGCCAACAAGGACGGCCCGGTCGGCAGATCACGCATCGGCCGGCGCTCCGGCGGGGTCGAGGAGCATCAGAACTTCGAGCTCGCATTCCGTCGTCCGCCGCCCGGTCAACGCGAGATCGAGATTTCGCTCGCCCCCGATCATGTGGCGGTCGCTCTGCTGCAGCGCGATGATGGCCCAGCGCACGCTCGCCAGCACCTCCCAGAAGAAGACGCGCTCTCGGTCTACCCTCCGGCCAGATTCCCGCTCGTAACCACGATAGAAGGGCGCACGATCGGCGATCCCTCCGGCTTCGCGATCGAGCCGCGCGAAGCGCCAGCCCTTGGAGCAAAACCAACCGATATCTTCGTGCGGGTCGCCCCAGCCGGCAAACTCCCAATCGAGAATCCCGGTCAATTTGGCACCGTCGAGCATGTAGTTGCCGGTGCGGTAATCGTGATGACAGAGCACGGGTTCAACCGACGGCGGGATATGCGTCTCGAGCCAGCGAATACCCCATTCGAGGACCGGCCGCGGTACAGGATGCCGATCGAGATAGGCTCGGAATCCCTCGATCTGCTGCGCTGGCCCGACCTGCTCGTAGGACGGCAGGAAAGCGAGATCGTGCCACGGCGGACGGATCTTGTGGATGCGGGCGAGTTCTTGGCCGAGGCGCTCCGCGATTGCGGGGAGCGAAGGATCGAGGACGGGATCGCGAGTGATGCGATGAGCGGCAGCTGTCCCGTCGACCCGCCGCATGACGAAAAACGCCTTGCCGAAGATGGCTGGGTCCTCGCAGGCGAAGAGCGGTTCGGGCACTGTGACACCAGCGGCGAAGGCCGCCTTCAGCACCGCGAATTCCTCGTTTCGGCTCAGGCTCGCGGCAACCCCGGTCGGCGCTCCCGTGCGCAGCACGAGCCGCTGATCGCCAGCGAGCAGGCCGCCGAGAAAACACGCGTCGACCGCCCAATTCTCCTGGATGGCCCCGCCGCGCAGCGGCGCGAGGCCGCTGAACTCGACTTTCGCCGCCCCGCTTTCCGCGGCAAGAAACCGGGCGAGCGCGGTGCGATGGTCCTGCGCCACGCCAGCCGCCGGTAGCAGCTCAGATCGCTGCGACCCCATGTCCGCCGTCGACTGCGATCACTGCGCCGGTGACATAGGCGCTCGCCGGCGAGGCTAGGAATAAGACCGCGCCGTCGAGATCTTCGGTCTGCCCGAGGCGCTTCAGTGGAACGCGAGAGATCAGCGCCTTGCCGGCCTCGGTGTGGAAGAAGGCGCGGTTGAAATCGGTCTCGACGTAGCCCGGCGCCACCGCGTTGACGAGAATGCCGTAGCGCGCCAATTCCATCGCCAGCACATGCGTCAGGTGGGTCAACCCGGCCTTCGCGGCGCAATAGGCCGGCAGCCGGCCGATCGTGCGAAATCCGAGTACCGACGAGATGTTGATGATGCGTCCCGGGCGCTTCAGCTTGGCCAGGTGCTGTGCAAATTCCCGCGCTGCGAGCCAGGCGCCCTTGAGGTTCGTGTCGACGACATGGTCCCAATCGGCCTCAGTGTGCTCAAATAGCGGTTTCGAGACCACGACGCCGGCATTGTTGACGAGGATCGACAGCGGCCCGAGCTCGTTTTCAGCCGTCACCACAGCGGCGGCAAGATCTTCAGGTCGAGTAACGTCACAAGCGATCGGTAAGCTCTGCCCCCCTTCCGCCGCAATCTCGCGGGCCAGTTCGGCAAGCCGGTCCACCCGCCGCGCCGCCAGCACCACCTTGGCGCCCACGGCGGCCAGAAGCTCGGCCAAGTGGCGGCCGATCCCGCTCGATGCCCCTGTCACCAACGCCACCTGGCCCGAGAGGTCGAAGCTCGGCAATTCGATCACGCCGCGACCTCCTTGGCGCGCTCGCGCAGCTCGAATTTCTGGATCTTGCCGGTCGAGGTTTTCGGCAGCGGCCCAAAGACGACCGTTCGCGGCACCTTGTAATGCGCGAGATTGGCGCGGCACCACGCAATGATGTCATCCGCCAAGATGGCGCCGGCATCCGGTTTCAGTGTGACGAAGGCACAGGGGCTCTCGCCCCAAATCGGGTCGGGCTTGGCGACGACCGCGGCCTCGATGACTTGCGGATGGCGATAGAGCGCCTCCTCGACCTCGAGCGAAGAGATGTTTTCGCCGCCCGAGATGATGATGTCCTTCGAACGGTCCTTGATCTCGATATAGCCGTCGGGATGGCAGACCGCCAAATCGCCGGTGTGAAACCAGCCGTGCTCGAAGGCGGCCGCAGTCGCCGCCGGGTTTTTCAGATAGCCCTTCATCAGCGTGTTGCTGCGCAATACCACCTCGCCCACTGAGCGGCCGTCAGCGGGCAGGTCCTGCATTGTCTGCGGATCCACGACGCGCTGGCGATCCAGCACGACGGTGGCGACGCCCTGGCGTGCCATGCGCGCGGAACGCTCGGCAAGCGGCAGTCCCGCCCACTCCTGTTGCCATGCGCACACTGTGGTCGGGCCGTAGCTTTCGGTCAAACCGTAGAGGTGGGTGACGCGAAAGCCCATTTGCTCCATCGCCTCGATCACCGTCGACGGCGGAGCGGCACCGCCGGTCGCGACCTCGACGATGTGATCAAAACGTCGCTTTGCGGTCTCGGGCGCATGAACGAGCATGCTCAGCACGATCGGCGCGCCGCATAAATGCGTAACCCGATGCTCGGCGATCGCGGCAAAAATCGCTGCGGGATCGACCCGGAGTAAGCAGATGTGCGTGCCGGCCATCGCCGTCACCGCCCAGGTATAGGTCCAGCCGTTGCAATGAAACATCGGCAGGGTCCACAAATAGACCGAGTGACGGTCGAGCCCAAAGGTGATCGCGTTGCCGATCGCGTTCAAAAACGCGCCACGGTGATGGTAGACGACGCCCTTGGGATCGCCGGTTGTGCCGGAGGTGTAATTGAGCGCTATCGGCTCCCATTCGTCATGCGGCCTCGACCAGGCGGCATGGGGCTCGCCCTCGCCAAGAAACGCCTCGTATTCGGTGCCGCCCAGCGGAACTCCGACGCCGTCATCGATTTCGACGAGGGGTATAGGGCGACCAAGATCGTGCAAGGCTGGTTCGACAATTGCTGAGAACTCGCGGTCGGCGATCAGCAGCTTTGCCTCGCCATGCGCCAGGATGAAGGCGATGGACCGAGGGTCGAGCCGGTAATTGAGCGCATTGAGAACCGCCCCCGCCATGGGCACGCCGAAATGCGCTTCGAGCAGCGCCGGCACATTCGGCGCCAGCAGGGCAACCGTGTCGCCGCGACCGATGCCGCGCCGCCGCAGCGCATCGGCGAGCCGGCCGCAGCGTTCATAAAACTGGCGATAGGTGAATCGGGTGGCTCCATGAACCACCGCGAGCTTGTCCGGGTAAACGGCCGCGGCACGGGAGAGAAACCCGAGCGGGGTCAGCGCCGCGAAGTTCGCCGGGTTGCGGGCGAGATGCGGCGCATCGTAGGGGCGAAGATCAGCATCTTCGGCCGGCACGGTCAGTCCTCATTCCGCTCCTGCATTCTGCGGGCATCCTCTCGGGATGCCGGGTCAGCGTCAAGCACCGGCAAGGAGCCCGCCTTCCTCGGCATCTCCGCCACCGCGATCTGCCCTCCTCAGTCGACAATCCCGATATACGGGAGACAGCGACACTTCTCCGCATAATCGATGCCGTAGCCGGCCACGAACACGTCTTCAATCGTAAAACCGACGAAATCAACGTCGGCCGTGACCTCTCTACGGGCCGGCTTGTCGAGCAGCGCGCAGGTCCACAGCTCGCCGACCCCGCGCTCGTGCAGCAGGGCGGCGGCATAGGCGATCGACCGGCCGGTATCGACGATGTCGTCGACCAGCAGCACCCGCCGTCCGGCAAGGTCGATCGGAATGTCGCCCAGGAGATGCACCTCGCCGCTACTTACTTTCGCGAGGCCGTAGCTTGACAGCCGCATGAACTCGATTTCGGGACGGGCCCCAGCCCGGTACAGCGCGCGCGCCAGGTCAGCCACAAAAATCACCGCGCCCTTGAGCAGCCCGACGACGACAAAGTCGTCCGGTATCGTCTGCGCTATCTCGGCGGCCAACGCCTCGACGCGAGCGGCGATTTCGGCCTCGCCGATCAGGGTGCGTATGCCTTCCATGTCCCCTCCCGCCAGCCGAGCTGTGCCGCCAGGTTAGGCCGGATAGCTCCGTGCCGCTATCATCGCAATGACGTGGAACTGTAGGCCGGGTCGGGAGGTAATCGTGACCGCTTTTATCGACGGGTTGCCGAAGGCCGAGCTGCATCTGCACATCGAGGGCACGATCGAGCCGGAGACCATGTTCCGCTTTGCCGAACGCAATGGCATCGCGCTGCCGTATACATCTGTCGAGGCGTTGCGCGCGGCGTACGATTTCGGCGAATTGCAGGATTTTCTCAATCTCTACTACCAGGGAATGCGGGTCCTGCAGACCGAAGAGGACTTCTACGAGATGACCTGGGCCTATCTGGAAAAGGCCCGTGCGCAGAACATACTCCATGCCGAGGTCTTCTTCGACCCGCAGGGCCACACGAGCCGCGGCATTGCCTTCGAAACGGTATTGGACGGCATTTCGCGAGCGCTCGAAGACGGGTGCAAGCAGCTGGGCATCGGCAGCCGGCTGATCATGTGTTTTTTACGCGACCGCGACGCGAAGGAGGCGATGGCGACGCTCAAACAGGCGCTGCCGCATCGTGACCGTATCATCGGCGTCGGACTTGATTCGGCAGAGAGGGACAACCCGCCGGGGAAGTTTCGGGAAGTATTCGAGCGAGCCCGGGCGCTCGGGTTCCGCACCGTCGCCCATGCCGGCGAGGAAGGCCCCGCCGGCTATGTGGGCGACGCGCTCGACCTGCTCCACGTCGCTCGCATCGACCACGGCGTCCGTGCTCTCGACGATCCCGGGCTCGTCGCGCGCCTCGTCCGCGAACGGATCCCGCTGACCGTCTGCCCATTGTCGAACCTGCGCCTCAAGGTGGTCGACGACATCCGCCGCCACCCGCTGCGGACGATGATGGACAAGGGTCTCTTCGTCACGGTCAACTCGGACGACCCCGCCTATTTCGGCGGCTATGTCAACGAGAACTTTGCCGCGGTGCAGGAAGGGCTCGGCCTTTCGGACGAGGACCTCGCGCAGCTCGCACGCAACTCCTTCGAGGCGGCGTTTCTGCCGCAGGAAGACAAACGCCGGCTCGTGCGGCAGGTCGACGACTACGTGGCGAGCGTCCGAGGCTGATCCAATCGCCGCTCCGCGCCCCCGCTAGGCGTCGAAGCCGTAGAGCCGGGCGGCGTTGGCGCGCGTGATCTTATAGCGGTCCTCGGCGCTGGCATCCTTGAAGTCGCGCGCAACGACCTCCTGCGAGTGCGGCCAGGTCGAGGCCTGGTGCGGATAGTCCGAGGACCACATCAGCTTGTCGACACCGATGAACTGCCGGCTCTGGACCCCGACATAATCGTCGATATAGGTCGCCCACATTTGCCGCTGGAAGTACTCGCTCGGCTTCAGCTTATTGGTGAAGCCGGCGGAGATGCGCTGGCGCTCGAAGGCGCGGTCCATCCGCTGCAGATAGTAGGGCAGCCAGCCGATATTGTTCTCGGCCGAGACGATCTGCAGCTCCGGGAAGCGGTCGAGGACGCCCGAGAAGATCAGCACGCTGAACGACTTTTCGACCTCGTGCGACAGCACGGTGGCGCGCATGTAGCGCTCGCCCCAATTGTATTGGCTCTCCATCCCCATGCCGGTGATCGCATGCAGGCTGACCGGCATCTTGAGTTCCTGCGCGACCGCCCAGAACGGGTCGTAGACGTCCGAGCTGTAAGGCTGAGCCTCGGGCGGCGAGCACCAGATCATCGCCCCCTTCAGACCCATCTTGGCGCAGCGCTCGAGCTCGCGGGCGCCGGCCTTCGGGTCGTAGAGCGAGATCATCGGCAACCCGGCCATGTGCTTGCGGTCATAGCTGACAAATTCGGCAAGCCAGTCGTTGTAGACGCGGAAGCAGTCGGCCTGCAGCCCGGGGTCCTTGAGCCAGAAGATGCGGAAACCGAGGGTCGTGTAGAGCACGTCCGCCTCGACCCCGTCGAGCGCATTGTCCTTGACCCGCTCGGCCGGGTCCCAGCCGCCCGGCCGGGCATCGGCATAGGTCGCCTTGGTCAGGAACTCCTTCAGCTCCTCGGGGCTCTTCCCGGCGCCCAGGCCAATGCCGATCGGGTGCGGTGCAAAGCCCTCGTAATGGAAATAGGCGCCCTCCTTGCCGGGCGGGTTGACCATCAGTTGCGGCGCCCGCTCGCGGTATTGCTTGTCGACACGGCTCGCCCACAGATCGGGCGGCTCGCTGACGTGGGAATCCGCGGAAATCAATTTATATTCCGGCATCTTCAACCTCCTCCCCAATCGCGATGGCGTGCTAGCTGGACAGCATTTTTACAGAGGCGTCGGCGGTCGTCCAGAGCAAGCGGCTAGCGACAACCTGCGATTTAGCTACTCCTTAACTGTTGCTGCTATCTGCAGTGAATCTGCAGCAAAATCTCTTTCAAGTTGTAGCCGAACCCTCCCTTTGTTGCGTTGTGCATGAGCGAAAAGAGACCAGGACCAAGTCGTTGAAATTCCTGGATTCCGGGTCTCGGAAACAAGCGATAACAGGATCGCGAAGGCATATCGACAATGATTTCCGGCATTGATGGAAGAACTCCGGGGCAAACGAGTCTAGTATGTGGTTCATGATACGTTCTCTTAAAGAGGAGATAGTTGTTGGAATTTTCCGCATCTAACCGGATATATATCCGGTCATGCTCCCGAGAGAAGAGGCGATAAATGACGCAAGCTTCCCAGAGACGCGCGGTGGCCAATAACCGGCGGCGGCTTAAGGACCGCGGCATGGCCCGTTTTGAGGTGCGTGGCTTGGAAGCGGATAAAGAACTGGTCCGTAAACTTGCCAAGCGTCTCGCGGCAGATGATGCCGATGCCCAGCGGTTGCGGGCCGAGATGGCGCAACGGGTTGGCAGCGGAGAACCGCGTCGGGGTGGTATTTGGGCTGCATTGCGCCGGTCGCCGGCGGTCGGGGCGGATTTGGACTTGACGCGCGAAATCGTCCCTGAGCGCGATGTCGATTTGTGACACGTTATCTTCTCGACACAAACATCATCAGCGAAGCTCTCAAACCGTGCCCTTCGGGCTTGATAGCGGAGTGGCTTCAGGCCCAGGACGACAGCGACTTGTTCGTTGCCGCCTTGACGATCGCAGAAATCTGGCGAGGTGTTCTTACGACGCCGGCCGGCCGTAGACGACGGGAGTTGGAGACTTGGTTCGCCGGCCCGCAAGGGCTGCAAAGCCTCTTTCGCGGTCGGGTCCTGTCCTTCGATGAACGCGCGGCAATCGCGTGGGGAAGGATCATTGCCGAGGGTCCGGCCATCGGCCGGCCGCCCAGCCCGCTTGACATGGTGATCGCCGCGACCGCAGCGGCGAACAATTGCGTTGTCGTCACCGTCAACGAGCGGCGCTTCCAGGGCGCGGCCGAGTTCCTCAACCCATTGCGCAGTGCGAGCTGATCACAAAGGATCACGCCTGTTTCCCCTCCACCTGCCGCTTGACCAGCAGCGCAGCCCGCCATTGGTTTCGCGGCCGGCACAGCGGGTTACCTCTACCTTTGCCAGGAGTTCACCCGCCTTACGCGGACGTCTCGAACGCGATACATCGGATTATCACGTAGAGGAGTCTCCGCCGGCCCAACCCAAAAAAGTTATGGGGAGTGTGATCCAGCTCACACGGTGTCTCGGAGCAGGGTCGCATATTTGAGCAGGGCCGCCTCCCGGCTGCGGGTCGGCGGCTTGCGCGCCATGGAGGGCGCCATGTTGAAAGCAATCCTATGCAACAAAAGCGTGTCGCGGGTCGAGATCGACCAGCGGGCGCGCGACGCCCGCCTCCGGCTCGAGCAGATTGAACGGCGGCTCGTGTCGCGCGCTGCCGTGACCGCTTCCTGGCTCAGGCGGGTCCTCTATCTTTTCAGTTTCGGCAGACGCGGCGGGGGGTCGCGAACGAGCCGAATTCAGGGGCCGCTGAATAATCGCCGGCCCCGCATGACCGAAATTCACCAGCGCTGGGTCCCATCGGCACCCTGAAATCGCTGCCGTCGCGGATCGGCTGCAGCGGCTGTGGGTTCGCAGCGGCGAATATTGGCGCGACCGGTTTTTCGCGCGAGCGCGAAACCCCGTCTGCCGTTTAGGGCGCAACGTCGATTTCGTTGCGCTGAGGAGCCGGCCCCCGCAATTGTATGGCAGTACGGAGAGCAATACCACGCGCCGCGGCGTCAGCGGCGGCCGCGGTCAGCCAAATCGCCGCCGCCGCTGCTCTGATATGCGGGTGAGTTTCGGCCATATCTTTTGCAACGAATAACCCGTTGATCGTTAGCGCAGCGTCTCGGCCATTGTCGCGGCGGGTTGACGAGCCGGTTTTCTTCGCGGGCGGATGACGATCAGCGGTTCTGGGTGGCCCAGGCCCAAGGC
>Ga0306920_100012972_pt1 | contig 11333 bp, 11 predicted proteins | sample flu12Cox44000170_FD_204666 | JGI IMG/M metagenome (GOLD analysis project Ga0306920, IMG submission 204666) | Lab enrichment of tropical soil microbial communities from Luquillo Experimental Forest, Puerto Rico - flux4day.12C.oxic.44.000.170 (v2)... | ecosystem: Environmental > Terrestrial >...
GAAGAGATTCTAAAGGTGACGCAACTCTCCCGAGTCTTCCCGGAATTCCCGGACGAGGCGTCGGCACTGGAAAGCTTTCCTGAAAATGACGGGCATGCCTCCGCATGAGATGAATCCCGTCCAAACCTCGAGAAAAAAGCCTGAGAAGAGAAGCAGCAACTGGAGCCCGCTCCAGGTGCTTGCCAGAGAGGCGCGAGACAATACCCGGAAAAGTGTTTTTGGTTCGAGGAGGCAGCATGCAAACTTACGACCCGACTCTTCAGGCGCTTGCCGATCGTGTCAACAAACTGGAAGTGCAAAACCGCCGGCTGAAATTGGCGGGACTAGCCGTGGTCATAATGGCTTCGGCGGTGTTGCTTATGGGACAGGCGAGAAGCAGTCGCGCGGTGGAGGCCAGCGAGTTTCGCCTGATCGACGCAAACGGAAAGACGCGGGCACGTCTGGCAGTCGGGGTTGGCGGAGGGCCGACGCTCACCTTCTTTGACAGCAAAGACCTACCGGTTGCCGGCATCGACGGCGGAAAAGAGCCGTCGCTGTTCCTGACCGGATGGGACAGCGCCGCACACATACTGCTGCGCATTACGAAAGACTCTTACGGGTTGGACTTGGCGGACAAGAGGCCGCGCGCGACCCTGTCGGTTTCGAATAATTCGACGGGATTGGATTTCTGGGACGAATACGGAGACCCGCAGGCGACCATGTCGGTAGACAAATCGAGCGGGAACATTACCTTCAGAAACGCGAGGGGCAAGGTAAGCTCGCAGTGGGTGGACTCGCGGGCGACAGGCCCGTCTTTGGTTTTGTACGACAAGAGTGAAAAGGCGGTCTGGTCTGCGCCCTGACACGTTAGCTTCCTCCAGCAGCAGCGGAGAGTGCATAAGCAGGAGTACAAATCGCGAAAAATGCAGCAATAAAAAGGAGAGAAGCAGCTAGGGTGTGAACCCTAGCTGCCTCCCGGGGTGTGTCCTCGAAGTGGTTGTTATAAGTTTAGATGCATTACGGGCAAAAAGGTTTCCTAAATCTGCAGGCGATCACGGTAAATATTGTGAAGCTCAAGCGGGTAGCGTAACTTTCAGTAAAACAAATATTTACGCCAACGCTCGTCGCGATGTCCAATGAGGCGCATCAGTTGGCGCGAAGTGTGTAGAGTAAAAGGGCGCGGGCGACGGGCCAGTTTGAGCCCGGCTTCCTCGGGCGTGCGGTCACCCTTAGCATTATTGCAACGATAACAACAGGCCACCAGGTTCTCCCAGGAGGAACGTCCGCCACGGGAGCGCGGCAGTACGTGGTCTAAGGTGAGCTCTGAGCTAGGAAAAATCTTGCCGCAGAACTGGCAAGTGTTGCGATCGCGCAAAAGGATGTTCTTTCTCGAAAGCGCGCGGCTCTGCTGCGGAATGTGCCGGTAGGCAAGCAAGCGAATCACGGAAGGAACTTTATGAGAGTGCGTGGAGGAATGAACCTCGGCACTGTGGACCTCTTCCGCTTGCGCAACACCCTTAAGAAGCAGCACCATCGCGCGCCGCACGGCGGTGACATTGATGGGCTCGTAGGTTGCATTCAAGACCAGAACGGGCTCTTGCATCAGAGAGGTGCGGCGGGGAGGGAAAGGTGGAAGGTGCCGGCTCGCCAAATTCCCCGAAGCGTTGGGCGCAAGCACTCCACCCGCTTCGGGGGAGTGTCGCCCCCGGAAGTCAACCGCCTCTGGTCGTCTAGCGCCCATCGAAGCTATAAGGCTAAGACTCTCCGGCAACGGGAATTGCATGTCGAACGGCGCGGGCAACAGTCAAACCAATGACGGACTTGGCAGCCGCTTCGCGCAGCGTGCGAGCACACGCATCAAGCGTCGCTCCCGTTCTCATAACATCATCTAGCAACAAGACGCGTAAATTGTCAACCCGACCGCCTTCGCGAATGGCAAAAGCGCCACGTACCGCTTCCGAACGCTCCTCAGTGCGGAGCAGGTGTTTCTCGGGGCGTGGCCGCCCGCGCATGAAGAGAACGGGACGGTGAGGAAGTCTCAAGATGCTGGCCAATGGCCTTCCGAAGAGATCAACCTGGTTGAGACCGCGCCGCGGCGGCATTCCCTGTCGAGACGAACAGGCACGACATCGTCGGCAGCCGCGTGATCGGGTTCCTTGAAAACGCAAACCTCTGCTGCTGGCAATTGAGACAAGAGTGCCCTGTTCTGGCTCCACAAAGAGTTTGGAAGTAGCGCTAGAGGCGGGCATGGGACGCGGCGATCGGCCTACGCCTAGACAGACTGACATTCAGCCTCGGCCAATTCCAGCACAAGTTAGCTAGCTTTGTGGTAAAAACTCGCGCGGGAGATTACAGGAGCCCCTGTTCCATCTTTTCCTGGCAGGAGATGCAGTGCTTCGCCCAGGGCACGGCCTCGAGCCGCTTCTGCTGCATTTCTTCCTGGCAGCTGGCGCAGAGTCCATATTCATTGCTGCGAATACGCTTCAAAGCTTCGTCGATCATGTGCAACATGGTGCGATCGCTGCTGGTCTGGCCGAAGAGAAATTCTTTCGTGTAAGAGTTGGCGGCCTTGTCGGCCAGATCGACGGTAGGGTCGTCGTCGGCTTGACGACCTTCTTCTTCGGTGCGCGTGATCGTCTTCACCAATTCGTCGCGGCGGATGAGCAGCCGCTTCTTGTAGTATTCCAAACGCTTCTTGTCCATATCCTGCCTCCCCCAGATGGCTCCAGGGGCCACCTAAAAACTCCGTAGTGTAGCGTGCATTTCGAGGCATGTCAAGGCGAACGGGTTGCCCTCGCTAGTTTTTCCGAGACTCGCCCGTACGGAAAATTTTCCGGCGGCACGGCATCCACTAGGGTTAAACTGTGCGATACCAATTCCATTCCGTCCGAGAGTAATGAGGAGCCGGAGAAGGGCGCAAAAACGCAGACAGGAGAGGCTGAGAGGATTGTATGAAGAAGTCATTGCTGGGAGTTTTGTTGCTGCTGGCGGCGGCCGGGGTGGCTGGAGCGCAAGAAGAAAACCGTCAGGCGGGGCGGACGAATGCGGCGGCTTCGTTTGAGCAGACCTCGGCGGCGAAGGTGAACCTGTTGGCGAGGAGCGAAGAGTCGAGTGCAGCGCCGGGCGTGGCGGTAGCGATGGCTGAGGGAGAAGCGAGCGCGGCTCCGGAAGCGCCGGCGTTGCCTGCGGCTCCGGCGGCGAAGCCGAGATTTGTGTTTGGGGAGCGGGACGATTACCGCTGGCAGTTGGAAATGGGAGTGGAAATTTTTCGTTTTCTGTCGAGCCGGTACGACGCAACCATGGTGGGCACGAACACGATGGTGACGTATTACACAAACGGGTGGTTTGGGTTGGAAGGGAACCTGGTGACGGGATTTGCGCCGACGATTTATCAGAACGAACACGTGAAGCTATTTGGAGGCGGGGGCGGGATCCGTGTGGGAAGCCGGCGGGCAAGGTGGGAGCCGTGGGCCCACGTGCTGGCGGGAGGCGGACACCTGGTACCGCAGACGGCGGGAGCGGGCAAGGGGGCGTTGATGGTGCAGACGGGGGGCGGGGTCGACTACCGGTTGCATGCGCGCATGTCGATCCGCTTGGAAGCAGACTGGGTGTATTCGACATGGTTCAACCAGAGCCAGAACAGCTTTCAAGGCGTCGGGGGCGTCGTCCTGCATTTCTGAGAGCAAATCAACGCCGGATCAATGATCAGAGGCAAAATTGACACGTTAATTCCTGCCTTCGCGGTGAAACCGATAGGGACCATTCCCAAACACCTTTTCCTTTTCTTCCTTTTCCCCAAGATGTCCCCAGAATAACTTGGAGACCGATTCTTAAGCAAAAATGCGTCCTGTGATTATTCCTTTGTGTTGTTTTTTGCTCGACCCATGAGCCAGGCGGTAACTCGAACCATCTCCTGGTTGACCTCGCCAAAGTCAGGGAGCTTCGCAGGGTCCTCAATCTGAGAAGCAACGCGGAGGCGGTACGCCGTGTCATAGACGACCGGTTGGCTGTGGAAACTGGCCTAAACGCCCTACGAAGGCTCAGAAAGCTCGGCGGTCTCGAGGAGGTCTTCGGACGCATTCCCGCGAAAAAGAAATGAGCGCTTTACCCGCTGGCCTGCTTTTGTTCGACAGTGGTGTTTACAGTCCGGTTTAGTCGGCAAGAACGCTATCTGTGGCTAGGCGAGGACGGGCCGGTAGTCGGTGACTAGGTGGGCAAAGATGGAGGGGCCTCGACTAGTTGAATTCGACTGATGGCTTCCGCTGGAAGAGCGCCTGAGACGAGGCGGTCCTCCTTCGAGTATTGAGCAGCACCAAGCGGTAGGCTCGTGCGAAGTCGCTTGCATGAAGGTTCACAGCCCGTTGGTCCGGCGAAAGTCACGGCTTCGGTTTATCGGCAGGCTTTTGCTGCTGCTGCCACTCTTGCTTCCAGGGAGGAACCAAGCCATTAATGCGCGCGTAGGCAATCGCCTGGCCCAAATGCTCGCCCAAATGCCGATCCACGATCAACAGCGCGCCGCGTAAGGTGGTCTGTCGGCTCATCATTGTTTGCGGCTTATCCCCGTCGGCGTCACTCAGTTTGACAATGCGCGCACGGAGCTGAGCGAAAGAACTCTTCAGTTCTTCCAAGAGTTTCGGTTTGTCTTCGGATAGAGCGAGAATGGTCTCCGGTTGGAAAGTAGAGTGGAGGCCAGCAGGCGGGGCGGGAAGTCCCTGATCCAGTGCCTCGACGGCTTTGTAATTGTCGATCACCACGTGCGCGAACAGTCCGCCCACCGAGCGCATCCCCTCCGCCGGACGCCAGGAGTACTTCTCCGCGGGCATGGCTTCGGCCAACGCGACATAGCGTTGTTCGCAATAGGCCAGTTCTTCGAGGAATTCGGCGCGAAAACCGGAGGTCGGAGCCCCGGGCGCTGAACCCACGACTTGAGGCTTGGCAAGGGGCTTCACGCGAGAGCCGCCCTGGCCCCGTGCTACGCTGACGGCAAGACCCAGAACCGAGAGTGTTAGGACAAGAAAAATGAGCCCACTACGGAGCATGATATTCTCCTGCTGTGGCGAAACCTCATACATACTGCCAAGCGATTGCCGCCAAGTTGTTCTTCCGCAAAGAGATGATCGGCCATTCGCGCCACGAGGTGCGATGGCACTGTGTTCAATTCTGGGAGCGGCTCAACAAGGCGTTTGAAAAACTAGGCCGGGACTAAATGAAGTCCCAATGGCCCTCTTTGCTTGCTTTCCTGGCTAGCACCGTGTGGTGGGCAAGGGCGCCCCGCCGCGGTCATCGGTTAGAATCGCCCTTTCTGAGAGAGGTAGTTTCAATTCGACGTAGCGTGAGCAGCTGTTTGGTGATTCGCAATCTCTGCGTGCCACTTGTCGTACGCGAGTTTGAGATGCTTTCGTTGCTCGTCGAGCGCAGTCACAGAGATACCATCATGAGAAGCGAAGGGTGTCGCCTCGACGCGCTTAATCTGTTCGGCCGATTCCATTAATTTTCTTCCTTCGTCCCAACGCGCGTCCCACCACGCGTTATTGTCGAGCCGACACTCGGGATGCCCCTCGTAAATGCGCTTTTCAAGGACGTCAATTTCGTCTCGCGTCATGTACTCTCCATTCGGCTTTATATAGGACGTATCCCCCCGGTATCTCAAAAAAACTTTGCTACAAGCCGACTCCCTATGTGCAAACTCGTTGTTAAATGCGCGTACGCCTGTTTCCACCTTTTCTGCGACACCTGCGGGAACCTCGCCAGTCAAGCATTTTTCAGAATACTCACACGGCTGAGTGGACCGGACTGCTCCGGCTCCGGAAGTACGCATCGCAGGCATCAGCAAACTGACGACTAAGATTAAGAGAAGAACATTGATGATTGCGACTGCCTTCCACTTCGGCATTTTTTTCTCCTACTGCCAAGTTTCGGGATGTTCTGGGCACTTGGCAATAGGACTTGCCGAATGCATTAATTAGATGAGAAAAGCAGCTGGACGGAATCGCCGATTCGCGACCTGACAGGAAATCAGCTAAACCCCTTTTCCAGCTGCAAGATAACGACAGTTCTTTGGATTTGCCTCTTTCCATCGTTTTGTCCTTCAGCGGAGCTGCCTTGCGCCTCCGCATCAACCGTCCCTGTCGGCCAGGCCGTTCTCGCTCGATGTGCTGCTTCAAGCCGTACTCACGAGCAAGAGCAGGGCCGATGACGAGGAGCTCACGGTTGCGAGCCTCGCCGGCAAGTGGCAGTTGACCATGGTCAGAGTAACGGGCTGTGGTTCCTCGAGCGCTGAGACGTTCAGGTCGTGATGATTGAAAGGAATTAGGCGCAGTTGACTATGCTTCCATGCGTGATTTCGTCCGGCGAGCTCGGCGGCGAGGTTTCAAGGCAGTAGTTCCTCGATGCGGTTAATGGGGTGATCGGCGGACAAGCACAACTCGAGTCGCAGTGGTTTTGGCAAATCTCGCAAGCCTGAATCCCGCGCCTTGGAGCCCTGGCTCTAGGCTATGTCACGTCAATACTCAGTTGCTTTCCCGCCGACGTATTCAACTGAATTTTGGCCTGGTAAATGATCCTTCCCTGGTAGCGCACGATGACCGCATAGCTGCCGTAGGGCAGCGAACGCAGCGCGAAACTTCCGTCCCCGGCGCTGACCGTGGCCCACTGGCTCACCGTCCTGTTTCCTTCCGCGTTCAGGAGATAGGCCGACACTCCAGCGGACGCGAGGGGGCGATGTTGCACTCTCACGGTTCCCGAGATCCCGGAGGTTTGCGCGCGCGACGGGATCGCAATCAGGCACAACGTGCTAATTAGCAATGCCCAGTTTCTTAAGTTCTGCATCGGAGAGCCCCTCCTTCTGTGTCTGAAGATCCGGCGGCAATTCATCGGGGCCTGTGGAATGCACGTAGTGAAATGGGTGGGCCTGGATGCGGTTGTTCGAAAAGTCGGTTTGTACGGGAAAAACATGCTGATCCACCTCATATTTCACCTGGTAATCCGAGTTGGGCAGTAACTGCACCGGAAGGCTGAATTTTCCCGAACTCTGCCGCGCGTTTTCGTACTGCGATGGCACAGCCAGAACCAGCACGGTTGCTTTCGCTCCATCCAGTTGAATTTCTCCGTCCAGCGTTCCCGGGACCGTCGCCGTGATCGATTGCTTCCAAAGCTCCGCTGCCTGGTAGCTGGAATACGCCGACAACATGCCACCCATTGCAATCAGAAACAGGGCGGGCGTTTGTGTTTTCATTTTTCCCAAAAGTGGAAATTCGAACTCGGTCGGTTGGTTTGATTCCTTGTCGATGTAGATTCGCCGCATCCCGATCAGTAGCATCGTCGCAAGCAAGACGACGGCTCCGGATACGGCGGTAAGCACCAGAATGATCGAATGATCTGCAGGAGTGGCCATGTGGGTACCTCCAGTGGCGCGATGGTATACCTAGGCACCTGCGAAAGACCTTAACAAAGTTCGCCGGGGAGCGACCTACATTGAAGGAGTTGGTGGGGACTCCTCCGGCTGCTTCGGCGGTCCGGCCCAAGACTGTTAAAAGGTTCGCATACCAAACGTGTGCCAAGGCGTTACTCGGATTGCGCCTAAGCTTAGTCAGTAGAACAGCGGGAGCAGGACGGTGCAAAGCCGCGTTATTGATCTCTCCGAAGTCACCCGCGTCGTTGGCATACAATCAGTCGGCCAGGATCAATCATTCTCCTAGGAGCTTGAGCCATGAAATTTGCAATTCGAAAATCATTCCAGATCCTCGCCCCTGGCAGTTCTTTGCGGCGCAGGGTGGCGTACAGTCTAGCAATCGCTAGACTCATTCTTGCCCCAGTTATCTTCCTGGCCGTGTACTACCTCTTCAAAATGGGCTTCATCGTGGATCAGATCGTCAGCGTGGATGCGCCAGCCGCTACGTACGCACAACAGATCTCCATCGAGATGCTCGAAGCTCGCCGGGCGGAGCGCAATTACTTGTTGCTGCGGGATGCGTCCCACCTTGAGGCAAATCGCGAAGCGATCGGCAGAGTGAAGGAAATCCTGGATGAGATTCGGCAGCTAGGACAAACCAATCAGAGTGCAACGGCGATGGCGGAAGCGGAGTTGAATCTGTACGAAAAGCAGTTCGCGGCTGCCGTTGCCGTCATGCAACAAGCAGACGGAGGGCCTTCCGACCGCATTCAGGCAGTGGTGCATGCCTACGAACAGGACCTCAATGAACTATTGAGAAATTCAAGATACAGAAAGCGCGTGCAGTTGGTCGAGGATCTCCGTAAACGGGTTGACTCATTCGACATGCAAATTTCCGCGACCGTGCAACAAGACAATCCGGCGTTGCGCCAGGTCACGGAAGACTTGCAAGCCTCGAGCCAGAAACTTTTGCAGCTTGCCTCCGAAATTGAGAAGCAAAACTGGCACCGCGTTGAAAACGACCGCTCTGAGGCGCGGCATCTGCTCCTCCAAGCGGAGTGGTCGCTGGGTATTGTTTCATTTCTTACCCTGCTCTTTAGCGTGTGGGTGAGTTTTATCCTGCCCCGTCAAGTGGTGAAACCGCTGATCAGCCTGAAGGAGGCAGTGGATCAAGCGACGGCGGGGAACTACGAAATCGAATTCGACATTCGGGGCGAAGGGGAAGTCGTCGAGCTTGCGAGGAGTGTTCAAAACATGTTGTCAGCCGTGCGCCAGAAGCAGTGAACGAGGAAACGCGAATTGAACGAGCGCAGCCAAAAGTTTAGGGGAGAGCCGAGGCCATAAAATCGCCCGAGTGCAGCGACTGTTACCGGAGGGAACCTTACCGGCTGTCGGGCAACACCGGAAGTGTCACGGTATCTACCGTCTCGGGGTCGTCACGAAGTTTAAGGTAGAGCAGCGTGCCGTTCGGCCGCGGAACGGTGAGCGAATCGCCGACGTAACCGGCGGGAACTGCGACGGAATTCAGAAATTTGGGATCTGTCGAAACCGAGTGAAGCAGGAACAGATTGGAGCCACGAAGCGTGCAAGGCTTCTCTGGCGCATCCGGGCAGTGGATTTCGCCAAGCGAAGGAATGCGCACAAGCACGGCGAGTGGTTGCCAGTCGCCTTTGGCCCCGTTTGCGTCAACCGCCCGGAAACGGAGCGGGCCAAACGCTGCAGGTCCAAACGCTTTCAGCGGGTCGAATACCGCCAAAGCGCTCTTGGCGTCCTGCAACATCAGTGTGCCCGCAGAAACGCTGAGCATGGTGCTGAACGCGCCATCCTCCGTGGTCACTTCCACCTTCTCAGAAAGGGGAAAATTAGGCGGAACGTCGGCCTTCAGGAAAAACGAAAGGCGCCCATCCTGCGGAAGTTCGTCAGGATTACCAACCCGGATGGGCGAAGCCGTGGAAGCTTGCTGCAGGTTCTTGCTCACCAGTGCAATCTTCGGCCGTGGCGCTTCGACCGTAGCCGGCACCTGTAGGACGCGCCCGTCGTTCAGCGTGACGCGCGCAGACAATGCCGCGCTGGGTTGAAGTGAATAAGCTGCGCTGGCATCTTCCGCGACCAGATCGAGTGAGTTTGCTGACAGGCGAGAATCCTCCGCAGGGGCAAAACAGACGCCCTCCAATTCGAGGCAGGAGACCTGCTCGAGGTGAGTTCCGGTCAGTACGCCCTGCTGGTCACCGGAGTAGATTTTGAAATGTTCGAGATGTGCAGCTTCGGTGTAGGTGGACACAGTGATGATGTCGGGTTGGCTCAAGCCGAATTGCGCCACCTTTAGGTCCAGCTGCCCGGAGTGCTCGTGCTCCAGCGGAAGTTGCACTTCCAGCTGGTCGGGCCCGAGTGTTTTCCACGCGGCCTTGAGATCTTTGCCGTTGGCATTCACAAGAGCCACATTTTCGACACAAGCCACGCAGTCCGTTTGCAATTGAATCGTCGAATCGCGGCCCACAACGATGGAATCCCCTTTCAAGGAATGAATTGTCCATTGGGCAGAATGCGCAGTGTGGAGTTGAAACCGGGGTCCTTCGAAAGAGGCGAACCCCCAGAAGCCGCGCAGCGTTCCAGTGAGGTTTGGCCCTAGAGTAGTGCCGTGAAGGTTGTGAGTGTCGACAACGAATCCGCCTCGAATGGCGTCAGCGGTCGCGGGCAGATCCACCGGAGCGCCGGTCTTCCCTTCGACGCGAAATACAAAATCGTGAGCGAGGGATGTCGAGAACACCAGCGGAGTACCTTCTAGCGGAAGGATCAGTGGGGATTGCTGCAGACATAAAATCTGTTTGGGCTGGACATTCTGGAGCGAAGGTAACGACGAAAGACCAACGGGCGGCAGACCGACAACCAGCACCGATTTGGGATTTCGGAAAGAAGGAGGGGTATTGAGTTTCAGGTTTAGCAGGTCCTCGTCCGGCAGGGAAAGAGCGGGAATGTACTGATAAGTGGCGGTGTGCAGGCCGCTGAGTAGGCGCACCGCATCGACAATTGCACCGACATACGGACTGAAATATCCGCCCTTCATCAGGGGCGTGGAACCGAGGGCCGTGATCAGGTCGGAGGAGGGTCCGGAGGTGAGAGTAGCGACGAGAGTCTGGTCATGCGAGTCGTTAATGACAAGCTGGTCGGTGTCCTGCGTGAGGCAGGAAGATTGCTCTTCGAGCGGCTTGTTAAAGCACTCTTCGTTCAGCTTGATGCGCAGCGTTTGCGCCAACAGCGTGGAGCGCTTTTTAAGAGACGCAGAATCAAATTCAGCGGTTTTTCTGACTTCTTCCAGATATTTGTCGAGGCGCGTACGGTCGAGACTCGCTTGTTGCAAATCGACGGTGGCCCTTACGAAAACACCTGGCCGTCCGCGAACCGTGGAGCGGAGCGTGGCGAAATCGCCGCCGGTTTCAGGAGCCAGGAACATCACGGCCTGCTCGGCGCCCTGCGGAACCGTGACCAAGGTCCCTTTTTCGCGCGTCTGCTTATTCCAGGTTTCCGCGCGCGTGAACCAGCTTTCCGGCGGCGGATTGGTCGATCCCTGCAGGAAGGCCACGATCAGAAGATACCGCTCAGATTGGTCATCCGGGAATTCGGGATGAATCCACAATTTGTCTCCGGGCTGGAAATCGCTCACCCGGGAAATGGGCAAGGTTTTGCCGTCGCGCGTGACCGTCATTTTGATTTTAGGACCGATCAGATCGAAGGCCGGCGAATTGGCGAAGCTGGCCGGCGCCAAAGAGCACTGGACAGCTAGGCAAAAACAGAAGAATACCGAGATGCGGAGGAGATTCTTAACCATGCTGCAGGATTCTAAAATACGTTTTGCGTTCAGAGTCATGTCTGTACCTATTCGGTATAAATTTGCGCGATGAAAATTATGAATTCGATCCCCCGCTGCAGGCAGCGCGCAAGCGTCGCAAAGTCAAGAAACCAAAAC
>Ga0306920_100012973_pt1 | contig 11333 bp, 7 predicted proteins | sample flu12Cox44000170_FD_204666 | JGI IMG/M metagenome (GOLD analysis project Ga0306920, IMG submission 204666) | Lab enrichment of tropical soil microbial communities from Luquillo Experimental Forest, Puerto Rico - flux4day.12C.oxic.44.000.170 (v2)... | ecosystem: Environmental > Terrestrial >...
TATGCCGAGCCCGGCGTGATCTTTATCGACCGCATCAATCGCCGCAACAATCTTTGGTATTGCGAGCAGATTGCGGCGACAAATCCTTGCGGCGAGCAGCCGCTGCCACCTTACGGTGCGTGCCTCTTGGGCTCGATCAATCTGGCGAGCCTCGTCGAGAGCCCGTTTTCCCCCGATGCGCGCCTCGATCTCGATCGGCTAAGCCGGCTGGTGCCGGACTGCGTCCGCATGATGGACAACGTCATCGACATTTCGTGCTTTCCGCTGCCCCAGCAAAAGGAAGAGGCCAAGCAGAAGCGCCGGATCGGACTGGGGGTTACGGGTCTCGCCGACGCGTTGATCATGTGCGGTTTGCGCTACGGATCTGCGGCCGCCGTGACGGCGGCTGAGAGTTGGCTTGCGACGATACAGCGTGAGGCCTACCTCGCCTCGACCGCGCTTGCGGCCGAGAAGGGGCCTTTCCCGCTGTTCGACCGTGATCGTTATCTCGCGGGCGAAACCGTCTTGGGTTTGGATGAGGAGGTGCGCGCGAAAATTGCGCAGAACGGCATCCGCAACGCGCTGCTAACCTCGGTCGCGCCGACTGGCACGATCTCACTGCTCGCGGATAACGTATCCTCGGGTATCGAGCCGGTATTCAGCTTCCGCCACACGCGCAATGTGCTGATGCCTGACGGGACCCGGCGCGAAGAAGAAGTGGCCGATTATGCCTACCGGCTGTTCCGGCGGCTGAGGAGCGAGGCGGCGCCTCTGCCCGAGCATTTCGTCGATGCGCAAGTGCTGACGCCGGCCGATCACGTCGTCATGCAGGCGGCGGTGCAAAGGCACATCGACAGCTCGATCTCGAAGACGATCAACGTTCCCGCCGAGATCCCGTTCGACCGCTTCAAAGAGGTCTATCTTCAAGCCTACACCCTTGGCTGCAAGGGCTGCACGACCTACCGCCCGAACGAGGTGACCGGAGCCGTGCTCGCAGCCAGGGACGAAATGCCGAGCACTCAACTCTCACAGCACCAGCCCGAATTGCCGCTGCCGCCACCTGCTCCGGCTGCGTCGCCAAAACCAGCCGACATCTTTGAGGCCGGCGGTGTTGTGTACATGACGCAGCCGCTGAGCCGGCCAGAGGCGCTTCCCGGGCAGACCTACAAGATCCGCTGGCCCGACAGTGAGCATGCCCTGTACATCACGTTGAACGACATCGTCCAGGACGGCAGGCGACGCCCATTCGAAGTGTTCATCAACTCGAAAAACATGGAGCATTACGCCTGGACGGTGGCGCTGACGCGCATGATCAGTGCGGTATTCCGACGCGGCGGTGACGTCTCCTTTGTAGTCGAAGAGATGAAGGCCGTCTTCGACCCACGCGGCGGCGCCTGGATGGAAGGGAGATACGTGCCCTCGCTGCTGGCGGCGATCGGTGACGTCATTGAGCGCCACATGATCGAAATCGGTTTTCTGCCAGCCAAACATCAGAGACTGGGACTCGACGTGCAGAAAGCTGCGACGGGTAGTGTTCTGATTGCTGATCAGCGATCCGTAGCCCCTCGTATGGCCCAATGCCCAAAATGCGGCGAGGCGGCGCTGATTCGCATCGAAGGCTGCGATCAATGCACCAGCTGCGACTATTCGAAATGCTGGTAAGGCGAGAGACCGCCCCGCACAGATATTACGATTTTAAGCTCGGAAGGAGTCAGCTTCGTGGCCACGGCTGGCGGCGGCGGGGCGCTCTTGGGATACCGCCGACCCCGCTCGTGGTTGTTGCATTGGCCGCCCAATCAAACCGGCGCGGATGTGAGCATCTCAGCAAATCAATTACTTACTTGTTATACTAGGGTCGACCCTTGCGATTCTCGGCACCAGCCGAGACGTCGTTCGCAATACAGATCTCTGCCTTGCGAGTTTTGGTCTTTCGATGGCGCCGATCCTACCGGATGCGCCGATTATGGCGTGTTTGTCGCCTCTGGGTCGCACCCCGTTCTTAGGGTTCTTGAGCGTTCCGATCTCAATCGCTAGCGTATAAATTCGTTAATGCGGGAGGAGCCCCCATGGAAAACGACATGTCGCGGCGGGTTGCCGCAGAGTTCTTCGGGACATTCTGGCTGGTATTCGGCGGCTGCGGTGCGGCGATCTTGGCCGCAGGATTTCCGAACTTGGGAATTGGCTTTCTCGGTGTGGCCTTCGCATTCGGGCTGACGGTTTTGACTATGGCTTACGCCGTCGGTCACATTTCGGGCGGCCACTTCAACTCGGCGGTCACGGTCGGCTTGTGGAGTGCTGGACGCTGCCCGGGCCGATACGTCATTCCCTACATCATCGCTCAGGTGATCGCGGCCATTATCGCCGCCGCGATATTGTGGATCATCGCGTCAAGCCAGCCGGGCTGGGTCCCCGGCCGCTTTGCCGCCAACGGCTATGGCGATCTGAGCCCGGGCAAATATGGCCTCGGGGGATGCTTTCTGATGGAAGTGGTGATGACGTTCTTTTTCCTGTTCGTCATCATTGGGAGCACGTCCAAGGGTGCGGCTGCCGGCTTTGCCGGGATCCCGATCGGTCTGGCTCTGACCTTGATCCATCTCGTGTCGATCCCGGTTACCAACACCTCGGTCAACCCGGCGCGAAGCACCGGTCCGGCGCTCTTTGCGGGCGGCGAATATATCGGCCAGCTCTGGTTGTTCTGGGTGGCGCCGATCATCGGCGCGGTGATCGCCGGGTTGCTGGCCCGCTGGATGTACGAGCAAGAAGCCATCGTCGGCACCGTAGTGGTGGAGGAACGTCGGGTGACTACCTGACGTCCGTTTGGCCGGACTAATCCGGCCAGCGTCGGTGCACCCAGAACGATTGCTCTGGACGGTCGCGGACCCACCTCTCCAAGACTGCGTTGACCTCCCCCATCAAGGCCGCGGCGTCGGCGTGCGTATCGCCGGTCCGCGGCAGGGGTAGCGGAGGGAAGACGGTGAACCGGAAATGCGCGCCGCCAAGCCGCTCGACCCGCGCCGGCAGCACGTCGCAATCGTAGCGCAACGCAAGCGCGGCGAGGGCTGGTGCGGTCATCGCCGGCCGCCCGAAGAACGGCACGGGGATTCCGTCGTTCATTTTCTGATCGGCCAGCATCGTCAGATGCGCGCCGCAGCGCAGTGTCGCGATCGCCCGACGGGCAGCGACCGCACCCTTTGGGATCAGCTGTCCGGCATCGCCACGGAACCGAATGATCATTCGGTCAACGAGCGGGTTGTTGGCAGCAGGGTAGATCTGGGCAACCGAGATCCCGTACTGGACCGCGGCCAGCATACCGATCTCCCAATTGGCGAGGTGGCCCGAAAAAATGATCATCCGACGGGCCGGTCGCGACCGCCCGGTCCATATGCTCGAAGCCGTGGGTCTCGACCCGTCCCCCCGGTTTGAAGACACGGATGTTCCTGAGGTGGGGGTATTCGGCTGCGACGCGGCCGACATTTTCCCACATGCCGCGAATGATGTCCGCGATCTCGCTCTCGGACAGCCTGGAAGAGCGCGCTTGATATTGTCGTGCGCACGCTTGGAGATGCCGAGAAGAGGACCGATCAGGCGGCCCAAGGCGCCGCCAATAGCGGATGCGCAATCGAGCGGCAGTACTGCGAAGGCGGCGAACAACAGCCCGGCTCCCCAAGCCTCCAGACGATGGACGAGCCGCGGCGCCCTAGCCCCGAGATTGGACCGACTCGCTTCGACTGCCATCGATCAAGGGGCTGATGAGCCGAGCTAGGGCGTTGGGGTCAGACCAGCGGACCTCGACATCGAGGACCTCAATGCCGGCTTGCTGAGCTGGAGGCACCCGCACGATGTCCTTTACCGTGGTCACCAGCCGCGCGCCTGAGAGCTCAGCATCGCGGCGCAGCGCTTCGAGCTCGGCACCGCGGAAGGGGTGGTGATCGGGAAACGCTCGCGTGCTCACGAGGTCGGCGCTAAGGGCTTGCAGCGTCGTAAAGAATTTTTCCGGTCTCCCGATCCCGGCAAAGGCCAACAGACGCATCCCGGCCAGCCGCTCGCCGTTAAGCGGCGCGAGAACAGCGTTGAGCACGGGCACCCCGCAACCCGGAAGCAGCCCCTCGGCATCGCTCGCATCCCCCTCTGCGGCGAGCAGCACTACCGCGTCGGCGCGAGCAAGCCCGCGGCGCAGGTTTTCGCGCAGCGGACCAGCCGGGATCACCCGCCCATTGCCGAAGCCATAGCCGCCGTCGACGACGATAAGCCCGAGCGTCTTGGCCACCGTCGGATTTTGGAGCCCGTCATCGAGCAGGATCGCACCGGCGTCGCCCGCGACCGCGGCACGCACGCCGGCGGCACGGTCGCGGGCAACCCAACAGGGTGCGCGCGTAGCCAGCAGCAGCGCCTCGTCTCCGACCGCCACCGCGTCGTGACAGGTGGGATCGACCCGCACCGGGCCGCGCAGCCGGCCGCCATAGCCGCGGGTAACAACGTGCACCGGGACGCCGCGCTCCATGAGCCAGGTAGCGAGTGCAAGCGCAACTGGCGTCTTTCCGGCACCCCCGGCAACCAGATTGCCGACACACACGACCGGGACCGTCGCGCGATAGGAGCGAGACATCGTGCGACGCAAACGTCCGGCGGTGTCGTACACCGCGCCGACCGGTGACAGCAAACTGGCGAGGAACCCGGGCGGCTCTCGCCAAAAGACAGGAGCGGCACGCATTCAGGCTCGCAAACGCCGCGACGCGTCCGCGTGGCCCTCTAGTGGCGCAAGCCGATCGAGCCAGGGGGCAAGACGCATCAGCACGGTGTCGAGGATGTCCGAGCTGGCGACGGTAACCCGCTTCCCGGCGGCGGCGCGCTCGGCTCGAAGGCGCCGATCACCGAGGAGCGCCGACACTGCGCGAGCGAGCCCGTCGGCGTCGGACACTGCTTCGGCCGCACCGGCAGCCGCCAGCTCGGCCGCCATGCGCGCGCAGTTGCGCGTATCCGGCCCGTGCAGCACCGCGCAGCCGAGCCGGGCCGCCTCGAACGGATTGTGACCGCCCTTGGCGACGAGCGATCCACCGACAAAAGCAATCCCAGCGAGCCGGTAAAACAGCCCGAGCTCGCCCATCGTATCGGCAAAATAGACATCCGTCTGCCCGGTGATCGGCTCACCTCGGCAGCGTCGCGCGACCCGTAAACCGCGCGCCGTCAGCATCGCCTCAATCGCGTCGCCGCGCGCCGGATGACGCGGAACGATTATCGTCAGGAGGCCGGGATGGGCCGTTGCGATTTGGTGGTGGACGCGCGCAGCAATCTCTTCCTCGCCGGCGTGCGTGCTGGCCGCGAGCCAGACTGGCCGCGCATCGATCTGACGATCCAGCTCCTCGAGTTGGCGACGGTCGACCGGCAAGGTGGCGGCGGCGGCCTTCAGGTCGCCGACCGTGCCGACTTCTCGCGCGCCGAGATGCCGCAACCGTTTGGCCTGCTCCTCATCCTGAGCGAGACACACCGCAAACGCCTCGAGCATCGGACCGACCAGCCCAGGCCATCTTTGCCAGCGTACATACGACCGCGCCGAGAGCCGGCCGTTGACCAGCGCCATCGGGACGCCGCGGGCATGGGTAGACAGTATCAAGTTGGGCCATAGCTCGGATTCGACCCAAACCGCCAGATCGGGGCGCCAATGATCGAGAAAGCGTGCGATCCAGCGCGGCAGATCGACCGGGACGAATTGATGCCGCGCCCGCGCCGGGAGCCGGCTTTCGACAAGGTGAGCCGAGGTCACCGTTCCGGTGGTAACGAGGATCTCGAGTGCCGGTCGCGCCTGGAGCAGCCGCTCGATCAATGCCAACACCGCGGTGGCCTCGCCGACGCTCGCGGCATGAATCCACAGCAGCGCCCCTCGCGGCCGGGCACCGCTAGGAACTCCGCGGCGCTCGCGAAACCGATAGGCGTCCTCCTTGCCTTGCCGGCGCCGTCGATTCAGGTAGACGATCGCCAATGGCGCAAGCGGCCGGGTCGCGGCGCGATAAAGGAGGGGAAGCATCAATCGCCCGCGATCGGCCGTGCCGGCGTCCTGGTATCGGCGGTGCGCAGCGGCGGAGATATTTCGTGGCCGACAAGGCGATCGGCTTCGCCGACCATTTCGACCATGCGGGTTTCCAGAAGCCGTCGCGCGGTTTCGAGGCCCTCCTCGTCGAGCTCCGGGGCGATCTCGATTGGCTCGCCAAACAAATAGACGCCCCGTCCGAATGGCAAGGCAAGGTGAAAGCGGTCCCAGGTCGCGAGCACGCGCCGCCGGCTCGTGGCATAGGTCAGCGGGATAATTGGCACACCGGCGATCCGGGCGATATTGACGGTGCCGATGCTCACTGTCATAGCCGGACCACGCGGGCCATCGGGAGTGATGCCGACACATCCCCCGTCTCTCAGCCGTTTCAGCATCTCGCGCAGTGCCGACGACCCGCCGCGTCTGGTCGACCCGGCGATCGTCTCGATACCGAAATAGTTCATCGCTCCAGCGATGACCCGTCCGTCGCGATGTGCCGAGATCAGCATGTGAAACGACGTCAGCCCGTGCCACGCCAGGGGCATCATCAACAGCCGTCCGTGCCAGAAGACGCAGATAAAGGTCCGACCCTCGCGAGTGAGCCGGCGCGTCCAATCGCTGCCTTCGACGCTCCAGCGATTGGTCACGTAGACAAACCGGATATAGCAATGGGTGACCCAGCAGGCGATCCCTCGCAGCAGCGCGCTACGCCGGAAGCGTCGCCAAACCCGCGCCTTAGTCAATTTCATCGTCACGCCGTCACGGCGCTGGAGGCCGCCTCCGCGAGATCGCTCTCGCCGGCGAACTGCATCGCGTGCAGCCGGGCATAGAGACCGTCGCGGGCGATCAGCTCGGCATGTCGGCCGATCTCGACAAGGCGGCCGCGGTCGACGACGCAGATCAGATCGGCGCCCTGGACCGTCGATAGCCGGTGCGCAATCACCAGCGTCGTTCGCCCGCGCATCAATGCCCGCAAAGCCGCCTGCACGTGCCGCTCCGATTCGCTGTCGAGAGCCGAGGTTGCTTCGTCGAGCAGGAGGATCGGCGCGTCTTTCAGCATCGCCCGGGCAATCGCGACACGCTGGCGTTGCCCGCCCGAGAGGCGCACACCGTGCTCGCCGACTAGGGTGTCGTAGCCCTGTGGTAACTTTCGGATGAACTCGTCGACGCCGGCTGCTCGGGCCGCTGCCTCGATCTCCGTCGACGAAGCGCCGAACCGGCCGTAGGCAATATTGGCACGCACCGTGTCGTCAAACAGGCTGACTTCCTGCGCCACGAGGGCCAAAGCGCTACGTAGCGAGGCTAGCGTTACCGAGCGGACATCCTGCCCGTCGATCCTGATGCTGCCCTCATCGACATCGAAGAACCGCGGAATCAGGTTGAGAATCGTCGATTTTCCCGCACCCGATGGGCCGACGAGGGCGACCGTACGACCCGCGGGGACCGTCAGCGAGACACCGTCGAGCGCCATGGCGCCCGGCGCATAGCCGAAGCAGACCTCCTCGAAGCGGATCTCGCCGCCGCTGATGTTCAACGGGCGGGCACCCGGCATGTCGCGGATCGTCGGCTCGACGTCGAGCACTTCGAAGACCCGCTCGGCAGCAGCGAGGCCCTCCTGCAGCGAGGCGTTCAGATTAGCCAAGCTTTTGAGCGGTTGATAGGCGAGCAGCAATGCCGTGATAAACGAAAAGAGCGCGCCGGGGGTACGCGCACCGCTGATCACCTGATGACCGCCATACAGGATCACAACCGCGATCGCGGCACCGCCGAGTGTTTCCATCAGCGGCGAAGCCCGCGAGCGCGTCCGCCCGGCGCGGTCGACCAGCGCAAACAGGCGCTCGAAGAGCCCGCTCGCCCGATGCTCCTCGTAACCTTCCATGCCGTAGGCTTTGACATGCCGGGCGCCTTGAAAGGTTTGGTTCAACAATGTCGTCAGCTGGCCGATCTCGGCCTGGGTGTTGGCCGACACCCGGCGGATGCGGCGGCCGATGCCGATGATTGGATGGATAGCCAGCGGGAAAACAAAGAACGAGACAAGGGCGAGCAGCCAGTCCTGGTAGAACATCACCGCGACGAGGAAGACGACGGTAACCGCGTCCCTGCCCATCCCGCCGAGGACATTTGCCGCCGCACTGCGCAGCAAGACCGCGTCGCTGGTAAAGCGCGATATCAGAGTGCCGGTCGGATGAGCGTGAAAATAGGCGAGATCGGCGCGCATCAGCCGCGTGAAGAGCGCCTTTTGCACATCGGCGATGATCCGCTGGCCGACCCGGGTCATCAGCACGGCGCAGCCATAGTCGCAGAGCCCCTTGACGACAGCCAGGGCGAGAGCTCCGCCGGCGAGCAGCCACAGCAGCGATCCGTCGCGGGCGACGAAAATTCGGTCGAGCACCGGCTGCATCAACCAGGCGCGCGATGCCGTGCTGGCGGCTGCCACTCCCATCAACACAGCCGCAAGAGCAAGACGTTTGGCATGCGGCCGCATGAACGCGCGCACCAAGCGCACGACGAGAGCAACCGAGTGTGCCCCGTTTCCCAGGATCGCCGGGTATTTCCACATGACTCCCCCGCCGCCAGTGTTAGGGGCGGGCAGCGGGCTTGGCAAGGCTGGCGGCGCTTATCGGCGCCTCGGCCGAGGGCGACCGATCAGGCGGAGCATCGCCGGCTCAGGCGGGATAGGAAACGAAGCACTTCTCCGACATGAAGATGTGGGTTTCGACGTAATCCTGCACCGCCGGGCGGCGGTGGAGCGTCTCCATTGCGCCCATCAGCGCCATCCAATTCAGCATTTCGTGCTGGCCTGCCTGCTCCATGTCCTTAAAAGAACGCTTGCGCCAGGTGTCGTAATTGGAGCTGGAGAGCGCGTCGAACAACAGCCGGTCGGCGGCATGATCGGGCCACAGATAGCCGTTGGTCGGCGACAGGAAACAATGCGACCAGCTCGATGACGCGATCAATGCTACCCGCCACGGCGATCCCGCGAAGATCTCCGCGACCGCCTTGCCGACCGCCATGCAGCGCCATGGCTGCGGCGACGGCGGATCGGGCAGGGTCGACCGTTCGTGCGGCGGCATGAACAACGCGGCGCTGCCGCCTTTCGCATGCAGCAAGTTGCTGCCGTAGCAATTGATCGCAAACGGAATCATCGGATAGGGGAAGCCGCGCCGGTCCCAGTCGAGGTAGAGAAAGGTGTTGGTGAAGGCGTGGGCGAGCGGATGATGCAGCGGCTTGTAGGCATAGGCCATGTCGATGCCGCGCTCGATCAGCCCGGTGGCAAGGTATTTGGCGGCCTCGCGATGGCCGTGCAGTTCGAGCCGCCAATCGGCCGGCTCATTCCAGCGATTGGGCTTGCCGCCGTTGCCCCCATGGCCATTGGTTTGCCAGGGCGTAACCGCGAAATCGTCATCGAGACCGAGGACGCAAAAGGCCGGGACGATATCCTCGCGGAAATTTTCGTACTGGTCGTCGCCCCAGACCAGCACCAGGTCGGGGTTGAACGCGTCGAGTGCGGCACGGATCGCGCGGAAGTCGTCGGCCATCCGGGCGCTGTAGCGCTGCGCTGCCGAGTAGCCCTGGTCGTTGCCAAGCTCAGCCACCAGCTCAGCCGGCCAATTGGCCTGGTCCTTGTAGTGGGCCGGCACGCCGGGTGCGGTCAGCAGGCGATGGAAGCCCGCCGGCAGACGCTCGTCGGGCACCGTCAAGCCGGGATAGTGGGTGCAGCCGAGACCGAGAATCTCACCCATCTTGGTGCTCCTTTTGGCTCGCGGCATTCGCGCGGTGTGGCCACCGTGAACAATACCGCATTCGGCGACCTCATGGCAGCCGGAACCTCGGGTGGGTGCCCGACCCCCGTGTTGCATCCTGAGAATCAGGGGAGAACATCGTATCGGCTCACGAAAATGCTTGCTCCTAAGACAATATAATGATATACATCAAAGGCTTAATTATCCGGCCTCAAATTCCCGAGCAGGGGGCTTTTGTGCGGCTTGCAGGGGTCGAATTTGGACTAACAGGGGGCGAACAGGGTGCCGGCCGGATCGCCGATTTGCGGTCTTCCCGGTCAGTTTGCGATAGCCGCCGCGTGACCCTGGCACCTCGATAGCGAGGTAGCACATTTTCCATCCCGAAGACCGCGCGCGAATGACCATCGATGGTCAGCTGGTCCAGGCCGGCTGGCTCGTGCAGTCGCGTGAAGAGATAAACCGCAGCGCCGGTCTCGGCGTCGCCGTGCGCGAGTTCCCGACCGCTTCCGGCCCGGTTGATTATGCGCTGTTTGTCGGCGGAACGCTGTGCGGGGTCGTCGAAGCAAAGCCGGAAGGCACGACCCTGTCGGGCTTCTCGGACCAGGCCACGCGCTATATGGGCAGCGTGCCCCGGCATCTCGTCCACCGCGAGGGCCAGGTCCGCTTCGAATACGTCGCTTCCGGCACCGAGGTCTTGTTTCGCGATCATGCCGACCCGGAGCCGCGGTCGCGCTTCGTCTTCTTCTTCCATCGCCCGGAAACATTGCGGCGCTGGCTTGCCGAGCCGTTGACGATTCGCCGGCGGCTGCAGGCGATGCCGCCGCTCCTGACCGAACGCCTGCGCGATTGTCAGATCGACGCCGTGGCGAGGCTCGAAGCTTCGCTCGCGGCAGATCACCCGCGCGCGTTGATCCAGATGGCGACCGGCGCCGGCAAGACCTACACCGCCTGCGTGTTCAGCCATCGGCTGCTCGAACATGCGAAGTTCCGTCGCGTTCTGTTTCTCGCCGACCGCGCCAACCTCGTCCGCCAGACGCGACACGAATTCGAGGATTTTCGCCCGCCCGGCACCGGCCGGTCTTTTACCGAGCTCTACAATGTCCAGCGGCTCGGACCCGCGGGCCTCGACAAGGACGCTGCCGTCGTCATCGCGACGATCCAGCGCGTCTATTCGATGTTGACCGGCCGCGAACTGGCCGAAGAAGACGAGGAAAAGTCCGGCTTTGAGACCGGCGGGAGCGAGCCGCAACGCCTGGTGTATTACAACCCGGCGATCCCGATCGAAAGCTTCGATCTGATCATTACCGATGAGTGCCACCGCTCGATCTACGGCACATGGCGTCAGGTGCTCGAATATTTCGACGCCTTCATCGTCGGCCTGACCGCGACGCCGTCGCTGCAGACGATGGGGTTTTTTGGCAGCAACCTCGTCGCGCAATATCCCTATGAGCGCTCGGTGGCGGACGGGGTCAATGTCCCCTACGAGGTCTATCGTATCCGGACCGATATCGGCGAGCATGGCGGCTCAATCCCGAAGGGCTATCAGGTCCCGGTACGCGATAAGCGCACGCGGGCCGAGCGCTACG
>Ga0306920_100012978_pt1 | contig 11332 bp, 10 predicted proteins | sample flu12Cox44000170_FD_204666 | JGI IMG/M metagenome (GOLD analysis project Ga0306920, IMG submission 204666) | Lab enrichment of tropical soil microbial communities from Luquillo Experimental Forest, Puerto Rico - flux4day.12C.oxic.44.000.170 (v2)... | ecosystem: Environmental > Terrestrial >...
CATCGCACAGCGGCTGTACCTGTCTCACCGGACCATCGGCACCCACCTGTACCGCATCTTCCCCAAGCTCGGGATCACCAGCCGCGGCGAGCTCCGCTCGGCCCTCTCAGCGCGCCCTCTCAGCGCGCACAGCTGAGGAATTTAGCCACTGACCTCCTCGATGCGAACGAGGGTGATGAAATCTATCGCGTCATGCGCCATCTGCCCGATCGTATGTCGGGTGTCTCCGGTCGAACCGCCTACCCCGCATTATCAAAGGCGATGACCTGCCGGTTCGTGGCCAGGGCGTCGATGAACGCGGAATCCCAGCTGTCGAGGTTGCCGTGGAAATGCTGGAGCAGGACGAGCGGTGCCTCGCCCTCGCCCGTGTCACGGTAGGCGTAGTCGACGCCGCTGGGCGCGCTGACAAGCGTGTTCGGAAGTTCTGAGTAACAAGTCGCCACGGTATTTCCCTTCACGGTGACGGGGATAGCGGCTTACCAAGTAATCCGCCGATCCGAGACTGGCTGACTTTCGCCAGACGGTCACTGGCCGGAGCTGACGGTCCCTGTCTCGGCGCGAGTGACCCAGTCCGCAACGATCGCGGCGAACTGCCCCGGGACTTCCTCCCAGGCGAAGTGGCTGGCTGGCAGGATCGTCAGCTTGCTGGCGGGTATCCGGTCGGCAAGGTACTCGCCGTTGGACACCGGCACCAGCGGGTCGTTGGCGGCAGCGAAGACGTGCACCGGCACGCGGATCGCGGGCAGCAGGTCACGCAGCACGGGAAGCTGCTCGGGGTAGCTGCGCACGTAACGCGTCGACTGGGCGAACCGGCCGTTCTCGTAGGACGACACGTAGTCCTCCCAGACATCCGGCTCCTGGCCGCGCGGAGCCGCCGGCTCGACGGCCGCACCGATGGTGGCACGGATGTCCTGGTCTTCGAACACCTCGATGCCCGGGGCCGCGATGATGTCCGCGAGCGTGCCCGTGACATCCAGCGGGTAAGCCGCCCCGCCGCCGCCGGCCACCAGGCTCCGAATCGCGTCCGGGTACCGGGCGGCCAGGAACAGGGCGGCGCTGGCGCCCACGTCAGGCGCGACCAGATGGGGCGTACCGAGCCCGAGCTCGGTGATGAACCGGCCGAGGAAGTCCCCCATGGTGCCGGGGGTGAGCAGTTCGGCCCGTCCTTGCGAGTGGCCGAAGCCTGGCAGGTCGACCGCGACCAGCCGCCCTGTCTGCGCCAGGGCTGGCCAGACGCGCCGGAAGGCGAACAGGCTCTCCGGCCAGGGGCTGGTGAACAGGATGACCGGACCGTCCGCGGCCCCAGAGTCTGCGTACCTGATCTGCAGCTCATCGACGAGCACGGTATGCGTCGGCATGGCCGGGGCGTTCATTGGCGTCATTCCTTCCGGTGGATAGCTGTGCCGGTCTTCGATCCTCACGGCAGACCCGGTGCGGGCGGTATCAGCAACCTGACTGCATCTGACGCTAGAGAGGCCGGGCGCAGTCAGCTTGCTGATACCGCGGCTCCCATGGGCTCGCGCAAAGTGGACGGGCAAGCCGGAACGACAGGAGAAGCCATGCCTTAGGTGACCGTCGGGACCGAGAACAGTGCGGACATCGAGATCTATTACGAGGATCACGGCAGCCGGCAACCCGTCGTGCTGACACACGGCTACCCGCTGAACGGCCATTCCTGGGAACGGCAGGAACGCGCCCTGCTCGAGGCCGGGTGCCAGGTGATCACCTACGACCGGCGCGGGTTCGGCCAGTCCGCCAAGCCCGCCTCCGGTTTTGACTACGACAAATTCGCCGCGATCGTCAAGGACCGCTACGGCTACTTCGGCGACTTCTTCGACAACTTCTACAACACCGACACGTTCGCGCCGGACCGGATCAGCGGCCGGGCACTGGAAGCCTCGTTCCAGGTCGCCGTTACCGCCTCACCATTCGCGACCTACGCGTGCGTCGACATTTAGCTGACCGACTTCCGCGACGACCTGCCACAAATCGACGTCCCCACGCTAGTAATCCACGGCACCGCCGACCGCATCCTGCCCTACGAGGCCACCGCGAAACGGCTGCGCTGGTCTGCCAGTAGATGTGAGCCATTTCGCCACGGGCCGCAGGGTACTTGGTTCGGCGCCCTGGCAAATTGACGCACCGCACCCGTGAAACTCCCGGTGGCAAGCCTGAGGGCCGCATCGCCGGCGCCGTCACCCGCTCGGCTTGCAACGTCCCCGCCGGTGAGGAAGCCCCTTCAGTTCTGGGTTGCCCAGCTGTAGCGTTGACGTCAGACGCGGCAGGCAGATCGCGGGGTGGGACCCATGGGCGAGCCGATCAGATCGCTTTCCGAGCGGTTCGCCAGACGTGATGATCCGCCGCACAAGCCGAGCGGAATTCTCTATGTCGTCGGAGAAGCAGACCGTTCCTATCTTCAGAACGTGGAATGGAGTCCGGCGCGCGTCACCTGGGGGGAGCGCTACGAGACGCTGATGGCTAAAGCGCGCCGGCAGCTCCCCAGTCAGCGCCCCGAGCAAGGCCTGCAGGCCACGATGTGGGGGTGCGACCAATACGGCAGGATCGTCATCCTCGCGCAGCAGACATATCAGAGACGCCCGGGCTACTTCGTCGAGTGGCCTTCATCTCTTCCGGAGGCGCCCTATCCCGATGACGCCTGCATAGTGGGTAACGACGTCCTGTCCGAGCGGCTGGGGGAGCGGCCCGCCTACGTCAGGTATCCGGATGGAGCGCTAGATCTTCTCCCGGTGATGCCGTCCCGCCGCATCGTGGGGGTGCCGCCCTTCAAATGGGGTTACCGGGGAACCGGCCCGGACTGCCTCGCGAGTGCCATCGAATATGCCTGTTGCTCTGACATTCTTGATAAGGCGCCCGGGCATGATCTGCGGCGTGCCAGGACCAGGCTGGACGCTGCCATCAAAGATGACCCGGATCCGTGGGGTGTCGGGATCACGCTGGAGAGCGTCATCGAAAAGACGTCGGCTGGGGAGACCCTGGAGATCCGCATCGGCCAGATACGAGGCTGGTACGCCGAGGCCCTGGCCGAGGCCCTGACTGAGGAACAGCGACCGTGGTGGCTAAGGAACCTCCCCTGAGCGGGAAAGAGCGCTGCGGGCAAGTGATGTCCGGGGCGAATCATCAAAGACGGCGCACATCACGTGTGTTACTAAAGCCGGCGGCTCCGGCCAGCCGTTCACGACAAGCCATGCCGACACGTGAGCACGCAACCGGCCCGGATCATGTGCAAACAGCGTGGCGCTAACAGCCAGGTGCGTCACATCGCGATGCCGCACAGTGGCTGGGGCCGTCCGCCCTGAGGCTGCTCGGCGACCACCTGGTCGCACCGCGGCGTGAACGCCCAGTCCGCCAGCCCCGCCGCCATCCGCGTGATCCCTCCCAGCCCAGAGCGCCGCCTTCGATGGCTCAACTTAGATGGCAGGAACCCGCAGCTGGCTCAGACACGCTGGCAATGGCTCAGATTCGTTGGCAACGGACAGCTGCTCGCCGTTGTACTGCATGGGTCGATATGTCCAGGTTAGTCGCTTGGTTTCTGATCTTGATCGGCCGTTTCGGCATCCTTGATCCGTGATCGGTTCTGGCTCCACACCGATGCACCACTTGACGATGATGGTCAGCCCGCATGGCTAATCTTGCTCCGGCGGCCCCAACCCACCCCTGGGTTCCTGTCCTGGCCCGATCTTCTGCCTGCATCGGAGTGCTTGACGTCCTGGCTTACCGCCTGTTGACTACCGCCGTGACAGCACGGCGCGGCTATGGCGAGGACTCGATCTACTGGCATGCGGCCAAAGGCCGCTACGTCGGCGCGATCTCCATGGGTTACGACACGACGGGCAAGCGGGTGCGCAAGTCGGTCACCGGCAAGACGAAAGCCGAGGTCAGGGACAAGCTCAAGGCACTTCACCGCGAGCTTGACGAGGGAACCGTGAGTTCGCCCGCATACCGTGTCAGTGAGGCTGTCTCCGCGTGGCTGGACAGCTTGAAGCTGGACCCGAGCACGGTCACGAACTACCGGTTCATGGCCAAACACGTCACCGAGGGTCTCGGTAACCGCCGCCTGCGGGACCTGTCTCCTAAAGACGTGCAGGCGTTCCTGGAGGACCTTCCACTGTCGACCCGTTCCCGCAAGCTGGTCCACAAGGTTCTGCGTGATTCGATCCAGCACGCCATGATCGCCGGGTTGGCCGGCCGGAACGTGGCAGCCATCGTCAACTCAACACCCCACGGCAGCGGGGGCAGACCCAGCAAGGCACTATCGATGGCGCAGGCGGAGGCGGTCCTGCAGGCCGCGAAGGGCACGCGGCTGGAAACTTACCTGGCGCTTTCGCTGATGACCGGGATCAGGACCGAGGAGGCGCGGGCGCTCACCTGGGAGCATGTTGACCTGGACGGGGATCCGGCCGCCGACCCGCCGGTGCCGCCGCATGTGGCGGTGTGGCGCTCGGTCCGCGCCCACGGCGATACAAAGACGCAGCGAAGCAAGCGCACACTGGCATTGCCCGAGTTCGTCGCCGACGCCCTCAGGGAGCACCGGGCCCGGCAGGCCACGGAGCGGCAGCGAGCCGGGCCGCGGTGGAAAGAGCACGATCTCGTCTTCGCCAGCACCACCGGCACGCCCCGCAGCGCCGGGAACGTGCGCCGCGACTTCCACACGATCTGCGAGAAGGCAGGCCTGGGGAAGGCCTGGACGCCGCGGGAGTTGCGGCACTCGTTCGTGAGCATGCTCTCGGCCGATGGCGTGGCGATTGAGGACATCTCCCACCTGGTCGGCCACTCCAGCACGCGCACGACCGAGCGCGTCTACTGGCATGAGCTGAGGCCCGTTCTCCGGACCGGCGCCGAGCGCATGGGCCGGATCTTCGGTCAGCGATCGTGAACTTGGCAGTCAGTTTGGCTGTCCGATGAATTTCTCAAGATCGCAATGTGCCTCTGACCTGTGGAGCTTAGGGGATTCGAACCCCTGACCTCTTGCATGCCATCTACTGGCGGCTGGGTTGGCGACAGTTATTAACGCTGATGAGAAGTCAGCGACAGTTATTGAAGGTCGGCTGGCGGGTGTATTGCTGCTGTACTTTCGTGCTGTACGCGCCACGGGCCTCATCGGCAGGTTGGCATGGTGGCCGGGTGATTCCCTCAGCTACAAGGTCACCCTCGAACCTGCGGCCTGACCTCGTGGCCATCCTGCCCGGCTCCGTTGACGTCCCGCAGAGTGCTGCCGCGTGACGGTAACTCACCGATTTCGGATCAGGCCGGGCGTAACCCGGGCTAATTGCACGACGCTCAAGATCCTGATCATCCTCCTCCTCCTGACGGGCGCTCAAAATACGAATCAAGCCACCTGCCTGATATCGCGAGCGCGAGCGTTAGTTGATCGGTCAGCTTCCAGCTGGGATGCACGATGATCTCTACCGGCTTGGACAACCCCAGCACTGCCGTGCGCAGAGAACCGGAGTCCTTGTCGATGAACCTGTACCGAACGACCCTGCTCCCCGCCTGATCGACCGCGGTCATGATGGCCGATGGCCCACGTCCCCGGACCAGGAACCGGAGCCACCGCTGATCAGGGAACTTGATGCAGGCAGGAGCCCTCATGTCGAAATTGCCCCGGCAGGACTCGTACAAGATGGGAGTTCCCGTCTCATCGGTGAGCCGGTACCAGCGGCGGACCATTCCGCTGCGCCTGCCCCACGTTTCCGGGTCGGGCTCCGTACGGTCCCGGACAGATCGCCGCTCGTAGGTGAAGCTCCTCCCGCCGGTGCTGACGGTCCCACCCAAGTAGCCCGACATGAAGGAGCGCCGCACGGACGCCAGTGTGTGCTGCTCTGCGGTGCGCAGCTCTGTCAGCCCTCTTCCTGCCTCCCCCCACCACAGGCGCGTGCCGGGCAACTGGCCAAAGTCGCGCCACGCCGTCTCGAAGGACGCCCACTCGCCCAGGGTGAGCTGGGCCACGGCAAGGTCGCGCCAGGGGTCGTCGCTGATCCCATCCAGCTCCGGCTGGCCCGGGGGAAGGAGGAGCTGGCCCAAGAACCAGTCGACGGCATCGGCGTCATACACCACGCCTCTTATCCATCCAGGCTTCCGGAGTGTCGCGTTCTTGATCAGCTGTCCGACAGGCCGCCCGGCGTCGAGCTCTGCTGCGACGCGGCGCAGCAGATCGTCGACCTCCCGGGCCCTGTAAGCCTCGACCGCCCTGGTGTTGAAGCTCACGGCCCGGACCTCATCGCCGTTCACCGGCGGAGCGTTCCTGTCGGGCTTGGCCACCGGCCGTGAGCTTTGCTTGTCATAAGCAGAAGTGTGACGCCAGCGGCGCGCGCCGGGCTCCGTTCTCGCTAATCGGGCTGGTAATCGCCCGCGCCGTGCAGGGGATGGCCCGCGTCCGGTCCGGGCAGGCTCCCGCCTGGCCCTGTCTTCTGACAGGAGTGTCCGCAGAGGCACCGAGCAGATCAGTAGCATCGTCACTGCGCAAAACCTCAGACTGTCCCGCGACCGCTGAGCGAGCCGTTTGACCGTCAATCCATCCCCGGGAGCGCCTATGGTCGATCCCAGCGAATTACGCTTTGCCCAATCGACAGCTGACCCTCTCCTTACCATTGAGGTGCACGGCGATCGGTAAAGGTCATTGTCGCAAGTGGCAGATCTTTGGCGGTCATATCGGGTCGGTGCCGTACGCTGCAGTTGCTGCACTGCTGCACCTTCAGGGCCTGGTCCTGAAGTCGGGCGTGATCCCGGGCCTGCTTGGTGCCGTGATGCGGTTCATACCCTTTGTGCGGTGAGGCTGAAGAGCTTCCTCGCCCAGGCAATGGGACGTGACGTGACCCACGGCTGTCGGAGCCAGCCGATGGCATGGTTGAGGACGCCGTGCGGATCGGGCCGCTGACGAGGACCGATGTCGCGTCAGCTGTCTAGGTACCCTCCCGACCCTTCGGCTGCATATCTGCAGGTGTTTGTCTCACCTGCACGCTAGCTGGCTTTGGCTCAGAGCCCGTCGCCAGGTGACCACCGACCCGCTGCTCCAGCGAACGATCCGGTCCAGCCATCGGCCTTCATAATCATCGACCCGCTCACCCGCAGGCGATTGTTCACCGGCCCAGTCTCGGCGATCAGCACTCGCAGGGGGAGCCCCTCGGCCGGGCAGACAACCTAATCTGCTACGGCACTAGTTTTCGGTGTATCTGGCGTTGCCTTCTGGTCTCCGTATGTGTTGAAGCGCAAATCAACGTCGGCAAATTTAGCTAGGTGGTGGGGTCGATGGGCATTGTGCGCAAAGGTATCCATCGGACTGGTGAGCGGCATCGCCGGCGTCTGGCACCTGTGGTTCTCGCGACAGCAGCAGCTATGGTGCTCGCTCTGTCCATTGTTGCCTGTGGTAGCAGCGGGAGTTTGGGGCTTGGCGGCCCCCCGGCCCCGTCGGCCTCCGGGGCCGCCGCTGGATCGGTGGGAGGCGATTCTGTCCGGGCACCTAGCGCTTCGACACAGGGGCCACCTGCGCCCGCACCGAAAGGCCTCAACTCCCCTCCCGCCCCCTCCCAAGGAAGTGCATGGACTAGCCCAGGTCCCAGCTGCACCGGGACCTCGCCAAGCCCGACGCCCACGAGCCCGACACCGACCCCGGCACCGAGCCCAACACCGACGACGCCACCGGGATGCTCCACCTTGCCTGCAGGTAACGGGTCTTGAGCGGCGCCCGCGATCCGGCCTCCGTGCCGCCGTCCTCAGCACGGGGGATCGCCGCTTTGATTGTGGCGAACGCATCATTGCTGATCGCGGTCCTGGTCTACATGGGCTGGGCGTACGAGAACGCGCTCTACGGATACTTCCACCTCAGTCCGCTCGACCTCGACGTCGGCATCGTGGAGTACATGCTGCGCAGCCTGAGCCTGTTCAGCCCAGATCTCATCATCGCCGCTGCGGTGATCGTTGCCGTCACCGCTGTTCGTACCTGGGGACTAGGCCGTGTGAAGTTCGCCCAGGTCGCCATGTATAAGGCCACGGTACGGATATCACAGGCCACGGCCCGGATATCTAAGGGCACAATCCGGATATCGACGGTCCCTGTCTTGCGCTGGTTGGTCCTCACGGACGATCCCCAACAGCCTCACCCCGGTCAACTGCTGCTGATCGGTATTGGAGCTGCGATGACGGTCGTCGCGCTCATCCTGGCCTGGAAGGCGAATGACATTCCGATCAACACGTACCTGATACTGGCTCTGCTTGGCGGCGGTCCGCTGCTGTTGACCTGGCCGGCTCGCGCTAAACACCACGGCCGTTTCCCATATTCCCTCGCCATCGTGGTCACAGCAGTATGCACCTTGTGGGCAGCGGCCCTTTACGCCCAAAGCACTGGGACCCGGGATGCCGAGGCCATTGTACGTAACCTTCCATCGCGCACGGCGGTGGTCGTGTACAGCATCCAGCGCCTCGCCCTATCCGGGCCTGGCGTAACGGCCCAGCAACTCCAGCCCGGATTTCTTTACCATTACGAGTATCAGGGATTGCGATTGCTAACCATCCGGGCTGGGACATATTACCTTTTGCCAGTAGCCTGGAATCCGCGGCAGGATCTCACCTACGTCTTTAACGAAAGCGACCAGATCAGGATCGTTCTGTTCTCCGGCGCGGTCCGCTCTAACAGATAACCGATATTCCCGATCACCGATTAACGACACACCTCCTACTTGCTCGAGCATCCAGGAATGATCAACAAGAAAGCGGCCCGGCCAGATGCCGCGTGCATGTAAGCGTCCGGTCAGGCCCCGATCATTGATCGGATCAGCGGTAGTTCGCTTATGTGTCTTGGGTGGGACCTAGTGGGACGCAATTGGGATCGGACCAATGACCCCTCGCTTGTAAGCGTAGTACTACTAGTCGGTAGCCAGGCCCATTTCAGCAGACACCTGCGGTACTAGTTCACCAAGGTCCGCAGAAGTCCGCGATTGTTCGTGGTGATTGTCACTCAGTTAGTCACTCAACCGCCATACCTGGATAGCTGATTCTTCAGGTCATTGACGCTTAACTGTCAAGTCGAATGTATCCCCGGATGACCGCTGAGCCACGGAGGCAGATCTTGACATAGGGCGTAACTCGATGACACTGCGGCCGCGGGCCGATCGGGTTGCTGTAATGCTGTCCTCCCGGCATCAGGAGGTCATTGCGGCAGATGTATCCTCCTCGAGACTGCTGTTGGGCGTGGTCCACTTATCCTACGTAGTTAGGTCCGGCGATGACACCGAATCACATGTGGCGGTCCGGCTGCGGGCGCTGGAGGCGAAGTTCTGCGCGTCGCCCGCGCTGGCCGGCGCCGTGCTGAGCCTGTCCGCCCGACGAGCGGACGCTCCAGGCATAGGCCCGGCCAGCATGAGGAGCACCAGCCAACCCCGCGACACTACCGGTACGCTTGTCGGCGGCGGGTGAAAACTGACCCAGTGTCGGAACGCCGGAAGTGGATCAGTTTTCAGATGCCGTTGACATACGCTGTCAGATTCGGCTGTGTCGCGTTTTAGTCGATCAGCCCGGCACGTAGTCCGCACGTACGCGGAGCTGCCCCCGGGTCCTGGCTAAGGCGCTTGCGCAAAACTGTGTGAGGTGTTCCCGCATATGTGGCTGCGAGAGGCGCGCCGTCGTAGAGTCAAACCCGGGGTTCAGTAACTTGCCTGCCTGGGGGTCACTAAGCGAGGAGCTACGTCCGATAGTGTCAGCGAGGCGTCGGCGCTGCCCGGGGAGGGCTTCGCGTCGTCGATACTCGAGCGCGTCGTCCAGCCGGTCTGGGTGATCGACGAAGCCGGGCTGATCCGTTTCGCGAACGCCCCGGCGGTTGCCGCGCTCGGCTACGGTCATGCCTCGGATCTGCTAGGCAGGCCAAGCCACCAGACGATCCACCATAAGCGACCGGACGGTTCTGCCCTCCCCGTCCACGAGTGCCCTATGCTGCTGCCGCGCACGACCGGGCAGGAGCTGCACGCTGAGGACTACCTGGTGCGGCGGGACGGGTCGCTACTTCAGGTCGAGTTCTGGTCGGCGCCGATCGACCTGCCCGATGGTCGCGGCGCTGTGGTTTTCTTCACCGACGTCAGCGGGCGGCGGCGGACCGAGCGGGCGCTCGCCGAGCTGGACGCGATCTTGTCGGCGCTGGGACAGCCGGTCTGCGTGGTTACGCACGAGGGGGTGATCAGCTACGTGAACCCGGCAGCGGTCGCGACGTTGGGATTCGATGACGCATCCGAGCTGCTCGGCCGGAACGCGCACGGGCTGGTTCACTATAAGCACCGTGACGGGTCTCCCTATCCCATCGAGGACTGTCCGCTGACGCGGATCCGCCGGACCGGGGAGGCGCTCTACCTCGACGAGGACTGGTGGGTCCGCAAGGACGGCTCGATGATCCCGGTCGCCTGCACAGCAATGCCGATCATCACCCCTGACGGGTACGGCGACGCCGTCGCGATCACCGATCTGACCGCGCGCCTGGCCGCCGAGCAGGTGGCGCGTGAGCGGGAGGTCGCCGAGGCTCGCGCGGTAGAACTAACCGCCAGCGAAGCTCGCCTGCGAGCGATCCTGGAGGCGGCGCATGACGGTGTCCTCAGCATCGACCGGCACGCTCGCATCACCTATGCCAATAGCTCCGCCGAACGCATCTTCGGGTACCGGGCCGACGAGCTGATCGGCCAGGAGATGGGCGAAGTGATCGTGCCGCTGTCGCTGCGCGAGGCGCACCGCACCGGTTTTTCCCGTTACATGACCACCGGGGAATCGCACATCCTGGACCGCCGGATCGAGATAACGGCCATGCGCGCCGACGGCAGCGAGTTCCCTGCCGAGCTGACCATAACCCGTACCGGCCTGCCCGGCTCCCCGGCATTCATCGGGTATGTCCGCGACATCACCGATCGCCAGCGCGCCGAGCAGGAGCTGATAGTCTCCCGCGCGCGTCTGGTTACCGCGTTCGATGCAGCGCGTCAGAAGGTCACCAGGGACTTGCACGACGGGGCTCAGCAGCGATTCGTCAGCGCCATCATCGGCCTCCAGCTCGCCCAGCGGAAATGGGTATCGGAGCCGCGGCGCGCCCGGGAACTGGTCGACCTAGCCCTCAGCGACGCCACGCACGGGATGAACGAGCTACGCGAACTCGCCGCGGGGATCCACCCGGCGATCTTGGCCCAGCGCGGCCTGGCCGCTGCTCTCGCCGCCCTGACCGGCAGGCTCTCCGTCCCGGTCCAGCTCGACCTGCCCCGTCAAAGGCTTCCCGCCCCGATCGAGGCGAGCGTCTATTTCTTCTGCGCTGAGGCGCTCACCAACGTCGTCAAGCATGCCCGTGCCAGCT
>Ga0306920_100012980_pt1 | contig 11332 bp, 8 predicted proteins | sample flu12Cox44000170_FD_204666 | JGI IMG/M metagenome (GOLD analysis project Ga0306920, IMG submission 204666) | Lab enrichment of tropical soil microbial communities from Luquillo Experimental Forest, Puerto Rico - flux4day.12C.oxic.44.000.170 (v2)... | ecosystem: Environmental > Terrestrial >...
GGCCACACTGGAAGGCAGCGGTTTGGGCGATGCGGTCGTAACGGGCGACACCGTCCACGTAGCAGTTGCGTTCGGAACGGCGGGCGCCGAGTTCGTCGCCCTGGAAAAGGTACCGAATGCCGGCGTTACGCAAGGCGGCTTTGAGCGCTTCGCGGTTGAACTGGGGAAAGCGGGCGCTGTAAGGGCTGCTGCGGACGTCAGCCAGGACTTCGATGCGATGCAAACGCAGCAACCCGAGGAAACTTTCCACGGAGTGGTTCGAGTGACCGATGGTGAAGAGTTCAGGCTTCACGTTTCAAACAAGGTGGCACAAATCTTATAGTGCTTGCCATTAAAAACCGGGGTGAGGCTAAGGCAAAAGTAGCAACCGGCAGGGTTTGGCACAGTCGGATTCGTGCAGAAACCTGACCAGCGAGAGGTTTCGGCTGGCAACTTGAACCGGTGGTCAAACTCAGGGTCGGTAACAGAAAATTCGTGCTGCCTTCCGGCAAGGGCAAGTTCGAGCTTCCGACTCTTCTGATCGCAGCGCTTAAATGGATTATAATGCCTTTGATATGTGAACCGCCATTTCTCAGGCGCCTGAATAAGATAGAGGCTGGAAGCTCTCTGACCCATGGCCCGGATGTAGCCTGCGGGAACCGCATCAGGGTCTGCTGCATACCAAAGGTTCTGCGGTCGGTCCGCCAATAACGGCACGTTGGCCATGCTCCATGTTTCAATGAATTGCCACAGCTTGTTAGGTTCCAGCCACCAATCTTCGGGATGGTCGGGATTAAAGCACGGAGATTCGAGCTGAACTTGAACAATGTCCAACGGTTTGACCCAACCGTGGTTTTGGCAACAGGCTATCCGAACTGGGACGGCGCCTTCCTTTGTGCTATGGTCAGCCAAGCGTATCCAAGGACCGATCTGATAAGCGCCGTCCGTTTTGATGCGCAACTCTTTGCCTGCGATGCACCGGTGTCCGGAACGAATTGAATTGGCCAGAATAACGATGGTTTTGGTCTCGCTCATGGTTCTCTCATCTGAATTGATTGGATGCTCGAGCCAGCGTTCGTGGGCTTCGCTGATTTTTCACGCACCAAAACAGAAGACTCCAATTTGCAGACGTAGATACTCCTTGAGCTCATGTTGTTAAGGTTCCTGCTGATTCTTCTGGTTCACCGACTACCCCTTCCGCAAGGCAGCCTGTGTTATTCATAAAATGTGCTTTCTAGTACAGTGTCAATTTAAAATATATCTAATTGTAAAAGCCGGTTTAAGCTCACTCGTATGAAGACTTACTGGGCGAATCTCAAATCATTCACGGGCTTGGCCACGGCAGCGTTGTTTGCGATTGTGGCGACGGCCAGATCGGCGGACACGAACGATACGCTGAAGGATGCCTTTAAGAGCTGCTTTATGATCGGTGTGGCGTTGAATCAAAGGCAATTCACGGAGAAGGACACTAATGGCGCTACGCTGGTGAAACGCCACTTCAACTCCATCTCGCCCGAGAACGTGATGAAATGGGAGAGCATTCATCCACGGCCAGGGCCTGAAGGCTACAACTTCGAAGCCGCTGATCGCTATGTGGAGTTCGGCGAGAAGAACGGCATGTATATCGTCGGCCACACACTGGTTTGGCACAGCCAGACGCCGCGCTGGGTGTTTCAGGGCGAGGGCACTAACGCCGTCACGCGCGAAGAGTTGCTGAACCGGATGCGCGATCATATCCACACGGTCGTGGGCCGCTACAAAGGGCGGATTAAGGCCTGGGATGTAGTCAACGAAGCGCTGAACGATGACGGTTCGCTGCGGCGCTCTCCATGGTATCGGATCATCGGCGAAGATTACATCGCTAAGGCTTTCGAGTACGCCCACGAGGCCGACCCGGCCGCAGAATTACGATACAACGATTATTCGATCGAAAATGAGCCGAAGCGCAACGGCGTCATTGCGCTCGTGAAAAAGCTTCAGGCACAGAAGGTGCCCATCAGCGGCCTTGGTTCGCAGGCGCATGCGAATTTGACCTGGCCCGGCGCGGAATTGCTGGACAGCGCACTCACGGCATTCGCTGACCTCGGTATTCCGATCTCAATCACTGAATTGGACGTGAATGCTGCGGAAACAGGCCAACGCAGCCAAAGCGCGGATGTCTCGCAGAACGCTCAGGCAGGAGGTGGAGGCGTGGCTGACGATGCGAATCAGAAGCTTGCTGACCAGTACGCCAGCCTGTTCCGCGTGTTCCTTAAACATCGCCAAAACATCAAGCTGGTAACTTTCTGGGGCGTCACCGATCGGGATTCCTGGCGGCGCTTCGGCAAACCGCTGCTGTTCGATGCACAATGCCAGCCCAAGCGAGCCTTTGACGCCGTTATAGCTGAAACGAAGAAGGTGCCAACGACTCAATCCAAGCCCATCGGCCAATGAGCCCATTGCTACGCTTCGCGTGCAGCGCAGATTTAATCATCCAGTATCTGTCCCAATTCTTAGTTCCGCGACGATTTCTATTCGATAGTCAAGAAATGCGCGCCTCTTCACGTTTTAACCTTAACGCTTGTCGCACCACAGGCATTCTTTCTTGTCTTTCACTTGTGAAAGATCATTCCTGTCGCAAGCAAAATGCCCGCCTTCAAAATCAAAACACTGCGCTGGTGGATCATCGGGCTGCTCATGCTTGGTTCGATTGTCAATTATCTGACGCGCAGCACCCTGGCGGTTGCCGCTCCGACACTGACTAAAGGACTGGGTATCAGCGAACAGCAGTATTCGTGGATCGTGGGAACTTTTCAGGGCGCGATCATGCTTCAGCCGATTTGCGGTTATGTGTTGGACGTTGTGGGCCTGAAGGCTGGTTTCGCCCTGTTCGCGATCGCGTGGTCGTTCATCAGCATGGCGCACGGCCTGGCGCACACCTGGCAAGCCTTCGCAGGCCTGCGCGGGTTGCTGGGATTTGCCGAGGGTTGTGCCAACCCCGCCGGAATGAAAGCCACAGCCGAATGGTTCCCGGCCAGGGAACGGGGGCTCGCGGGTGGACTCTTCAACATCGGCGCGTCCGCGGGTTCGATGCTCGCCCCACCACTCGTCGCGTGGGCCATCCTGGTTTACAACTGGCAAACCGCGTTCGTGATCACCGGAACTATCGGGCTGGCCTGGGTCGCCTTGTGGCTCGTTTTCTATAACCCGCCCGAAAAACATCCGGCACTCTCTGAGGATGAGCGTCGCTACATTATCGATGGGCAAGAGAAGCACCTGCAAGGTGACGGGACACGCCCGTCAATATTCAAGATTGTAGGACAGCGCAATTTTTGGGGCATCGCGTTGCCGCGTCTTCTGGCTGACCCGACCTGGGGCACACTGACATTTTGGGTGCCGCTGTATCTCTCCAACGCGCGACACTTTGACCTGAAACAGATCGCCCTCTTCGCATGGATGCCCTTTCTCGCTGCCGATGCCGGCTGCATGTTTGGTGGTGTGGTCGTGATGTTTTTGCAGCGACGTGGGTTTGGCCTCATCAACGCGCGCCGCTGCGCTTTCACTTTGGGCTCATGCTTGATGACAGGTATGGCCTTTGTCGGGTTTGTGAAAAGTCCCTATACAGCGATAGCGCTGTTGAGTCTCGGCGGTTTCGCGCACCAAACACTTTCGGTCACCGTTATCACGATGTCGTCGGACTTGTTCAAACGAAGTGAAGTCGCGACCGTGGCCGGCCTGGCTGGGACCTGCGGCAACGCCGGACTGCTCATCTTCAATCTTGTCATCGGCTCGCTGGTGGCCGCAATTGGATACACACCGTTTTTCGTTGGGCTGGCCGCGCTCGATCTCGTTGGAGCCGCGGTCTTGTGGACCGTTGTGCGCGAGAAACCAGTTTCCCATAGCGCACCAGCGCCGGCGACAGCACCCGCTTAATTCCATGAAAACAAAATCGTCCTCAAGCCGGGGGGGCCGTTCTCGTCCCCGAGTTGCCGCACTAGGAAAAGACGGTGCGCGCCATGGAACGCCGCCCATCTCAACCAAGAGGATCAGGAACCCCATACTTCGCGGCTTTAATCCAGACCCGTCAATCGTGCGAGTCGGCGACGACTATTACATAGCCACCTCGACGTTCGAGTGGTTTCCCGGCGTACAGATTCATCACTCACGCGACCTTGTACACTGGAGATTGGTCACGCGCCCGCTTAATCGCGCCTGCCAGCTCAACATGCTCGGCGATCCTGATTCCTGCGGCATCTGGGCACCATGCCTCACCCAGGCCAATGGATTGTTCTGGCTGGTTTACACGGACGTGAAACGCTACGGCCGCACAACCGTCAGCGGTGCGAGCGGCGCATCGTTGCGCGATTTCAACAATTACCTGATCACCAGCCCGCGCATAGACGGTGATTGGTCCGATCCCGTTCCATTGAACAGCAGCGGCTTCGACCCCTCGCTGTTTCATGACGACGACGGCCGCAAATACCTGCTGAACATGCTTTGGGACCATCGCCCGGGAAACAATCGATTCGCCGGGATTGTCTTGCAGGAATACTCCGTGAAGGAGCGAAAGCTCATCGGTCAACGCCAGATGATTTTTACAGGCACGCCTTTGGGATTCACCGAGGCGCCTCATCTCTACAAACGCAACGGCTGGTATTACCTGCTCACCGCGGAAGGCGGCACGGGTTGGGGACATGCGGTGACCATGGCACGCTCGCGAACCCTCACCGGTCCCTACGAGTTGCATCCCGACACTTACATCCTGAGTGCGCGGAACCGGCCTGACGCCGAACTGCAGCGCGCCGGTCACGCTGATTTGGTCGAAACGCAAAACGCCGAAACGTACATGGTTTATCTCTGCGGACGGCCGTTGCGTAACCGTGGCCGCTGCATTCTGGGCCGTGAGACGGCAATTCAGAAAATGACTTGGGGCAGGGATGGTTGGCTGCGCACGCTAGATGGGCAGGGAGTTCCAACCGTTGAAACCCCCGCGCCAGCATTGCCTCCCGTTGCCGCTAAAGGAGAGAACCGGGTTCACGAGGCCGACAAGAGCAACTCGAAGGTGCACTGCCATTACGACTTCGATGAACCACAACTTCCAATTGATTTCCAATGGCTGCGCACGCCGTGGCCGGAAGAAATCTTCAGCCTGACGGCGCGCCCCGGTTTTCTGCGTCTGATCGGTCGCGAGACACTGGGCAGTTTGTTTAAACAATCACTCGTCGCACGCCGACAGCAGTCGCATTGCTTCAGTGCGGCGACGGTCGTCGAGTTCGAACCGGAACATTTTCAGCATATGGCCGGCTTGGTCTGTTATTACAACAGCTCAAAGTTCCATTACCTGTACATCTCGTGTGACGAAACCGCCGGCAAACACCTCCGCGTGATGTCCTGCCTGCCGGATTCGCCTCAAACGGACGCTTTTACACCATCCGTCGCGCTCTCTGCCGGCAAGCCAGTGCACTTGCGTGTTGAAGTTGATTGTGAGCGGCTTCATTTCGCTTATCGCGTCGAGGGTGCGGACCATGACTGGTGCTGGCTGCCCCAACGATTCGACGCGAGTATTCTATCCGACGAGGCAACTGCCCCCGGACTACCGAACTTCACCGGGGCATTCGTCGGTGTGGCCTGCCAGGATTTGGCCGGGACTTTGAGGCCAGCAGACTTCGACTTTTTTGAATACGGCGAGAGAGATTTTCGAGCAAATCCGTGCTCTGATTGAATGAAAAGCAATTCACAGCCTAGGACCGCCAAACACTTGGCAGCCTCCGCACTACAGAAGAAGAACCCCTATTCCGTTGAGGGTGGTGGGTTGGGTGGAAAACTCGATTCAGCGCTTACGCGCCGCCAGGCACTTAAACTCCTTGGTTCAGGCGCTTTGTTGGTCGCGACAGGTCCGGTCACGGCCCGCGCCGCATCGGAGTTGTCAGGCAGGTCGTCGACGGCCAGTCCTGCGCTCGAAACGTTCCCCCTGACTGACGTGCGTTTGTTCGAAGGCCCTTTTCTTGAGGCGCAGAATCGCGATGAGGCTTATCTCCTGAAGCTCGAAGCTGACCGCATGCTGCATAATTTCCGTGTCAACGCGGGCCTCGAACCAAAAGCGCCAGTCTATGGCGGTTGGGAATCAGTGCAAACCTGGGCCGACATTCGCGCCCATGGTCATACGCTGGGCCATTACCTCGCTGCCGCCTCCCTCATGTTCGCTTCGACCGGCCATGAGGAGATGAAGCGGCGTGTCGATTATATTGTCAGCGAGCTCAAGGTTTGCCAGGACGCCGGCAAGACCGGGTTGGTCTGTGCCTTTCCGGACAAGACCGAACAGATCGACAACTTGGTAGCTGGGAGACGAGCCGTCGGGGTGCCCTGGTATACCCTGCACAAGATTTTCGCCGGTCTGCGAGACGCCCACTTGTTCTGCAGCAGCGCGCTCGCGCGGGATGTCCTGGTGAAACTAACCGACTGGGCGGGGGAGGTCACCAAAAGCATGACCGATGATCAATTTCAGCGGATGCTTGGCGTTGAACATGGCGGAATGAACGAAGTGCTCGCGGACGTCTATGCGTTGACCAATGACAAGAAACACCTCGCGCTCGCCGAGCGTTTTTGTCACCAGGCAGTCCTCACGCCCCTGTCCGAAGGCCGCGATACCTTGAACGGACTGCATTCCAACACGCAAATTCCGAAGATTGTCGGTTTCGAGCGACTCTACCAATTGACCGGCAAACCGCAGTACCACGCGGCTGCCGAGTTCTTCTGGAAGACAGTCACTGGCACGCGCTCTTTCGTGACCGGAGGCAATGGTGACAGCGAGCACTTCTTCCCGATCAACGAATTCGCCCGACACCTGTCCTCTGCCAAGACGATGGAGACTTGTTGCAGCCACAATATGCTTCGCCTCACCCGGCTTCTCTTTACCAGCGACCCGACTGCTGCTTACGGCGACTATTACGAAAGGACTCTTTTCAATGCCATTTTAGGATCGCAAGACCCCGATACCGGCATGATCACCTACTTCCAGTCGACACGGCCGGGATACATCAAACTCTTCTGCACCCCGTTTGATTCGTTCTGGTGCTGCACGGGCACAGGTATCGAGAACCACGCCAAGTACGGCGATTCGATCTACTTCCGCGGAAAAGCTGACGGACCGCAGCATGATTCCATCTATGTGAACCTTTTCATCGCCTCCACGCTGAACTGGAAGGAAAAAGGCGTTACGATCAGGCAAGACACGTCGTTCCCGGAGATAGGCAAGTCGCGCCTGGAAATCAAAGCTGATTCTCAGCTGAAGTTCACCCTGCACATTCGACATCCCGGCTGGGCGGAGACAGCTTCGCTCAGCATCAACGGCGGCGCGGCCAAAGTATCGCGTGAGCCCGGTACTTTCGTGGCAATGGACCGGTCATGGAAGAATGGCGATGTGGTTGAGGTGGAAATGCCAATGAAGGTGCGCATGGAACCTCTGCCAGGTACCACCGACACGGCGGCCGTGGTTTATGGCCCCATTGTGCTCGTAGGCGCGCTGGGACACGACGTCAAACCCGGCGAAGACCTGCACGTCAACGAACGCACCATCGGCTCGGTCTTCAACGAACCCATTGATATCCCTACCTTCGCCGGCGCACTGGCTGATATCCCCGCGAAGATTAAGCCGACTGGTGCGGCTTTGACATTCAAGACTGATGGCGTCGGCCGTCCGGGCGACGTAACGATGGTTCCCTATTACAAGATGGCGCATCAACACTACAACATGTATTGGAGAATCCTATGAAAACTACCAAGCCCTTGATGAGCGTCCTGGCGATTGGCTTAGGCGGATGGTTGGTTGCTACCGCAACGCTCGCCGGTGACATTTCTGGCCAATGGCGTACCGAGTTCGACACACAAGTCGGCCAGCAAAAATACCTTTTCGACTTCCAGCTGACTGAAGGAAAGGTTACCACCGCCAAGGCAGCCGCTGAACTTGGCGGTCAGAAACGCCAAGTGGAGTTCAAGGAGGTCAAGCTCGCTGGCGACACGCTAACGTTCGTGGAGCTGTACAAGTTTCAGGACAATGAGGTGCGGATCGATTACACGGGCAAAGTGGCCGACAACGAGATCAAGTTCACTCGGAAAGTCGGAGATATCGCTACCGAAGAATTCGTGGCGAAGCGGATTGAGCCCGTAGCCGTGGCCACCGCGATCGCCACAAATGCTGCGGCCACCAACCGACCTCCGCGAGGGCCAGGCCGATTTGGTGGTCCGATTGAGCTGAAACCGGACGACAAACCAGCTTTTCCGGATCCCCCCGCCGGTTTCGATGTGAAACGCGAGGCCATCCCCCATGGCAGCCTGGAAATGATCGACTATGACTCAAAAACCGTGGGCACCAGGCGCAAGATGCAGGTCTATACGCCGCCAGGTTATTCGAAAGACAAAAAGTATCCGGTTCTGTATTTGCTCCACGGCATTGGCGGCGACGAGACGGAATGGCAACGTCTTTGCAGTCCGAACAACATTCTCGACAACCTGCTGGCCGAAGGGAAGGTCGTGCCGATGATCGTGGTGATGCCCAATGGCCGCGCGCAGAAGAACGATCGGGCTGAGGGCGACATTTTCCGCGCGGCTCCGGCCTTTGCTAACTTCGAGCGGGATCTGCTTGATAACGTTATCCCAACCATTGAAGCACGCTACTCAGTCCAGGCGGATCGGGAGCACCGGGCTCTGGCCGGTCTTTCGATGGGAGGCGGTCAGTCACTCAATTTCGGTTTGGCTCACCTGGACACCTTTGCTTGGGTTGGCGGCTTCTCCTCTGCGCCCAATACCAAACCGCCCGAGGAACTGGTGCCAAATCCCGAAGCGGCGACGCGCCAGTTGAAATTGCTCTGGCTCGGGTGCGGCAACAAAGATGGACTGATTCGCATCAGCCAGGGAGTGCATGCCTACTTGAAAGAGAAAGGCGTTCCTCATGTCTGGCATGTGGACGGCAAGGCCCATGACGCGACGGAATGGAAGAACAACCTATACCTGTTTGCTCAACGGATCTTCCGTTGATGAAGCCACCGTCACGCTGACAGTGAGCTAGGCAAATTGTGGTTGATTTGTTGAGTGCTGACGCCGTTGAGCCAGTTCTTCCGCCATTTTGAGCGTCGTTGCTTTATTGAGCTTATAGACCGCCAGGAGCACGGCGCACACGGCGAAGAGCAGTCCGACCACTATTCCGCTGGTGAAACGGTAACCTGCAACAGCGTCCGGGGCGGCAGGCAAACGAGTGTCGTAATGGAAAAAGCCTTCCATGATCCAAAGGAAGGAAGCTGAGCCCAGGGCGAGACCGGATTTCAATGCAAACCCGATGGTGGCGAAAACCATGCCCGTGAAGCGGCGGCCAAGCGTCCATTCCGAATAGTCCGCCACATCGGCGAAGATGGCCCAGACCAATGGAATAGTCGGCGCGTAACACACGTTAATCAGGATTGTCAACGCCAGCATGCCCGCGACGTTGGTTGGGGAAAGAAGGTAAAATGCGAGTGTGCCCAAGCTGGCAAGACCGAACCCGGCGACCGAGACCGCTTTCTTGCCAAATCGACGCGAGAGCGGGGGCGAGAGCAGAATTACCACGATAACGGTGCCGGTGCCGACCATGTTGATGATGCTGTTGAACACGTCAGCCACATTGGATTTGTCGCTATGGACGATATACCCCAGCGTCTCAAGCAAACCGCCTGCCGCCCCTGCTGACTCAGTCAAGCCGAGTTTGGCCACAAAGCTGTACATTGCCGCAGGGTCGGCGTAATGATGATAGTAGTTGTAGAGCGCGCCGCCGCGGAAGGAGAGAATCCCGAAGTGGATAAGCGTCATGATCGCCATCACGCGCCAGGGAGTATTCTTGAGCAAGTCCAGGAAATCCTTTTTCGGAGAAGTGTTTTGCTCCTGCGCAGGTTGAATACGCTCCCGCGTGCCCAGAAAAGTGATTAGAAACAACACCAGGCAGAGCCCGGCCCAAAGCGTCATCGTCATTTGCCAGCCGTATTGCCGGTCATGCCCTACCGCAAACTTGGCGACCAACGGCAGAGTAAGGCCGCCTACGATGAACTGCGCGATATTGACCGCGACGAAACGAAAAGAGTTGAGCTTGGTGCGTTCATCGAGGTCACCCGTCATCACGCCACCCAATGCCGAGTAGGGCATGTTGTTCATGGAATATAGCGTCATCAATAGCCCGTTGGTAATTGTCGCGTACGCGATCATCGCGCCCATGCTCCAGCCTTTCGGGGTAGTGTAAGACAGGACCATCACCACGGCCCAAGGCACCGCCGTCCAGAGGACCCAGGGCCGGAATTTGCCCCAGCGCGTTCGGGTCCGATCCGCCAGGATGCCCATGATTGGATCAAAAAAGGCGTCCCAGAGTCGCGGCACCAACAGAATCGCTGCAGCAGCGCTCGCGGTCAGCCCGAAGACATCCGTGTAGAAGTTCAGTTGGAAAAGGATCATCGTCATGAAGACGAAGTTGGCGGCGGCATCGCCTCCGCTGTAGGCAGCCTTTTCAAGGAACGAGAGTTTTTGCTGGGGATTGTCAAGCATAGTGGGGGAGGGTCTTCATGAGTTCGCCGATGCAAGTTTCATTCGGAGCATCCAGGCCTTTGGCGTCTCGGCTTGGGGTGGGACGTTTTCGAGTGAGTTTCAGCAGGTGGTCGTAAGAGACGTTGTTAGGACCTTCGTGCAAAGGTTGGTAATCGAAAAACCTGAAGCGACGGATTAGTGGGAGGGCCTTTAGGGGGGTTCCTAACATGATTAGCATGTCAGCCAGTGACTGTTAGAACCACTTTCTGCAGATCTTCATCGCGCGAGGAGTTGCCTACGAGAATGTCGAAATCGCCGGGCTCGACCACGTATTTCATGTTCACATCATAAAACCCCAGCAACTCGGGTGTGATATCGAGCGCCACTGTCTGCGTTTGGCCCGGCTCCAAAGAGATTTTCTTGAAACCTTTCAGCTCTTTGATCGGTCGGGTCACAGAACTGATCCGATCTCGAATATACATTTGCACCACTTCGCTCCCGTGGCATGAACCGGTGTTTGTCACCTGCACCAACACCTGCGTAGAGTCGTTGTGTTTGATTTTGGATTTAGCCAGGCGAACGTTTTTGAAAGCAAACGTGGTGTAGCTCAGACCAAAGCCGAACGGATACAAAGGAGTGACGTCGTCCCATAGGTAACCGCGGCGCGCTGAAGGTTTATAGTTGTAAAAAATTGGCAGGTGACCCACCGAGCGCGGAATGCTGATCGGGAGTTTCCCGCCGGGATTGTGGTCGCCGAAGAGTACCTCAGCGACAGCGCGTCCGCATTCCTGGCCGAGATACCAGCATTCGAAAATCACGGGAACATTGTTGGCCA
>Ga0306920_100012981_pt1 | contig 11332 bp, 13 predicted proteins | sample flu12Cox44000170_FD_204666 | JGI IMG/M metagenome (GOLD analysis project Ga0306920, IMG submission 204666) | Lab enrichment of tropical soil microbial communities from Luquillo Experimental Forest, Puerto Rico - flux4day.12C.oxic.44.000.170 (v2)... | ecosystem: Environmental > Terrestrial >...
AGCGCGACGCTGAAGGTTCTGCAAACGCCGGAAATGAAGGACAAGCTGTTTCAGGCCGGCTTCTTGGTCCGTCCTAAAGGGGCGGATGCTGCCTGGGCACGCGTGACCAAAGAGATCACGACGTTCTAGGACATTATCGACCAGGCAGGAATTGCGAAGCTGTGAATTGTCGAGGCCGCTAGACCGGACCGCTGGATAAGAGATCTGCGATTGGGGACTCTTGAGATTTGCCGCAACCGGCCCACAGGGCGGCGGCGCACCGCCGCCCTGAGCGCGTTAAATCAGAGTTCTGGCGATCATGTGGTCAACGGAATAGGGGCCGCCGCCACGGATGGCGATGAGGAAGCATGCCGCTCCGATCAGCAGCACATATTCGTAGCCGCCCGCGGAAGCCGCATAGCCCTTCGGCAGATGCACGACCAACAGAGCCACGCGTTGAAGGCTCGGCCGAGCAGGCCAAAGGCAAAGTCAAAGAATGGGCCGGCAAGGCCACGGGCGACGCCAAGACCGAAAGTGAAGGAAAGGTCGACCAGGTTAAGGGCAAAGTCCAAAACACCGTTGGCGGCTTGAAAGACGCCGTTCGCGAAAAATAAGAAGCGGTTGTACGGCTTGGGGGCGGCCAGCGGCCGCCCCCCGTTCTTTTTGGTGCCTACGGCTAGCGCCAGCGCCGATGCAGCCACAGCCACTGCTCGGGAAACTCGCGAATCCACCCTTCGATGACGGATGTCACGGCCTGCATCGTGCCTTGAATCTCGATGCGCCGATGGGCATCGCGAGCCGGTTGCACAGGCGTCGAGATTTCGCCCCAAAAACTGTTGCCGTCGGATTTGCGCACCACCCGCATGCCATAGATCGGCAGCTCGGTTTGCCGCGCCAGCATCGCGATCAACGGATTGGCGAGGCAGCGCCGCCCAAAAAAAATGACCTCGACGCCTTTGCTGTAGTGCTGATCTGTCAGCATGCCGACGTGGACGCCGGATTCCAGAAGCCGCGCCAACTTCACGGGCGCGTCTAGCCCGGTTGGGACGAGTTCCCCCATCAGCGGCGCCCGCAGTTTGATTATGGCGTCGCTGACCGCGCCGATATTGGGCCGTCTATAGAGAACCGCCGATTTTACACCGATGAGTTTGGCACCGATTCCGGGCAGTTCCCAGTTGGCCAGATGCGCGGCAAAGCCGATCGCGGCCTTACCGCTTTTCATGATCCAATCGTAGCGAGCCTGGGACTCGGACGGATAGGTGATGACATCGGCGGTCTGCCTGCCGAAGCCGTCGACGCAGAATTCGTCGAGATGAGCAAACTCGATGGCGATCCGGCCAAGATTGTCCCAGACGCCGCCGAGAATGCGTTCGACTTCATCGGCTGACTTGTGCGGAAAGGCGGCGTGCAACTGATCGCGGCCGATGCGGTGCTCCGGAAACAGCGGACCGATCCTACGCATGAAGGCGCCGGCAAGATTCGCCGTGCGGCGTCGGTCGGTATGTTTGATGCCGTTGAGCAGACCGACCGTAAGCGCGCCGACAGTTTTGTCGAACAGGGACTTGAACGACCGATCGTGCATCAGAACGTGACGATGATCTTGCCGAACACTTGGCGGCTCTCGAGTCGAGCGAGCCCGCGCTCAAAATCTTCAAGCGCGACCTCAGTATCGATCACCGGAAGCAAGCCGGAGGCCATTTTGGCAAGACTTTCCCCGATATTGCGCAGCGAACAGCCGAACGATCCGAAAATGCGATATTGCTGCAGATAGAGCTGAAACAGGTTCATTTGGATCGATTGTCCCGACGTCGATCCGCAGGTGACAAGCCGGCCACCGCGCTTAAGGCAAAGCAGCGAGCCATTGAATGTGTCGGGGCCGACGTGCTCGAAAGCGACGTCGACGCCCTTTTTGCCTGTCAGTTTCCGCACCACGCTCTCGAAGCGATCGCTGCGGTAATTGATGACGTGATCGGCGCCAAGCGCCTTCGCTTTTTCCGCCTTGGCATCGTCCCCCACCGTGGTGATCACGGTGCAGCCCATCGCCTTGGCCATTTTGATCGCGGTGGTGCCGATGCCGGAGCCGCCGGCTTGGACCAGGATGGTCTCGCCAGGCTCGAGCTTGGCATTATCGAACAGCATGTGCTGCACCGTGCCGAATGCGACCGGTGCACAGGCGGCATCGCGATAGCTGACATTGTGGGGAATCGGTACGACCAACCGGGCCGGCATGTTCACCAGATCGCGGGCAAAGCCATCGACATGGAAGCCCATGATGCTCGCGACGTTCTCACAGAGATTGTCACAGCCGGCGCGGCACGCCTTGCAAGTTCCGCAGGTGAGCGCCCCATAGGCGGCGACCCGGTCTCCGGTCCGGAGCGAGTTCACGCCGGCGCCGACCCGGGTGATCTCGCCGGCGGCCTCAACACCGACAATGAGTGGCAATGTGCGCTTGGCGAAAGCCATGCCGCGCCAGCCCCAAACGTCGATGTGGTTCAGGCCGATCGCTTTGATGCGGATCTGAACTTCGCCGCCGCCGGGCTCGGGGAGCGCCGGAATATCGCGAAGTTCGATTTTACGATCGGCGACGAGCGTGAGCGCGCGCATTGATCCGCTACCTGTCGCAGACGAGCGGCCGGCGCGGTCGCCGACAACAGCTTCGGCGGCTCCGCTCACGCCGGCTCCCGCGTCATCACAAGGCATACATTCTGGCCGCCGAAGCCGAACGAATTCGAAATGGCGCGCGTAACTCGCGCATCGCGGGCCACGTTCGGTACGACGTCAAGGGGGATGGCAGGATCGGGAAGATGATGATTGATTGTCGGCGGGATGCGCTGATGGTCGAGCGTCAGCAAACTGAAGACTGCCTCAACCGCGCCTGCCGCCGTCAAGGTGTGTCCAATCATCGACTTGTTTGACGAGATCGGGATGTTGCGGATGTGTTCGCCGAATACCGTGGAAACGCCCAAGTGCTCCATCTTGTCGTTCTCGGGCGTGGAGGTGCCGTGCGCATTGATGTAGTCGACGTCTTCCGGCCCGACCCCGGCATCAGCCAGGGCGTTGCGCATACAGGCGATGATCGGCTTGCCGTCTGGACTTGACCGTGTGCGGTGGAACGAGTCGGATTTTTCCCCGCAACCTTCCAGAACGCCGAGAATCTTGGCGCCGCGTGCGACCGCGTGATCGTAGTCTTCGAGCACCAGCGCGGCTGCTCCTTCGGCCAGGACGAAACCATCGCGATTCTTCGAAAACGGCTTGGAAGCCTGGTCCGGCGGGTCGTTCTGCGTCGAGAGCGCCGACAACAGCGAAAAACGAACGAGCGATTCAGGAGTCAACGAGCCATCCGCGCCTACAGCGAGCGCCGCCTGGCACTCGCCGCGCCGGATCGCCTCGACCCCGAGCTGGATAGCGGTCGCACCGGAGGCGCATGCCGTGGTGAGCGAAATCGGCGAGCCTTCGGTGCCGAAATGTTCGGCCAGATGCTCGCCAATGATTCCATATTTCAGCGTCTCATAGACCGGCGCGAATTGCGGCTCGCGGGCCACGCGCATTAGGTCAGGGTAGCCGGCATCGCTACTGGGCGCGGCTTTTTCCGCCATTTGAATCCGATATGGCCATTCGATTTCGAGCGGCGGCAGCGCGAGAAACAAAGGTCCGGGAAAATGGCCTTTGCTGCCGATAGCGGATTGCGCAATCGCTTCCTCGCCGGCCAATAACGCGACCCGCTCCGAAAGTTGGGCCGGCGGCATGTAGTCTTGGTACACATCGTCAACCGTGCCGGCGATCGTGGTCCGCAGACTGTCGAGCGGAAACCGCGAAATGCGGCGGATGCCCGATTTTCCGGCCGACAGCTTGGCCCAATTGTCGCTCTTGCCGACGCCGAGCGAGGTCACGACGCCCATGCCGGTAACGGCGATCACCGGCCGGCCGGCTTTATCCCGATGGGCACTCGCGGTGGGTTTGCCTAAAGCCATGATGCCTCTCCCTCAGTTAACCCGCTCGAGCAACGCCAAGCCTTCGCCGCGCCAATTACCGATGCTGGTCACGACGATCTGGCGCAAATCTGCCGGGCCCGCGCCGCCATCGCCCAAGCCGGTCGGGGCGAACAGCTTTCCGTGCGCTATCGCGGCGCAGCCGATTCCCAGATTAGCCATGAACTGGGTGTCCACGCCATGCCCGATATATGTGCCAGTATTGCGGACCGGCAGCCCGATTTCTTTGAGCACCGTAAGTTCAGCCGAGGTCGCCGGTTCGAGCCCGGCCGCGCCGGAAATTACCGCGCTATGAGCACGGTCGATCTTGCCGGCTATGGCGTCCCATTGCCGGCGGAACGAGGCCTCGGCGTCGCCGGGCTTTCTTACGTTTCGATCGGAAAGCACCTGGGAAATTCGCGCCCGAGGACGCGCGCCGCGGGCGGTCGCATGTTCTTTGCTTTCCAACACCAAGAAGGCGCCCATCGTTGCGAACGCGATGCCGCCTTGCGGACCACGGTCCCAAACCGGGGCAAACTTGTCTTTGAGCACGACGCCGCCGAGCTCGAAGGCCAACAGCACATCCCAGCGCGTGCCGTGATAGGCGCCGCCAACCAGTGTCAGCTCGCTTTGTCCGGCCGCGATCCGCGCCTGCGCCACGCGCACGGCGTCGACGCCTGCGGATTCCTCGCCCATGAAAGTGCGCGACGAGCCGACGACGCCATGAACGAGCGAAATATTTCCGGCCAGCAGATTGGGCAGCTGCGCCAAAAACAAGGTCGGCCGCAGATCGCTCATCAGCCGTTCGTTGAGAAAGGCGGCCGGCTGATTGGTCTTGCGCACGCCGGCCATGATCGCGGTGTCGACGGCAATGTCGCGCTCGCCGCCGCCGGCGGCGACGATCATATCGGTGTGGTCGAGCAATCCGGAATTCCCCGCAATCGCGGCGTCGGTCAGCGCCAAGCCGGCGGAATAAACGCCGACCCGTTGCCACATCTCCATCTGCCGCTGGTCGCTCTTTTTCGGGATCTGCTTGTCGAAGCTCATCGGCGGCAGCTGATGCACGATGTAGGGCGCAAAGCTTTTGTCGTCGTAAGGCGGCGGTTCGCCGCGCTCGAAATGCTCCCAGGCTTTCTCCAGCCCCTCTCCCAGAGAGGTCAGCAGGCCGACGCCGGTGATCCACACCTCGCGCCGTTCGGTCACTTCGCGAACTCCTTGGCCGGGAAGTTGATGCGCTCGGCCCAATCCCACAATCCGGCGCGAAGTTCAGCGCTCGGATATGGAACAATGCGGTAGGTCAGAGTGGCGTCGCAAATCGCGGCGCCCTTACACCACCCCTTGGCCTCACCGATCGCATAGCCGGAGCCCTCGTGGATGACCTTACCTTCGAATTCGAGTTCGTCGCCCGGGAAAACGGCGTTGCGGATTTTGCCTTCCTTGACGCCGGCGAGCGCCGGCAGACCGGTAAAGCCGGTTAGTGCACTGACCAGCCAGCCGGTGGTCTGCGCCATGCATTCGATGAGCAGGACGCCCGGCATCAACGGATAGCCGGGAAAGTGACCTTCGAACACGGGACTCTGCAAGGGCACCGTGCAAATCGCACGCGCGACGCGGCCGCCGACGTCGACGGCGACGAAGCGGTCGATCATTTGGAAATACTCAAGACGCATGGGGCGCTCAGGCGCCCTTGGCAGCGATCAGCTCGTCGATCCGCTCGCACAGGTTCTTCAAGACGAAATACTGATCCGTCGTCGCTTTGCCGTCATTGACCTCTTGCGTCCACTGTTCGAGCGGCAGCTTAATCCCGAATGCCTTGTCGATCGCGAAGGCGATATCGAGAAAATCGAGACTGTCGATCTCCAGATCGTTGATCGCATGACTTTCCGGCTTGATGTTCTCGCGCGGAATATCGCAAGTCTCAGCAATGATTTCGGCCACTTTGTCGAATGTGGTGGACATCAGGCGTGCTCTTTAGGTCGATCGAAGAAGGAGCGCCGGCCCAGTCCGGCGCGAGCAAGCCCGGTCGCATCGGGCCCCTCATTGTGAACGCCCCGTATAGCGAAGGATGCCGGTAAGTTCAACGGCGGCTGCCCTGTGTACGGCGGCGCGCGCTCGCCGCAAAAAGCCGTATTTTGTTGCTCTAGCGCAAGAGTTTATCGCGGCGGTGCCAAAGCCGGGTCGGCGTCCGACACTGGATTGCGGCTGCCACGTTGCCTAAGGGAGCGGCCAGAGAGGGGCAATGCCGAACGCCTACGTGCGCAAGCGATGCTTCGTGCAGATGACCGGCTATGAGCCGGTCGGGCCGGAACACCAGCATCGGCGGTTCATTCGCGAAATGGCGCGGTTCCAAAAGACCTGGAACGTGCAGGGCAAGGTATCGCCGCCGCGGCTCTCGGCGGATGGTACGGTACCCAATTGGGCAATCGAAACCTGGGGTTCCAATTGGCGGGTGAGCACCGACTTCCATTGGTTTCGCTGGGATGATTTCGTCGTCGCCGATGCGGCGATGAGCGATTGGTGGCGCTTTCCATTGGGCGTCGCCGCGCTGATGGAATTTGTGCTGACCGGAACCGTCATCCGTTATTTCGTCCTGGCGTGGCGCTACGGCGCATTTTTTCTATTGCCGCTGCTCTACGTCGCAGGAATGACGTGGCTGTCGATCGCCGCAACCCGGTTCGCCGTGAGCCATATCGGACTGCCCTTTCGCATGATTCTCGCGCCAGCGCTGTGGTTAGCGATTTTTGCCGGCCTGCGATGGACCTTCGGTCGTATGGTCCATATCGGCTACGCACTGGACGATTGGTATTTCGCGCGCGATTTGATTCATCAAGTACGGCCGCAGCTCGAGGAGCGTCTCGACCGCCTGGCGCATGAGCTCGTGCGGCTTGTTCGCGACAGCGACGCCGACGAGATCGTCATCGATGGTCACAGTCTCGGTGCGCCGTTGTCGCTCATCGTCCTCGATCGCGCGCTGCAGCTCGATCCACAGCTGCGCACCGGCGCCAAAACGCTGCACGTCGTCTCCACCGGCTCGTCGCTGTTGAAGGTCGCGCTGCATCCGGCGGCCGGCTGGCTGCGCGAGGCCGTTCAACGGGTGGCCAATACGCCTGCCGTCTATTGGGCCGAATATCAAGCGCTGGTCGACATCATCAACGTCTATAAGGTCGATCCCGTCGCCGCCCTTGGGCTGCCGGCCACGGGCAAACCGATCGTCAAGGTCTTCAGCATCCGCATGATGGTGGAGGAACATACCTATCGGCGTTTTCGTCTTAATTTCCTGCGGATCCATCGCCAAGCGGTCATGGGCAATGAGCGGCGTTACTTTTACGATTACTACATGCTGTGCTGCGGGCCGATCGCGCTGCGGGATCGAGTCGAACAGCCGGACCAGGCGGTTTCAGCTTTTGCAGCCGACGGAGCGCTGCAATCGGGCGATGCGGTTGAGCGGCCGGTCGCGACGGCCGCCGCCGCAGGTCCTTAGGCCGTGACCGCAGCCATCGCCAAGATCATTTGGCTTACCAGCGGGTTGATCTGGTTTTTCCTACGCTTTCAGCCGCGCCAGCACTCACGCAAGACGCCAGTGAGCTATTCAGGACGTGGGCCGCGCGAATTCGCGCTGCTCGCAGTCTCGCTGACCGGCCTCGGCATCGTGCCGTGCATTTATCTGGCCGCGCATGTTCCGCGCTTTGCCGATTATCCACTGATCCCCGCGCTGTCGTATCTTGGAATTGCAGTCGAACTAGTGTGCCTGTGGCTGTTTTACCGAAGCCACCGCGACCTCGGCCAGAATTGGTCGGTCAGCCTTGACCTGCGCGAGCGCCATACGCTCGTCACAACCGGCATCTACGCCCTGCTGCGACATCCGATGTATGCTGGGTTCTGGCTCATGGCGCTCGGTCAGGCCCTGCTGCTGCCGAACTGGGTTGCTGGACCTGCCGGTCTCGTCGGTTTTGGTGTCCTGTTTTTCGGGCGAGTGGCGCGCGAAGAAGCGATGATGATCAAGGCGTTCGGCGACGAGTATCGGGCCTATATGCGAAGGACGGCACGCGTAGTTCCATGGGTATACTGAGTCATCCGCATGTTGTTCGTCCGCACGTTGCATTTTTGCTACAGGTAGCCGCAGGTTTGCCGGGGCGAGCAGGATTTAGGGGGATTTCCAGGGCAAAATCTGGCACTGCAACATGATCTGCCTAGAATGCAGATCGCCTGGATGTATTCCCGGGCAGTGCTGCTGTGAGGGGCTCGGTGAGGGATTTATGAGACGTCGGTGGCGACAGACCGCGTTGGGGATGCTGGTCATTGGCATTGTGCTGGCCCTCGGGATCAATCCGGGGCGGACAGAATCCCGCGCGCATGTCTATCTGCTGCGTGGGCTGATGAATATTTTCTCGCTCGGCATGGACACCCTTGCGGAACAACTGAATCGGCGCGGTGTGTACGCAACGGTGCATGGCTATGGCGAGTGGCAGGCCCTCGCCGATCGAGCCGCGGTCGATTTCAAGGCGGGCAAGGAAGGACCGATCATCCTGATCGGTCATTCGCTTGGCGCCGACGCGGTGATGGAAATGGCCGCCTATCTGGGACGCAAAGGGATTCCGGTGGCGCTGTTGGTGCCGTTCGACGGCACGAAATCGTACGCGGCGAGTGACAATGTCGCGCACGTTCTCAATCTCACGCAGCGGGACTACGCCTATATGCGGAAAGGTCCGGGATTCCACGGCACGCTCAACAATGTCGATGTCAGTTCCGACCCGAACATCGATCATATCAATATAGACAAGTCGCCGCGGCTGCATGCGCGGGTCGTCTCGGAAGTCCTTGCTGTTGTCGGCGGCGGCCATCGTCTCGCGACGCCGGGAGCGGCCAAGCCGACCAGTGGCAATGGCACCGCGCCGGCCGGTCAGGAGACCGGCACGACTACCGCGCCCGCGGCCGGCGGCAGTCCAGTCAAGCATGATGACGCGCCCGTGGCGGCGCCTCCGGCCAAAAGCGGAAATGGCGCCGATGCGGGCACAGCGACGCCCGTTGCCGACGGCACGCCGATCATTGCTCGCCCGGAACGAACCGGCACACGGCACCCGCCGACAGACTCGCCGCCGCTTCGCGCCGAGCAAGTGCCGCATTGATGCGCTGAGCAGCGCAGCGGCGATTATTACTCCATCGGTATGGGTATTTGGATCGGCGCACAATTGCTGCGCCCTTGCACCAGACAGTCTTGCTCTCGTTGCAAGTCACTGATGGTGTCGGCGATCCAGACGCCGAGCCCCACCAGCGATATTAGGATTGCGAGCGCGATCAGGTTCATGATCATCCGGTGGCGATAATCGATCGGCTCGTCTTGTTCTTGTTCGAACCGGGCAAAGTCATCGAGATCGTCTTCGACCGGCTGCGGTGTTCTGGCGGCAAATGACCGGCTAGCGGGCCGGCGGGGCTCAAATTTCACTATCTGGCCGAATGGCCCGGCCTCACGCCGATGCGGTCGCTTTAAGATGGCCTTTGAGCCGCGCATGATGCTCAAGCTACGCCTCTGCAGCAGAATCTCCCGCCCTCGGATCGACCGTCATGGGATCGCAAATCCGCATGTAAACGATGTCACAAGCCGGACGCCGTTCCGAAGGTTGGGACTCGCGAGTCCGCCATTATATTCCGAATCGTGAAGATTTGGCGTTCGAGGGTCTGCCAGGGAGATCACTCATGACGATATTGGTTCCCAAGCCTCTCCTATGCGGTGGCGCCACAGGGCTGGCGGTCACGCTGGCGCTTGCCGGGGCGGCGGCTTTGAGCGCGCCTGCTGCGGCTGCTGGCGATTATGACCTAGGCTCGATCCATATCTCGCAACCCTGGTCGCGGGCTACGCCAAAGGGTGCGGCATCGGGGGCCGGCTATATGACGCTCACCAACAAAGGTGCCGCACCCGATCGGGTGAGTTGCGTATCCGACGACGCTAGCGCGCAGTGTCAGATTCACACCATGACCATGGAGGCTGGGGTGATGAAAATGCGGCCGGCGGAAGACGGCCTGGAAATCAAGCCTGGCGAATCCGTTGCCCTAAAGCCCGGCGGCAATCACATGATGTTTCTGTCGCTGAAACATCCGCTCGAACAGGGACAAACGGTCAAGGTGACGCTCAAATTCGATCGCGCCGGTACGATCGACGTCGATTATCCGGTGCTCGCGATCGGCGCGCCCGCTCCCGATGCTTCGGCCAGCGGCTCGATGATGCAACAATCCGGCGGCGGCATTCACATGCAGGGGCCAGGCGGCGGCATGATGCAGATGGACAAGCGATCGACTGCCTCAGCCTGCGTTCGACAAGGCCGGACTTGAACGAGTCTAAGCAGGTTCGCGGAATCCGGGCTTGATGCCCTCCGGCAGCGGCATCCGGAACGTGTTGAGGATCATCGAGACCATTGCGTAGTAGCCGAGAATGCCGACCAGCTCGACGGTTCCCGCGTCACCGAGGATTTTACGCACCCGACTGAACGTGCCGGTGCTGACCCGGCGCTTGGCGTAAAGCTCCTTGGCAAAAGCGTAGATTGCCATCTCGTCGCGCGGCGCCGATTTCGGCGCCCGGCCGGCCTGAATGTCGCGAATGGTTTGGGGCTTGACCCCTTGCTTCTCTGCCATCGGCACATGCATGGCCCATTCGTATTGCGCCTTCCAGTGCTGGGCGGTGACGAGGATCGCAAATTCCGACAGCCGGCCGGGGACGCTGGTCTTGAAGCGCAAATGTCCGCCGAGTTTCTGCGCTAATTCGCCGAACGCCGGCGAATGCAAATAAACCGCGAAAGGGCCGGCCAGCTTGAACTGCCCGCGGGGCCCCGAGCGGATCGACTCCGCCAGCGCGCGCTGCTCGGGCGTGAAAGTTTCCTCCGATAGCGCCGGAAGACGCGATGATTGCATGTTGCGCACGATGTTCCCTCCCATTCGCAGCCATCGAGCGTCTTTGCGTACCCGAGGACGGCTAGGCCCATCCGATACTGAGGTTTTAATTCAGTGTCGAGCCGCAGGGCGGGCGGCGAAAGTTGAGTGGTGGCAATCATAAGTTTTCCGATGCTCGCCTAAGAGCCGGGTTTTTAACCGATCGTTAACCATCCTTCGAGAAATTATTAACCAATTAGAATCATCCAAAATTGGAGAGGGGTGGTGTCGAACCTCATCGTCCAGCGTCAATCGCTGAAATTCCGGGCCCGAACCTATACCGCCTTTGTTTTCACGCCGCGGGCGCCGATCGCAGACTGGCTGATGGACCTGGACGCCACTCTCGAGCGTTCCAAGAGCTTCTTTAGCGGTCATGCCGTCGCGCTGGATCTTTCCGCCGTACGGCTAAGCCCGAACGGCATCGCGCATCTCGTCGCCAGCCTCGAGGAGCGCAATATACGGGT
>Ga0306920_100012983_pt1 | contig 11331 bp, 12 predicted proteins | sample flu12Cox44000170_FD_204666 | JGI IMG/M metagenome (GOLD analysis project Ga0306920, IMG submission 204666) | Lab enrichment of tropical soil microbial communities from Luquillo Experimental Forest, Puerto Rico - flux4day.12C.oxic.44.000.170 (v2)... | ecosystem: Environmental > Terrestrial >...
CATGATCTTGGCCCCGCCCCGGTAGAAGGTGAACGGCGAGACCATCATCCGGCCGTGCCGGACCGGCACCAGGTCCGGCTCACGGGTGGCGTTCTGCTCCTCCAGCAAGGCAATCAGGTCGGGCCGGTCGGCCGCGGGCATCCACCCGGCATGACTGGATGGAGGCGTCCGGTCCCGGGCCTCCCTGCCCCTGGCCCTGCGCTCGCCGATGCTCAGATGCGTGATCTTCTGTACGGCCATCCGGCCCACCTCCCGGTCTCATGGCGGCACCGTTCACGGCCAAGCCTCGCACGGTCCCCACGGGCGGCTATGACCAGGATGCCGCGGCACCAAGACGTGCCCGCTCCTTCTCCAGCGCTACTAATCGCCGATCGTGCTCCGCTGAGGCCAAGGCAGCATCACCCCCCAGCGGGTGATATCAGGTCGCTCGATCGCCTCGCGCCAACCCGCTCCGTTGACGGGGGCGTCGCCAGCGCCAGGCAGTTGGCTCAGGCCGGGGTTGGCCGGCTGGAGTCGCCGAGAAGACGGCGCAATTGCTGGCGCCCCTTGAGCCCGAACTTGGCGTAGATGTTGCCCAGGTGATACTCGACGGCTTTGGGCGTGATGAACAACTCGGCGGCTATCTCAGCGTTGGTCATGCCCTGTTCGATCAGGTGGGCGACCTCGGTCTCGCGGTCGGTCATCTCCAGTACGGAGCGGCGTGTGGGATGCCGCTGACGCAGCCCGCAGGCAGCTAGTTCCTGTTCGGTCCAGGAAATGAACGGCGTGGCGCGCAAGGCCTGGTACAGGTCTTGCGCTTGCCGCAGGCTCGCGACCGCCAGGCGCCGCTGGCCCGTCCGCCGCAGGAGCCGGCCCTGGGCCAGCAGCAGGCGGGCGGTGTATACCGGGCTTTGCCGGCCGGCGGTGTCCCCGCCGCGCTGGTAGATCTCCCGGGCCTGCTCGGGGGCGCCGCGCTGCTCGGCGAGCCATCCTTCCAGCCAGGCCAGGGCCGGCTGCAGGTAGCTGACTTGCCAGTTCTCCGCCCGCATCTCCTCCATAAAGGCGGCCGCCTCCTCGGCTGGGGCGGAGCCGACCAGGCCCTCGGCCAGTAGCGGCCGCCACAAGACCGCGTACATCCGGCTGCGGCCGTCCAGGGCCTTCTTGTCCTGCCAGTGACCGAGCGCGTCGGCCATACCCAGGTAGTCACCGGAGGCCTGGCACACCAGGGCCCGGGCCATCGCCGCGTACACCCGTTCCTGGCTGTAGTCCAGGCGGGCCGCGGCCTTCTCGGCCAGGCGGGCGTGCCGCTCGGCCTCTTCGGCCTGGCCGCGTCCGGCCGGCACGCATCCTGCCGCCAGGTGCAGCAGCGGCAGCTCGTACCTGCGGGTGTGGATGGCGGCGGCCGAGAACCCTTGCTCGGCGGTGAGCAGCACGTCGTCCCATTCGCCGGCCAGGTACTGGGCCAGCGCCAGGTAGAAGTAGGCGCGCAGGCCGAGGGTGAGGGTGGCGCCGCCGCGGGCCAGCTTCAGGCTGGCGGTCAGGTCGGTCACGGCCTGGCCGAGATCACCGGCTAGCAGCCGGAACACCCCGCGGAACGACAAGCTGTCTACATCGACCGGGCCCACGCGCGCCGGGTCGGCCTCCAGGTGCCCCAGCTCGGCCAGGGCGGCGCGCGGCCCGGCCATCTGGCAGGCGCCGACGCCAATCAGGGTGCGGGTCTGGCTGGCAGCCGCCGCGTCCAGGCACCCGGTGTCCAGTGCCCACCGCCCCAAGGTCATCACCTTTTCCCCATCTCCCAGGAGCGTGTAGGTGCCCGCTAGCCGGTTGGCCACCACGGCGGCCAGCGGCTGGCTGTCCGGGTCGTTCCGGGCCTCGGCCAAAGCCTCGCTGAACATCCGTTCCGCCTCGGCGAGCTGGCCTGCTGAGAACGCCATCGTGCCTAGCACGCAACTGCGCAGCGGGGACGGCCCGGCCGCCTCCACCGCCGGACGCAGCGCCAGGCCACGGGCCTCCTCGGCCAGCATCAGGTGCAGCGCGGCGGTCAGCAGCCGCCGTTCCCGGCCGGCCCGGGCGGGAGAGATATCCGCGGCCCAGCGCAGGTGGGTGGCGGCCAGCGCCAGGCGGCCGCTGGCCGCCTCACCGCCCGCCAAGCCCTCCAGCTCGGCGGCCAGGCTCTCGTCGGGACGATCCAGCGCCGCCACCCGGTGGGCCCACCCGCTTGCCTCATCGACCAGGGTGACTGCCCGGGCGTGCAGCTCTCGCCGCCTGTCCGGGGTCATGCCGGCATAGATCGCGTCGCGCTGCAGCGCGTGACGGATGACCACCGGCCGAGTCGGCTCGCCCGCCGGCAGGTCCGCCAGTCCCGCCCTCACCGTCGGCTCGATCGCCGCGCTTGGCTCCGCCACCCCGGCTGCCTCGCCCAGCAGGGCCAACGGCACCGGCCCGTTCACCACGGCCAGCATCTCCAGCAGCGACCGGGCCGAGGCAGGCAGCGTCGCGAGCTGGTCCCCGATGGCCGCCGCCAGGGACGCCGGGACGGCCGCCGTGTCCCGGCCGAGCCGCTCCAGGCCCTCGGTGTCGCTGAGCACCGTGCGCAGGTACAACGTGTGACCGCCGGTGCGGTCATGCAAGCGCCAGATGGCGTCTGAGTCCAGCGGCCCGGCTCCCAGCGCGGCAGCCAGTGGCGCCACGTCATCGACATTTAGCCCCGACAGGGATATTCGCCGCCGGTGTGCCGCGCTGAGGAGCATCCGGCGGGCGGATGCGTCCAGCTGATCGCGGTCGCCGCGGACGATGAGGATCACCGCAACCGCGTCCACCGACAGCCGGCGCAACACGAACGAGAGGGCCTCTACCGACCGGCGGTCGGCCCACTGCACATCGTCGATCACCAGCGCCACCGGGCCGGCGCCCTGCTGATCACCCACCATTCCCAGCAACTGGGCCCCGACCGCGAACGGCGAAGATCTCACCGCGTCGCCTGCGAGCAGCGGGTACCGAGCTAGCATCTGGCGATCGACACCCCGGACGAGCTGGCCGATGATCCCGTACTCCGCATCGGCCTCGCCCAGGTCAGCCCAGGCCCAAAGAACCGTCAGGCCGGACGACGACGCCAGCGAACGCCTGGCCAGCGCTGTCTTGCCGACACCGGACTCACCTTCGATGGTGACCAGCCAAGGCTGCCCTCGGCGCACCCGGGCCACCACGTCCGCCAGCCGGTCCAGTTCCGCTGCCCGCCCGACGAAGACGTCCTCCTCCGGACCTTCTGCCAGCAGAAAGGTCACGGTCAAGTGTAGGAGCATTACCGAGTACCTGACCAGTACAGAACAGCCGGCCAGCAGGAGCAGCAGAAGCACCCGCCGCTCACAGACTAGGGAAAATCCCTAGGGACACACGCGGCCGACCAGGTCATTATCCATACATGAGGTCGTACAGCACGAACTTCCCAGGGCATCGGCGCCGCTGTGAGGTCACCTGGCGGCCAAGCTCAGGGGCAAGCCCTGAGGTCTGGTTCAGGGTCTGCGCTCAGGCGCGGTTGGGGACCAGCCCGTAGCACGTCACCGCCTCCAGCGCGATGCTCATTAACCAGGCCCGCACTGCTGCTTAAGCCGGGTACGACCGGCTTATGACCCATTCACAGAAGGAAATGAACCTGAATGACACTCACATGCAAATGGATCAAAGACGAGACGGACGCTCTCGTTATGAAATGGACGGGAGATGATGGCGAATTCTCGACGATGATGCCCAAGATGCGGAAGTTCACAGAGTTTACCGTTATATTCGCGAACAATCATGGCAACAACGAGGCAATCGCCAAGTTCAAGAGTAATTCGCCGATCGGCGCGGTCACTCTACGGAGGGCCCACGAAGTATCCGAAGATTCTATTAGTTGTCACGCTTAGACCGTCACCTCGATTTCGATCGCGGCATCCCAGTTACGCTTTACCACCAGCACTGCGCTTCACACGAGTTTCGTGTCTCACCCTTGGAGGATTCGATGACCACCCGCACCCGATCGGCCACCGCGCCCGCCTATTACCTGGGTCGTCCGGCCTTCCTCTGGCTGGCCTCACAGGAGCCCCGGCCGGCGATCCGCAAACCACCTCGTGCGCCGTCTGCCAACGGTGCACTGCTCACCGCCGAACAACACACGAGTTGACCCGAGGCGGCCAGTTACCGCCAGGAGGAGATCAATATGCAGACCCAGCCCCGTCCCCGCGACCCGGCGCTGCGGCCACTTCCAGGGCCGGGGCTCGGCAGCGTCCCGGCCCGGCTGACCCGGGCGCTGGCCCGTGCCGCCCGCCGGGTCCGCGATGCCGCGGCCGAATACCACCGGGCACAGCCCCCTCCGCTTCGAAGCGCCTGTCGGGCGCCGTTCAGCGGCTTTCCCCACATGAACCAGGATGTCCTGATGCGGCGGCCAGCACTTGCGGGCCATCACGATGAAGAAGAAGGACGATGACCATCACGTACCGGCGGCTCCCGGGGCCGAGGTGGCACCGGTCAGGGTATTTCGGACCGAGCAGCACCTGTTCACGCGGTGGCTGATCAAATCGGTCCCCGCAGTTCCAGCGGTACGGAGCAGCGTGCAATGCTGAGAACGCCGTATCCCCTACATGGGGGAGATCGTGAGGAAGCTGGCAGGTCTAGCAGGAGCGATCGCGCTTGCCGCCGCGGCGGGGGCGTGCTCATCATCAGGCGGCAGCACCAGCGCGACGGCGACGGCCGTGCCCAGGTCCGGTACCGAGACGATCACCGCCATGCTGACGGGGGCGCCCGCGGCCAGTTACTTTAGCGGCGGCGGCGCCACCCCGCCATCGTTCCCTTCGGTGGTGTTCGCCGGCGTGGTGAGCACCACGATCAGGGGTCCGGTGACGCTGGGTCACTCGACCGGGAAGACGATCACGCATACCTTTGTGACCCCGGCGGGCAATTTCACTATCCGGCGCACCGAGAAGACCCGCCACAACCAGCTGGCCCCGGCTGGCCGGAGCGGCAACACGTGCTATTTCACGGCGAGCAGCACCGGCGTCTATACGGTGGTCGGGTCCCAGAGCACCGGGACGTTCGCGGGCGCGACCGGCAGCGGTACCTATGTCACCACGGTCGTCCTCGGGGCCGACCTGCAGCCGGGCAGGACGACCTGCAGCGTCAGCAACGCCGACAGCGTGATCGCTAAGGGTACGTCGATCACCTACCGGGCATCTGGCCCGCTGACCGTCAAGCAGTAGCAAAGCGAAAACGCCTGGGAGATCATCTTTCGGTGATGACACCGGTGGCCGGGAACCCGGACCCGGCTGATCACTTCATCTGGTCCTTGACTGTTCACGGACCCGCAGGATCAGCTGCCCAAGGACGGTCGTCGCCGCGGCCTTGGCGGCAAGTTCCTTCAGCCCATCCTCGGTTTCTTTCTTGGCGTCAAGAAGACTGCGGAGGTCTATGCTGCCGCCGATGTACGGGTAACGCATGAGTTCCTCGCGGGCTGCTTCCATATATGCGTAACCGGTGAGGAACTCATTGTCGATTAGCAGAGCCGGCGGCAAGTACAGCCTGATCAACTTGGGATCGAACAGATAAATCAGAGACGCCAGCCCGCGTCCTAGGGCCGTACCAGCCTGCCGGAAGGCGTGCCTGATCTCGGTGTCTGCGTAGGGCTGGGAGGCCAGCTCTTCGAAGTCCCGCTCCTTGAAGTCCGTCATGCCCCGGGCCGTCTCAAAGATTGCCTTGGGCGTGGCGAACGCCTGGAGGCACCCGACGTTGCCGCAGCCGCACACCGGACCGTTGCCGCGGAACATCGGCGGGGCATCGCTGCTGGCGCCGACCGCTCCGCCGACGTAGATATGCCCGATCTCGGCAACCAGGCCGTGGTCCCCCCGCCGGGTGATCCCATCGACAACAATCCCGCCGCCGACCCCATCGCGCAGGACCGCGATAAGAGCGTAGTTCTCCGTCGGTCGGGAGGTGAGATTGCTATGTATCGCGTAGCTGGTGACGTCGTTTTCGAGCACGACGTCCAGTCCCAGGCCGACGCTCTTCAGCGTCTCGGCAAGATCGACTTGGAGATTGACGTCCTCGTCCCAGCCGGTGTTGAAGGACTTGTGAAGGACACCTTTGTCGACGTGGCCGCCCACCGAGACGCCGCAGCCCAGCACTTCTGCGTTGGGGGCGTCCGTTTCGGCGCGGCGGATGAGCGCTCGGATGAAGTCGCACAGCTGATCCAGCACGCCCTTGTACGTGGTGTCCGTGATTGGCTGACGCGCCCAGTCTTCCCAGTCGTCAGCCTTCCTAGGCGCCGTGAAGGAAGGCAGGGGCGTGCCATCCAATTTGGTAACGGTGCCGATCAGCTCGGTCGCGTGGCCGGCCCGGGTGCAAATCGTCACCCCTACCTGGACGTAATGGCTGGTCCACCGGAGCTCCGCGCCGGGTCGGCGCCGGCCCTGCGCGTCATCGTCTACCAGGTCGAGTTCGATCAGATGGGCGACCGCCTTGCTCACTGTTGCGGTGGACAGGTCGGATCTCGCGGCGATCTCACCGCGAGGCACTCCTGTACTGGCGTGATGGGCGATCTGCCGCAGCACTTCCGTCTGCGAAGTGCCCCCCACTGGCGCGCCGCTGCCTGCGATCTTCTCCGCCACTGTGGCGATGGTCGTTACGTTCATGTTCACCCTCGTCTCATCCATTGAACGTAACCTCTCTGTCCCCAATGGGTAACCCCCGCCTACACTTCCATAGGAACATGTACAGGTTCTCTCGGCAAGAAAGAGTTTTGCTTCTTAGTAAACCTACCGGTTCGTGGTATCTGCTGCCTACTTGCCACGTAGAGCAAGATGATCATCTCTACCGGCTGCGCTGGGCGCGTGAGGCTTCGGGGGCCAGGCCGGGCCTGACCGGGGAAACCCGAGACCCAGGTCCAGCCCAGGCTGCGGACGTCCCGCTGGCAGACACGGGGTGCGTGGATGTCTGGCCCAGGTCTGGTCATGGCTGTCAGCTGCACATCGAGGCGAGAAGTAGGACTCGAAAGTCTGAGTTATCTACCGAGTTAGTTGCCAAGCGAAACTCCCTTGTTCCACGGGAATATCTGTCCGCACGAGGATGTTTCGACGGGCAGACGTAACAGTTCGCGGGCTAGGTGCCCAGCCTGGCCTCGGGTCCCCGGAAGGGAGGCCGCCCTCATGATCGGCTGGCATCACAGGAGATGGCCCCTTCTACAGCCGCGGCGGGCGGCGGGTGATCGGGCGGTCGAGGTTCTTGCCGGCCTGGGCGAGGCGGCAGACCAGCGGGCGGCTGTGGCACGTGAGGTCGGCCAGATCCTGATGCAGTCCCAGATTCTGAGGGAGTCGTAATGGAGGACCCTTACGCGCTGCTCAAGATCCGCCGTGACGCGACACAGGACGAGGTCAAGCGGGCTCACCGACGGCTGGCGCAGGAGTTTCATCCCGACGTGAACCACGATCCCAGGGCCCAGGAGCAGTTCAAAAAGATCACCTGGGCCTACAGCGTTCTGTCGCACAAGGGCAAGCGTCGGATGTACGACCAGGGCTTCGACCCCTTCACCGGCCGTCCCCTTAACGAAGAGTATCCGCCCCCAACCCCACCCCCGACACCACCCAAGCCCCCATGGTCGCCCCGGCGCCCGCGGCGCACTTCGAAGGTATTCAGCGGCCTGGCCGCGACCGCGGTCCTGGCCGTAATCGCAGGCGTAATCTTCATCATCGTCTCGCCTGCGGCCCCGGCATCGTCGGCCGCCACCACCACACCGCAGCCCTTTACACAGCCGCCTGCGCAAGCTAGCGCAACCGCGCAGGCCGCGCAGATAAACGATCTCCTAAACGCCACCGCTGTCACTACGAAGCCCCTGATAGCGGCACTTCAGTATGTCAGCGAGTGCCGTGGCGGCAGCAGCGTCGTCGGCACGATAAAGGCAGTAGCCGATCGGTACAGAGCGGAGTATTACCGGGCATCCAGCCTAAACACAGGGCAACTTCCGAACGGCGCGGCCTTGAAAAACGACTTGATCAACGCATTGGCCAGCTCCGCCTGGGCCGATTTGTACTTTGTCGAATGGGCACAACAGCGGGAAGCCCCCGGCTGTGCCGGGCTGGGCGCCGCCGCATACAATAAGGCGGCGGCATATGCAGCAAAGGCGAACGCGGCCAAAGAGTCGTTCGTCCACCTCTGGAATCCGATCACAACCAGCGACAGACTCCCGTCGCGCTCCGCAGGGGATATATAAGCCAGGGTGAGCCCGGCTGCCGCCATTAGACGAGGCCCTCGCTTAGGGCCAGGCGGGTCAGGTCAGCGCGCCGTCGGTAGCCGGTCTTGTCCCGGATCCGGTCCAGGTGCGAGCCGGCACTTGCGGGCGCAGTCCGCTCAGGGCTGGACCTTCTGGCCTCTGGTGAACCGGCAGGCGTACATCAGCCAGTCCCGGTGTGTATCAGATCGGGCCTTCAGGCTCCTCTGTCCAGGTGAACGGGAAGGAGGTGCCCGGTGAGTGGTTTCCGCGACTACCAGAGCGTCATCCAGACCGGCGTGCGCCGCGGCGATGCCACTCGGCGCGTGCCCCTCGACCCCGAGGAGGTCCGTGCCTTGTTCGGCCGGATGGTGAGGCAAGTTTGGACTCCCGCCGAGGTCGACCTCTTGGACCGTGCGGCCTGCTCGGCGATGCTCGAGCGAGGCCGGCAGCGGACTGGCAGGTGACCGGGACATGAGTGAGACGTGTGACCGGTGCGGGCCCGCGGTCGCCGCGGCCTACCGGGTCGAGCGGGTGGGCGAGCTGTACCTGTGCGGGCCGTGCGCGAGCCGGTACTGGCGGGCGCTGTCCGCTCAGGGCTGGACCTTCTGGCCGCTGGGCGTGCATGCGCTCGCGCCGCAGGCCCGTGCCACAGTACGCGGCGGCCCGGTCCAGGACGCGGCGTAGCCGCTGGCGACCCTCACCACCCAGCCAGGACTTTGCCAACCCTTGGTAACAGACATCACGGCAGCCACGACACGTGGGGTGCGAGCAGCGCATAGCCGACGAACGCCACGGCGTTGATCAGCGTATGCGCGATGATCATCGGGTTCGCCCGCCGCCAGCGCATGAACAGCACTCCGAAGATGACACCCATGATCACGTTGCCGATGAACGCGCCGAACCCCTGGTGCAGATGGTACGTGCCCCGGAATACGGCGCCGATTGCCACGGCAGCAGCCGGGCTCAGGCCGAGGATTCGCAGCCTGCTCAGCAGGTAGCCGATGACCAGGACCTCCTCTAGGAGGCCGTCCTGCACGGCGCTCAGCAGCAGCACCGGGATCCGCCACCAGATATCCGGCAGGCCCGAGGGAGCGATGTACAAGGCGATGTCGGCTTTGTAGGCCAGATAGTAGAAGCCGAGACCGGCGCCGCCGATCAGCGCGGCGAGCCCGGCGCCGCGCAGCAGGTCCCGCCCGGGCTCCGTGGCGTCCACGCCGATGGACGACGATCGCTCGCCGTTCCTGGCCAGCAGGTAGAACACGAGCAGTACCGGCGCGAGGCCGGTGGCGATGCTGACCAGCTGCAGAAACAGGTCAAGCCAGGGACGCCCGGGTGCCTGGGAGAAGTTGATCACCACATGCTGCGCGCTCAGTGCCTGCCGCTCAGTCAGCGATCCGATCAGCGAGACCACTGCGCGCACTCCGCTCGCGCCGAGCGACACCGAGAAGACCGCGATGATCTCCCAGATCAGCAGCCTCCGTGCAGGCCCGGGCAACGGCTGCGGATCAGCCCAGTCGGCTGGCCAGTAAACGGCCTGGTTAGGCGAGGAACGCACTGAATACCCGCCTTGTACGCCGTCTGGATTAGGCTGAGATGGTGCCGACATAAAGCCCTCCCGTGGCCTCCTGGGATTTAGCCGTCTTGCCGCTCAAGTGGGTTAACGTCGGTCGCCCGAGGGCTCGGAGGATGGCCAGGTTATCCGTGGTAATGCCATCGACTCCCAGCCGCACCAGCTGATTGAAATTATCGCTGTCGTTAACCGTCCACGCCAGGATCACCAGCCCATGTGCGTGCACCCACGTGACTAGGTTCGCGTCCACCAAGCCGTGGAAGACCGATACGCCGCCGATGGCCTTCTGCAGCGCTGAGTCGGACTTTAGCTGGTGGACAGCATCGGGCCCGGCCACGCTGAACAGCATGGTGACACCAGGCAGTCGGCTATGCAGATAGAGCAGTGCGCTCGAGTCGCGGCTGGAGATCATCACCCGCCGAGACCTGGCCCGCGGAGCCAGGAAGGCAACCAGGTCATCTAGGAACCCGCGGTCGGTTTGCTTCAGGTCGAGCTTGACGACGCCGGCGGCAGCTGCCCCGTCCCAGGCCTGCACCAGCGTCGGCCCTCGGAACAGCTGCCGGGCCAGCCAGCCCCATGGTTGGTCGCGGCCCGCCACGAGGTGGCCACGTGCGGAGATTACGTCGATCTCGATGACGTCGGCTCCGTAGTGCAGCGCCGTGGACAGCGTTCCCAGGTTGTTGCCCGCGTTGTGCGCGACCCCGAGAACACGCGGGTAGTCCCGGGCGAGTGCGGGCTCCAGCTGGACCTTGCTGTAGAACTGGGGCGGCGGTGCCGAGCCGACGTAGAGCTGCGCGTACGGCCAGGCCACGACGGCCGCGATTACCAGCGCAATCACCACCCCCGCGGTGATTACCCAGCGGAGACGAGCCCTTCGCAAGCGGGCCATGCCAGTCACCTCACCACGTGGCCCGCTGCCCGGTGGCTGTCAAGCGGCACATTCCCAACCCTAAAACGGGAGCCGTAGGGCCGTCATCAACCCGTCGCGCTCGCGTGAGCACATGGGGTCCCTGATGCTGTCCGGATTGTGCTCGTTTATGCTGGCCCTGATGGCGAGCGCCGACACCGGTGAAGGAGCATCGGCGTCATGCTCGAAACCGATCCTTCATTCCGGCCTGTCCGGGTCCGCGAGGGTTACCCGCCACTTGAGGATCTCGGGCTGATCGGAGACGGGGCTACTGTAGCCCTGGTCGGGCTGGAGGGCAGCATCTACTGGCTGTGCCTTCCCCGCTTTGACTCCGAACCGGTCTTCTGCAGCTTGCTCGACCGAGAACGCGGCGGCCATTTCACCATCACCCCGGATGAGCTGACGGAGGCGCGGCAGCGCTACGAGCCTGACACCGGCGTGCTGGTCACCGAGCTGCGCAGCCCTACCGGTCTGGTCCGGCTCACCGATGCCCTCGCGCTGCGCTCCGGCGCTGACCTAACCGATGATGTTCCCGGGGGCCGCGGCGAGCTGGTCCGGTCGGCGGTGGTCCTGGACGGGGACGTGCGGCTCCGGGTTGAGCTGGAACCTCGCGGCGGTGCCCAGACTTCCCGCAGGCGT
>Ga0306920_100012984_pt1 | contig 11331 bp, 9 predicted proteins | sample flu12Cox44000170_FD_204666 | JGI IMG/M metagenome (GOLD analysis project Ga0306920, IMG submission 204666) | Lab enrichment of tropical soil microbial communities from Luquillo Experimental Forest, Puerto Rico - flux4day.12C.oxic.44.000.170 (v2)... | ecosystem: Environmental > Terrestrial >...
GGTCTGGCTACTGTAGTACAGGAAAGCCCTCCAAACTGTTTCAACTTGATGAATCTAAGACCCTCCTTTCTGACAAGATTGCACCCCTAAAGCCTCCTGGCATATGCTCTCTGGCAGCCGAGTTGCTCAGGGGGTCTTCTGAAGTCTTTGACCCAAGCCGTCCAAATCGAGCCCATTTCGACACCCTTGCGCCCCCCTTCCCCATCGAGAGCGCGGCTCTTGGAGCTATCCGCGATCGCGGCCGCGTTGGCCCTGCTCTATTTCTCCATCGGCGAGGGCTTGGTCACCCAGTGGTTTCAAGATCCGAATTTTTCCCATGGAGCATTTGTCCCGGCCTTTTCGCTTTTCGTCTTGTGGGAGAACCGCAAGCGGCTAGCCGCCCTTCCCCGGCAGCCCGCGTGGTCGGGACTGTCGCTACTCTGTCTCGGGCTCGTGGTCCTGGCGGCAGGGGTCATGGGAGCGGAGCTCTTTCTGTCGCGAGTGTCGCTGCTGTTCGTGCTGGCTGGGTTGACCGTTCTGTTTCTCGGCTGGAACTATCTGCGCGCAGTAGCATTTCCGCTGAGTTTTCTGGTACTGATGATTCCGATTCCGAACATCATCTTTAACCAGATCACTGGCCCGCTTCAGACTGTCGCTTCCGTTTCCGCTTCCTACCTTTTGCCGCTGCTTGGAGTGCCGGTCCTGCGCGAAGGAAACATTATTCGACTGCCCACCATGGCGCTCGAGGTGGCGGTAGCTTGCAGCGGGATTCGCTCCCTCATGTCCTTGGCCACCCTGGCCATCATTTATGGTTATCTGACGGAGCCAAGGATCTGGATGCGTGTGGTGCTCGGGCTCGCCTCTCTACCGATTGCGGTAATCGCCAATAGCTTGCGCATCGTGGGTACAGGCTTGATCGTGCAGTATTGGGACCCTGAAAAGGCAGAGGGGTTCTTCCATCTCTTTTCTGGATGGCTGATCTTCGTGGTATCGCTACTTCTCCTGTTTTTGCTTCACCGTGGACTGCAGGCGCTGTTTGGGAAGGAGTGAATCGGCTTTGACACAGGCTGGAGCACGTTATCTGGTCGCGTTCTTCTTGATGGCTGGAACCGGCTGGCTCTTGCACGCGCGAACGGGCAATGAAGTTATTCCCGCGCGGCCAAAGCTGTCGTCGTTCCCAACCGAACTTGGCGCTTGGAGAGGAACTGATTCTCCCATTGACCCAGCGACAGCCGAGGTTCTGGGTAAGGGGGACTTCTTGCTTCGACGGTACGAGGATCCAGAGGCTGACGAACCGTTCGTAGACGTATACATCGCATACTATGCGTCGCAGCGGACGGGAGACACGACTCACTCTCCGCAAAACTGCCTGCCGGGTGCGGGCTGGAGACCGGTCCAGAATCAGGTTGTCACACTGCGTGTGCCCGGGGACGCGCCCTTCGAGGCGAATCAATACGTAGTCGCCAATGGAGCGGAACGACAGCTGGTGTTGTATTGGTTCTTAGCACACGGCCGCGCGGTAGCCAGCGAGTATCGCGCCAAGATCGAATTGGTGCTGGATGCGATCAAGCTAAATCGCAGCGACGGGTCAGTCGTTCGAATCTCCACACCGATGCTGGCCGGAGAGACGGCGGAGGCCGCGATGCAGCGCTTGCTTCCCCTGGCCGACCAGATGATCCCTCAGCTCAGTACCTATATCCCGAGATGAGGTCGAACCAGGCAAAGTGTGATCGGCGGGATCCCGCGCCGTCTGCGGCATCCCAGACTGCAGGCAAACCCGGTGGCGCACAATTTCCTTGCCGGGCATGCCCTCTTTTCGTAGCATCTGATTGTTCGAGCCCCGCGCGATCGCGATGTAACGAGTGGGTGGTTAATGCTCGGTGCGCGATCCGATTTTCCTTTATCGTCCGAACTATCATCCGAAAGCGCAGTCATACTTTTCACGTCCCGTGCGGCAGGCTTGCGCACAGTCTTGGAGACTTGTCATGAGGCCCCCAGTCCGTAGCGTCGTTCGTAGCGGTATTTTCATTCTGATGCTTGCCTCCATGCTCGTGGGCTGTTCGCGCGATCCCAACGTGCGCAAGCAAAAGTACCTCGAGAGCGGCACGCGTTTTTTTGAGAAGGGGAAGTATCACGAGGCCGCTATCCAGTTCAGCAATGCCATCCAGGTCGACCCAGACTTCGCGCAGGCCCATTACCAGCTGGCGCAGACCTACCTGAAACTTCAGCAGTACCCGCCAGCGTACCGGGAACTCAGTGTAACCGTAGAAAAGCAGCCCGATAACTATCAAGCGCGAATTGACCTGGCCAACCTTCTCATCGGTGGAGGCGAATTCAAGCAGGCCCAGGAACAGTTAGATGTGCTGGCCGTCAAGCAGCCGAACAACGCTCTCTACCACATGGCGCTCGCCAACTATCACGCGGGTCTAAAGGACAACGCTGCCGCCCTTAGAGAGATGGAAAAGGCAATCGCGCTTGACCCCAACCGTGCGGATCTCTACGTGAATCTGGCTCTGCTCCAGATAGGGGCTCAGCAGTTCGATGCGGCCGGGGCAAACTTCAAGAAGGCGGTCGCGCTCGACCCCAAGTCGATGAGTGCTCAGCTTGCACTCGGTTCGTTCTACCAGTCGCGAGGACAGCTGGCCGAAGCCGAGCAACAGTATCGGCATGCGATCGAGGTAGACCCGAAAAGCGTCGATCCTCGCAACGCTCTGGTGCGCCTGCTAGTGATCGAAGGCAAGCAAACCGAAGCCGAAGCATTCCTGAAGCAAACGAAGCGCGATCTGCCCGACGACCCCGCGGCCTACGTCATGTTAGGGGACTACTATTTCAGTCTGCTCGGGGATGTGAATCGGGCCACCACCGAATATGAGTCGCTCTACAAGGACCATCCCGGAGTTCTGCAGGTAAGGAAGAATTTCATCCAGCTGCTGATTCTGCAGAACCGCCTTCCCGAGGCAACAAAGATCAATGACGAACTGTTGAAGACGAACCCGCAGAATATCGACGCGATGATCTTTCGCGCGCAGATCAAGATTCGGGAAGGCCATCCGAGCGAGGCCGTAACCGCTCTGCAAGAAGTTCTCCCGCGGGATCCCGACAACCCGGTCGCGCACTATCATCTGGGGGTCGCCTTCGACCAGTTGGGGAATCCAACTCGGGCAGGAAATGAATGGCGAGAGGCGATTCGGCTGAAGCCCGACATGATCGAGGCGCAACGCTCTCTGGCCAGCGCAGCTTTGCGTCGGGGCGATTGGAACGCTCTCTCCGAGGCTGCGGGTGCGATCTCTGCCGCACAACCCAATCTCCCTGACGGCTATGCGCTTCAGGCGATCGCAGAAATCAACCTCAAGCGCCGTGATCAAGCCGAGACCAACATCCAGAAGGCAATCGAGGTCGCCCCGAAGAATCCCATCGGGTATACCCAACTGGGAGCCATGCGGCTGTTGGAGAACCGTTATCCGGACGCTGAAAAGGCCTACCAAAAGGTTCTGGAGCTAAGTCCTGACTCGTCCGACGGGTTGAATGGACTCATGCGCGTCTATCTCGCGCAGAACAATCCCGACCAGGCGATCGCCGTCGCCAACCAGCAGATTCAAAAAGTGCCCAATAGCAGCGCCTTCTATGATCTGCTCGGAACCGCGCTTTTCGACCACAAGAAGGACAAGCCTGGGGCGGAGGCCGCGCTTCGCAAGGCAATCGAACTCGACAAGACCAACGTCGACGCCGTCCTCAAGCTTGCCCAGGTTCTGAACGCGGAGGGATCGACCGATCAGTCCTTCGCCCTGCTCCAGCAAGGAGTGAAAGATCATCCCAACGACGTGCCTTTGTACCTCATGTACGGAGAGATGCTGGAGTCGCGGCGAGATTGGGACAACGCAAAAGCCGCGTACCAGAAGATCCTCGAAATCGACTCAAACAACCCGATCGCGTCCAATAATCTCGCCTTCGTGATGCTCCAGCAAGGCGGGAACGTCGATGTGGCATTGGCTATGGCACAGACGGCGCGGCGCGGCATGCCAGATTCTGCAAACGCCGCCGACACGCTAGGCTGGGCTTACTACAAGAAGGGGGCCTACGGCAGCGCGATTGGCTTGCTCAAAGAGGCCGTCCAGAAAGATCCCAACGACGCTTCTTTCCGCTACCATTTGGGGCTCGCCTACCAGGGTGCCGGCAACAATGCGCAGGCCAAGGAACAACTGCAAAGAGTGTTAAAGATCAATCCGAATTTTCCCGACGCAGAAGAAGTGAAAAAAACGCTCTCCGGTCTTTCAGGATAAACCGCGAGACCTCGTCCTTTTTCTGGTTTGTCATCCTGAGCGCAGCGAAGAGCCCGCCCTGAGCTTGCCGAAGGGACCCCATGCCGGCAAGCAGTGCCCCGAGCGCGGAAGGGCATTTCCACCACGACAATGGCGTTAGGGTTTCAGCCGAGAATGTTTTCGAACGCTCCCAATAATTGAGCTTCCCTCCGTTCAGCCCTTAAGGGAATATTTCACAAGGCACCACAGCGCACGGACTCCGTCCGTCCAGTGAATCTTCTTCCCTGCTTGATAAGTCCGGCCCCAATAGCGAACGCCTACCTCGTAAACACGAAGATGGCGCTTGGCAATCTTGACCGTGATCTCGGGTTCGAACCCGAAGCGATCCTCCTCGATTGGAATGGATTGGATCACTTCTCGCCGAAAGGCTTTGTAACCAGTTTCCATGTCGGTCAGATTCAGATCGGTGAGAGCATTCGAAACCAGCGTTAAAGCCCAGTTCCCAACCGAGTGCCAGAAGTACAGAACGCGGTGCGGTCCGGCACCGATAAAGCGCGATCCGTAGACGACGTCCGCCTCGCCTCGAATCAACGGCTCAAGCAGCACCGCGTAATCGTTGGGATCGTATTCCAGGTCCGCATCCTGAATAATCACGAACTCTCCGGTAGCCGCCTGAAAACCGGTGCGCAGAGCAGCGCCCTTCCCCCTGTTCTTCGGCTCCTCGATCACGCGCACGGCCGGATTGTGCGCTTGGAGTTCGCGGAGGATTTCCCGCGTGCCGTCCGTAGAACCATCGTCCACACAAATGAGTTCGAGATCCGGATGCGCGGGCAGAACCCTGGCGACGATCTCGCGCAGCGTTTGGTTTTCATTGAACACCGGCATCACGACAGAAAGTTTCATGGCTCCCGCGGTCCCACACTTCATCGTAAAAGCGGTTGTCCGGTCGCAGGCATTGCCCTTCCCGGTCATCCGTTGAACATCCGCGTAATTCTGTTCTGGTCCGAGCTTACAGAGCGGGGGGCAATTCGCAGAGGGCAATTCTTCCGGGCAGAAGCTATTCGATCAACGGTGGCTGGAGCCGTGACTCAATTCTTGACTGTCGTTTCGCGCAAAGAAAACCCCACGAAACGTGGGGTTTTTGAATTGATCGAACCTAAATCCGAAAGCCAGATTTAGCCGATGAAGCGTCTCCGCAGAACCGCAGCTACGCTCATCAATCCCGTACCGAACAGGAGGAGCGTTCCGGGCTCCGGAGTAACCGAACTGATATTCGTGTCGCCGCTTGAGCCTTTCACCTTGCCATTGAACCAGCCCTTGCCGGTATTGATGGTCAGCTGCACGGTGGCGCCGAAGGCGGGAGTTGATTTTCCCAGCGTTCCCGAGATCGCTCCGGTCAGTATGTAGTTGTGGGTTCCGTTGGCCAGCGTGGTCAAAGTCCACTGCACAGGCCCACTGAATGAGCCGGAGAAGATCGTCCCGGCAGTAACGCCATTGATGCCATTGCCGACGATTAAGACTGAACCGCCGCCGGCAAATGTCCCGCCGTTTTGAAGACTCCCGCTCGCGAGAGCACCAGTCGAGAAGTTGAAGGTACCCAGGTCGACGCCAGCTACGAGCCCACCGCCGCTGAGGCCATTCACGGCGATCAGGGTCGAGTTCGACAGCGACAATCCGCTGCTGCTGCCGGTCAGGAGCCCACCCGAGTTTGTGAAATCGATTTGGCCCGCGAAGGCCGTTAACGGAAGAGCCACCATCAGCGCGACCAGCAATGCAACTCTCTTCAACATGACTTACAGCCTCCTGATAGCGTTCGGCTTCGTGGGACCTTCGACTCCGAGTGAAGCCACTTCTCCAGCTAGATCCACAGCAACCTTAGGTCCAAATCGGCGCTAGACGGAACTCTATACCACAGAATGATTTACAAGCCGGCAATCCAGCTCTTGATTAGCGACAGTGCAAAGCCCTGCGCATCAATGCACATTCTTGTTCAAAATTCCCTGCTTCACTCCACCGGCAGTTCCGCATTCCTGGCCTCTTCTGCCCGGCGTCGCACGGCCCGATTCGACGGAAGTCCTGCATCCCGGATCTTGTAGAGAAGCGCGCGATAACTGATGCTGAGCGCCTTCGCCGCCTGTTTTCGGTTCCAGTGATTCGCCTGCAAGACCTTCAGAATCACCTTGCGCTCCAATTCGCGGACCGCCTGACGGGTCAGCTTTTTCAATGAGATCGGGCCATCCAGGTTGATTTCCGGCTTGAAGTATTCCTGCTCCCGGCTGACCAGATCGCTCGAAATCGCCTCTTCCGTCCCAAGGATCACATAGCGTTTCAATAGATTCTCGAGCTCCCTGATGTTTCCCGGCCAGTGGTACTTCTGCAGCACGGCCAGCAATTCTCCGGAGAGTGGCCGGGCTCGGCAATTGTACTTACGGTTGTAGTACTCAAGGAAAAATGCCACCAGGTCCTCGATATCGCCCCGCCGCTCGCGCAAAGGCGGAAGAGCTATGTTGACCACGTTGATCCGGTAAAACAAGTCTTGCCGGAACGTGCCGTTCTCGATTTCGTGTTCGAGGATACGGTTGGTCGCGCACACAACCCGGACCTCGACCTTCTTGTCCTCCTGTGCGCCGATTCTGCAGAACTGCCCGTCCTGCAACAGTTGGAGCAACTTCGATTGGAGCCCGAGATCTAGTTCGGAGATCTCGTCGAGAAACAGAGTTCCGCGATGCGCCATTTCCACGCGCCCGGGTTTCGTGCCATATGCGCCGGTGAAAGCACCCTTTTCGTAACCAAACAGCTCGCTCTCCAGGAGTGTCCCCGGGATCGCCGGGCAGTTGACCTTGACGTACGGCCCGGTTCTCCAAGGCGATCGTCCGTGGACCAATCGCGCAATAATGTCTTTCCCCGTGCCGCTCTCACCTTGGATGAGGACCGGGACATTTGCGGCAGCCACTTTATCCATGCGCGAGCGAACGGCCTGCATGGCTTCGGAGCGTCCAAATACGATGCTTTCAGGTGGAATTTCTCCGATCGCCTGCGCCAACGCGCTCACGGAAGTGCTTGAGGTTGTCATAGTTATGCAGCTTTTGTACAAGCTTACATGACGGATTATGCACCCCGCCCGCCAAACCAGAAGCCGACCGGCCTACAGCTGCTGAATAACCTGTATCGTTCTGAGAATGGACCCCTTATGAACCAACGAAGAGAACGATTAGGAGCCATATTGCAGCGGGGTAACATCGGTGGAGAACGAGAACCGAGTGGGCAAATGTTTTCACACCGAAGAAGCGACTTTCCGCCGCTTTTGGGGTACAGGCTTCGACGTAGTGCTAAGCAAGGGCCGGGAAAACTTTAGTCCAAGCAGATGGTAGCCCTCGATATGAGTGATTCGCACTGGCTTGGCACGAAGGGTTCGGGACGATCTGGGCAATGTCGCGCCGTCGGCCAGCGGCGCACTCGGAATCTCTAGCATCACGGTGCTTGAGAGAAGTGGGGATCTCCGTACAACCACTAGCGCTCCGCCAGCACTAATGTTCAGCGCGGTAGCGAACTCTAGGAGATCGTTACCCTTTTCATCCCTGCTTCTAACGAAAACTGGGATGGCGAGTGGCAACCGCACCCACTTGCGACGTTCTTTTTCGGGCCGGTTGCGGGTCAAGAGATCTCCTCAGGCACGCGTCATTGCCGTACACGGGCATCTCATGGGCCAAATGACAGGAATTCGAGCACATGCGACGGTCATCCTTGCCGGAATCGCCCGTTCTTCGCCGGAAATAAGCCTAGGAGCTAGGTCCTGCACCGTACATTTCCGGTTGAAATCGCACTGTTCCCTGAAAGTGACCAACGGTTCTCCAGTTTTTGGGAGTGCAATCCTTTTCCCTAGTGTGGCAATTCGGGTATGTTTTTTGTTTGACAACGGTTGGGGCCTCGACCTACCATCAAGTCAATACGTTGCGCCGCTTTCGTCATAAGGTCAGTTTGGTCGGCTGATCCCCTCCCCGTCGTTTCCTGAGAGTTGTGAACTGTGTCCGCTATTTCTGATGACAGGTGTCTTCCACAGCGTATGACGGCGAAGCCCGGCGTATCCCAGCAACCAACCAGCCCCCCCAGTCAGGGAGTGCCCGATTCCGACTTCATCCAGAGCTATAACCAGCTCCGCGAGCGTTTTCAGCGCACCACCAACGCCCTGGCTTCCGCCGCCCATGACCTCAAGACGCCCCTCGCCATTCTGAATGGCTACATCGAATTGTTGCAGAGTGAAAAACTCGGTGACCTGAATGACCGCCAGCGGGACGTGATCCACGACATGCAAGCCAGCGGTCAACGCCTGCAGCATTTTATTCAGGACTTCCTTTCCTACACCGTGCTCGAGACCGGTGAGATCCGCCTGCAATACGAAATCGCTGACGTGAACGCTTGTCTCTCCGAAGTTTGCCACCTCTGGTCGCGCCGGTTTCAAGACTCGGGCCTCGCCTTGTATTTCTTGGCCAACGACAAACTTCCCGCCTTCCCATTCGATTCGGCAAAAGTACAGCGCGTCGTCAGCAATCTGCTGGAGAACGCGTCGAAGTTCACTCCTCCGGGTGGTACGGTTTGGCTGCACGCGGAATCGCACATGTGGGAGCGCCGTTTGACTACCAAACCTGGAGTCGAACGCGAGCGTCGCCGCCAGGCCCTTGCCGTTCCAAATGCAGTAAAAATCAGCGTCTCCGACACGGGTCCCGGGATTCCTCCCGAATATCATCTCGAAATCTTCGACGATTTCTTCCGGCTTCCCGCAGCCGATCGTCCGGCTGAGGGCATGGGACTCGGCTTGGCGATTGCACGTCGCCTCATCGGCGCCATGGGAGGCAAGGTCTGGGTCGAGAGCGAGCCCGGTTCCGGTTGTAAGTTTTCATTCCTGCTCCCCTTAACTCCTTCTGCCACCGGCACTCAAAAAGGAAAGAGCAAATGAGCAAAGCGACCAACATACTGCTGGTCGACGACGAACCCGGCATGCTGCGCTACATCCGCACGCTCCTCGAGGTGGATGACTACAAAGTAGCGACGGCATCTACCGGCGAAGAAGCCCTCGAACTCGTTCAGAAGGGCCTGCAGCCCGATCTAGTCTTGCTCGACTTGCTGATGCCCGGGATCGATGGCTTGGAAACGCTCGAACAGTTGCGCCAGATGCGCGCCGGAACCAAGGTTGTGATGTTGTCTTGCGTCAATGACACTCGCAAGGTTGTGCAGGCCATGCGGCTGGGCGCGCATGATTATCTGACCAAGCCCTTCCAAAAGGCCGAACTCGATGCCGTCATCGAGCAGTGTCTCGGGACCTCGCAGCAAGCGTATGCGGGCGAAGTCGAAGAGTTGTGCGACGACGTATTTTTCGTCGCCGCCAGCCCGGCGATGAAAAAAATCCGCTCCCAAGCCGCGCTTGTTGCCAACGTCGACATCCCGGTACTGTTGCTGGGTGAGAGTGGCACGGGTAAGGAAGTTCTCGCGCGCCTGGTGCATCAACTTTCTCCGCGTGCTCATCGCACATTTTTGAAGGTCAATTGCGCCGCGGTTCCTGCCGACCTGCTCGAGAGCGAACTCTTCGGCTATGAAGCTGGAGCGTTCACGGGCGCGACTCATGCCAAGCCCGGCAAGTTCGAGCTTTGCAACAAGGGAACGATTCTGCTCGACGAAATCGGCGAAATGCCGCCGAGCCTTCAGGCCAAACTCCTGCACGTACTGCAGGACCAGCAATTCTCTCGCTTGGGCAGTCGCTCGGTGATCAAAGTCGACGTGCGCATTCTCGCCGCGACCAACATCAATATCCCGGAAGCGTTGGCGAACAAGCGCCTGCGCGAAGATCTCTATTACCGATTAAATGCATTCACGCTCAACCTGCCACCACTGCGCGAGCGCAAAGAAGAAATTCCAATCCTCCTCAAGCACTTCATGGCGCGCATGTCGGAGCGCTTTGCGCGCTCGCCATTGCCGCTAACCCCTATGCTCATGGCAGCCTGTCTGGAATACCCATGGCCGGGTAATTTGCGCGAGTTGAGCAACTTCCTCAAGCGCTATCTGATTCTGGCGGACGAAAAGCTGGCCATCGCCGAACTCCACCCGCGCAACGACGTCAACGGCGGTATGCACGCAGATACCAGCCGAAGCGCCAGCGAAGCCTCAACCGGAGGCCTCAAGTCCCTTTCCCGCACTGCCAAGGACGAGGCCGAAGCCGCTGCCATCACCCAGGCCCTCGAGCAGACCAACTGGAATCGCAAGCAAGCCGCGGTCTTGTTGAAGATCAGCTACAAGGCGCTGCTGTACAAGATCCGCCAGTACGGAATCGCCGAAGTGCGCAGCCACCACAAACTTTCCGCCGGCGCGTAGCGTTTCCCGCAAGCTCGTCGCTACGTCCGGCGTGTAGTGTTTTTCCGCAACCTCGGCGATAGGTCCAAGCATGGAGGCGACAGGATTTCTCCAGTCGCATAAACGATCGAGACAAAAAGACCGCGTGCAGCACCGTGGAAGAGCGGCCCTTCAGGGCCGCGTTACGCATGCAATAGAAATGGGGCTTCAGCCCCCGAGGTCCACTGGCAGGCGCCGAAATATTTGTCGCCGCTCCCCGGTGCACGGTCTTCCGTCAGTTCGCAGCTGTGCACCTTCGCGCCGCGTCGTGGTATTTTGATCCTTCGCCAAAAATTTCTTTCGATTCGCTGGCAGCCTCAGCATCATGCTCATTGATTTCGGAGACGCACATATGTTCCGCCTCATAACTGTTCTGTTACTACTCGCCACGATCACCCTCGCCGCAGACTGGAAACAGGCGCGCATCGCCGACTTCCAGGATGTGAGTGAAGGTGCCGGCGGCACCATCTCCGGCCCAGCGTCCAATGGCGTCTCGACCACACCCACCACGCATGCTGCCTCCACCATCCTCAAGTGCGAGGTCACGCTCGTTCTCGACGGAAAAACCTACACCACGCAGTTCGTCCAGGATTCGCACTTCCAGATGACCGATCTCGAGCGCGGCAAATTCATTCCGGTGCGCATTGAAGGCAAGAAGATCGCAATGCAGCGTCCATCCGATGGAAAAGAAATCAAGGGAAAGATTCTTCGC
>Ga0306920_100012985_pt1 | contig 11331 bp, 10 predicted proteins | sample flu12Cox44000170_FD_204666 | JGI IMG/M metagenome (GOLD analysis project Ga0306920, IMG submission 204666) | Lab enrichment of tropical soil microbial communities from Luquillo Experimental Forest, Puerto Rico - flux4day.12C.oxic.44.000.170 (v2)... | ecosystem: Environmental > Terrestrial >...
GTGTCCCGGAAGCGGCACGCCGCTCGATTTTCGACGTGAGCAAGCCTAGCGAGTCCACGCCTGCCGCACGAACGTTGTCCACCACCTTCACGACGTCCCCGTACTTGGCGCGCGCATCACTCCGGATGTAGACCGTCTTGTCGAGCCGCCCCGAAATCAGGTCTTTCACCTTAGGAGTGAGTTCGTCCATGGCGACGGGAGAGGTCTTGAGAAAGATCTTCCCATCCCGAGTGATGGCAACTTCCACGGCGTCTTCTTTATCGTCGTCCGGCATCTGCCGGTAGTTGCGCGCCTTGGCCAAGTCAACTTGGATACCCTTTTGGAGCATGGGCGTGATGACCATGAAAATGATAAGCAACACGAGCATCACGTCTACCAGAGGGGTCACGTTGATGTCGGCCACGGCTCCCGGCGCTTGCGGCTTGTAAGCCATTATCTCTTCCCCGTGCGCTTGATGAAGTAGTCGATCAGCTCCGAAGAGGAGTTGTCCATCTCGACGTCGAAGGCTTCGATCTTGCCACTGAAGTAGTTATAAACCCAAACGGCAGGAATGGCCACAAAAAGCCCGAAGGCCGTCGTGACCAGGGCTTCAGAGATTCCACCGGCCACGGCTCCCAGGCCGGTCGATTTCTGGGTCGAAATGCCATGGAACGCGTTGATGATCCCCAGCACCGTCCCGAACAGGCCAACAAAGGGAGCGGTGGAGCCGATCGTCGCCAGGCTGGAGACGCCGCGCTTCAGCTCAGAGTGGACGATGGCGGCCGCCCGTTCCAGGGCTCGCTTGGAGGCCTCAATGTCCTCGCCGGGAATCTCCCGGGAGACCTCGTGGGCCTGGAATTCCTGCAGCCCGGCCGTGACCACTTTCGCCAAGTGGCTGCGCTTGTTCTGCTCGGCGATGGAGATGGCCTCATCAATCTTGCCTTCTTTCAAAGCTCCGGCAACCGCGGGCGCGAAAACGCGCGACTGCTTCCGCGCCGCTTGATAGGCGATCCAACGGTCAATCATCACGCCGACCGACCAGGCGGACATGATGAGCAGCAGGATGACGACGGACCGGGCGGGCCAACCCATGGCGCGCCACATGCTGATCGGGTCGAACCCGATCTCTTCCTGAAACAACCAAAGACCCAAACTAACCAGTTTTACCCCTACCATAATTCTCCTTCCTCCTTCGAAAGTTCTCAGAGTGAGGTTACGGGGAACAGGTTATGGGATAGCCCTCCCCTCTTACCTCACTGCAAACTGCAACCACCTTATCTCCCAGTTCCCTTGCCTTTATTACTCAGAGAGTGTGAAGTTCACGTCAATTTCCGTCACCACCTCAACCGGCTCACCGTTCAACAGGGTGGGCTGGTAGCGCCAGCGCGCCACCGCGTCGAGAGCAGACTTGACCAACAAGGGATGCCCGCTCAACACCTTCAAGTCCTGGATGGTTCCATCTTTGCTAATTACCGCTTCCAGGCGAACCGTTCCCTGGATGCGAGCCATCTTGGCCAGGGGAGGATACTCCGGGTTAGGGTGAAAGATCCATTTCGCCTGTTCTACCTGGCCGCCCACGCGAATCCGCTTGGGGGTGGCCGCCTTGGGTGGCGGTGGTGGGGGTGGAGCAGCACCGGTGCCCAGGCTGCTGATGATGCCACCGAGAACTCCGCCCGCGCTTCCTCCCGGCACACCGCCCGGAACACCACCTACCACGCCGGCAGCGGCCTGCGGTGGCGGCTCGGGCTCATCCTTGACCTGGGCTATGCTTTTAGGAATGACCGTGGGCGCCTTCATCATATCCTCAACCGACACCCGCTTGACCACGACTTTGGGAGGGGCGGCAGCGGGAGGGGGTGGGGGTGGGGGTGGAGGCGGGGGAGCGGCCAGAAACGTCATGAGTTGCGCCTTAGGTAGGGCCTCGGTATAGATCAAGGGGATCAAGACCGTCACCCCTACCAGGAGAGCCTCGAAAATGTACGCCAGGGGCAGCGTTGCCCGCTTCCAGTTGTCGGTCTTGGCGGCCGAATAGACGAGGTATAGGATGAAACCGGCCAGATTGAGCACCAAAACGACCACAACCCACAAGGCGGTAGAAAGTCCCAATTGACGCGTGTCGGAGAAGACATAACACACCATTAGCGCGCTCAGGAAGAAGGGAACTCCTCCGAATATCACCGCCTGGGTGGCCAGTGCCTTTGTGGATTCGGGCGGCCCGAGGATGGACGCCACACCGAAGTACCAGAGAAGGAAACCCACTAAGCCCACAGCGAGCGAAATCAACCAGAGCGTGGACGTAAGGACAGACACACGCTTTGGCGACGAGTCCAGCAGCGTGTCATCAAACATGGCTGTCACCTCCCTAAGTTGTAGCGCCGGGCTTTTGGCCCGGCATCTATCGACCTGAACGTCGGCGCTACAGAGTTACCTTCGAGCACCCGTCATTTCCCGTTCATACACTCGGGATCTTTCTGGAACACGGCCCTTCCCGTATCGCGTTTGCCAGAACACGACTACCGGGCTGGCAATAAAGATCGAGGAATAAGTGCCCACTATTACACCCACCACCAGCACCAGCGAAAACCCCCGCAGCACCTCGCCGCCGAATAAAAACAGGGAGAGCACGGCAAGGAACGTCAGCCCGGAAGTCAGCATAGTCCGGCTCAAAGTCTGGTTGATGCTGCGGTTCACCAGATCGGTGAAGTTTTCCCGCTTTTTGAGGCGGACATTTTCCCTTATTCGGTCGAAAACCACAATCGTGTCATTCATCGAGTAGCCGACCAGAGTTAACAATGCGGCAATTACCGTCAAGGTGATCTCCTTGTTAATCAAAGAAAAAATACCCAAGGTAATGATGACGTCGTGGAAAGTCGCTATGACAGCGGCGACGCCGTAGCTTAGTTCAAACCGGAACCAAATGTAAACAAGCATTGCGCCCAATCCGGACAGGGTGACGTAAAGGGCTTGCCGGCGCAGGTCAGCCCCCACCTTGGGTCCAACAATTTCCGTATTGAATACCGCGAAACTCGACAGGTAGAAGTCACCGTTTAAGCTAGACAGAACCGCCTGCGTCACACCCGGTACGGAGCGCAAATCCTGAAAATCCGTGATCAAGCCGTTGCGGGGAGGAGTATTGCGAAATCTCACCATCTCCTCGGCCAGATCCCGATAGGTCTTCGTCGCAGCCTCCGAGCCTTTGGAGGTCAGCAAGAGTGGATCGGCAATCACAAGGCGTTCCGACACCGTTTGTGGGCTAGCGTTGTTAAAGTCTATCTTCCCCGAGGGCCCCGCCCCGTACATACCCCCCAGAGCGCCGAGAATGGCCCTTTTGCCCGCATCCAGTGCGTCGGCAGACGATGTCGTTCTCAAATCCAGACCGATGATCACCCGGTTGTCCGACTGAGGGCCGTACCACTGGATGGTCGCTCCTCGCATCCCTTGCCGATCCAGTTCCCGACGAATTCCATCCAGGTCGGGTAACTTGGCGAACTTAACATAAACTAGGGTTCCACCCCGAAAGTCGATGCCGTAGACCAAGCCGCGACGAACTGCGATCGAAGTCAGCCCTGCCAGGGCCAGAAGCAAGGAAAGAGTGATGAAATACCACTTCTTGCCCATCCAGTCAATCTTGGGCTCGTGAAAAAGTTCCATGAACGATGACCTACCTTACCCTAGACCGTATTGACACCGGAAGTTGCACGGATGTTCCCGTTTTCCGAATTGCCCATTTTTTCGATCGCCGACTTCTAATTCGATACTTTTCAATCGGCAATGCTGGCCACTAGCCACTAACAACTGGCCACTGCCTTTAAATGCTAAGCGCCTCACCCCTCTGGCGGCGGGTGAGTTCCCAGTCAAAGATCACCCGCGAGACGAAGACCGAGGTAAAGAGGTTGGCAACCAGACCGATAGTCAGGGTGACGGCAAAACCTCGGATCGGGCCCGTCCCAAAGGTGAACAGGATCATTGCCGAGACGACCGTCGTCACGTGAGTGTCGATGATCGTCCTCAGAGCTTGTTCGAAACCTCCTGCCACTGCGGCGCCCACGGCTTTGCCAGCCCGTAACTCCTCTCGGATGCGCTCAAAGATGAGCACGTTCGAATCGACCCCCATGCCAACGGTGAGGATGACCCCGGCAATACCCGGCAGCGTCAATACGGCCCCGAAGTACCCCAGCGCTGCCACCAGGATCAGGAGGTTCAGAACGAGTGCCAAATCAGCATTAATTCCTGCTCCGCGGTAGTAAACCAGCATGAAGGCCATCACAGCGCAAAACCCCACAATGGAGGCCACGATGCCGTGCCGTATTGAGTCCGCTCCCAGCGAGGGTCCTACCGTTTCCTCCGACAGGTATTTGATTGAAGCGGGAAGAGCACCGGAGCGCAGCACAAGGGAGAGGTCCGCCGTCTGCTGGGGTGTAAACGAACCCTCGATAATGCCTCGGTCGTTAATCTGATTCCGAATTACCGGGGCGCTTTCCACACGGTTGTCCAGCACAATGGCAAGCAGCTTCCCAACATTCGCGCCCGTGACTTGGGAAAACCGAGCGGCGCCATCACGGGTCAGGGTGAAATTCACCGCCGGCCTGCCGCTCTCATCTGTCCCCGGTTGGGCTCCGGTGAGGTCGCGACCCGTTACGGCAGCGATCCGATTGACGACGTACCACACCTCGCCTGCCGAGTTGTCACTCCGCGACTCGGACTTCCCCGGCAGCAGTTGACTGTCAGGCGGCAACACACCACCGTGTTGTGCCAGAGCCGCTTCCTTAGTCGGGTAAGGGCCATCCTGGACGATCTTTAGCTCCAGCAGTGCCGTGGACTGTATGATGTCCTTGACCCGCGTCGGATCATCGACACCCGGGAGCTGGACCACCATCTCGTAGTCTCCCTGGCCGTATTCAGCAACTTCCGGCTCAACCACGCCCAGGGCGTCGATGCGGTTGCGAATGGTAGTCATAGCCTGGGTGAAGGCCTCGTTCCGGATGCCGGACGCTGCACTGACCTTCAAAGAAAGGACTCGAGCTGTGGGATCGCCGGGGACTCGGTCAATCGTCCAGTCGGAGAACTGCTCGTTGACCAGCGTCTGAATATCCGCCGACTTCTCCTGAGGTATTCCCTTAATCAGGAGGTGGGTACTGTCTGTCTTCTCAACATCGGTGTAAGCTATGTTTTTCGTCCGCAGTCCGTCGCGCAGGCGTTCCATGGCCTGATCAGAAGAGAGATTGAGGGCGTCGTCGACGTTCACCTGCAAAACGAGATGGGTGCCACCCTTGAGATCCAGCCCGAGGCGAATTCGCTCCCGGAGATTTTCTCGCAGTTGCTGAAAGTTCTTGGGAAGACCGACAATTCCACCCGCGCACACTGCGATGGTCACCAGGATGAGAATCGCTCGGTTGCGGATCTTGGTTTCCATGTGTGGAGTTCCTCAGTCCCTCAATTGTTCAGTCAACTCAGTCCCTGGCTCCCGGACTGATGACTGGAAGACTCGGAGACTGGTAGACTGACTGACTCGGCTACTTCCTACTATTCTTGGCAGCGGATTCCCGCTTTGGGGCAGCTTCGACTTCGTCCGTCTGAACGCCCGTAATTGCTGAGCGTGCCACGTCGATCTTCACTTGGCTCGCGACCTGCAACTGGACGACGTTGTCGCGGAAAGTGATAATAGTGCCGTATATCCCGCCGCTGGTCACCACCTTGTCGCCCGTCTTGAGATTGGCCAACATCTCCTGGGTCTTGCGTCTCTGCACCTGCTGCGGTCGAACAAGCAGAAAATAAAAGATGCCGAAGATGAGGACAAAAGGAAGCAATTGAGCGACGGCTCCGCCCAAGACAAAACTCTCCCGCCAGAAAGATCTAGCTGGCTGCCAATCAAGTGGCTTGTGATCCAGTGGCTAGTAGTTAGTCGTTAGTGACCAGCAGCTATGCTAGACAATAGCGACCTGAGCGTGTCGCTTGGCCCTTCCAGGCTTCAGGTACGGTCGTGACCGTCCAGCCCCGCACGCGCCTTTGACAAAAATCGCTCAAAATCTCCTGCGCGGATAGCCTGCCTGATCTGGCGCATGGTGTCAAGATAAAAGTGCAAGTTATGGTGGGTGGTCAGGATGGCCGCCAGCATCTCACCCGCGACAAAAAGATGCCGGATATAGCCCCGGGAATAACGACGGCACACGCTGCAACCGCAGGCGGGATCGATGGGCTCCGGGTCGCGCGCGTAGCGCGCGTTCTTGATCACCCGCTTCCCCCGGGAAGTGAAGACACAGGCGTTGCGCGCGTTGCGAGTAGGCAGGACGCAGTCGAAGAGGTCAATGCCACGGGCGACGCACTCGGCAAGATCAGCGGGCGTTCCCACCCCCATCAGATAGCGGGGGTGATCCGCGGGCAGCAGCGCTGCGGTAAACTCCGCGATGTCGTAAGTCTCACTCTTTGGTTCCCCAACCGACAGCCCACCCAAGGCGTAGCCTTCAAAGCCGATGTCGCAGATTTCCTCAGCGCTTTCGCGCCGCAGACGCTTGTCAGTGCCACCCTGAACAATGCCAAAGAGCGCGGGTTTCGGTGTGCGGCGTTCAGGATTCGGGTTTCGGGATTCGGGTTCCGTGAGGGATAAGTCGCGGGCTTCGGGGCTCGGGGTTCGGGGTTCGGAAACGGTGATTTCGGATCCCGAATTCCGAATCCCGAATCCCTGGAGTCTTGGTGCACCCAATAGTCTTTCACCCGCTTCCGATTCCCGAAACTCGGAATCCGAATCCCGCCACCCTTGCGAATCCCGAATCCCGAAAGCGGAATCCCGAAAGTTCAGCGAGTCCGGCGAATCGCTTGTTTCAGACTCCCGACTCCCGACTTCCGACTCCCGGGAGTTCTGCCAGAACTCCATTGCCCGGCGCGCCCAGCGCCCCGTTAGCCTGGTCGCCCGGCGCAGGGTCTCATGACTGGACGGGAACTCGACGCACTCATCCAGCGCCATGATGATGTCAGCCCCCAGCGCCAGTTGCACCGCCACCGCCTGCTCCGGCGACAGAAAGTGCGGGGAGCCGTCCAGATGCGAACGGAAGTGGAAGCCGTCTTCGGTCACCTGTCCCAGACCCTTGAGGCTCATGATTTGGAATCCGCCGCTGTCGGTCAGGATGGCGTGCGGCCAGCCCATAAAGCGGTGCAGTCCACCGAACTTGCGGATGGTCTCGTGCCCCGGGCGCAGGTACAGGTGATAGGTGTTGGCCAGCAGGAGACGGACGCCCAGTTCTTCCAAATCATCCTGGGTCATCCCTTTTACGGTGCCAGCGGTACCGACCGGCATGAAGGCAGGGGTCTCGACGATTCCGTGCGGAGTATGAAGAAGGCCAGTACGGGCCCGCGTCAACGGATCCCGCGCCACGATCTCAAATCTCAAATTTCGGATTCCTCGAAATGATGAACGCGGAACGATGAATGATGAACGAACAGCGCCAGGGGAGGGCGCTGCATTCATCGTTTAGTGTTCAACGATTCAGCGCTACCCCAGTGTAGCCAAGCCTGCCTTAATCAGCACCCCTACTATCCACAGCCCCAGAAAGATGAAGAATAACGGTGCGAACTTCACCTTGCGGGCGGTGGCCTCCGAAAAACCGATGCCAAGGAGTACCAAATACCACAAGGTGAAGATTTCTACGGAGCCGGCGACAGCCAGCATCGGCTTAGAGCTTTCGAGGGGATTTAAGAAGAACCCCAGGCTGGTGGGCGTCGGATTCTGCGGGTTGCTGATGATGTGTTCCGGATCCCCCAGAAAAGTCATGAGCATTCCCAGCAGATAATAAATGCCGTTCACTAGGTACGCGTAACAAGCAATCGAGTACGCGGTCTTAAAGCTGATTTGACCACCAAAAATGCTATTCACGCTTACCATTCCCACTGCGGCGACCACTAACGCGACCAGCGGCACCCACAGCACTCCGAAGGCGTGTGTAAATCCCGCCTGGATAGGCACCATTCTAGCAATCGTTTGCTGGATTTGGTCAGGGCTCATATTCGACGTCCGACTGCTGTGCTCGAGAGCCCATCGCACGACCGGCTCCAGGCCGATTCTCGCAAGGAATAGTTCCGTGCCTGCTACCGTCAGAACCACCAACACGATCAGCGGCGCAATAAAGTCCGGCTTGCGAGCGACATCGGCCAAAGTCGCACCTGGGGAGACAAAGACTCCTACCAGGCGCTGGAAGAAGGACTTGGGTGGTTCCTCCATGGCGATTTCGGTGCTCATAGTACTCATAGGTTGTCCTCCGTTAAGAACAGTGAAGAGTGACAAGGGACGAGCAAAGAGCCAAAGTCCCCGTCGCGCCACTCGTCGCTTCGTTAGGTGTCACTGCTTTTCTATCAGGCTGGCCGGACGGAAGCAAGCTTAATTAAGGGAGGGATAGAGGGATTGCAAGACGAAAGAGAATCTCAAATGGCAGATGGCAAACGGCAAATTTGAAATGGCCCAGAGACCATTTACCATTTGTCCCTTGCCTTTTGCCTCCTCTCTGTTCCTCAAGCCGGCATTCCACGAACCCGTCAATGCCCAAGGTGATAAAGCGTCCAGTAGACCACGACGCCGGTAACCGAGATGTAGATCCACAATGGCAGAGTCCAGCGGGCGATGCGTCTGTGACAATCAAACCTCCCACGCCAGGCGCGGTAAAGCGTTATCAGTACCAGCGGCACGATGACAACCGCGAGAATAGTGTGTGAAGCTAGCAGCGTCAGGTAGAACCTACGCACGACACCGTGACCGGCGAAGCGCGTGACGCCGTGGTGGGCATGGTACCAGACGTAACAAACTAGGAAGAGGGTCGAGACAACAACTGCCGATAGCATGCAGGCCTTGTGTGCCCGCACGTTCTTACGGCGAATGAACGCGTAACCAATCGTCAGCAGGAGGGCACTCGTGGCGTTCAGGGCGGCGTCGAGAGCGGGGAAGTACGCGAGGGGGATCACGGAATTGAATTGACAGATTGCAGGATTGAGGGATTTGAGAAATTCTGAATAGTGAATGGTGAAAACCCGGTTTGGGAGTTCATCGAGCGCCCTGGCGGACTACCTCTTAGCATTCTCACTACTCACCATTCACTATTCAGAATTCCCGAAAATCCGCCAACCTCTCAATCCTTCAATGCTTTCAGGATTGCCTTCAATTCGCTGGCGCGATACGACCATCCGACTACAGACAGGAAGATAGCACCCACTGCAAGGCTAATCAGAGCCAGAGAGAGTCCGTCCAGGTAGGCGATGCGGCCGGTGACCACAGTCCAGATGGCCACCGCAAGGCAGAGCAACCCCAGCAGCAGACAAACAGCCAGCCATAAAAGAGGTTCAATCATGGGATTGACGGATTGAAGGATTTTCGGATTGAGCGATTGACCGAATTCTGAGTTATACGTTCTAGGTTATGAGTTATAGGTCGCACAAGTTTGTCGCGGTGTGCGTGATGTAAACTCAGCGCTTAGAACCCCTAACCCAGAACTTCGTCAATCCGTCAATCCTTAAATCCTCAAATCCTAGTCTTGTCCGCCATCATTAGGCCAAAGACCAGGGGCAGATAGATGATGGAAGCGAAGAGTAACCTCCGTGCGAGCGCCTTCGACTTGGAAAGGGCCAGGCGCACGCCGTAGTGCAAGAAAACCGAACCCAGCGCTAGCGCGCCGAAGAAGTAGATCAGGCCCGTATGGCCCAGAAAGCTTGGCAGCAGGCTGACGGGGATAAGGGCGAGCATAAACCCAAGAATCTGCCAAGCCATGAACCGGCCCTCCCGGCCCCCCGAAGGCAGCATCAAGTATCCTGCCCGCACGTAGTCCTCGCGGTACATCCAGGCAATTGCCATGAAGTGAGGGAACTGCCACAAGAAGAGTATGGCGTAAAGCACCCAAGCGCCCAAGCTTAGGCGTCCGTGGGCTGCGGCCCAGCCAATCAGCGGGGGCATGGCGCCAGGAAAGGCGCCCACCAAGGTGCAGAAGGGCGTCTTCCGCTTCAAGGGAGTGTAAGCAACAAGGTAAGTAGCCAGCGTCAAGAGGGCCAGAAAGCTGGCCAGAAAATTTACCAGCAGCGCCAGATAAAGGCCGCCCACCGCCGAAAGGAGAGCCCCAAACCCAAGGGCGCGCGAGGGCGCAAGCCTGCCCCCAGGTAACGGCCGCTGAGCAGTACGCCGCATGAGGGCATCGTACCGTCGCTCGATGAATTGGTTCAAAGTACCTGTGCCGCTGGCCACGAGCAGTGAACCCACCAAGGTGTGGAAAAGCCGCAGGAAGCGAAACGGACCTGCATCGGCGGGGGTGCCGAGGTAGAAACCGGCCAAAATGCTGATGAGAATCAGGAGGTTGACCTCGGGCTTGGTGAGCGTCCAATAGTCGGCGAGAACCGTCGCCCACTCTCTGAATTGTCGATTGACGATTGTCGATTGCCGATTGCAAGCCGCGGGCAATCGAAAATCGGCCCGCCACAGGCGGGAAAATCGGCAATTCTCAGCCCGAGCTGGCGTTCCCTGCGTCATGGTGTGGCTTCTCCGGCGGCCGGCATCGCGGGGGCCGCAAGGGCCCGGCCCGGCAGACCGACATCACGATAAACCTTCAACGTTAAGACCAAACTCGAGGCGAGCACCAGAGCTCCCACCGCCACGTGCGCGGTAGTAACAATGACGACTGGCGGAAGGGGCTGCGGGGCGTTCCGGGCCGATACTAACATCAGATAGGAGCCAATGCCCAGGAACACCTGCAACACTAACAATCCTGACAGCAAGAAGGCCGCTCGCCTCAACTTTGCCTGCGATGAGAATTCCCCAAGCACCCGGGTCAGCAGCCACAAGGTCCCAATGGCTACGAAGCCGGCGACCAAGATGTGTGGGATGATCCCGAAACTATGATGGCGGAAAACGGCACCCAGGAGCAGCTGGACGAAAATGAGCACGGTGGTAGCTGCAGAAAGCCGGCGCAACGGCGGGCTGGAAGTGTCTTCGAATTCGGTGTCGTCCCACCGCCAGTCTCGGCCGGTGAACAAAGCGAGACTGACGGCGATGCAAAAGAACAATTGCGCCAAGGCCGCATGGCTGACAGAAATGGCGACGGGCAGATAAAAGAGAACGGTGATTCCTCCCAGCAGGGCCTGGGCGACGATGGCGAGCAAAGCTACCCCTCCCAGCTTCCGAACCCACCGACGGGGCTCGCTCCTCCAGATCCAGAGCGTGAGAATGATGGTCAGTATTCCTACTACGCCGGCGATCATCCGATGCCCATGCTCGTACCTCACGCCGCCCACCATGCGAGGCATGCGAAAACTGCCGAACGATGTCGGCCAGTCGGGCACTGAGAGGCCGGCGTCGTTACCGGTCACCAGCGCTCCGGCAATAATCAA
>Ga0306920_100012987_pt1 | contig 11330 bp, 13 predicted proteins | sample flu12Cox44000170_FD_204666 | JGI IMG/M metagenome (GOLD analysis project Ga0306920, IMG submission 204666) | Lab enrichment of tropical soil microbial communities from Luquillo Experimental Forest, Puerto Rico - flux4day.12C.oxic.44.000.170 (v2)... | ecosystem: Environmental > Terrestrial >...
CACGCGTCGAAATGACGCCGGGGTAGCTGCGGATCAGATCCTGCATTCCCCAGAAACATCCTCCGGCTAGGATTGCTCGTTCTTGCGTCAATGACATGGGTCACTCCTTGCCTTTGTCTTCAAACAACTTCCGGTACTCGCTGTAGCCTTCGTGCTCCAGTTCGTCGAGCGGAATGAAGCGCAAGGCAGCCGAGTTGATACAATACCGCAACCCGCCCGTGTTCCGCGGTCCGTCGTCGAAGACGTGACCCAGGTGGCTGTCAGCATGGCTCGACCGTACCTCTGTGCGGGTCATGCCGTGGCTGGTATCCTGTCTCTCCTCAACATTCTCGGGTTCCAGGGGTTTTGTGAAACTCGGCCACCCGCAACCGCTCTCGAACTTATCGAGAGATGAAAATAGGGGTTCGCCGGAAACGACGTCGACGTAAATGCCCGGCTCGTCGTGATCCCAGAAGGCATTCTGGAAAGGCCGCTCCGTGGCGCTCTGCTGCGTGACTCGGAACTGTTCAGGAGTAAGCCGAGCGATTGCTTCCTTATCCTTATTGTATGTGGGCATCGACGACTCCTCCGATCCGGTTCTCTATTCGGGACCGCGGCTGTCCGCCAACCTCGGCTTGCTAACCGATACTGCATGCCATTGGATGGCCGCAACCGGTAGAGAGTCGCATCGACCTCCGAGGAACTGACCGGCGGGGCTAAGGCGAAACCGGGCCACCGGCAGCGTTGGCCCGTTTAGATTTCGCAGGATTGGAGTTGAATACTGCGTGTGGATTCAGTGACCGTGGCCTCCGCCGCCAGCTCCGTGGCCACCACTAAAGCCGCCATCAACACTGTGGAAACCTCCACCGTAGCTCGCACCACCGTGGAAGCCTCCAGCTGAGCCGCCACGGAATCCACCGCCGCCGGAACTTACGAAGTCGCGTGGGCCGGAGTGGAAGCCCAGACTACCGACGCGAGCCGCGGAAGGAGAACCTAAATCATGAGCTGGGGAGTTTGACGTATTGTGCAGGCCGGTCGCATAGCGAGGATCGCCCGGATAGTGAGCGCCAGGGCCCCAATTGCGGTAGTCGGGGCTGAAGTGATGATGGTGTCCTGCGTACCCATAGCCAAAGCCCGGCGCACCGTAGACGTAAAACGGCGAGTAAAATCCCCAGCCAAATGGACTGTAGAAGATTCCATCGCCAGGAACAAATGTGAATGCGCTGAACCAGGGATCCCACCACCAACCTCCAACCCACGCTGGCCCGCCCCACGGACCCCAGCTATAGTTGGCGAAGTAGCTCGCCTGGTCGACGTTGGCTTCGCCGAGATAGGCGGAGCGCAAGCTACTCCAGCGGTACAAGTCATCGTCCTGGGCGGCGTTGCGGTCGAATTTCTGAGACTTCAGAGCTAAGTCTGTTTGCAACGTCAATTCGTGCCCGCCTTTCACCGTAGTGGTCTTTCCGCCGTTGGTGACTTCGCCTTTCCCGTCGAAGACGCGGAATTGTTGATTGTCCAGCTCAAAGTCGTATAGGCCGGTTTTCAGCAGTCGGGCGGTCAAACCGTCTCCCTGCACGCGAATGTCATTCTGGGGATAGATTTGATCGACTTCGACCATGGCTTTACCGCGGCTGAGCTCGACTTGGGTATCGATCAGGCTGGAGGAGATCATGCGCACGGAACTTTCGCTGCCGAGCCGGAGAAACACGCCCGGAGTAAGCAGGACTTCTGCTTTGCCGTTTTCAGTGGTCAACGATTGGCCAGCATCCACCTCGGTCGACCCAACGGATTTCTCGTCCAGGGTTTGATTGTCGAGCGAGACTTGTCCTTCGACGTAGTTGACCGTTCCGGGTCGAGCGCTCCTAGAGTTGGCGGTACTTGGGTTATCGGCCTCGGCCAACGCCGGTATTAAACCAAGCGCCAAAAACAAACTCAAAAATTTCAGGAATCTAGAGAAGCTCATACCGCACCTTCTTTCTGCCCTCTATTAGCTTAGATGTAATTTGAGGCGCGAGGTAACAGTTGGTTAAATAGCCAGAAAGAAGCTCCAGAAGCGCGCGGCCATATCGTTCAAAGCCTGTATCAGGAATCCGAGAACGGCGCCGTAAATCACCCACCCGATGAGGCCCGGAAATTGGCTGCGCATTTGCTCCGCGTTCCATTCGGGTTGATGACCGGACAAAACCGGAATTCCAATCACGCTGACCAGACCCCAAAGCGGCACGCCGAGAGCCGCTCCCGCCATGAGATTGTCGACGTAGGTGCCGCGCGTCGGGTCCAGACTTGCCGAATAACATGCCGCTACAAGAGCGCAGAAGACCACAGTGAGGAACGGATGCCCCAGGATTATCAACAGGGCAGTACCGGCAAGCAGGCCCGCTGGAATCCCAATTAAGACTCGTCGCAACAACTGATTCATGGTGTTCTCATTCCCAAGGAATATGTGAAGTCACGGTAACTGACGAATTCACCTCGAAGGTGCTGGTGCCTCCTGGAGCGTGCGCGTCTCAAGGAGCCGCCGAATAAGAGCATCCAGTGCCAATTTGCCGGGACCAAAAAGCAGAATGATCACCGAAGCAACGAGGAAGGTATAAGGCGCTGCGGCGTAGAACTTGTCGGGGTCGGAGAAAACCGACAGTAACGCTTCGCGGTCGGCGGTGACATAAGCCACGACCATATTGATGGTAAGTACAAGCGCAGTCATGCGCGAAAGAAGGCCCAACGCGAGGAAGATACCGCCAAAAAATTCGACGCAGGAGATAAACACGGCGGTCTGGGCCGGGAATGGCAGGTTCAGGCTCGCAAAAAAGTCGGTTACGTTCGCCAGATTGTGGAGTTTTCCCCAGCCGCTTTGGGCCAATTGCCAGCCCCAATACATTCTGACGAAAAGCAGAAAGGGAGACTGGAGATGGCTCACCAGGTGAAAGAAGCGATCGTGCAATTGTTGGATTCGATTGTATAGGTAGCTCATACTGAAGGTGATACGGAAGCCGCAAAAAAGCTTCAAAGTTTTTTCGACATTTTGTTGACACAGGCGAAAACCTTGAGACCGCACCACAGCGGCGCAAAGACGTGACCAGTTCTCGGCCGGAACTAAGAAAGTGAGACAGCGCGTTGACGGAGATTCCGGGCTAGAGCCCTACGGTATCCTTCAACTCGACGCTGAGGACACGCAGCTCGGTTTCACCTACGTTTTCCACCGAGTGAGGCGTCAGGGGCTCGCACCAGACAACCGAAGGAACTGCGGGAGGCGTGACCTCATGTCGCGAGTCGAAAATCAGCTTGCCTGTCTCGTCGCGCCGCACATGGTCGCTCCAACTCTGCAAATAGAGAATAGCTGGCCACCTGTGTGTGTGCAGCGGAACCGTTGCGCCACGAGGGATGCATACTTCCAAGACTCGGACGCGATCGCTCTCAAATATCTTGCGATGGTGCTGCGTTGCGGCGACTAAGGCGTCCAAGCTGGCCGGCCAGGGCCATTCGGAGGGCAGACGCGTAATCGTCACTTTCGGCAATGTTTCGGGTTTCATGGAGAATAAGATAAGGATAATCGCCGGAAGTTTCAGATTTTTTCCGGCTTCCGCCTTCCTGAGACGTTTCGGCGATTCCACCGGTGCCCATGCTGCCCAAGCTGTGATAAGCCTAGGTGAGTTCTGAAAGGTTACCCACATTCTATGAAGATCAACTTGGGCTTTACCGTCGCAGGGAATCGCTCATCGGTGGAGGCGGCAAAGAGAATCTTGAGTGTGCTCCAGTTAATGGGACACGACATCCTCACCACCCATTTGCTCCGAGACGATGCTTGGGATGCGGACCGACGCGTGCCGCCTGAACAGATTTTCGCGCGCGATATGAAGTGGCTCGCAGAATGCGACATCTTCGTTGCCGAGGTCTCGGGCTCTTCGTTTGGTTTGGGATTCGAGACCGGTTATCTCCTGGGAGCGACCACCAAGAAGACCGTCCTGTTCTACGACCGAGCCGTGCAGGACAGGCTCTCTCTTTTGATCGTGGGCACCACACACCCTAACTGCCGCTTGGTACCCTACACCCGGCTCGACGAACTGGAGGAGTTAGTTCGAAGGCGCGTTTTGCCTCCGGAGTCTTCTACATCGCCGCGGCGCGACTGAAGGTTCTACATACAAGGCCACTCGGAAAAACGGGGTCGTAGCAGAGGAGGGCTGCGCGCAAAGTCCTCAGCCCTCGACCGTTTGACTCCAGGCTTTTCGGTAATTACTGGGGCTTCTTGGAGCCGTCGGTCGCGCAACCGCCCTTGCCTTTGCAAGAGTTTTTGCCGTTGCAACCGTTGTCTCCCGCCTTGCAGCCGCCCTTACCCTTGCAGGAGTTCTGGCCCTTGCAAGCATGCTTTTCTTTGACCTGCTTGTCGTCCTTCTTGTCCTTGTCCTGCCCCTGATCCTGGGCGCTGAAGGAAGTCTTCAGCGAAGGAAGCAGAGTCGAAGCGTTAACTGCAGCTCCGGTTCCGGCGAGCAATCCTGCCAGTGCCGCGCTTGCGAGCATAGCCTTCGTGGTTTTCGTCATTGTCAAATACTCCTCTCAATTCTTAGAACTAGTCCGCGGAACACTGTCACGACTACTTGCACTGTGCTAATCGCGAACCTCGCCATCCGGTTTCACCAAACTATTGCAATTTCGGTGGTCTTGAACGCGCTGTTCCAATGTTCCTGCGCCAAATGAGAGTCGTGAACCGCGCAAAAGTTTCGAAGCCAATTGGTGAGGTCAGTGGTTCTTTCGCGGTGGCGCGACCCGTCGATGCGAAAGATTACGATGGCCACCCGTCGGGAACCTGGCCAAATACAGCCGAGGCAGTCTAGGGTGCAACCAGCTCGAAAGAAGAGGTCAACAGGATGGCTTTGTGCAATGTACGGTAGAGCGGGCAGCGCATCGCGTAAATCCCATGTATGCGCTCCACAGTCGCTCTGGCCTCTTCGGTGGCGACCAAGCGCATCTCGACATGGACGCGGCGGATAACCAGAACGCCTTCGTCTGTTCCGACTTCGCCTGTTACTTCGGCGGTCAGCTTTCCATTACTGGCATCGATTTGGCGCGCTTCCAGCGCACCTCCAAAGGTTCCCATCATTCAACCGGCGGTTGCGGAAATGACGTAATCAATCGTCGAGGCGTGCGACTGTCTCAGTTTCCCAGGATCAATTTTGTAATGTTCGGCAATTGCCCCATGAACGCTGTATACGACCGGCTGCGACTCGCCGGGCAGGTAGGCAATTCGGAGGGGCCCCTCTCGCCGTTCAATTCGGGACTTCGAAATGTAAACAATGTCACTCACAGGTTCCTCCTTCCCAGCATGGGCGAACTAATTTAGATCCTCTGAGCGACATCTGGAACGCATGTGAACCCCTTTAAGCATCAGTTACACGAACCGCTGCGTTGCGCGAAGGGATCACGCTCCACGATCGCGCAGCCGCTTCCTCAAACGCTGAAGAGCGGCTCTAGTAAGATTTCCAAACAATGCAAAAGTTTCATATTTCACGAAGAAAGGCCGAATTCGCAGAATAATGCCCATTCCTTCCCGGTCCGGCCAGGAAGAAATGGGCGTTCGTTTTCGTTCCTCACTTTGAATCGGACATGCCGGCCTGCTGGCTGGCTTGATTCTGTTCCAATTCCAGAGCAGCCCACTTTCCACTGATGTAGATTACCGTGAGCCTTCTCGAACCGTCCGATTCCGGTGCGCTCCCGTAAGCGTCTTCATGGTTCGGTGCGGCCTGCTCAGTTATGTGAGCAGGGAAAGTAGCCACAGTCTGCTTTCCTTGCAGAAGGGTGACTTCAACGGTCGGTCCGGCGCCAGTCCACTCGACGGTGTAATTGCCGGGATTGATAGGTTTGCCGTCAACGATGGTTTTGTCTTGCAAATGAAGCTTCCCCTTATTGGCATCCCGCGCAAATGCTCCGGAAGAAAACGCAAGGGCCGATCCGATAAGAAGGATTGTGACTTTCGAAAATTTCATGAACATCTCCTTTAATGTTTCCGCGGCCACGCTCTTCAGAACTCGATGCGCCACGCGCGGACAAGATTTATTCATCTTGTTAGTAAGTGAGACAACAAGGAGAGGCAGAAGTTTCAAAGATCAGCTGATTTACGCCTCTTCGACGCCAGCAGCCGACCGAGTGTGTAGCTGTTTGCGACCTGGCCCAACATGACGAGACGCGATTCTTCTTCGCGTTGCAACACCAGCAATGTTTCATCGTCATTCCGAATATTGTTCTCAAACGACACCAACCGTTGAAGCAGGTTTTCTCCCAGCGCTCTCGGAGAGTCCACGGGAGCCTGGCGTGCCCATTCGAGAAGTTGTTCCCGTCCCAACTCCTGCCCCATCTCGTTCCCGGCTTCGGTAATGCCATCTGTGTAGAGCACGAGAAGATCTGATGGCTTGAAAGGTACAACCGTCTGACTGTATTCGGTTCCAGGAATCAACCCAACGGGCAAGCCCGATACTTTCTTGGCTTCCGCTCCCTCCTCAAGCCATCCCCAGGCCCCTTCGGCAGCGTGATACCAGAGCGGAGGCAGATGCCCGGCGTTGCTGAACGCCAGCCGACCTAGGATTCGATGGAAACTCAAGGCGATTGCCGTGGCATATTTATGATCGCCGCTCTGGCGAAATGTCTCATTGACGCCTCGCATGAAATCCGACTGGTCCCATGCATTGATGTTCTCGCGCATCAGATTACGCAGCCGTTGAGTCACGCAATCCACTTCGCTGCCATGTCCACTTACGTCGGCCAGGGCCACGCGGGAGATCAAGTCGTAATCGCAAACGGACATATAGTGAAGGTCTCCACCTCCTTTCCCCTCGTTGAGGGGGACTGAAGCGACCCATGCGATCAGACTTGGCATCTTTACCGTGCGAACGACCTTTTGATTGCCGCCCCAAACCTCGGTGCAGACCAAAGCATGAGGTTTTTCCGATCCATCTTGCATTGAAGCTCCTCGAACGGCGCGCGGTATCTGACAGCTTCGATTAGATGGCGGCGGCCGACGTCTGCCGACTTTCGACGGCTGCGACCTGGCAATAAACCTTAATAGAGCCCTTAGCTTCGGTGAGTAACCGCATCATCTCTTCATAATTCTCAAGACCACTGACGCGATGCGTAAGCAGTCTCTTCAACCAGCCGGGGTACTGCAATTCGGCGGTGGAAAGGTCCTTGACACCAGTCTCAAAGTATTCGCGGTTGGCGTTCACGCTGCCGAAGGCAACTTTGTTGCCGAGAACGAATCCGAGGTTGATCTTATCGGCGGGGACTTCGATCTGGCGGGAACCGCCAGTCACGCTGACCATAGCGAGGGCGCCGTTTTTCGCCAGGACGTTCATAGCTTCAAAAACGAGAGGCGAATAACCCGTGCCTTCGAGAATCAAGTCGAACGGTCCATATTTCGCGGACGCATCGGTCAGTGACATTTGTTTTGTGCTGATGTATCGCGCGTCCAGCTCTTCAATCAAGCTGCTGTTGAGCGTGGGCGGCATGGTGTTGCCAAAAGTAGTGACATCCAGACCGCGCAGCCGCAAAACCAATGTCGCGAGGAGGCCCAGGGTACCGGAGCCCATCACCGCCGCGCGCTTCGGTCGCCACACGCGGAGCCGCTGCTGAATCCGATATGCCTGCTCGATCGCTTTCTGGGCGACGCTCATCGGCTCCATCAGGACGCCAACTTCTTTCATGTTTTCCGGAACACGGATGATGTACTCGGGTTCGTCGACGATGTATTCCGTCAGGAAGCCGTGGCGGAGATTAATACCCCGTTCGAAGTACGTGTCATCCGTCGTCATGTCGTACGTGCCGACGGCGTCGTAAAGGCTTGACCCTGGACGGCGAACCGTTAGTGAAACATACTCGCCCGGCTTGAACTCGCTCACGTTGGGCCCTACTTCTTCGACCAGCCCAAAACTCTCGTGCCCCACGATAAGGTAATCATCACCCGCAGGCGCAGCTCCATATTCGGCAGCATTGATCTCTTTGTCCGTGCCATCGACACCGACGCGCAGGATTTTCACGAGCACGCCGCGCCCGTTGGGTACATCGGACACCGCCGGCTTGGGAACTTCGCGAAGATGAATGGTATTCGGCTTTCCCGGAATCACCGCCACGGCCTTGATAAGCTCGCGCTTGGCGACCTTCGTGGAGTTGTTTTCGACTGTCACTGCTTCCATGTGCTCTCCTTGTTTATTCGTATCGAAACTCGCTGGCCGCTTACATCCCTTCGCCGCTTTGTTCAATCAGCTTGGAAACGAGGGCCGTCCAGCCGGTTTGGTGGCTGGCGCCAATGCCTGCACCGTTGTCGCCATGAAAGTACTCGTGGAAGTAGATCAAGTCGCGCCAGTGCGGATCTTGCTGGAATTTCTCCAGGCCTCCGTACACGGGGCGGGTTCCATCCGAGGAGCGAAGAAAAATCCTGGTAAGGCGGCGAGAGATTTCCGCAGCGGCCTGCCAGAGCGTGGCGCGATTTCCAGAGCCGGTAGGCAACTCCGTGGTGAAGCTGTCGCCGTAGAAGTAGTGAAATTTCTGCAGGGCCTCGATGAGCAGAAAATTGATGGGAAACCAGACCGGCCCGCGCCAATTTGAATTTCCCCCGAAGAGGCCTGTGCTTGATTCTGCCGGCTCGTAGTCCACTCGGTGTTCTGTTCCGTTGGCGTGTAGCACATAGGGATTGTCCTGGTGGAACTTGGATATGGCCCGGATTCCATGCGGAGAGAGAAACTCAGACTCATTCAGCAGGTAATGGGTAATGTTCGTAAGCTTGTCTCGATTCACAAGAGAGAGCAGGCGCCGCACGCATTTGCCGTTATTTTCCTGGATTTCAATGTGTTCGGGAACGTCCGGGTGGTTGTCGATAAACCATTGCATGCGGCGCTGGAAGCCAGGAAGACGGTCGACAATGTCCTGCTCGAGAGTTTCGACGGCCAACAAGGGAATCAGTCCGACCAGCGAGCGCACTTTCAGGTAATGGCGTTCCCCGTTGGGAAGATGCAGGACGTCATAGTAGAAACCGTCTTCGTGGTCCCAGAGTTCGATGCCTTCGCCGCCGCGGTCGTTCATCGCGTGCGCGATATGCACGAAATGTTCGAAGAACTTGCTGGCTACACTTTCATAAGCGGGGTTCTCACGAGCGAGTTCGAGCGCGATGGCAAGCATGTTCAGGCAGTACATACCCATCCAACTGGTGCCGTCGGACTGTTCCAGGTGACCGCCGGTGGGGAGCGGAGCCGAGCGGTCGAAGACGCCGATGTTGTCGAGACCAAGGAACCCGCCTTGGAAAATGTTCATACCTTCGGCGTCCTTGCGATTCACCCACCAGGTGAAATTCAGCAGAAGCTTGTGGAACGCGCATTCGAGGAAATTGCGGTCAGCTTTCCCGCGGACGCGTTTCTCAATTTTGTAAACACGCCAGGCTGCCCAAGCGTGGACAGGCGGATTCACATCTCCAAAGGCCCATTCGTAGGCTGGTAGCTGGCCATTCGGATGCATGTACCATTCGCGCAGGAGAAGTGTAAGCTGCTCTTTCGCAAAATCCGGATCGACCTGGGCAAGCGGAATGCAGTGAAATGCCAGGTCCCAGGCGGCATACCAGGGATATTCCCATTTGTCAGGCATGGAAACGACGTCGGAGTTATAAAGAGTTGACCATTCGTGATTGCGGCCTTTTTTCCGGCTCTCGGGTGGTGGCGGTCCCGCGGGATCGCCTTCCAGCCAGGCGCGGATGTCAAAGTGATAGAACTGCTTGGACCACAGGAGGCCGGCGAATGCTTGTCGCTGCACGTTCCGAGCGTCTTCCGAAAGCCCTTGTGGCACGCGCTGAGCATAAAATTCGTCGGCTTCCAGGCGTCGGGTCGCGAAGATCGACTCGAAGGATTGTCCCAGCAGTTCTGTCTTAGGCGAGTCCGCCAGTACGAGCCGCGGCGCGGACATCCGAGCAACTTTGGGTTGCTTATCGGTCAATCGGAGACGCACCGTTGCCGAGGCGTCAGATGCGATCCGAAGACGATAGTGGGCGGCGGCCTTGGTGCCCACCTTTGCAGGGTTCACAGCGTCGTGTTTTCCGTTCACGACATATTCATTGATGCCGTCCTTAACGAAAGGCGAGGCATTGGGCGCGTAAAGGAGGCGTTCGGCGTTCGTATCGTTTTCGGTGAAAAGAAGCTCAGGCTCACCCTCGCACAGCAACCAGCGCTTGCCATAAGTCTTGTGATCAATTTCGATCACCGCAGCGCCGGGAATGCCGTATTCCTTCGGAACGGCCAGATTGCCGACCGCGGCTAGCGAAGGCCGGTATGTGTCGTAACCCCACGCCCATGTATTCCGGAACCAAACTGTCGGCAGCAGCGAAAGCGTCGCTTCGAGCGGCCCGCGATTCGCGACAGTAATTTTGACGAGGATATCGTCGGCGCTGGCTTTCGCATACTCCGCGGTCACGTCGAAGTAGCGGTTCTCATCGAATACCCCAGTGTCCAGAAGTTCGAACTCAAAATCGCGGCGTGACCGACGGCGATTTTCCTCCACCAGTTCGCGATATGGGAACCCTCGCTGTGGATACTTGTACAACGCCTTCATGTAGGAATGGGTCGGAGTCGAGTCAAGGTAGAAGTAATACTCCTTAACGTCTTCGCCGTGGTTGCCTTCGTTGCCCGTGAGGCCAAACAACCGTTCCTTAAGGATGGGATCATGACCATTCCACATTGCCAAGCCGAAGCAGATCAACTGGTGGCGATCGGAGATTCCCGCGATGCCGTCTTCGCCCCAACGATAGGCGCGTGAGCGCGCATGATCGTGCGGGAAATAATCCCAGGCGGTACCTCCGGGGCTATAGTCTTCTCGTACCGTGCCCCACTGCCGTTCAGAAAGATAAGGCCCCCAGCGTTTCCAATGAACCTTGCGTTCGCGTGATTCTTCCAGTCGCTTCTGTTCAGCATTCATGCTTGTTCCCCGTGTTGCTCCCTCTTTAGCGTCGTGTCACGGGCGGCGTCGAGGAGTTCGCGGGCGTTTTGCTTAGCGTCCCCGCGGCCAAAGACAGCATTGCCGGCCACCAGCAAGTCGGCGCCAGCTCGCACAATATCCGCAACGGTATCCAGTGCCACGCCGCCATCCACTTCAATATGAAAATCAAGACCGCGCTCTTCGCGAATTCGCACCAACTGCTGCATCTTCTTCAGCGAGTAGCGAATGAACTTCTGTCCACCGAAGCCTGGATTTATGCTCATCACCAGCACATGATGAACTAACTCCAGCACTTCGCTTAGTGTCTCGACCGGCGTTGCGGGATTTAGCACTACGCCCGCCTTGCAGCCGTGGTCCGCGATGTGTTGCAGCACGCGGTCGAGATGAATGCA
>Ga0306920_100012988_pt1 | contig 11330 bp, 7 predicted proteins | sample flu12Cox44000170_FD_204666 | JGI IMG/M metagenome (GOLD analysis project Ga0306920, IMG submission 204666) | Lab enrichment of tropical soil microbial communities from Luquillo Experimental Forest, Puerto Rico - flux4day.12C.oxic.44.000.170 (v2)... | ecosystem: Environmental > Terrestrial >...
CGCGATGCCGTCGGCGTCGGTCTCGACTTTGAAATTCTTGAAGGCCATCTGTTGCTCCCTCGTGCCGACGACGCGGCGGTTGTCCCGTAGGGTGGGCAAAGCGAAGCTGCCCACCAAATGCCAAATGACGGGCACGGCGCAAGCGCGCCTTTGCCCGCTCTACGCTGTCAGACGCGCTCGATGATGGTCGCGGTGCCCATGCCACCGCCGATGCAGAGCGTCACCAGCGCCGTCTGTTTGTTGGTGCGTTCCAGCTCGTCGAGCACGGTGCCCAGGATCATCGCGCCTGTTGCGCCAAGGGGATGACCGAGCGCGATCGCGCCGCCATTGACGTTGATCTTGGCGTTGTCGATGTCGAACGCCTGGATGTAGCGCAGCACCACCGAGGCGAAGGCTTCGTTCAATTCGAACAGGTCGATGTCGGACTTCTTCATGCCCGACCGCCCGAACAGCTTCTCGGTGACGTCGACCGGCCCGGTCAGCATCATCGCGGGCTCCGAGCCGATATTGGCAAAGGCACGGATTTTTGCCCGCGGCTTCAGACCATGCTTCTTGCCCGCCTCCTTGCTGCCGAGCAGCACGGCGCCGGCGCCATCGACGATGCCCGACGAATTGCCGGCGTGATGCACATAGTTGACGCGCTCGACCTCCGGATGCGACTGGATCGCAACGCCGTCGAAGCCGCCCATCGCCGCGACCTGCTCGAAGGACGGTTTCAGCGATGCCAGCGACTGCATGGTCGTGGTGGGGCGCATGTGCTCGTCCTTGGCCAAAAGCGTGAGGCCGTTGATGTCCTTGACCGGCACGACGGAGTTCTTGAAGCGACCTTCGTCCCAGGCCTTGCCGGCGCGCTGCTGGCTCTGCACCGCATAGGCGTCGACGTCATCGCGCGAGAAACCGTATTTGGTGGCGATCAGGTCGGCCGAGACACCCTGCGGCATGAAGTAGGCGGGCACCGCCATTGACGGATCCATCGGCCAGGCGCCGCCGGACGAGCCGATGCCGACGCGGCTCATGGATTCGGCGCCGCCGCCGATCACAAGCTCATGCTGGCCGCTCATGATCTGGGCGGCGGCGAAATTCACCGCATCGAGGCCGGAGGCGCAGAAGCGCGAGATCTGCACGCCAGGCACGGCCTCACCCAGACCCGCCTTCAGCGCGGCAAAGCGCGCGATGTCGGAGCCGGCTTCGCCGACCGGATCGACCACGCCGAGCACAACATCGTCGACGACGTCTTCGCCAAGGTTGTTGCGATCCTTCAGCGCCTTCAAAGGCACGGTGGCGAGCGCGAGCGCCGTCACCTCATGCAGCGCACCGTCAGGCTTGCCGCGGCCGCGCGGCGTGCGTACGTGGTCGTAGATGAATGCGTCGGGCATGGCGGCCTCCTAAACGATGATGATCATCATATGATAGCGGATTGAACCGAACGGCGAAAGCGACTCAGAACGCTTCCGCCGCCAATTCCATTGTCGTGCCGCATCCGGACTGGACGCGCGCCAGATGCAGTGCGGTTTGCGGCAGCATCCTCTCCATGAAGAAGCGGCCGGTGACGAGCTTGGTCTTGAGATAAGGGGTCTCGCCCGAGGCCGCAATCTTGTCCAACGCAACTTTCGCCATCCGCGCCCACATGTAGCCGAGCACCACAAAGCCGAACAGATGCATGTAGTCGGTCGCGGCCGCGCCGGCATTGTCGGGTTTGGCCATCGCATTCATCATCAGCCAGGTGGTCGCCTTCTGCAGATCGCCGAGCGCGGCACTCACCGGCGCGACGAACGGCTTCATCGCCTCGTTGCCGCCGTGCTCCTTGGCAAAGCCCGTGACCTCGCCGAAGAACGCCATGATGGCGCGGCCGCCATCGCGCGGCAGCTTGCGCCCCACCAGGTCGAGCGCCTGGATGCCGTTGGCGCCCTCATAGATCATGGCGATGCGCGCATCACGCACGAACTGCTCCATGCCTTGTTCTGCGATGTAGCCGTGGCCGCCATACATCTGCTGCGCCTGCACCGCATTGGCAAAGCCGGTCTCGGTGAGAAAACCCTTCAATACCGGCGTCATCAGGCCCATGTGATCGTCGGCTTCCTGGCGATCCTTGGGATCGCTCGAGCGATGGGCGACGTCGCTCTTCAAGGCTGTCCACACCACCATCGCGCGCGCCGCCTCGTTGAAGGCGCGGATGGTGAGCAGGGTGCGGCGCACGTCGGGATGCACGATGATCGGATCGGCCGGCTTGTCGGGCGACTTCGCGCCGGTGAGCGCGCGGCCCTGCACGCGATCGCGCGCGTAGGCGGCCGCGTTCTGGTAGGCGACCTCCGATTGCGCGAGACCCTGAACGGCGACGCCGAGCCGGGCCTCGTTCATCATCACGAACATGCCCTGCATGCCCTTGTTCTCTTCGCCGATCAGCCAGCCGGTCGCGTTGTCGTAGTTCATCACGCAAGTGGAATTGCCGTGAATGCCCATCTTGTGCTCGATCGAGCCGCACGAAACGCCGTTGCGCGCGCCGAGCGAGCCGTCGGCATTGACCAGCACTTTTGGAACGACGAACAAGGAAACGCCCTTGATGCCGGCGGGTGCGCCCTCGATGCGCGCCAGCACGAGATGGATGATGTTGTCGGCCATGTCGTGCTCGCCGGCGGAGATGAAGATCTTGGTGCCGGTGATTTTGAAACTGCCGTCGGCCTGGCGCACCGCCTTGGTGCGAAGCAGGCCCAGATCCGTGCCGCATTGCGGCTCGGTGAGATTCATGGTGCCGGTCCACTCGCCCGCGATCATCTTCGGCACATAGGTCTTCTTCTGTTCAGCCGAGCCATGCACGAGAAGCGCCGCGGTCGCGCCCATGGTCAGCCCGCCATACATCGAGAACGCCATGTTGGCCGAGATCTGGAATTCGTTGACCGCTTGCGAGAGCGTCACCGGCAGCCCCTGCCCGCCATATTCTGCCGGCGCCGATAGCCCGAGCCAACCGCCCTCGGCGACCTGCTTGAAAGCCTCCTTGAAGCCTTTCGGCGTCGTCACGCTGCCATCGTCATGGCGGGTGCAGCCTTCGAGATCGCCGACCCGGTTCAGCGGCTGCAGCACCTCCTCGGAAAGCTTGGCTGCCTCGCCGATGATCGCTTCGCGCACGTCAGCGGAGGCATCGGAAAAGCCGGGTAGATTGTCGTAGCGGTCGATCTGGAAGACGTCGTTGAGCAGGAAGCTTACATCCTCCACAGGGGCTTTATAGATCGGCATGGCGTTCTCCCGGGCTGGCTGCCGTTTTGGCGGATATCGCGCGACGCGAGCGTCAAATCAATTTCAATGAGCTTAGCCATCTTCGCGACGTCGCGACACACGAAGATGTCTGTGCGGGACGAATTGCCTCAACTCTGCATCAGCGCTTCACCCATCAGCCGATGCAGCATGTTGATGGCCTTCAGCGGGCGCACCATCACCTTGAAATGGGTGATCCGCCCGTCGTCGGCGAAGGTCATGATGTCGACGCCGTTGATTTTAATGCCGTCGATGACACTCTCGAACTCGAGCACGGCGCCATTGGAGCTGCGCCATTCACCGAGATAGGCGAAGCTCTCGTTGCCGAGCACCTTGAGCGCGCCCGACAAATATTTGAACGTGACCTCGCGGCCGCGTTGCGGCGTATGCACAACCGGACTTTCGAACACCACATCGGGATGAAGCAGGTCCCATAGCGCCGCGCGGTCGTGGGACTTGGCACAGGCGTACCACTTGTCGAGCCCGGTCATGATCACTGGACGTCTCCTGCTCAGGCAGGCGTTGAACTTGTCGGAAATCTGCGCAGGCGCAGTCACCTTGCGCTTATGCACGTTGACGCATATGCAACTCTATGCATAAAGTCAATCACCAAACATCGATTTCGAAGGAATGGGCTGCGTGGCGCTGGGCGATGCAATTCTGGTCTGCCTGACCGAACGTCCGATGACGGGCTATGAGCTCGCCAAGACCTTTGATTCGTCGATCGGGTTTTTCTGGAAGGCCGACCACCAGCAGATCTACCGCGAGCTCACCAAGTTGCGGGAGCGCGGCCACGTCCAGGGCCGCGAGGTGGTGCAGTCGGGCAAGCCCAACAAGCTGGTCTACAGGCTCACCGCCGAGGGCAAGGCGGCCTTGCGGCACTGGGCGGCGCGGCCCTCGACGCCACCCTCGATCAAGGACGACATGCTGGTCAGGCTCTGCGCGCTCGATGCGGTCGACATGGAACCGATGCGGGCCGACCTGATGGCACGGCTGGAATATCATCGCGACCGTCTGGCGCGCTACGAACGCGTCCTGAAAAAGCGATTTCCCCAAGGCGCACAAAACCTTGCCGACACCGGCAAGCTGTTGGGCCTGCGACTTGGCCTGCGCCACGAGCGCGCCGTGGTGGAGTGGTGCGAGGAAGCGCTCGACACCCTGACCGGCCAAAGCGATGCCGCCAATGTGGTGGGAATCGAGGATATCGGCCGCTAGGCTGCCCCAAAAACGAGGGCTGGAGCCCCGTCTGCACCGCTCCAGCTAACTTTCGGTGCCGCAACGCCAATTCCTTAACCGCATATTTACCCTGAAGGGAAAAAGTCGAGCCCAGAGGCAGACGACCGGCGCGGAATTCGATTGTCTTTCAATTGGGACGCGCGGGGAGGCCTTAAGGCGCTGGTGGGGCGCCGAAGCGGAACCGGGCAGAAGGCATGAATTCGCGCGTATCGTGGAGTGTTGACGGCATCGATCCATCCGTCCGCGAGAGGGCCGAGGCCGCTGCGCGCCGCGCCGGCATGTCGCTGAACGACTGGCTCAATTCCAACCTTGGCGAGACCGCGCCGCCGAGCTTCCGCAACCCGATCCAGCCGAGGGCGGACGTCGCCGACATCCACCAGCGGCTGGATGCCATCACCCGCCAGATCGAGCAGATTTCCCGGCCCGCACCCCGCAACGAGGCCGCCCGCGAGCAGGGCGTCGCCCGCCAGCTCAACGATGCGATCTCGCGCCTGGACGCGCGGCTGTCGCAGATTTCGAACCCGCAGGCCCAGCGTCAGGCCCAAGAGCGACAACAAGAGAAGCAGCAGCGCCAGGCCGACGCGGTCGAGCGCGCGGCAGGTCAGGTCTACTCCCAGCAAGGCTACGCACCGCAAGCCTATCCGCCCCAAAACTACCCGCCACAGGGCTATTCCTCGCAAGGCTATCCGTCGCAGCGCTACCCCGCGCAGGGCCAGCCGGCGCAGCGCCCCGCGCCTCAAAGCCAGACGTCGCAAGGCTATCGCCCCTCGCCGCCGCTGAGCCCGGCATCGCTCGACTTTGATGTGGCGGAAATCGCCGCGCGCATGACTGAGCTCGACAATCCGCCGCCGCGGCAAATTCAGCAGCGTCCGCAGTACCAGGCCCCGCCGTTGCAGGCACCGCACTACCAGATGCCGCCGGTGCAAGTGCCGCCGATTGCGCCCGCGATGCCGACGGGACCGGATTTCTCCTCGCTCGAAAAGCATCTGATCAAGATCACTAGCCAGATCGAGGCGTTGCAGAGTCCCGATCATCTCGAGCAGTCGATCAAGGCCTTCCGCAGCGAGCTTTCCGAAATCCGCTCGGCGATCATGGAAGCGATGCCGCGCCGCGCGATCGAGAGTATCGAGAGCGAAGTCCGCTCGCTGTCGCGCCGCATCGATGAGAACCGCCAGAGCGGCATCGAGCCCCAGGCGCTTGCCGGCGTCGAACGGGCGCTGTCGGAAATCCGCCAGGTGCTGCGCACGCTGATGTCAGCCGAGCAGCTCGCGGGCTACGACGAGGCGATTCGCAATCTCGGCGCCAAGCTCGACATGATCCTGCGCGCCAATGATGATCCCGGCGCGGTGCAGCAGCTCGAGAACGCCATCACTGCGCTGCGCGCCATCGTCTCCAACGTCGCCTCCAACGACGCGCTGGCGCGGCTGTCCGAGGACGTGCATCTGTTGTCCTCGAAGGTCGACCAGCTGACGCGCGCGGCCGATCACGGCGATTCCTTCGCAAGCCTGGAGCAGCGCATCGCAGACCTCGCCTCGGCGATGGAAAACCGCGAACAGCCGGTTGCACCGGACAATTCGGAGCGCATCGAAGGCGCGCTGCGCATGCTCTCGGACCGGATCGATCGCCTGCAGGTCGGCAACGACAGCGCCTCCGCCATCGCCCATCTCGAACAGCGTGTGTCCTACCTGCTCGAGCGGCTGGATTCATCGCCGGACCAGCGCTCCGACAATGTCGGACGGGTCGAAGAGGCGTTGCAGGACGTGCTGCGTCACCTCGAACGCCAGCACGCCAGCATCGTCCAGCTCGCCGATTCCGGCCGCGCCGCGCCGCCGCAGGAGTTTGCTCCGCAAGACCCCGGCCTGATCGATCTGGTCAAGCGCGAATTGTCCGACATCCGTTTCAGCCAGACCGAAACTGAGCGTCACACCCAGGATTCGCTCGAAGCCGTGCACTCCACGCTCGGCCATGTGGTCGATCGGCTCGCCATGATCGAAGGTGACCTGCGCGCGGTCCGCACCGCGCCGCCGCCACCGGCTCCGCCAACGTTCGAGCCACGGCCCCTCGTAGCCCCGATGCAGGCCGCGCCTGACGTCGAGGACACTTCGGGCCCGATGGACATGCCTGATTTGGAGGAGGTGCCGCGGATTGCGATTGCGCCGCCGCCCAGGCCCGAACTGCCGAATCCCGCCGCGTCGCAGGTGGCCCAGCCTCACTTCGTCGCAGCACCTCGCGATTTCCATGCCGCCGAGCCGGTCGCCGCTCCCACCCCTGCTCCACCGGCGACGCCGCTTGCGATCAGCGAGATCCTGCTGCCGCACACCGGACCGGCGCGGCCTGCGATCGAGCCCGATCTGCCGCCGGATCATCCGCTCGAGCCGGGAACGCGGCCGAATGGACGGATGTCGACGCCGTCCGAACGCATTGCCGCGTCCGAAACCGCGATCAGCGACATTCCCGCCGCTCCGAAAGAGCCGGTCTCGTCCTCGAGCTTCATCGCCGCTGCCCGCCGCGCCGCGCAAGCCGCCGCTGCCCAGCCGCTTGCCGACGCCCGTGCGGCTGCCGAGAAGAAGGCCAAAGGGAAGGACAAGGCCAAGGACGGCAAGAAAGGCGCGTCCGGCATCACCTCAAAGATCCGCTCGGTGCTGGTTGCGGCGAGCGTCGTCGTCATCGTGCTCGGCACCTTCAAGATGGCGATGATGCTGCTCGAAAACAGCGCAAGTCCGCCGTCCGTGCCGGCAAGCGAGAATTCGAGCGCCCCTCCGGCCCAGCTCCCGCCGGACAATGCCGCCAAACCAGCGACGCCTGATCAGGCCCCGCCCTCGATGACCTCGCCGACCCCGATCGGCCGGCAATCGTTCAACAACATGGCGCCGAACCCGGCGGACAGCGCAACGTCGGTCGAGATTCCGCAAGCTGTTGCCGCTGCGCCGACGCAATCACTCGACGTCACCGGATCAATCCCGACCACGCAGGCAGGCAAGGGCAGGCTCGCGAGCGTCGCGATCCCGTCGACGGAAAAACTGCCTGATACAATCGGCGGACCGAACCTTCGCATCGCCGCGCTGAAGGGCGACCCCAGCGCAGCCTATGAAATCGCCGTGCGCTTTGCCGAGGGCAAGGGTGTGGCGCCGAACCTCGACGACGCCGCGAAATGGTACGACCGCGCGGCGCAAGCCGGCGTCATCCCCGCCGTCTTCCGCCTCGGGACTTTCTACGAGAAGGGCCTCGGCGTGAAGAGGGACATCGACATCGCGCGGCGCTACTATGTGCAGGCCGCCGAGCGCGGCAACGCCAAGGCCATGCACAATCTCGCTGTGCTCGACGCTGACGGCGCCGGCAAGGGCGCGAACTACAAGAGCGCGGCGCAATGGTTCCGCAAGGCAGCCGATCGCGGAGTCGCCGACAGCCAGTTCAACCTCGGCATCCTCTATGCCCGCGGCATCGGCGTCGAGCAGAACCTGGCCGAATCCTACAAATGGTTCAGCCTCTCGGCCGCGCAGGGCGACGCCGACGCCGGCCACAAGCGCGACGACATCGCAAAGCGGCTCGATGCCCAGTCGCTCGCGGCCGCCACGCTTGCGATCCAGACCTTCACCGCCGAACCGCAGCCCGACGACGCCGTTATCGTGGCGACGCCGGCGGGCGGCTGGGACGGCGCGCCCCCCGCACCGGCGCCCGCAAAGCCGGCGGTAAAACCCGCTGCCATCAAGCGCGCACCCACGACCGCGCGTTTGTGATCAATCCGTGATTGGCCGCGAGCGGCGGCCGCCTATACCTTGCGATGAGCACTCTGGCCCGCCATCACGAGGATCGACGTGCCTGTCGATGATCGCCAAGACGACGCCAACCGGTTTTCGCGGTCGCCGACCGGCCCCTGGGTGACGCCACCTCCACGCACGACGCCTGCGAACCAGCCGCGGATGCGGGCGCGTGCGCCGGGCAGACGACGAATCTGGTCGGTCGTGATCTTCGCGCTGTTGATGTCGAGCGTCGGCATCCGCGCCTACAGGGATTTGTCGCGACCCGAGGCCTGGGCCTATTGGAAGGACCAGTATTTCTCGCCGGGCCTGACATCGACATTGATCAACAAGATCGATCTCGACGGCGCGGCGCAGGGCCGCGCTGCGCTTGCGATCAGGGGTACGATTGGGGCTGCGGCCGCAAACTGGCTCCGCGACGAAATCGACCAGGCCCATCTCATTCCGGGCGATGTGATCCTGCTCTCCTCGCCGGGCGGCGACGTCGGGCAGGCGCTCATCATGGGCGAGACCATCCGCGCCCGCGGGCTGACCACGGCCGTGGGCACAGCCGATTCCTCAGGCGAGGTCCGGCCCGCCTACTGCGCCAGCGCCTGCGTGCTGGTGTTTGCCGGCGGCAAGACGCGCTATGGCGTCAAAGGCTCCTCGCTCGGCGTGCACCGCTTTGTGACGACGACGCCAGTGGTCGATCCCACTGCCGAGGCGCAGCAGACAACCGGAGTGATCCTCAACTACATGACCAGGATGGGGGTCTCCTCGCGTGTGGTGGAGGCGATGTCGCAGACCAGCGACATCCGCTGGCTGGGCGCAAAGGAAGCGCTCGCGATGAACCTTGTCACCAATCCCCTCCGCGGGCAGTGAATACCTTCTCCGTCGTCATGACCGGGCATAGCCGTCCGAAGGACGGCGTCGCTTCCGCTCGCCTATGTCCTCCCATCCACGCCTTCGATCTCCCAACAAAGTAAGACCTGGATGCCCGGGCTAAGGCAGCCCAAGGCCGGGCATGACGTGCTTGTGGGAACGACCGGCTGCGCAACCCGCAAGCCGCGATCTGCCATGGAATATTAAGCTTGACCGTTCACCGCGTGCGGCAAAAAAGCCCATCCGCGCGGGAATCTCCAGTCCCGCCACATGCCGATTTCGGCTATGGAGGGGCGCGGCAATCAATCCGGCTCAGCGCATGGTCCGGAAAAATGTGTAGCGGTTTTTCCGAAAAGATCATGCGCAGACCATCAACGAAGCAGCGGGTGCCATCGTCGGCAACTGCTCGATCAGGAAAGCGGCCCGCGGGGCTGCCGCGGCCAGCGCTAGTGTCCCGAATCCGAAGTTCGCACCATGTCTCGGCGCCCTCTTTTGCGAACCTCGGATTCGGGACACCAGCAAAGTTATGATTCTCTCGTGTGGTTTGGTTCGGACGTTCTCTTAACGGACTCGCAGAGCAACTGAAGAGAACTTCCGAACCACCACACCAGCGGCACAATTGAAAAGCCAGCGCGTGGAACTGTATCTTCCGATCGCCGACATCCCCGTCAATATTTTCCTCATCCTGGCGATGGGCGCAGCCGTCGGCTTCGTCTCGGGCATGTTCGGAATCGGCGGCGGCTTCCTGATGACGCCGCTTCTGATCTTCATCGGCATTTCGCCCGCGGTCGCGGTGGCTTCCGTTGCGAGCCACATCGCCGCCTCGTCATTCTCCGGCGCGATCTCCTACTGGCGCCGCCGCGCGATCGACCCGGCGCTTGCTCTCGTACTGCTCACCGGCGGCACCATTGGCACGGCGCTTGGCGTATCGACCTTCACGCTGCTCCGCTCGCTCGGCCAGCTCGACCTGATGATCGCGCTGTCCTACGTGGTGCTTTTGACCTCGGTCGGCGGCGCGATGTTCTACGAAGGCATGCGCGCAATCCTAAGGGCGCGGCGCGGGATTGTGGTGCCGGCCCGCCGCTCCGGCAGCCATGGCTGGATCCACGGGCTGCCCCTGAAGATGCGCTTCAAGCGCTCCAAGATCTATCTTTCCATCATCCCGGTCGTGGTGATCGGCATCCTCATCGGCTTTCTCGGCGCCATCATGGGCATCGGCGGCGGCTTCATTCTGGTGCCTGTCATGATCTACCTCTTGCGCGTGCCGACTTCGACCGTGATCGGCACCTCGATGGTGCTGACGCTGGTCACCATGGTGTTTGCCACTCTGCTGCACGCCGTCACCAATCATCTGGTCGACGCAGTGCTGGCGCTGATCCTGATGGTGGGGGGCGTCACCGGCGCACAGTTCGGCGCGCGCGCGGGGCAGAAGATTCGCGGCGAGCAGCTTCGGCTGCTGCTCGGCTTCCTGATTCTCGCGGTCGGCATCCGCTTTGCGATCGAGCTCGTGATTCCGCCTGCTGAGCTCTTCACCATCCGCCAGACCGGGGTGAGCGAATGATCTCGCGCGCGTTCCTCGCGGCTGGGGTCGCGCTCGCGTTTGTCGCGGGCGGATCGCCCGCGTGCGCCGAGCGGCTGATCGTGTCGGTCTCGAACCATCGGGTCACGGTGACGCCGAACTATTCCGGCGAAGAGCTGGTGCTGTTCGGCTCTGTGGAAAGGGACGCGGCGACTGCTGCGGGCCACGGCAATTACGATCTGGTGGTGACGGTGTCGGGCCCGCGCGCCGATATGGTGACGCGGCGCAAGGAGCGCAAATTTGGTATCTGGATCAACACCGACTATCGGCAATTCGTGCATGTGCCGACCTATCTCGCCGTCTTCGCCAATCGTCCGTTCGGTGAGATCGCCTCAAGCGATGTCGAGCGGCGCCAGCAGCTTGGCCTGCAGAACGCGCTCTTGACCCAGCGCGTCGGCACCGACTATGCCGACGTGGTGCAGAGCGATTCGTTCCGCAGCGCATTCCTGCGGCTGCAATCCGAGCGTGGGCTCTATCGCGAAGACACGTCCGCCGTGACCTTCCTGACGCCGACGCTGTTCCGCACCGGCATCCCGTTGCCGGCGTTGGTGCCGATCGGGACCTATGAGGTGGAAATCAAGCTGTTCAGCGACGGCGCGCTGGTGACGCATACCGAAACCGCATTCGAGATCGTGAAAGTCGGCTTC
>Ga0306920_100012989_pt1 | contig 11330 bp, 9 predicted proteins | sample flu12Cox44000170_FD_204666 | JGI IMG/M metagenome (GOLD analysis project Ga0306920, IMG submission 204666) | Lab enrichment of tropical soil microbial communities from Luquillo Experimental Forest, Puerto Rico - flux4day.12C.oxic.44.000.170 (v2)... | ecosystem: Environmental > Terrestrial >...
CACGAGAAAATCTTCAGCCGAATGAGCGTGGAACGGCAAACCGGCACTTACAGCGCGGATGTGATCAGCGTTGGGGAATTTGAAACTTTCCATCTGCAGAGGAGAGGCTTCATTGGACCATACAAGTCGCCGTTCGCCGCGACATATCCCGAAGGATTCAAGAATCCCGACGGTTATTGGACCGATCTCTATGATAATTTGATCGTGACCGCCTACAATACTTCCCGAGTAAGGCGCGACGAGATTCCGAACCGCTACGAAGACCTGCTCCACCCACGCTGGAAAGGGCGCATGGTGCTCGATCAGAACGAGGATCGCTGGTTCGCCAACATGATTTATCTGATGGGCGAGAAGAGAGGCCTCGAGTTCATGCAGACGCTCGCCAAACAGGAAATTGTGATTCGCGGCGGGCGCTCGATGGTGACACAGCTTCTCGGAGCCGGAGAATATGATTTGCAGATCGTCGCTTACTGGTATCGACCGCATTCGATGAAAAAACAGGGAGCGCCGGTAGATTGGGTCGGATTGGAACCTGCGATTATTGCACTCCATCCGATCAGCGTCGTCGAAAAAGCGCCGCATGCGAATGCGGCCAAGCTCTTCATCGACTTTGTGCTGTCAAACGAAGGTCAACGGATCTTCGTCCAGCGTGGCCGGGAATCAGCAAAACCAGGACTGAAACCCGAAGGATACCCTGTGAATCTCAGAGTCGTGCCAAGCCGCGTTCAGCTTGCGGAAAAACTGGCGGACTATACGCGACAGTACGAAGCGCTGTTCGTGCGCGGCCGATAGCATCCCGTAACGAATTTCGAAGCCAAAATTTGACCGTCATTCCGGGCAAGATGGCGATAGCTAGCGCGACCCGGAATCCAGGAATTTACAAGATTTCTGGATGCCGGTTTTCACCGGCATGACCGATAGAACACCGGATGATCTGCTGACCGCGCTTTAATTATAGCATGCTAAAACATAGTCGGCGTCATCATAAGATAAGGCCGGTCACGTTACTTTGACAGGCGGGCCGCTCTTTGCGTGACGCTCGGTGAGTTCGAGGGTGTAGCCGTCAGGATCTTCAATGAACGCGACGTGATCTTGGCTGCCAGGCCGATTCGGTTGTGGACCCATGGTGAACTTGACGCCTTCGGCTTTCAATTTAGCGCTTAGTTTGTAGAGATCGGAAACAAAAATGGCGACATGACCGTGCCATTTGGGCATCTCTTTCATGCGGCCGGGACCGTCGGTCTCGATCAACTCCAAACCCGGGTATTCATCTTCGCTACCATAGCCGACATAACCAACTCGCTCGCTTCTCTCGGGATTTGGGCGAATCCGCTGCACATCCATTCCCAGCAGGCGCGTGTAGAAATCCATGCTCCGGTCAAGATCGCTGACCAGCATCATGGTATGACGGATCCGAAACGTTATGTCGTTGACGGTTTTTTCGCCGGCCATTTTTTCTCCTTAAAACGTGTGAAGAGAACTAGAGATTTGAATTTATCGAGTCGAAACGGAGGGAGAGTAGCGCAGATCTCGCAGGCAGTTCAACCAGCCTTCAGCGATTGGGATGGTGCGGAGTCGATGGTGAAGTATGTGAAGAGGCGGTCGATCTCAGTGTCGTATCAACCGGTGATGATGATCGGCGCGCCGCTGTTTTCCCGCGCCATAGATCATGACTGCGAGGAGGACGACTGTAACTATCCAGTGATTTAACGACCACTCGAGGACTGGTTTGAGATCCAGAAAGATTCGGCCAGCGAAATTCCCGAGCATATCCATATGACCACCTCCGGGAAAATCATTCGCGTGCGAGCGAGAAGTGGGTGATCATAATCATCGATTGTTTTAACGTGCAAGAGCAAACCTATGGTAGGGGCTTAATTTTGAATACGCAAAAACGTAATCCAATGCCCGAATTATGATAGTTTTAGAATTATTAGTATTTTACCGTACTTCTAATGATAAATAGGTTACAAATATACTTAGAGGTACTTCGTGGTGCTTTGTAACAAGTCTTGGCGGGTAATTGGCGACAAAAATCTTCCGGTAACGAGATGTCCGGCCGCGACTTCGCAATTTCACGCATCGGACTGCATCGACTGATATGTGGCGAGTGCGGGCGTCATAAAATTAGGAAAGGGCTTTTAGGAAAGCTCTTCGCAAGAAGACGCCGATCAGGTGGCGTTTATAGTCGGCGCTACCTTCAAGATCGTCGACTGGGTCGGCGACCTCGGCAAGCGCCTGTCCAGCATCCACCAGTCGTTTTTCCACGTCTGCTTGGGAGCCGATTAGGAGTTGGTTGGCCTTTTCCGATCGAGTTGGCACAGCACTGACGCTGCCTACAACCGCATTCGCTTTTTTGATTTGCTCACCTTCTATGTCAAGCACCAACGCTAAGCCGAGTGTAGGACGTTCTTTTAGTTGGAATTTGAGATAAGCGGCTCGTTGAGTCTTGCTCAAAAGTGGTAACTCGACGCTGGCAAGAATGTCATCTGCGCCTAAAGAGGTTTCGTAAGAGCCGGTGATGAGCTGATCGATGCCGATCGCTCTGGAAGTGGATTTTCCCTGGATGTGAGCTTTGGCGCCGAGTGCGAGGAGCAGCGTTGCGGGATCCGAGTGCGGCTCGGCAAAACAGAGATTGCCGCCCAGCGTTCCGCTGGCGCGCACGCGCACATTGGCAACGTGAGTTTCCATGTCCGCGAGCACCGGCAAATTTTCTTTGACGATAGGAGAACGTTCAATGGCGCGGTGGGTCGCCGTGCTGCCGATCATGAGCGCACCGTTTCTCAATCCGATTTTGTTGAGTTCGGGAATGATCTTGACATCGACGAGGTGTTGATAGCGCAGCAAGTCATGCTTCATTGCGAGTAACAGCTCTGTGCCTCCCGCATAAAGTCTGCCGTTTTCGCCGAATTCCGCGAGCATCTGTGAGGCTTCGGCGATTGTCTTGGGCTGATGGATCGTGAATTTTCGTAAAGGCATCATAACAATTTTGGATTTTCGATTTTGGATTTTAGATTATTCAGAGCCACAACTTTCGAAAAGCGCGATTTGCTATCGTTCCTCTATCGTCCATTATTCTTTCTTTTGCTTCAGTGCCCGCCAGACACGCTCAGGTGTGAGCGGCGCCTGGCGAATGCGAACGCCGACGGCGCGGTCGACGGCGTTGGCAATATTGGCGGCCATCGAGTTCAAGGAAGCTTCGCCTCCGCCTTTGGCGCCATAGGGGCCGACGCCGTCCTGGTTTTGAACCAGATGGAGCTCAACTTGTTTGGGGAGATCAGAAAATCGCGGCAGGCGATAATCCAAGATCGACCCGTTGACGAGCTGTGAGCCCTCGTAAACGAGCTCTTCAAAGAGGCCGATCCCCATTCCCATGGTCGCCGCACCAACGTCCTGACCTTCGGCCAACGCCGGATTGATGGCGAGACCGACATCGCCGACGGTGGCCAGTTTTTCCATCGTAATTTTGCCGGTCTCTTCGTCGACGGAGATTTCACACGCGGTGGCCGCAGCTTCCCAAAATACTGGCAGAGCGGAAAACTTGCCGGATTTGCGAATGTATGCGCGGCCGATCACTTCACCATCCGGGAGCGCGTAGAACTTGCAAATGACTTCCGACCAACTCAACTGCGCTTCACCGCAACACACACCCCCACGGACCGTCTCGATCTGTTCGGGTTTTACCTTAAGTACATCGGCTGCCATCACGACCATTTGTTGGATCGCATCCCGGCTCGCCTCCAGCACTGCGCTGCCCATCAAAGTTGTAGTGCGGCTCGCTCCGGTGGAACGATCATAAGGGGTGATTGCGGTATCGGAGGAGACCACGCGGACTTTCTCGAAAGGAACGCCGAGCTCTTCAGCGGCGATCTGAGGCAGCACGGTGTGGCTGCCCTGTCCCAATTCCGTGCTTCCCGTCATGATCGTGACTGAACCGTCGGCATGAACGCGAATTGCCGTCGACGTCAGCGGATATGCTCCGGCATCGCTGCCCGAGACCGCAACCGTGCGGCCATGATTTTTCTCCAGAGGCTTGCCCCAGCCGACCGCTTTTGCCGCCGTCTCGAGATCTTCCTTGAGCGTTCCGTCGAAGGGCCGCATGCCGGGAAAAAATTCTTCGCCCGGCTTGGCCGCGTTCGCCAAACGAAACTCGTACGGATCCTTACCGATCTTGGCGGCGAGCTCGTCAATCTGCGATTCGCCCGGCAACGTCACTTGAGCGCAGCCAAACCCGCGATACGAGCTGGCCGGGACAGTGTTTGTGTAGTAGGAGGAGTTTTCGATCAGCACGTTGGGAATCGCGTACGGCCCGACACAGCGGTTGGTGGATTTCTCGACCACCAATGGGCTGTTCTCCGCGTAGGCGCCGGTGTTCATCATGATTTTGGCCTGGCGCGCGATAATCTTGCCATTGGCATCGACCGCAGTACGCATCCAGGTGTAGGCGTCATCGCTCCGCGTCGTGAGCATCGCTTCTTCGACAGTGAGTTGGAGCTTCACGGGCCGCTTCGCCTTCCACGAACAGGCCGCAACCAGCGGCTCGATTTTGGTGTACGACTTGCTGCCGTAGCCGCCGCCGACGAACGGCACGATCAAACGCACCGCACTGACGGGCAGATTGAAAACTGATTTGAGATCGTGGCGGACCATGAAGGGATGCTGCGCCGACGAATATATCGTCACGCCTTGATCGTTGACGTCGGCGATGGCGACGTAGGGTTCCATAGCGTAGGCATAGGTCATGGGGAAATAATATTCACCTTCGATCACCGCCGCGGCTTCTTTAAAAGCTTTCTCGACATCGCCCCATTGAATTTTGTGGCTTTGGCAAATATTCGTGCCTCTCCCTGCGGTCACGTCGCCTTCAAAACCACGCAGCGCGCCGGCCTCGAACTTGCGCTCGTGCAGCAGCGGCGCGTCTTTCGCCGCTGCTTCCTGCGGTGTGAAGATCGCTTTCAGCTCTTCGTACTTGACGTCGATCAACTCCAGCGCTTCGAAGGCCGTTCGCTCATCGACGGCGACCACCGCAGCCACCGGCTCGCCGCCGTAACGAACTTTCTCGATGGCGAGGAGCGGATGATCCTTCACCGCATGGCCGTAGTAAGGGTTGATGCCGTCGAGATCGAAACCGGTGACTACGCAGTACACGCCGGGATGCGCCTCGGCGTGCGATTTGTCGATGGAAAGAATCTTGGCATGAGCATAGGGGCTGCGCAGCACTTTGGCGTAAGCCATGCCGATGAGTTTCAGATCGGCGACATATTGCGCTTTACCGGTGACTTTGACTCTGCCGTCGCGACGCGGCAAGGAATGGTTGACCACCTGAAAGTTGTTTTTTTTCTGCCCGCTCACTTTTTTGACTCCTTAGCCATGGCCTCGGCGGCACGCTCGATTGCGGCGACGATCGGCACATATCCGGTGCAGCGACAGATATTGCCGTCCATGTGGTGGATGATTTCATCGCGGGTCGGCTTTGGATTCTCGTCAAGCAACGCCTTGGCGGACATGATCATACCAGGCGTGCAATAGCCGCATTGAAAGGCAAATTCGTCGATGAACGCTTGCTGCAATGGATGCAGCGTCCCGTCCGGTTTCTCCAAGCCCTCGATGGTCGTAACGTTTTTATCGCGCGCTTCGTAGGCGAGGTACGTGCAGGCACTTACCGGCACGCCTTCGACGAGAACCGTGCATGCGCCGCAAACCTGCACTTCACAAGAAACTTTGGTGCCGTTGAGATTGAGCGTATTGCGCAGAACCTCGGCGAGGGTGTCGGCGGGCTCGCACTCGACCGCGACCGCTTTGCCATTTAACTGAAATGCCAGTTTCATAAGCTAATTGGAGTGGTGGAGTGATGGATTATTGGAGTGATGGGTTACAGCATTACTCCATCACCCCTTTACTCCAACACTCCGTTTTTTAATTGTATTTCGGCAGAATATTTTCCGCCCAGAGCTCCATCTGCCGATGCAGGCTGTCCATTGTCGGGTAAATGATCTTCAGCTCAAAATGCTGCACGCCGCTTTCAATAAACTCGTCCACCCGCCGGCGCACGTCATCGATCGAACCGAAGATGTGGCGGTCGAGGGCGAATTGCATGCTGTCGATATCGCGTTCATAGCTCTCACTGCTGGTCTTAAGCGTCGGCATCGCGAGATTGAGGCCTTCTTCGCGGGTCTTGGCAATCGTCGCGAGCTTTTCTACTCCAATGGTGATCTTGGACGAATCGCGCCCTTTTTCTCGCGCTGCTTGCGCGAGAATATCGCAACCGACTTTCATCTCCTTCGGTGATAGCCAGCCGGGAATCCAGCCTTCACCATATTTACCGGCGCGCTTGGCGGCCAGTTTCATCCAGCCGCCGACCCAAACCGGCGGGTGTGGTTTCTGGAATGGTTTGGGATAAATTTCAGCGTCTTTGAATTGAATAAACTCACCTTTGTAGGAAGCGATCGGCTGGGTCCAAATGGCCTTCATCGCCTCGATATACTCGTCCGTGCGATCGCCGCGCCGTTCGTAGGGGACGCCGAAGACGCCAAACTCGTCCGACTCGCGCGTCGCCTTCGAGCCCAGGCCAACGCCCACGAGCAGACGACCCTGCGCGAGATGATCGAGGGTGGAGTACTGCTTTGCGGTGTAGACCGGATTGCGGCAAGGCATGACCAAGCAGGCCACGCCCAGAACAATTTTTTTCGTCTCCGCGGCCAAGTACGACAATGTCGTGGTTGCTTCGAAGAAGTTGGCATCCTGCGTGTCAGTGATCGCTTCGAAGGCGCCAGAAGAAATGTGGTGGCGATGCATCTCGGAGCTCCAGACCACATGATCGTGGACCCAGATCGCATCGAAGTTCATCTCTTCTGCCGCTTTGGCGGCGCTGACAAGATTCTCGATGGTCGAGAGGGGACCGGAATTCGGCACTCTCACACCGAAGGAAATTTTATTCATGATTGGCTCCTGCTGATAAGTTCTGTTTTCTCGGCAAGTACTCGGATGTCACTCTGTCATTTCGAGGTGCAACCGAGAAATCTTTCCAGAAAGATTCCTCGTAGTCACTCGGGATGACAGGCTGTGGTCGTCTAGTTTTTCTCCGTCACTTGTATTTTGTGGTACTTTAAATGTCGGTTGTACCAATCGACGACATTGGCGGCGACGTCGTCGAAGTAATCGTTGTAAATTCCGTAATGGGTGGTCTTTCGGTACAACACGAGTTTTTTTGGCTCGCCGGCCTTTTCGTACATGTCAAACGATTGTTGCTCAGGGGTGACTGCGTCGCCTTCCACCGCGATGAACAGAACGCCGCGCGGCGAAATTTTATCAACCACATCGATCGGGCTGTATTCCAGGATCGCCTCAGCGCAGGCGAGCGGCATGGCATCAGGAATCTTATCCGCAACATCCTTTTTAATCGTCGTTGTCTGACGCTCGGGAGTTTGTACCATGATACCGCCTTCGCGAGCGCTGACAATGGCGCCCTTCCCGGTCAGGGCGCGCTGCTTGCGATCCGCTTCAATGCTCTTGAGATAATCGATCCATTCGTATTCGCGCCGCATCGAGTGGAGCCACTCGCGACCGCTGCTGACGCCGAGATAACTGACGCAGCATTTGACGCGAGAATCGATTGCGGCGACATAAACGGCATTGCCGCCGCCGGTGCCGCCGGAACCGTACGTCGCGAGCCGATCCGGATCGATATCGGACCGTGTTTCGAGATAACTCAACGCACTCCGGATATCTTCAGCCTGCCACTTAGGCATCACCCAGCCGCGTTCTTTGCCTTCACTCTCTCCCCAACCGCGGTAGTCGAAACAAAGACACGCGTAACCCGCGGCGCAAAGCTTGTCGAACATCATGATGTAATGTTTGGCGTCTTTGAGGCCCAAAAATCCCGGGCCCTGCACGATGCCCGGAAAGGGTTTGGCTTGATCGGAGTCGGGCAGATACAGATCGCCAACGAGCTTCACGCCTGCGCTGTAGAAATTGACTTTTTCGGTATGCATAAAAACTCCAGGGTTCAATCACTTCGTTCCGTTCAATCGCTCTGCTCAGTTCAAATCGTTCAAGCCGTCGGGACCCGGATTCTCCGAAACGGTTTGAACGGCTTGAACCGTTGGAACGGTTGGAACAATTTTTTAGCCGCGCATCGCCGGCAGCACTTCTTTGCCGAGATAATCGATCTGCTGGTACCAGTCGGCGTAGCGGAAGCGCAGATCATAAACGATGTGGTTTAAGCCGTTCTTCTCGTATGCCTTGGTATCTTTCACCACGTCTTCGGGTTTTCCTGCCAAAAGCAAACCGCGGATGTCCTCGTAGGTTTTGAAACTGCCGGAGTTTACCCAGGTCTTTTTGCTCGGCGTGTTACCTTCCTTGATCAAGCCCGGCGTATTGACCTTGCTGAGCGCGGTGTCGAGATCTTTGTCGATGCTAACGATCGGGATGGCGCCAACGGTGCCCATTGGGCGTCCCTGCGTTTTGTACTGCTCGCGCAGATAGCCGACCATTTTGATAAACGTGAGCATCGGTATTCGTCCTGGCATCCAGCCGTCGCAATACTCCGCCGCACGCCGACACGAAGCGGGCGTGCCGCCGCCGTACCAGATTGGAATCGAACTTAGCGGTCGCGGCTTAAGCTCGACATCGGCAAAATCAAAGAACCGATCTTTGTAGGCGACTTTTTCTCCCGACCAGAGGCGACGACAGAGCTCAGAGCTGATCCTGGCAAGGTCGGCGCGGTCTTGAAGTGTGTTGCCCTTGAATCCCGCGGCCTCGAATTCATGTTTGAACGTGCCGAGGCCAATACCCATGATCACTTTGCCGCCGCAAAGATTGCTAAGCCCAGCCATCGCCTGAGCGAGGTGAATGGGATGGCGATGCGCGATTACGGTGCCAGTGCCTAATGTCAGTTTTTTGCAAACCGACGAGATCGCCGCGAGGATCAGCAATCCTTCAATGTGGCTATTGTCCTCGCCTTCCATCCCATGGGGTTCGAAAACCAGGTGGTCGCGCACCCAGACCGAATCGAAACCATACTCCTCCGCCTTCTTAGACCCCTCGATGCAGCGCTCGACTGACGCGTATTCGCCGAAATGGGGCAGCAGCAATCCAAACTTCAACTTTGTGGCCATAATCTTTCTCCTTTTGATTGGCGGGCGATTATGGCCCGCGTTCTTCCAACAATCGATCGAGATCCGTTAATGCCTTGATGGAGTCCGACTGTTTCGCCCAACCCACTGCGATCGCCAACGCATTGACGAGCGAGAATGCCGGTGTCAACGAGTTCACCGTCGTGTGCAGACCGCGCTTGGCATAGAGACAGACAGTGGCGGATTTGGCGATGGGGGAACTGGGAAAATCGGTGATCCCGAGGATTGAGGCACCAATTTTCTTACCGTGCTGTAGCGCAATCTGAATCTCTCGCGGAGCTTGCAAAAAATCGATGGCGATCAGCACATCACCCGGCTTCATGAAAGATAACTGTTCCAAGAGCGAAGTGCCACCGGTCAAAAAAATCCAGTGCGCATCTTTTTTTACTCGTACGAGACGAAAGTGAAGCAGGTAGGCCAGCGCCATTGATGCGTTCAGGCCGATTAAAAATACTTTGCGCGCGCGCAGGATAAGTTCGACGGCTTTGTGAAAATCGGGATAGGACACGGCTTCGACCGTCTCCTGCAGCAGCTTGATGTCCCGGTTGATCAGTTTGGCGAGAATATTTTCTTCGCCCCGGAGTTGCGCAAAGGTTTCCTCCATACGATCCGCGGCGCGCAACTTGCGGCGCATCTCGCGCTGAATATCCCGCTTGAATTCCGGGAAACCCTTGTAGCCGAGACTCTTGGCAAAGCGTACGACCGTGGCATTGCTCACGCCGACCGCTTTCGCGAGCTCGTTGACATTGGCGTCTAGCAGCGCAGTGGTGTCGTTTTGCAAATAATGTCCGAGTCGTCGTTGGGCTCCGTTGAGCGAGCTGACTTTGGTCAGAATCTGTTTGATCGGTGGCATGAAACTTTTGTTTCAACTATCCCAGTGAAACTTTCTTGTCAATACGATTGACATTTTTTTTCAACGCGATAGCGTCAGCGAGCGGGAGGTAATCGCCATGGCCGGACCAGTTAAAGAATTCGAAGTTCACCCTTATGTCCAGTTCATGATGGACAAGTACAGCCCGTACAAAAAATGGATCGAATCGGAAGGCGTGCCGATCATCGGCGGCGCGTTCGTACAGGATGTGCGCACGCAAAAGCTCGAATACTGGAAGCGCAAAGATTGCTACGGCGCGATCTGCACGTTCTCCGACCAAATGGTGGCCGACGCCTACATTGCCGAAATTCCGCCCGGGAAAAGCATGAAGCCTCAGCGCCAACTCTATGAAGAGATTATTACCGTGGCGGCGGGACGCGGTGCGACAACCGTATGGTACGACAATACTGCGAAGCGAATGTTCGAATGGGAAAGGGGCAGCACGTTCGCGATTCCGCTCAATGCCTGGCACCAACACCACAACGCGAGCGGTTCGGAGCCGTGCCGCTATTTTGGGCTAACCAGCCAACCGGTGGCATTCGAGCTATTCCGCGACCCGGAATTCATCTACAACACGAATTATATGTTCAAAGATCGTTTCGATCCCGGCGACCCCGAATTCTTCTCGAAGGAAGGACAATACTTCACCGAGTATTATGGCGGCATTCTCCATTCGAATTTTATCCCGGACATCCGCAAGATCAACCTGGTACCGCGGGAAAAGCGCGGCAAAGGCACGCGCAATATGTACATTCATATGTCGGGCAGCGCGATGCTCGCTCACGTGTCGCAGTTTCCTGTCGGCCGCTACAAAAAAGCGCACCGCCACGGTCCCGGCGCCCATGTGTTTCTGCTTGATTCCACCGGCTACACATTGATGTGGAACGAAGGCGAAAAACCGGAGCGGTACGACTGGCATGAAGGAACTTGTATTTCACCGCCGGCGGGCGCGTGGCACCAGCACTACAATACAGGGAACCAGCCCTGCAAATTTGTTGCGCTTCACGCCAACACGGCGGTGCAAAAAGAGGAGAAAGGCATCGAACAGATCGAGTTCGAAGATGAAGACGATTCGATGCGCCGGATGTATGCTGAGGAATGCGCGAAAAACGGGGTGAAGGTCGATATGGATCAAAGCTGAGGGGTGCCACAGGTCGACGAACGCCAATATCTTTAGCGTTCTGGGCAGCAGGTTTTAGAGTTCACCACGAATGTAGTTATCGCGGGTCCAGATCCGGTACTCGCCTGGATTCCCGATTAAAATATGTGGGAATGACGAAATTTGGATTGTCATCTCCCTTGACGAGCATGTTGCGAGGGGAATC
>Ga0306920_100012990_pt1 | contig 11330 bp, 5 predicted proteins | sample flu12Cox44000170_FD_204666 | JGI IMG/M metagenome (GOLD analysis project Ga0306920, IMG submission 204666) | Lab enrichment of tropical soil microbial communities from Luquillo Experimental Forest, Puerto Rico - flux4day.12C.oxic.44.000.170 (v2)... | ecosystem: Environmental > Terrestrial >...
CTTGCCGGGCTCGGCGTCGACCACGCGCTGGATGTCGCCGTAGCATTCGGGGAAGCGCCGCGTGATGCCGGTCACCATGCCGGCGGCATCGTTCATCGCCACCATGCAGGCGCCGAACACGTTGCGGCCCTGGTTGACCATGCGCTGCACGTCGCGGCGCAGATAGCCGTCGCGCTGCAGGCGCTTGTAGACCATGTCGGTGTACGGCGCGTTGCGCGTGGAAAGCCGCGCGTTGTGGATCTCGATGCCCTTGGTGTCGGTGATGCCGACCGACTTCATGGCCTCGCGCACCTGCTCCTCGCGGCCGATCAGGATGGGCGTGCCGTAGCCGTTGTCGCGGAACACCACGGCGGCGCGGATGGTGCGCTCCTCCTCGCCCTCGGCGAAGACGATGCGCTGCGGGTTGGCCTTGACCTGCTCGAACAGGCTCTGCAGCCAGTGGTTGGTCGGATCGAGGCGGCCCGCCAGCGCGCGGCGATACTCGGCCATGTCGGGGATCTTGCGCCGCGCCACGCCGGAATCCATCGCCGCCTGCGCCACCGCCGACGACACCACCGAGATCAGCCGCGGGTCGAACGGCACCGGCACGATGTACTCCGGCCCGTAGCGCAGCCGGCGGCCGGAATAGGCTCTGTCGACCTCGTCGGGCACGTCCTCGCGCGCCAGCTTGGCCAGCGCCTCGGCGGCGGCGACCTTCATCTCCTCGTTGATGGTGCGGGCACGCACGTCCAGCGCGCCGCGGAAGATGTAGGGGAAGCCGAGCACATTGTTGATCTGGTTGGCGTAGTCGCTGCGGCCGGTGGCGATGATGGCGTCGGGCCGCGCCGCGCGGGCATCCTCCGGCGTGATCTCGGGATCGGGATTGGCCATGGCGAAGATGATCGGCTTGTCGGCCATCGAGCGGACCATGTCCTTGCTGACCGCGCCCTTGACCGAGAGGCCGAAGAAGACGTCGGCGCCCTCCATCGCCTCTTTCAAGGTTCGCGCCTTGGTGCGTACCGCGTGGGCGCTCTTCCACTGGTTCATGCCCTCGGTGCGGCCCTGCCAGATCACGCCCTTGGTATCGACCAGGATGGCGTTCTCGTGCGGCAGGCCCATCGCCTTGATCAGCTCGATGCAGGCGATCGAGGCGGCGCCGGCGCCGTTCACCACCAGCTTGACGGTCTTGATGTCGCGCCCGGTGAGATGCAGCGCGTTGATCAGGCCGGCGGTCGAGATGATGGCGGTGCCGTGCTGGTCGTCGTGGAAGATCGGAATGTCCATCAGCTCGCGCAGCCGCTGCTCGATGATGAAGCATTCCGGCGCCTTGATGTCCTCGAGGTTGATGCCGCCGAAGGTGGGCCCCAGGTAGCGCACGCAGTTGACGAACTGGTCGACGTCCTTGGTGTCGACCTCGAGGTCCATGCAGTCGACGTCGGCGAAGCGCTTGAACAGCACGGCCTTGCCTTCCATCACCGGCTTGCCGGCCAGCGCGCCGATGTCGCCCAGGCCGAGCACGGCGGTGCCATTGGAGATCACCGCGACCAGGTTGCCGCGCGTGGTGTAGTCGTAGGCGAGGTTGGGATCCTTGTGGATCTCGACGCACGGTGCCGCGACGCCCGGCGAATAGGCGAGCGCCAGGTCGCGCTGGGTGACCAAGGGCTTGGTGGCGATGATCTCGATCTTGCCGGGCCGCCCTGCCTTGTGCATGCGCAGCGAATCGCCGTCGAGATCGCCCATCTCGTTGCTGATCGCCGCTTCCGCGCCGGTGCTCGCCATTGTCGTTTCTCTCCCGAATGAGGGGGCATATTGGCGACAATCGGCAGCCGGGACCAGACAGCCATCCCGCGGTGCAACGCGGTCACAATGGCGACGTCCCCGTGACAGGGATTTCCCTCCGGCAACCGGTGGTTTAGAGTCGCGACCGGGTCGCACAGCCCTTGGGGGCGATCATACTTCTGCATCCGGGCACATCGGCAGAATTCCACGTCGCGCACTCCCTGCGCGCGGATCGTGCGGCCGACTTCACCGACATCGCCGACGATCGGGCGGACGAGAAGACCGTACGCGCGGCGTTCTTGCGCGCGCTGATCGTCGCGCGTCTGTCGGATGCGTCGGTGGCTCCGACGGCCATTGCCATCACGGGCGCGATCATCGACGGCGATTTGTCGTGCCGCGGCCTCGGATCGACAACAAACCCGCTTCCGGTTCTCGACCTCACCGGTTGCGAAATCCGGGGCGAGCTCGATCTCGCGGCCTCGTGTTGGTATTCCGTGACCGTCAATGACTGCAGGCTGCGCGGCCTGAAGGCCGCGGGTCTGAGGGTCGAAAATGGCCTTAAGGCCGGTAATCTCGTCGTGGACTCAGCCAGCGCCACTGTCATTGCTCTGGACGATCTGGTTGCCGGCGCCGACGTTGAAATGTGGAACCTCGATCGCACCACCTCGGATGGAGCGGCCGAAAAGCCCAACTTGTCGATCGAACTTCGGCGGGCGCGGGTGAATGGCAGCATTTTTCTCTCGGGCGCTCGCCTCAAAAATACCGGCGGTGATGCGCTAACGTTGAACAGTGCCGAGATAACGGGATCGGTGTTTCTGCGGGAGTCGACCACCCGGCGCTTCGAAGCGGCGGGAGGAGTAAATATTGGATCGGCGACCATTGGCCGTACGGTCGAATGCGGTGGCGGACATTTCAATAATGCGAACGGCGAGGCTCTGTCGCTGAACGCGGCCCGCGTTGCGGGCTCGGTATTCCTGCATGCGACCAATACATATCGCTTTGAGTCGAAGGGAAAAGTGACCCTCGGATCGGCGAAGATCGGCGGCACGGTCGAGTGCGGTGGCTCCAGTTTCGACAATGCGGGCGGTGACGCCCTGTCGTTGAACAGTGCCGACGTCGCGGGCGCGGTATTTTTGCGAGCGTCCGATAAACATCGTCTTGAGGCCAAAGGTCGGGTGGATTTGACGGCGGCGAGGGTCAGAGGCGTCGTTGACTGTACCGGCAGCTCCTTCGAGAACGCCGACAGTGACGCCCTCACGTTGAATAGCGCCGTGGTCGGGGGAGCGGTTTTTCTAAATGCGTCGGCGACGCTGCGCTTTGAAGCCAAAGGAAGGGTGACTTTGGGGTCGGCGAAGATTGGAAGCTCTCTGGAATGCATCGGCGCCTGTTTCGAGAACCCGAAAGCCGAAGCCCTGACGGTAGCCGACGCGGACGTGACGGGATCGGTGTTTCTTAGTGCCTCCGCCACTCACCGGTTTGAGGCAAAAGGCCAAGTCAATCTGCGATCGGCAAAAATTGGCAGCGCAGTCGACTGCACTGGCGGCTACTTCGAGAATCCGACGGGCGACGCATTGTCACTGGATAGTGCCAGGGTAGCGCGTTCGGTTTTCCTGCGGGCCGCAGGGGGTCATCGGTTTGAAGCCAAGGGATGTGTCCGTATTCAGAGCGCGAATGTTGGTGGTCAACTGAGCCTGGGTGGCGCGCTTCTTGAGAACCCCGGCGGCGACGCGTTGTCGATGGAGCACAGTGAAATCAGGGAATCTGTCTTCTTGCGACACCGGGAAGGTCACCCGTTCGAATCGTCCGGCAGGATCCTCATGACCGCGGCAAAGATTGGCAGCGCACTGCAATGCTACGGCAAGTTCAATTCGCCGGGCGAACTCCTGAATTTGGAGTCAGCAGATATAGGCCGCGACTTCTCGGTGTTTCTCGCGCCCGAGTCGTCGGGAACGGTGTCGCTACGAGGAGCGCATGTCGAGGAGCTCGCTGATGACGGCGGCAACGGGTGGAGTGGTTGGCCGACCAAACGACCTGCCGATGCCGCTATGGCCGGCGTACTGCTGAAATTGGACGGCTTCACATATGAGCGGTTAGGCGTTTGGACGCGGCCAGCCGCCCGCGGGTGGCAACAACTCACGTGGCCCATGAAAAGGACGGTCGGCTTGGGAGTCGAGCGCGATATTTGGTGGCATCGCGCACGGTGGCTCGAACGTCAGCATGTCGGCCACAGCCCGAGGGCTGAGGACTTCTTTCCGCAGCCGCACGAGCAACTTGCGAAGGTCCTTCGGCTGATGGGGCACGATTACGATGCGCGTCGCATCATGGCTCACAAGTTCGCGCATGAGAGCAGATGTGGTGCCAACGAGATTCTGTCTCGCTTCTTCATGTTCCTGTATCGCGTCGGGTTTGGCTGCGGTTACCTGCCGATACGCGCCTTGGTAACAGTCTTGGCGTGGCTGTTCCTGGGCTGGCTGTGCATCTCCCACGCAGTGGACCTGAATGACAGCCACAACGTCGTTTTTGTGCGTTCGACGACAGGCGTTGACGTTGTCCGTACGCTCAGCAAGCCCGACGAGGAGCCGAAATCTCCAAGTACTCATACGCCCTACTCAAAATTCGAGACTCGAGACATAGCCTGCGACGAAGTCAGCCCCTTTCTTTACGCCCTCGATACCATGCTGCCGGTCATGCAGCTCCACATGGAGGGCAAGTGCGAATTCTCCGACAGCAAGCCTGGCCGTCTATGGCGCCTTGGCCGGGCGTTCTATGCGATGATCGGCTGGATCATTGTCACGTTGGCCGCGCTGACCTGGACCGGCGTGCTGCGCAAAGAACCGGGCTGAATTCAGCCGCCCCTCACTCCGGCGGCGGCGGCAGCTTCAGCATATCGTTGAATTTCTTGCGCGCTTCGTCGTCGTCGATCTTGGTCGTGACCGGTGGCGCGTCGAAACCCTTGGGCTGGGCGAGATGCGCGAGGCCGGGCAGCGCCACGACCAGCGCCAGCACCACGAGCTGCGCGGCGAGATAGGGCGCCAGCGCGCGGGCCAGCGGGCGGATCGCGGTTTTCTGCGCCATGGCGCTGCGCGCCATCATCACCGCATAGCCGCTCGGCGGCACCAGGAAGGAGGCCTGCAACGCCAGCAGCGCCAGCACCGATATCCAGATGGCGTCAGGCGCCTGGGTCAGGATGGGCGGCATGACGATCGGCACGATCACGAACACGATCTCGAAGGCGTCGAGCACGAAGGCTGCCAGCGCGAACACGACCAGCACGGCGATCGCCGCCCCCGTCGCGCCGCCCGGCACCTGCTTGACCCACACATCGAGCAGGCGATCGGTGCCGAAGGCGCGGAACACCAGGGTGAAGGTGGTGGCGGCGACGAACAGCGCGAACAGCGCACCGGTCACCGCCATGGTGTCGCGCAACACGTGGCTGAACACGCCGGCGCGCAGTCCGCCGGTCGCCCAGCCGAACAGCAGCAGCGCCGTGCCGCCCATGGCGGCGGCTTCGACGGCGTAGAAGTAGCCCGCCGCGACGCCGGCCAGCAGGCTGATCACGAAGACGCCGGCCACCGCGGCGGTCACCCATTCGCCGGCGGTCGGATGCTCGGGCGCCGCGCGCGCCGGCGTCCGGCGGCCGAGCAGCCATGCCACGATCAGGCAGAGTGCCAAAAACATCGCCGCCGGCACCAGGGCGCCGCGGAAGATGTCCTGGGTGTTGACGATGCGCACCATCGCCTTGGTGGCGTTGGCCGCCTCGGTGTGGGCGCGCATCATGGCGTCGCCCAGCAGGATCAGCACCAGCGACGGCGGGATGACGACGCCGAGCGTGCTGGCGACGCAGACCAGCGCGGTGCTTTGCGGCGCCGGCACGCCGCGCGCGTCGAGCTTGGGCGCGACGCTGCGCGACAGCATGGCGACGCTGGCGCCGACCGAGCCGTTCATCGGCGCCAGCAGCGCGCCCAGGCCCAGAGTGGCGAGCGCCGGCGCGCCGCCGCTGCGACGGCCGAGCGCCACGCCGCAGCGGAACAGCCGATCGGCCAGCGGCAGGCGGTTGAGCAGCGCGCCCATGAAGACATAGAGCGGCAGCGCCTGCAGGAGATCGGTCTCCAAGAGACCGATGATCCGCCCGGGCAACGCCGTCAGCAGCGGGTATTCGATGCCGCCCGCTAGCACACCGACGGTTGCGAACAGCGCCGACACACCCATCAGCACGGCATAGGCCGGCAGCCCCGTCGCCAGCAGCACGATGGCGACGGCCAGCAGCATCCAGAGGCCGGCCGACTCCATCTAGTGCGCCCTCGCCGGCCGCAGCGCATCGAGCAGCGTCTGCAGCAAGGCCAGCACGGCCAGCAATAGCGCCGCGACCTTGATCAGGAAGTAGCCGTGATTGAAGGTCTCGGGGAATCTCTCCAGCGCCATCACCGAGCGCTCGACGGTGGGCGTCACCGTCCAGATCATGAAGATCGTCCACGGCACGACGCAGAGCACGCTGCCCCAGCGCGCGATGGCCGAGCGCACCCGGGCGGGATAATCGTGCGCGATGGCATCGACCGCGAGATGGGCGCGCTCGCGGGTGGCGAAGGTCACGGCCAGGCTGACATAGAGCGCGAAGATCCACTGGCCGAGGTCGTTGGCCTCGCGCGACCCCCATTGCACGAAGTCGCGCAACGGCCATTGCAGGAACAGGATCAGCGCCACCGGCAGCACCAGCCAGCGGCCGGCTTCGATCAGCCGGCCGAGCGCTCGATCCATTGTGTCGGGCATGTTTCCCCCTCCCCCGTCTTCGGGGGAGGTGTCGCGGTAATCCGCGACGGAGGGGGTGTGACGCACCATCCCCGTTGCCTTCCCCCTCCGTCAGCGTAAGACGCTGACACCTCCCCCGAAGACGGGGGAGGACATTTCATGCGATAGCACTGGCTCGTGCAAGAACCCAACGACGAAGTCCTGATCGGCCGCCTGGTGCGCGCGTTCGGCGGCGTGCCGGGCGTGCGCGCCATCGTGCTGGGCGGCAGCCGCGCCCGCGGCGAGGCGACGGCGCAATCGGACTACGATATCGGCCTCTACTACGAACCGGACTCGGCCATCGACATCGGGCGGCTCGCCAAGGCCGCCATGCTGCTGCCGGGCGCCGCCAGCTCGTCGGTCACGGCGATCGGCGAATGGGGGCCGTGGATCGACGGCGGCGCCTGGCTCACCGTCGACGGGCCCCAAGGGAGCAAGAGGGTCGATCTGCTCTATCGCGACCTCGGCAAGGTGCGGTCGGTGATCGAGGCCTGCCGGGCCGGCAAGATCGAGCGCGTCTACCAGCCCGGCCATCCACATGCCTTCGTCTCGTCGATCTACATGGGCGAAGTGGCGCTCGCCCAGATCCTCTGGGATCCCGACAATGTGCTCGCCGCCCTCAAGCGCCAGTGCGATCCCTATCCGCCGGCGCTCGCCGAGGCGCTGATCCGGACCTTCCTGTGGGAGGCGAAGTTCGCGGTCGAGAATGCCCTGCACGGCCGCGGCCGTGACGACCCGGCCTATGTCGCGGGCTGCGGCTTCCGGGCGGTCGCCTGTCTCAGCCAGAGCCTGTTTGCCTTGAACGGCGTCTATCTCCTGAACGAGAAGGGCGCGGCCCAGGCGGTGGACAGGCTGGCCCGCCGCCCCGCCGATTTTGCCGCACGCGTCGGGCAGACGATCGCGGCGGGCGCGGTCGGATTGCCGGCGCTGATGGCGCTGGTCGAAGAGACCGGCACGTTGTGCACGCAATCCCCATCGCCATCCCCATCGCAGGGGGGCGGGGCCGCATGCTAGGCCGAGGCGTGCCCGACAGCGCCAACCACACCATCCCGGCCGATGCCACGCCGATGATGCGCCAGTACCTGGCGATCAAGGCGGCGCATCCCGATCATCTGCTGTTCTACCGCATGGGCGATTTCTACGAGCTGTTCTTCGACGATGCGGTGAAGGCCTCGGCGGCGCTCGACATTGCGCTGACCAAGCGCGGCCAGCATCTCGGCGACGACATCAAGATGTGCGGCGTGCCGGTGCACAGCCACGAGGCCTACCTGTCGCGGCTGATCCGCCAGGGCTTCAAGGTCGCGGTCTGCGAGCAGGTCGAGGATCCGGCCGAGGCCAAGAAGCGCGGCGCCAAGTCGGTGGTCGAGCGCGCGGTGGTGCGGGTGATCACGCCGGGCACGCTCACCGAGGATGCGCTGCTCGATGCGCGCAGCCACAACTACCTCGCCGCCCTCGCCGAGGCGCAGGGCGAGCTGGCGCTGGCCTGGCTCGATCTCTCGACCGCCGATTTCGCCGCCCAGCCCCTGCTGCCCGGCCAGCTCCCCGCCGCGCTGGCGCGGCTCGCGCCCGGCGACCTGCTGGTGCCGGATCGGATGTTGGCGCGCGACAATCTCAAGGCGGCGCTGGAGGAGTGGAATGCGGCGCTGACGCCGCTGCCCTCGGCGCGCTTCGATTCGGACAACGCCCGCAAGCGCCTGCAGGCGGCATTCAATGTTGCGGCGCTGGAGAGCTTCGGCGCCTTCTCGCGCGCCGAGGTCGCGGCCTGCGGCGCGCTGCTCGACTATGTCGAGCTGACCCAGGCCGGCAAGCGTCCGGCGCTGAGCCCGCCGCGCCGCGAGCGCGCCGACGGCACGATGGAGATCGATCCGGCGACGCGGCGCAATCTCGAGCTGGTGCGCGGGCTAGATGGCCGCCGCGAGGGCAGCCTGCTCGCCACGGTCGATCGGACTCTGACCGGGCCCGGGGCGCGGCTGCTGGCTGAACGGCTGGCCGCGCCGCTCACCGATAGGCCTGAGATCGAGCGGCGGCTCGACCTGGTGCAGCTCTTCGTCGAGCGCGCGGCGCTACGCGAGAAGGTACGCGAGGCGCTGCGGCGCACACCCGACATCGAACGCGCCCTGCAGCGCCTGTCGGTCGGCCGTGGCGGTCCGCGCGATCTCGCGGCCCTGCGCGACGGCCTCGACTCGGCGGAAGCCCTGTCAGCGGTGCTGGGCGCGGAGTCCCAAGCGCTCACGCCGCCGCCTGAAACTCTGGCCGAAATCGTCAAAGCAGCCACCGGCCATCGCACGCTGATCGACGCGCTGGCGGCGGCGCTGGCCGACGAGCCGCCGCTGTTCGCGCGCGACGGCGGCTTCATCCGTCTGGGCTACCGCGCCGAGCTCGACGAGCAGCGCACCTTGCGCGACGACAGCCGCAAGACCGTGGCGGCGCTCGAAGCCAAGTACAAGACCGCGACCGGCGTGCCGTCGCTGAAGATCCGGCACAACAACATGATCGGCTATCACATCGAGGTAACGGCGACGCACGCCGACAAGCTCGATCTCGCGGCGCTGGGCTTCACCCGCCGCCAGTCGATGTCCAATGCGACGCGCTTCAGCACCGCCGAGCTGGCCGATCTGGAAACCCGCATCGGCCGCGCCGCCGACCAGGCGTTGGCGCTCGAGCTCGCGATCTTCGAGACGCTGGTCGGCGAGGTCATGGCGGTGTCGATTGCGGTCGCTGCGGCGGGCCGCGCGCTCGCCGCGCTGGACGTGGCGGCGGCACTGGCCGAGCTTGCCGCCAGCAACAGCTACGTGCGGCCGCAACTGGCCGACGAGCCCGCCTTCACCATCGTCGGCGGCCGCCATCCCGTGGTCGAGGCGGCGCTGGTCCGGCAAGGCGGCGCGGGCTTCGTGCCCAACGATTGCGAGCTCGGGCCCGAGCGCCGGCTGTGGCTGCTGACCGGCCCCAACATGGCCGGCAAGTCGACCTTCCTGCGCCAGAACGCGCTGATCGCGGTGCTGGCCCAGGCCGGCGCTTTCGTGCCGGCGAAGGAAGCCACGATCGGCGTGGTCGACCGGCTGTTCAGCCGCGTCGGCGCGGCCGATGATCTGGCGCGCGGGCGGTCGACCTTCATGGTCGAGATGGTCGAGACGGCGGCGATCCTCAACCAGGCGACCGCCAGGAGCCTGGTCATCCTGGACGAGATCGGCCGCGGCACGGCGACGTTCGACGGCCTTTCGATCGCCTGGGCGACGCTCGAGCACCTGCACGACGTCAACAAATGCCGCGCGCTGTTCGCCACCCACTTCCACGAGCTTGGCGCGCTCAAGGAGCGGCTGGCGGCACTGGCGCCCTACACCATGCGCGTCAAGGAATGGCAGAACGAAGTGGTGTTCCTGCACGAAGTGGCGCCCGGCGCCGCCGATCGCTCCTACGGCATCCACGTCGCCCAGCTCGCCGGCTTGCCGGCCGCCGTCGTGACGCGCGCCGAGGAAGTTTTAGCGGCGCTCGAGAAGGGCGAGCAGTCCGGTGCGGTCACCCGGCTGGCCGACGACCTGCCGCTCTTTGCCGCCGCGCCGTCGCGTCCGACCGGCGGCGTCGCGCGCGCGGCCGAGTCCGAAGTCGAGAAGGCCGTGGCCGCGATCAATCCCGACGAGCTCACGCCCAAGCAGGCACTCGAGCTGCTCTACGAGCTGCGGCGGCTGAAGAACTAGAGCAAAGTCCGATCAAGCCGAATCACCTCATCCTGAGGAGGCGCGAAGCGCCGTCTCGAAGGACGGGCAGCAGACGAGGTGCTGGTTCCCATCCTTCGAGACGCGGTCCTGCGGACCGCTCCTCAGGATGAGGTCCTTTTCGGTTCAACTTGCCGGGGCTCTGCTCTAGAGACGAGCGCCGACGTGAACTTCTAATGACCAAAATAGGTCGTGGCGACGAAGTGGCGTATAGTAGCTCTTGCGATGCGTACTGTTCAGCGTTCCAGCGGACTAGCCATTAGGCGCGTTGGGGCTGAACCGGGGACCCCCCAATATTTTCCCATTATTTTATTCGTCCGAGGAGAAACTGCCCTACTTCAGCGGGGACTCGGCCGGCAGCCCGAGCGTGCGGCCGGGGTAGCCCGCGACATCGAAATAACGAGTCGTGTTGGTGGTCTGGGTGGCGAGCACGGTGACGTGCCCCAGGGCGTCGGGATCGGAGCGCACCATGTGCGACTGCACCGCCGGCATGGCGCCGTTGGGCAGCGCCTCGATGAGCACGCGCCCGACCAGCTTGCCCTTGTCGGCGACCTTGAGGCCGAGCAGCTGGGCGATGGTCTTGCCGAGATCGGCGTTGCTGGCAGGCGCGGTGTCCTCGAAGCGCTGGCGGAACGAAGGACCGATGGCGGCCATGATGTTGCGTGTGTCGGCGCGCGAGAACGAGCCGTGCATGCCCTGGCCCTGCTGCAGGCCGGTGTCGGCCACCTCGACGCCGCAGGTCGTGGGATCGGCGCAGCCGGTCGAGAACGAGCGGAAGTTGACGGCGATGGCCGGCGTCGGCGTGGCCGCCGTGCCTTTGAGCGCGATCGCCGACAACGGCAGCGTGCCCGCGATCTTGCCCAGCGCATCGTCGACGAAGAGCCCGCTGACATAGTCCTGGGCCGAGAGCAGGGCGACCACCTTGGCGGCCAGCGCCTTGTCGTTGGTCGGCAGGTAGACCAGATCCGAGCCGCCATTGGCCGCGACGACGACCTGCGGCTTGGCGGGATCGCTGCCGATCAGGCCGTTGCCGCGCGACGGCGCGATGCCGGCCGGCACTTCGGCGCTCTTGGC
>Ga0306920_100012992_pt1 | contig 11328 bp, 7 predicted proteins | sample flu12Cox44000170_FD_204666 | JGI IMG/M metagenome (GOLD analysis project Ga0306920, IMG submission 204666) | Lab enrichment of tropical soil microbial communities from Luquillo Experimental Forest, Puerto Rico - flux4day.12C.oxic.44.000.170 (v2)... | ecosystem: Environmental > Terrestrial >...
TTCCAGGTCGCGGTCTTCGCGTTGTTCATCGTGCGCGTGTCCAGGAATGGCTCGCCGGTGATGGTCATCCCGCCGTTGGCATTGGTTACTCCCGTTCCGCTCTCTATCCCCCCCGACCAGGTTGTCGCTCCCGTCACCGTCACCGTGTCGCTGCCGGCCAGCGTGCCGCTGCTGTGTGTCAAGGAACTCGTCGTAATTGCCTTCCCGGTAGAGAAGTTTAGCGTCCCGCCGGACACGGTCAGGGGACCGATATTGGTCAGCGTCGCAGGACTGGTGAAGTTCACCGTCGCCCCGCCGCTTGCCGTCGTCCCACCAGTCACGTTGTACGTGCCGGTATAAGTCACCGTCCCCAAGTCGAATATCACCGCGCCCGCTCCGCTGATTGGACCGCTCAAGGCCGTACCGCTCGTGGGCCCCCCGAGTTGCAAGGTCGCGCCCGAAACAACGCTCCACGATCCGCCGCAACTTCCGGTACAAACCCCGTTATCCTGCACCTGCAGTATTCCGCTGCCGGCCATCACTGTTCCCGTGTTGTTGAACACGATCGAACCGCCAATTCCTCCCCCGCTGTTGTTCGTCCCCCCCGTCTTCTCGAATGTCCCGGCATTGTTGAAGGTCGGGGTCCCTCCCCCATTGAAGACGATCGAGGCGTCGTTTTCGTGATTCCATGTCGCCCCGGATTTGTTGTTGAAGACCGAAGCGTTCTGCATCAGAAATTGCACTCCGTTCCAGGTCGCGGTCTTCGCGTTGTTCATGGTGCGCGTGTCCAGGAATGGCTCGCCGGTGATGGTCATCCCGCCGTTGGCATTGGTTACTCCCGTTCCGCTCTCTATCCCCCCTGACCAGGTGAGCAAACCGCTTACGGTCAATGTGCCAGTCCCGTTCAGCGTGCCGCTGCTGTGTTCGACGGTTGTCATGGAACTCGTCCCATTAAGGCTGAGAGTCCCGCCCTGCAGCGCCACGTCGGCAGCGAAGGTAGCGGTTCCGGCGATCGTCAATGGACCAAGAGTGAAGGTAATTGGAGCGCCGGCATTGAGACTCGCGATGGCCTGGTTGACAGAGGCCAGGTTTCCGATAGTGATCGGATTTGTGAACGAGCTCGAAATGCAGACGTTATCCGTCGAGACCGGTACCGCGCCCTTGCTCCAGTTCCCGGCAGTTGTCCATTGATTGTCATGGGCCGTTCCCGTCCAGTTGTTAGTACCATTACCGCAGGTGATCGCCGGCCCTGAGAGCCGACGAGTAGCAGCAACGAGATGCCCCTGCCGGCTTGTCCTCCAAGCCTGGGCATGGGCGACGGCAATCGCATCCGGCCCGAACATCGAGGCCAGCACGATCGTAAGAAGAACACAGCAACCTCTAAGGTGAGAGCCCGCTTCGTTCTGCATGGCGATCCTCCGGAATATTCAGATTTTTTTGGGGTCGTCCCTGGCTGGGCTGGCGTAACAGGCAAGGGGGGATTTCAGCCAAAAACGCCCATCATCTTACCAGCGCCACCCGCAAAATCAAGACAAACGAAATAATTCTTTTTAACAACCCGTTTGTGCGGAACCCAACGACGCACCCACGCATCGTTTTTGGCATCCTCGTTCGACTGCGGCGACCCGGACATGCATGTGCGGCTGGTGATATAGCGAAGGTCTCCTGACCCATCTTTCCTACAGCCGCCACGCGTCTTCCTACTCCCCGAGGTCTCGCTTGAATCGACGACATTCGGCTTTGCATTCTCTGTGCCAGAGTTGGAGAATCCACGAGCCGATGGGGCTTCAGGCTAACTTATGCGAGCAAAAGCAAGGAGGATATATACCGTTCGCGGCACCAGGTCTCTGCAGAGCTTTGCTATCGGCAACTTGAGGACAGGGATCCGACCAGATACCGCGAGAAGCAATAAGCTCCTTTGCCTTCTTCGGGCTCGCTCTTCCTGGTTGTGCGGGCTGTTCTGGTCTCCCAACCACGGGTAGCCTGGTCCTACACTCTCGTAGCAGAGAATCGTTTTGACACGAGATGATTTGTAACGATCAAAGCCAGGTCGTGGGGTTCCACGCAATGCCCGACAGGCCGGTGGGGAGCGATGACGGTCGATCATGATAGTTTGGGCCTGGGATGCGGCAACACAGCCCCAAGACCCCCTAAAAGACGCAACCGCCAAAGAGGGGAATAAGGATCGGCAGCACTACGTTGTTTTGGGCATGCAGATCATCACGCTCAAGGTTGAGTAGCGTTGCAAATGAAGGGACCCGGAAGAGGGCGAGTCGTCCGGGTCCATAGGCTGATGAGGCTTCAGCCTTACTTCATCGCGACAATCACGATTCCTGAATCCGCGGGCGACCAGTTGGTAGCCTGCATTTCCTTCTCGCGCTTGGATTCGGGAAGCTTCATGCCGATGCTGCTGCTGCCGTCCCAGATTTCGGCCAGGAAGTAGCTTTTGCCGTACTGGTGGAAGATCATTTTTGGCGACTGGATTTTGCTCCGCTCGTCGCTGCCGTAGTTGGCCAGTGCCGCCTCGCTGACCTGCTTGCTGTTCCGAATAACCAACGAGTGGTCGGCAACCTTGCTTACAGTGTAGGTTCCAGCCGGCAGGGAGGCCTTTCCGACCTGGAAGGCGAACGGTACATCGGCTCTCACTTTGTCCTGTGCAATGCTGGTCGAAACGGTCAGGAATGACAGAGCCACCAGCGTCAAGGCCACGATAAGGGTGCGTTTCATAACTCCTCCTTGTGGGGCTCCTCGCAGTGGAACCCAGACTGAATTTTTGTCGCGTGCCGGAAGCTTGCTGCTTTCGGTTGCTGTTTACGCCTGTACATAGAGCAGGTGCATTGCCAGCGCCAGAAGTCGGTGGCTGTCAGACTTGGGCGGGCAGAAAACAGCATGTGTTTGCAACAAAATGGAGGGGAGCTGAGGTCTTCGACGAGGTCAAGCGTGCTCCATTGACTGTGCCTGTGTTGGGTATCCGAGTGGATACCGCCGGAAACGATTGGTTCTCGGCAGCGGTGATCGGTGGCTCCGTGATCATCTGCCGATACTGCTCGCACTATGTGGCAGGGACTGGCGTGCACGAACATTTCGATCCGGAACAGCTTCGCGTTCGCTCCTGCACCTTACGAACCGCTTCATATGTTGCACAGGCCCAACGCCGAAGCCGTCCCGGAGCGTTTCACTCGTGACCAGGTTGGGCGGCTCTAACCGCGTGCATGGGTAGTCGCTTTGTCCTGGCAACATACCTGGCCGCCAGCAATCGCATGTTCGCCACCTCTTCCGGACGGAGCGCCCGCAGAACGTGGAGCAGCCCGGTTGCTACTGCTTGCCACTGGCGGTACGGGGTTTAGCGAACTCGTCGCCCGGCAGCCAGCCTACCTCGTTCGCCTGATCGGCAGCCTGCCATCCAAGGGCAATGCCAAACCGGGCCATGACGGCGTCGCCGCGAAAATCCATGCTTGGGTGATACTCGTCGCTGGGATGGTGGTAGTCGTGGGCCACGAAGTCGCGCGCCTGTTGCAGTCCCCACTCGCGATCGCGACCTTGATAGAGGTCGCCTTCATTAATACTGAACGCGGGGACTCCGACGCGTGCCAGGCTGAAGTGATCGGAGCGATAGTAGTGTCCGGCGCCGGGGTTGGAGTCAGGCACAATCCCGAGTCCGAAGTCCTTCGCTGTTGTCTCCACCGTGGGATAGAAGGTCGTACGCTCGGCACCAGAAACCGTTACTTCCTCGGGCACGCCGAGCGGGGCAACGTTGTCATAGTTCAGGTCGAGTGAAAGTTCCTTGGCAGGAACGGGTGGATGCTTGCCGAAGTATTCCGAGCCGCGCAGGCCCTGCTCCTCTGCTGTGACCGACACGAAGTAAACCGAACGCTTCGGTGCTTGTGAAGCTTGCGCGTAGGCCCGCGCGATCTCCAACAGGATACCGACACCAGTGGCGTTGTCACGTGCGCCGTTGTAGATGTTGTCGCCCGGCATGCCTGGCACGATTCCCAGGTGATCATAGTGTGCGCTGTACATCACACCCTGACCTTTAAGTTTGCGATCGGAGCCGGGCAGTTCAGCAACCACGTTCTGAGAGTCGAACGGCCGCACCCTGCTCACGATGTGCGCCTTGAGCTTCGCCGGCAGAGGCTGGGCCTTGAAGCCCGGCTTCTGCGCGGCGGCCATCATCTCGTCGAGATTCATACCACAGTCTTGTGCAAGCTTTCGTGCCACGTCGAGCTGGATCCAGGACGCAACCTTCAGCTTGGGAGCAGGATCGTCACGTAGATAAGAGCGTTCGCCGGACCAGGAGTTACGCACAACGTCCCACCCGTAGCTGGCCATGTCCGTCTTATGAATGAGGATGACGCCGGCTGCGCCTTTGCGCGCCGCTTCTTCAAACTTATAGGTCCAGCGCCCGTAGTAGGTGAGCGCCTTGCCGCCAAAGAATTTTGGATCTTCGGATGGCGGCTCGTTCACCATCATCAAGAGAACCTTCCCCTTCACATCCATCTCCTTGTAGTCGTTCCAGTTGAACTCGGGTGCGTCGATACCGTAGCCCATCCAGACGATGTCCGCATCCACCTCGTTGGAAGTTTTGCCCGTCTCGTCCATGGCAACGAAGTCTTCACGGTTCCGCAAATCCATGACATCACCCTGTGCCGGGACCAGCGAGAAGGTGGTGCTGTCTGTCGTTGCGATGCCCAGCATCGCGACCTTCTGCAGGTAAGTGTCATTGTCGCCCGCCGGCTTCAGTCCATAGAGAGCGAACTCCGTGGCGATATATTCGGCAGCGATGTCTCCGCCCCGCTGGCCGGTGCCGCGGCCCTCGAGCAGGTCGTGCGACAGAAAACGCACATGCGCACGAATGTTCTCGGGATTAACCGTGGCCATGGCCTGCTCTGCCGCCGGCGGCAAAGAGGCAACCGTTGGAACGGACATGGCCGAGATGCCGGCATTGCTGCCGCCGGAATTTCTGGCTTCCTGGGCAAGCAATAAACCGAGGAGCAGGGTAAGCAGCAGGGTAAGAAGCAATGATCGACGCATTAAGGTCTCCTGGAGGAAAAACACAAGAGAGCAAAATCTTTATTCTACGTGAAAGGCAGGAGACCTGATCTGACGCCAGGTGGGGTAAATTGATCCGCCGACCGCGGATCAGTTCTTAGAGCTTCAACCAGCGCGGAAGTCGGGAACATCGTCACCGCTGCGCCACAGCGGCACGGCCCGCTGATTGCGGTACTCCGCCAGCTTCTGGTGAATGGCTTCCACGTCACGCTTCGACCAACCTACGCATGAGACCTCGATTTCGCCGCCGGGAGCAATGTAGAACATTGTGGGGACGTTGGTCAGGCCATAAGCGTTGGAGACGGCGTATTTCTTGGGTTCGTCCAGCGCGACCGGGAACGTAACTCCGAACTCGCGACTGAACGCCTGTGTCTTCTTTTTGTCATCCTGAGAAATGCCCAGGACGGTGATGTTGGCGTGCTTGTGCTCGTGGTAAACCCGCTCAAGAAATGGAAACGCAAATTGACAAACAGGACAGCTCACCTTGAGAAAGGCTAGTACCACCGGCCCCTTCTTCAATGCCTCAACGAGAGATGCCTTCGAACCTTGGACTGTCGGCAGGGTAAAGTCGGGTGCGACCAGTCCCGTATTCAATGCAGCCATGCATGAAACCTCCCCAAGCGATTGCCAGGTCAGTTAGATTGCGAATCACCCTGTGAGGACTCAACCACCAGTCTTCTCAGGATCTTGCGAGCCAAGCCTGTCAGTGGCAGCTGTTCCCATCGTTGGCGTTTGAACCATTTGGCACCGGGCGCGAGGTCGGCGGAATTCTTCACCGAGACCATGATCACGGATACGTCATAGTCAGTGTTGGTAATCGAGTGGCGCAACCTCGCCAGGGATGCGTCGCCGTTTGCCGGAGCACCGTCCAGTGACGGGAGTTCCCACATGCCGGCCATCAGCGAAGCGTCGTGTGCCCGCTGCACCAGCAGGACCGAGTCTCCCTTGCATGCCAGGCCGTAATAGAGCTGTTTTCGCCGGCGGGCAGTTTGCGGCTCTGAAGGATTGACACCCCGTGTTTTGCACCAAGTGACCAGGGGACACACCAGGCACTGCGGTGCGCGCGGAGCGCAGATGGTTGCGCCAACTTCCATCATGGCTTGGTTGAAGTCACCTGGCCGCTCTGGGCTGAGCAGTACCTCAGCGTAGCGCCATACGGCTTCTTTCGACTGCTTTGGACCAAACATGCGGGTCAGCACACGCTCGACGTTGCCATCGACGACGGCAGCGGTTTCCCCATATGCAATGCTTGCAATGGCTGCGGCGGTGTAGCGCCCAATGCCTGGGAGGGTTAGCCATTGCTCAGCAGTCTGCGGAAACGTACCGCGACGTTGGCCGACGATCATCTTCGCTGCGCGGTGCATGCGGCGTGCGCGATGGTAGTATCCAAGGCCGCTCCATGCTGCCAGCACGGTGGCCTCAGGGGCTTCGGCCAGCACCTGCACGCTGGGAAATCTCCTCAACCAGCGAGCATAGTGCTCCAGCACTGCCGCCACCCGCGTTTGTTGCAACATAACCTCCGACACCCATACGCGGTAAGGATCAGTGTCGACTCGCCAAGGCAGCGTGCGACGATGCTGGTCGTACCAGCCGAGCAAACTGCATCGCAGCTGGTGAACCGCGGAAGAACTTGGAAGGGCGGTTTCGTTCACGTTTGCCGCTACGATTCTAATTGGGAAGCTTCGAATTTACCGTATCTCCTCCGTTAGACTGGATTACTCATGTTGCGCGCTGATCCTGAGGGGAACGCTCACCCAATTTTCCCGATCCGCTGTTTTTGCGGTTTGGGCGGCTTGCGCCCTCGAAGGCCTTCCCGGGTGAAGTCAGGGGAACCTGGTGTTACTTTTGCCAAACCGGAAGGCAAGGTTCGGCAGAAAGCAGATCCCTCGAGCCGGACCGTGCTTGCGTCAGGCAAGGGTGCCTGGCTTTTTTTGCGCTGTCCTTGTTCGGGATGACAACTTGATGTAGTGAGTATTCGTGAATGATGCAGATCATCGAGGAGCGTGCATGTTATTCATCGACACGTCAAGCCGGAATCGACGTAACGGTTTCCTGCCTGCAACAACGAAGCTCGTGCTTCTTTCTGCTATCGCACTTGTCTCATGCTTCAGGGTTTTGGCTCAACCGGGCTACACGCCGACCGCCGCGAATCTTGAGGCGCGTCGCGAGTTCCAGGACGCCAGGTTCGGCATGTTCATTCACTGGGGAGTCTATAGCGTGCTTGGCAATGGCGAGTGGGTGATGGAGCTGCGGCCGATTACGGTCCACGACTATGAAAGGCTTCCACCGCTTTTCAACCCGATGAAGTTCGATGCCGCGAAGTGGGTAGCGCTCGCAAAGTCGGCGGGCATGAAGTACATCACGATCACCTCCAAGCACCATGATGGCTTCGCGATATTCGAGACCCGCCAGTCCGGCTGGAACGTGGTAGCGCGAACTCCTTACGGCAAAGATGTGATCCGGCAACTCGCCGAGCAATGTCACCAGCAAGGCATCAAGCTGTTTTTCTATTACTCGCAACTCGATTGGCACAACACCGATTACTTTCCGCGTGGCCGTACGGGGCACTCCACCGGCCGGCCTGAATCCGGAAACTGGAATGCCTACCTGGACTATATGAACGCGCAGTTACGTGAATTATTGACGAATTACGGTGAGGTCGCCGGGATTTGGTTCGACGGAATGTGGGACAAGCCTGATGGCGACTGGCAGCTCGGACGCACGTACTCGCTGATCCATCAGCTTCAACCACAGGCGTTGATCGGGTCGAACCACCACAAGGCACCCTTCCCCGGCGAAGACTTTCAGATGTTCGAGAAGGATCTGCCTGGCCAGCACACCACCGGCTTCAATCCCGACCAGTCAGTCAGCGATCTGCCGCTCGAGACAGCCGAAACCATGAATACTTCTTGGGGCTTCAACATCACCGACGATCAATTCAAGAGCACCACCGAGCTAATTCGGTACCTGGTGCGGGCGGCCGGGGACAATGCAAACTTTCTGCTCAACGTTGGGCCGATGCCGAACGGTGAAATTCAGCCTGAGTTCGTGGAACGCCTGCACGAAGTCGGCGCCTGGACCAGGCAGTACGGCGAGTCGATTTACGGCACGCGGGGCGGCCCGATACCACCGGGAAGCTGGGGGGTGACCACGCAGCTCGGCGACACCGTGTACGTTCATGTGCTCGACTGGAACGATGGAACCCTTGCGCTTCCCAAGCTCAGCAGAGCGGTTCGTGGCGCGCGCCTGCTGCGCGATGGAAGCGCCGTCCCCTATACAGTGAATGACTATGGCTTGCTGTTGAAACTGGCAGATCGGCCTGCTGGCCTGGTGGATGAGGTGGTGGTGGTAACGCTAGCCGAATGAGCCCCCTTTTTCTGGGGTGCTTAAGAAGGACAGCACAGCAGATCCCTCGTGGAGTGGAAGTCCGTGATGACAGAAGGGAGAGGTTTCAGTGCGGTGGTGCCGCATGCCGAATGAAGTATTGCTCTTTGTCCATACTGGCCGGAACCGCCACATCGAAAAAGCCGACCATCATTTCTTCATACGTCTGCCCGCCCCAGGTGACGGCTTTGCCCGGGTCAGGATTGTGGGGATTGTCCTCGGAGTTGTCATACCACCCGACCGCCTGAAGCTTCGTGCCTGCCTTCAGGAACAGCGGTTGCGCCAGCCGGTAACTGAGCTGCCAATGAAAGTGGTAGTTCACGCGCAGCAGTGTTTCTACGCCTCCGTCCTGATGCACGATGTTGTATTCGAAACGCTTGCCACGCAAATGCATGTGCGGAAAAAAACTTAGCAATGTGGCGTCGTTCGGCAAAGTTCCGGCAACCTCGACACGATAGTCATCGGCGTAAGGCGGGATGATGAACGTACGGTTCGTGAGCTGCAAGGTCAGCACCCGCTGCTTTGGGCGCTGCTTAGCGAAGACCATCCCGATGCTCGTCTGGTCAGTGCCCGCATGTCCGTTGGTTGTGTAATGCATCTGGAAAACAAGGTCAGAACCCGCCGGCACAAACTTCGCTACCCCATCGGGCCAGCGGTCGGGCTCGCTGCCGGGAGCGTAGACCAGCAGCATGTCACTGGTGGTCTCGTGGGCTTCGGCGCGTTCGTGGGCATCGGCAAAACTCGATGGAGTGAACGGTACCCCAACCGGCGCTTTGCGCAGCCACGCGGAGTTTGGGGAACGAATGTAGACCACCGCGTGGTGCACAAATTCGCGGCTGCTCGGCCGAATTTCCGACATTTGCACCCACTTGTCTTCCGTGAATCCGGTCGGGACGATTTCGTAGGTGTACTCGACATCGCCCGTCGCTGGAATACTCACCGGCACCTGCATTTGGACAACCTTCTCCGGCTGCGGAATGTTCCAGCCATGGACCCATTGTCGCGGGGAGGGCGCGTCCTTCGGCAAGCCTTCAGGAGCACCGCCGTCAGCCCATGCGATGATCAGAGCGATCTGTTGCTGTGTGAGCGATGGATCATTCGAGAACCTGCCATACCGCGGATCGGAAAACCATGGCGGCATCTGTCGGGACTGCACGGCCTGCTTGATGGCTGCTGCCCACGGACGTGTCTGCTCATACGTGACGAGCGGCGCGGGCGCGATCTCGCCGGGACGGTGGCAAACCTGGCAGTGGTTCTCGAGGATCGGCAGGACGTCTCTTTAAAAAGTTGGCTTGGCTCCTTGTCCTTGTTGAGCAGAGGAATTGTCGGCCGCATTAGCGAAGGCTAGCGGTCTTTCGCCGCTTGGCTGCAAGAACATCAGGATCGCTGCCGCGGTAACCATCGCCGCGGCTCGATGAGACACGCCGAATGCTCTAGGCAGTGCCACCCGACTCAACCGATTGGTCACCGTGCTGGGTCAGCTCTTCTGGCGCCCCATGGCGTCGCAGGATCTGCGCCAGATTCTGCGAGAAGGCAGAGCGCGGCACAACCATGTCGCACCCCGCTTCTTGCGCCTTGACCTTCAGATCGCCCTGGATATGCGACAAGAAGCCGATTATGTTGGTGGCTTTTTTCAGCTTCGACTTTAGCTTGGGAATCGTGCTCAGGGGCCGGGAGGAGGCGCCGTTCAGGTCGAAGATAATCAGCGACGGCTTGTGGTCACCATTTTCTCCCAGCCGCTCGTAAAGATCCTTGTCAGTCTTCACGAACTCCACTTTCACGTTCAGCTTGCGCGCCGTCTCCTGGATTTTCGCCACAAAGAACAAGTCGTCAACAAAGGCAAAAATCCGTGTCGGTGTCTCCTCCGTAGTGACCGGCAACGGCTCCGGTTCGACAGGCAAAAACTGCTTGCCAAAGGACTGACCAGGCCGCCCGCGATTGGGGCGGTGCTGGTTGCCATTGCTCGCGCCCTGCTGCATGCGATAGCTGTGGTCCATGGGTGCGGTATAGATGCCCGAACCTGGCAGGTTCTGTCCATGACCCTGTCGCTGGCCGGGCCGTTGGCCAGCTTTGCGTCCACGTCCAAACTTCTTGCCATGCCGGGGTTGTCCGTAAGGTTGCTGGCCCTGATGCTGTTGGGCTCCGTGCGCTACGGGCGGACGACGTCCGCGCCGCCGCCTGCGTCCTTTCCCTCCGGGCGGTCCGGAAGGAGGGTTAGTTCCTTGATCCATAGTTCTCTCTTAACGTTATTCGCCCGCGGAATGCGGGTTTCCCACTTTTCTGAACCGCTTTACGGACTGCTGACGTTGTGTCCTTCGCAGGACTCGTGCTACTGCGAAGGCTGGTCCTCATTCCCACATCCTGGCCGCGCCTGGCTTAATGATTGGCGCGTCTCAGCAGCCTGCTAACCGCCAAGGCTCGCATTGCTATCCGCGTAGCCGGTGAATCTGCGGTGGATTCGTTCTTGATATCGAGTCAGTTGCGTCCGTCTGGCGCTCCGAAAAATCTGCGCGAGGAACGCCTGCACGAGAAGTGCGGCGATTGGAGGACACCCTTATGGTACCCAGCTTTCCGGTCGAAAAGCAAGTTCTAAAAAGCTGCCGTTATCTTGGATGCAAACTTCCGGCCGCCGCGCTACCAAAAATTTACACCTAGCCTGGGTGGGTGGGTGCGGGTCAGTTCAATCGCGACAACAACTGCCGCACCATCTCCAGGGTCTCCTCCACATCCTGCGCGTCGGGAGCTTCGGGTTCAAGCTTCAGGTAGTTTCCCAGGTCCTGTGCCGCTCCCAGGTATTGATCCAGGTTTAACCGCGCCAAGGCCCGTTCGCGCAGCAGTTCGGGCGAACGAGGCGGAATCGTGAGTAACAGTTCGATGACGCTCAAGGCCTTGTGATAATTGTGCTGTGTGAAATAA
>Ga0306920_100012993_pt1 | contig 11328 bp, 6 predicted proteins | sample flu12Cox44000170_FD_204666 | JGI IMG/M metagenome (GOLD analysis project Ga0306920, IMG submission 204666) | Lab enrichment of tropical soil microbial communities from Luquillo Experimental Forest, Puerto Rico - flux4day.12C.oxic.44.000.170 (v2)... | ecosystem: Environmental > Terrestrial >...
TCGATCCCCATATGTAACCGGGTTTTGCGAACCCCAGCGGCTGCGGCCAGCCCTGGACGACGTCGTACGGACCGGTTCGATCGTCGCCGCCCTTTTCCTGCGTCGATACGACGCCGGCCGCCGCGATGACGAGCAGGACGACTATCGCTGAACGCATTCTTGGATCCTCCTCACACGTGAGTGCGGCGCGAAGCATCTCACGACTTGCGGCACGGCACAACGGGCGTATGATGCCCGGCACAACACATCGCGTCGCTTCAGGAGGGGGAGCTATGACGACCGTACCCAGGGTCCGACCCGCTCTCGTAGGCGTTGCTCTCGCGTTGATCCTCGTTCCCGCCGCCGCCCGCGCTCAAAGCGCCATCGCCGGAGTCGTGAAGGACACAACCGGCGCCGTCTTGCCCGGCGTCACCATCGAAGTGGCGAGCCCCGCGCTGATCGAGCAGGCGCGCACGGCGACCACCGACGCGCAGGGGCTGTACAAGATCGTCGATCTGCGCCCGGGCACCTACTCAGTGACGTTCTCGTTGCCGGGCTTTGCGACCGTCAAACGCGAGGGCGTCGAGTTGCCGACGAACTTCACCGCGACGATCAACAGCGAGCTGCGCGTCGGCGCCGTCGAAGAGACGGTGACCGTCTCCGGCGCGTCGCCGGTCGTCGACGTGCAGCAGGCCGTCACGCAGCAAGTGCTGCCGCAACAGCTCCTCGACTCGGTGCCCACCGGCGGCCGGAACATTCAGTCGGTCGGCGCGACGCTGGTCGGCGTCACGCAATCGCAGCCCGACGTCGGCGGCGCGCAGGGGATGCAGCAGACCTATCTCGCCGCGCACGGCAGCGATCCCAAGGACAACTACATCATGGTCGACGGCATCCGCCTGAACGGCATCGAAGGCGACGGCGCGATCCAGCAGTACTTCAACGAAGGCATGTTTTCCGAAATGAGCTACCAGACCGCCGGCATCTCGGCCGAGAGCTCGGGCGGCGGCGTGCGGTTGAACATGATTCCGAAAGACGGGGGCAATACGTTCAAGGGCGACGTGTTCTTCTCGGCCACCGGCCAGTCGCTGCAGGCCGATCCCCTCTCCTCGGATCTCGTCGCCAGAGGGCTGAAAGCGGGCAACTCGCTCAACAGCATTCACGATCTGAACATTTCGGCGGGCGGACCGATCGTCGTCAACAAGGTCTGGGTGTTCGGCTCGATGCGCCACTGGGCGGTCAACCAGACGGTCGCGAACGCGTTCTTCCCGGCGAACCAGTTCGCCCCGAACGACATCAACTTCACGCCGGACTCGTCGCAGCAGGTGCCCGACGACAACCGGATCAAGAGCTTCATGACGCGGTTCACGTGGCAGGTGAGTCCGAAGAACAAGTTCGCCTTCTACATGGACAAGTTGATCAAATTCCGCGGGCACGAGCAGAACACGGTCACCGGCGCGAACGTCTGGTCGGAAGACACCTTCAGCACCCGGCAGCCCAAGCAGTACTACATGGCCGAGGCGAAGTGGACCGGCGTGTGGACGACGCGGCTGCTGTTCGAAGCGGGCATCGGCGTCAACAACGAGTCGTACACGACGGGCGAACTCGAGCCGCACCTCGAAGACTGCCTGGCTGCGGGGACGTGCAATCCGATTCCCAAACTGAACATCACGAACGGGCAGGAATGGGGCGCGCCGCCGACGCCGTTCTACGTGCACACGCCGGTCCGAGAAACGATGATGACGGCGATATCGTACGTGACCGGCTCGCACGCCATCAAGGGCGGCATGGAGCTGTCGCACGGCAAGAGCGGTTTGCAGCGGCGCTGGCAGAACGCGAGCATCAACTTCTACGAGCGGTACCACGACGTGAACGGCGTCACCGTGCCGTTCCAGGTGACGCTGTTCAATACGCCGACCGAGGAGTTCGACAAGCTCAATGCCGATCTCGGAGTCTACCTGCAGGACACCTGGACGCTGAAACACCTCACGCTCACGCCCGGCCTTCGCTGGGATTACTTCAACGCGAGCTACGACGAGGAAGGCGTGTCGGCCGAGCAGCAGAAGCTGATGCTGCTCGAGGGTTATTCCCAGCGGCCGCTGTTCCCGGGCGCGACGATGCCCACGTTCAGCAACGTGGCGCCGCGCTTCGGCGCCTCCTACGATCTGTTCGGTAACGGAAAGACCGCGTTGAAGGCCAGCGTCTCGAAGTACAACGCCGCGTTTTCGACGGTCACGTTCCCGCAGGCGTACAACCCGATGGTGCTGTCGCAGGACACACGCAACTGGCTGAACCCAGCCGCGACCAACAACATCTACATCCCGGGCGTCAGCCTGCTCGGGCCGTCGACGAATTCTTCATTCGGTTTGCTCACGCGCGTGCCGGACTCGAACGTCACGCGTCCCTATAACGTGGAGACGACCGTCAGCGTTCAGCGCGAGCTGATGCCGGGCGTGTCGGTCAGCGGCGGTTTCTTCCACCGCCACTACTACAACCTGATCTACACGGACAACCCCGTCCTCGACGTGCCCGGCGCGTTCACGCCGACGTCGATCCCGAATCCATGCGCCAGCGGCGCGACCGGATGCGGCGGGGACCAGCCGGCGACGTTGACGGTATACAAGATACGTCCCGATCTGATCGGCAAAGGCGCTCCGGTCGTCGACAAGAACTCGCCGAACAACTACCGCGTGTACAACGGCATCGAAGCCTCGTTCATGGCGCGCATCCACGGCGGCACCCAGATGTTTGGCGGCGTCCTGATCGCCCGGCAGGTCTCGCGTCTGTGCGATTCGGCCGACGGCACGGCGACGATCGCGTTCGCGCAGGTGAGCGATCCGAACTACACGATTTACTGCGATCAAACCCAGTACGACATCCCGTTCCGCGCGCAGTTCAAGCTGGGCGGAACGTATCCGCTGCCGTACGGGTTGAACATCAGCGGCACGTTCCAGAGCTATCCCGGCACGCGGAATTACGGATCGGGCGCGACGAACTTCGACTATCTCCAGCAGATGTATCAGGTACCGGCGGCGCTCTTGACGCCGGGACAGGCCACCGAAACCGTCAACCTGAACACCCCGGGCAGCCTGTATCTCGATCGCTGGAACCAGCTCGATCTGCGCTTCGCGCGCCGGTTCAAGACGCATGGCGCCAACTGGCAGATTCAGGGGGATCTGTTCAACGCGCTCAACGCTCACCCGATTCTGGCCGTGACGACGCTACAGGGATTGGCGTTGGGACAGGCGACGCAGGCGCTGCAGCCAAGGATTCTGACGCTGGGAGCGCAGCTGCATTTCTGACGGCACTAGGAAATAGGGAATAGGGCGTAGGGATTAGGGATTAGGGATTAGCCAATCCCCAATCCCTACGCCCTACTCCCTACACGTCACTGCTGTGTGGTTGGTCTGACTTCAGTGCTAGGTAACGCGAAAGCCAGGTACTCGCCCGAATAATTCCCGCCGCTGACGGCCACGACGATGTACTGCCGGCCGTCGGCGCCTTTGTACGTCATCGGCGATCCGCTCTGCGGCGCGGGCATGAACACGGCGCCGACCTGCTGTCCCGTCGTCTTGTCGTACGCCCGCAGCATCGCGCCGCGCGGATGCTCCGGCGTCGTCGTGATCTGGGGATCGCCCATCACGACCATGGTCTTCGTCACCAACAGACCGACGCCGGACGTGCCCGCTTGACCGGTCTTCGGGATGGTCTTCCCGCGGAGCGCCGGGTGATTCCTGACCGCGTCCGGCGTGTCGCCGTGCGGCGCCGACCATTTCAGCTCGCCCTTGTCGAGATCGACCGCCGAGATGACGCCGTAAGGCGGCTTGATCATCGGCAGCCCTTGCACGTTGAGTCCGGCCCCGGCGCCGCCGCCAGGTTGCGGCGTCACCGCCGGCGCCGGCGCGGTCGTGCGCGCCTCGGCGGCGCGCTGCGCCGTGCGCGGCGAATCGGCGGCGCAGCAGTCTCCGGGCCCGAGCACTCGCGGAACGCTTCGCCGGTGATGCCCGACACGTACTTGATGTCGGAGAAGCCCGGGGGCGGTTCGACGAGTGTGCGCGCGCCGGGCATGTTGCCCGCGGGCGCGAACGCGATGTGCAGCTCCGGATCGCATCCGCCGCCCGGCCAGTTGGTCGCCGTGCCGACCGTAATCGCGCCGTAGATCGGACCGTTCGCGTTGCCGAGGACGCCGGGGTTGAACGGCGTGTCGGCCCACTTGTAGTACTTCGTGCGCTCCACCGCCGCCTGCCTGAGCTCGGGGGTGAAGTCAATCAGATCGTCGGGCAGCTTGAACGTGTTTCGCGCGTAGCGCAACGAGTCCGGCGGGTGCGGCTGCGTGGCCGCGGTCTTTTCGCCGGGAACGCCGGACTGCGGCACCGGCTTCTCGACGATCGGCCAGACTGGCTCGCCGGTGATGCGATCGAACACGTACAGCCACCCTTGTTTGCTCGGGACGGCGACGACCTTGCGCGGACGGCCGTTGACGTTCACGTCGGCGACGAGCGGCGCGGATGACATATCGAAGTTCCACACCGGGTGGTGCGTGAACTGGAAGTGCCACTTGCGCTGGCCCGTCCGCAGATCGACGCAGACGAGCGATTCCGCAAACAGGTTGTTTCCGGGTCGATGGCCGCCATAGTAGTCCGACGTCGGCGTCTCGACCGGGAGGTACACGAGGTTCGACTCTTCGTCGACGGTGATCTGCGTCCAGACGCCAGTGTTGCCGTTCACCGCCCACGATTCGTTCTCCCACGTCTCGCTGCCGAACTCGCCCGGACGCGGGATCGTGTTGAACGTCCACAGCAGCTTGCCGGTGCGCGCGTCGAAGGCGCGCACGAGCCCTTTGGTGTTGTTGTGGGTCGGCACCGTCGCGCCTTCGCGCATCGCCGATCCCACGATGATCGTGTCTTTGACGATGGCTGGGGTGGAGTGGACGCCGATCTCGCCGGTCTCGAGATCGATCTGCTGTCCCTTTCCGAACACCGCGCCGACCTTCAGGTCGACGATGCCGTCCTTGCCGAACGACGCGACCGGCGCGCCTGTCTTGGCATTCAGCTCGACCAGGCGATAGCCGGTCGTGACGTAGACGATCCGCTCGTCGCCGCGGCCGTCGGTCCAGTACGAGACGCCGCGTCCGGAGAGCTGCCGCGGCGACACGGCGGCGCGCTTGCCTTCGCGCATGCTGTGGACCCAGACGATCTCGCCCGTCTTGCCGTCGAGCGCGATGACGTCGCGCCGCGTGCCGGCGGTCGTGTAGAGCACGCCGCGGATCGCGAGCGGTGTCCCCTCGAGCTTGTATTCGGGGAACGTGCCGAAATTGTCGGTTTTGAACCGCCACGCGACTTCGAGCTTGTTGAAATTGCTCGCGTTGATCTGATCGAGCGGCGAATAGCGCGAGCCCCGCATGTCCGCGGTGTAGTGCGGCCAGTCGCCGTTCTTGGTGGACGGGATGTTCCCTGTCTGGGCTTCCGCGATGAGACCGAGTGAGACGAACGCCAGAATCACACGCCAGGCTGTTCTTGACATCGCACCCTCCCGGAGAGGGGGCGATCATACGGCAATTGGTGACTTCGTGAGTTTGTGAGTTGTGATCAGCGCGGATTTCGCCGCCAATTGGGGTTTTTCAAGAGGAATACCGCTTGCACACGACAGCCGTCGCAGTATGAAGCGCCTAGTCATCGTCTTGCTTGCGCTTGCTGCGCTCGCGGCGCAACAGACGCCCGACGAGTCGAACCTCCCGGCCAGCGAAACCCGCATTCCGCCCGGTCACTACTGCAAGAAAATGGGCGTGCCGATCAGCGCGAGCGAAACGCGGGCGCATTCGTGCGAGTGCACGTTCAGCTGCACCGTCGACGACGACGGCAATATCGTCGAGCACGAAGACTCCACGTGCCAGGCGTTTTGCCACAAGAACGGCCGCCGCTGCACCTGTCACACCGAAGAGCCCTGCCCGGGCAGCGATCGCGGCAACGCGCGGATGGATATGGACGGAAAGGTGGTCAGACGGAATTGGTGAGTTGGCGAGTTGGTGAATTAATTTCGAATTAATTCACCAAATCACCAAGTCACCAATTCACCAACTTCGGGCTTCTAGAACGCCACTCGGACCGCGACCTGGGCCGCCCGCGGACCGCCGCTGCCGAAGGTCTGTCCGACCAGCTGATTCGCCTTGCCGAATGACGCCGGCGAGGCGAGGTTGTAGTTGAAGTTCGTCAGGTTCTGCCGGTTGAAGATATTGAACACCTCTCCGATCAACCGCACTTCCGACCGCGTTCCGAACTTGAAGCTCTTGCTCAACCGCACGTCCTGCGACGTGAAGTAGTCGCCGAGCTGGAAGTCGGCCGGCAGCGTGATCGCCGGGTACTTCTGGTTTGGCGAGACGCCCGCCTTGCCGGCCGGTGTCAGCGTTCCCGCGATCGTCTGGTTGTACTGGTTCACGAGGTTGACCAGATCGTCTTTGCTCAGGAAGGCCGAGTAGCCGCCTCCCGTGACGGCGAGCAACGGGGTGTAGCCACCGCTGCTGATGTTCGTCCCGGTGTTGTCGAAGCCGCCGATCGTCGGCGCGACCGGCGGTCGGCTCATGAACGCCGAGATGACCGACAGCTGGAATCCCGCGCCGAGATCGACGATCGCCGACGCGCCGAGGTTGTGCCGCGGCGAATCGGGACCGTAGGTGGCGAAGTAGTCGTTCAGGTTCTGCGTGACGTCGCCGATGCTCTTGCTGCTCTGCAGCGCGTACGACACGGTGAACTGGTACCGGTGAGACATCCGTTTGTCGACGCGTAAGAGCAGGGCGGTGTATTCGGACCGCGCGCCTGCCCACCAGAAGTTAATCGGACCCGACGAGCACTGCGCGTTCGGATCGTTGGACTGCGCGAAGCTCGTGCACGCCGGAATGATCGGTCCGCCGATCGCGTTGAAGCGATTGAAGTCGACGCTCGCGCCGAAGAAGCCGCCCGGCGTCTGATTCAGCCCGCGGCGGTAGACGAGATCCGCCTGCAGCGCCATCGTGCTCGTCAACTCGCGCTGCACGCCGATGTTGTAGTGATCCGCGTGCGCGGTCGGGAAGTCCTTCGGATATAAGGCGCCGAGCGCGTTCGCCTGCTTCGACAGCAGGATCTGGGGCTGGTCGCCGGTACCGGGATACTTCGCGTTCTGCTGCGCGATGAGCGACGGCAGCAGGTTGAGGAACGTGCCGTAGTTGAGCGCGAGCGTGTTGAGGAACGTCGTGCTGAACGGCTGCCCGGTCAGCGGGTTGGTGACCGCGTTGTTGCCGATGAACTGACGTCCCGATCCGCCGAGCACCGCGCGCTCGCCGAGCCGCCACCAGCCCAACTGGGTGTCGTAGAAGATCCCCGCGCCGCCGCGGATGACCGTTGCCCGCTTCGTGTTCAGCGAGTACGCGAAGCCGGCCGCCGGCGAGAAATTCTTGTACTGCTTGTCGGGCGGCGCCAAGTCGCTGCCGTACAGCGGCGCGATGTACTGCGGTCGCTGCAGGTCGTAGTTCAGCACGTTGCTCTCGAACTGCCAGCCGAGCCCGTAGTTCAGCGTGAGGTTCGCGTTCACTTTGTAGCTGTCCTGCGCGTAGAAGTGGAGGCGGTTGTTGCCCTTCGCCTGATCGAGGTGGTACGACGGCTGCGCCTGATCGCCCACGCCCATGACGAACGCCGCCACCGGCAGCTTCTTCAGGTCGTTGAAGTTGTGGATCGTCCGGTCCGGCAACCCGAAGAGCGCGGGCAGCACCGGATTGATGTTCGCCAGAAATTCGGGCGATAACAGATACGCTCGCGCCGGATCGAAGAACCCCCAGTAGCCGACGGCGTTGATGTGCTCGTATTCCCCGCCGAACTTCACCTGGTGATCGCCCTTGAGCCACGTCACGTTGTCCGAGATGGGAAAGCGGTGCAGGTCGCGTCCCTGGGGCGAATTGAAGTTGTTGCCGAGCTGGAAGTTGACCGAGTTCAGGTAGAAGACCTCCGGTCCTCCGGTGCCGAGACAGTTGCTGTTGAGATCGCCGTCGCACGCGGCCGGCGTGTTGCGGTTCTTCCAGTACATGTGCGAGAACCGGATGTCGTTGACGAGCGTGCTGCTCAAGACGCTCGTGAGGCCGAACAGCTCCTGATCGACGTTGTTCTTGTTCGAGACGAAATTGGACGGCGCGACCGGCGTGCCGAACGGGCCGCTGTTCGTGTTCTGGTCGTACGATGCGCGCACGAACATCGAGTGCTTGCCGCCCGGATGGAAGTCGATGCGGCCGCTCGCCTGGTTCGAGGTGTACGGCGCCGGCGCCAGCGTGGCGAAACCGGCGACCGACGGCAGATCGGGCTGCACGATGTAGACGCCGCTCTGGTCGGTGCGTTCGTAGTTGCCGAAGAAATGCCACCGATCCTTGACGATCGGTCCGCCGAGGACGAAGCCGCCCTGCTTACGCGAGAAATCGGGATTGTCGGTCAACGACGTGTGCGCCAGACTCGGATACGCCGCCATGTCGTTGTTGCGGTCGTAGAAATACGCCGCGCCGCGCAGATCGTTCGTCCCCGAGCGCGTGACGACGTTGATCGCGCCGAACGCGGTGATGCCGGTCGAGAGATCGAAGTTCGCCGTCGAGATCTGGAACTCCTGGACGACTTCCTGCGAGAAGTTCTGGCCCGTGCCGCCCTCGACCGGATTGCGCACGTTGCCGCCGTCGACGGTGATCGCCGTGTGCGACGAGGGACCGCCGAGCACCGACACGTTGAACTGCGCGTTGAACTGCGCCGGGTTGCCGAGGTTGACGGTGACGCCCGGCTGCAATTGCGCGAGGTTCAGGAAGCTGCGGCCGTTGAGCGGCAGGTTCTCGATCTGCGCGCGGCCGACGAGTCCCTGCACTTTGTTCGACTCGAGATCGACGAGCGTCGACGTGCCGACGACCGTGACCGCCTCCTGGCGCGTGCTCACCTGCAGTTGAACCTTGACCGTCGTCGTGCCGCCGGTCACGACTTCGACGGGGCTGACGGTCGGTTGAAACCCGGCCATCTCGACGAGCACGTCGTACGCTCCGGGCGGCAGCGTCGGCACGGAGAACGAACCGTCCGCCGACGTCTCGACGACACGCGTCGCGTTGGTGTCGCGGTTTCTCACCGTCACGGTGGCTTTCGGCAGGACGGCCGACTGCTGATCGAGGACTGTGCCGGTGATCGTACCCGTCGGCACCTGAGCGGACAAAGTCCCGCAGCAGAACACGAGCAGAGCTCCGATATAAGCCAATCGTTGTGGCATCTGTCCCTCCGGAACCTGATTTATCTCATTAGAGGTAAAGCGGCGTGAGCATACAACTCCGTGACGCCCGGGGGAAGCGGAGAATGCACGGAAGGCGGGAGCGCCCGACCGACCGGTCGGTCGACTCCAAATTTTTGACGTGAGCGGCTGGTCGTGGTGTCCTTGGTGTCGTCGCGTGGATCACTTCGATCGCTGACGAGCGGTCTGTCGCTCCGGGAGGCCCGGATCCGCCGTCGCCCAGCGCGACGCGGCGGCCGCAAAGGCTTGCCGCGCGCCCGTTGCATTGCCGGCGTGCTCCAGAGCGAGCGCCGACGCGAAATGCGAGCCCGCGTAGGCCGGATCGTACTCAACCATCTGTTCCGCCAGCCACGCCGCAAGGTCCCAGTCTCCGGCGTCGCGCATCGCTGTCGCCAGCGCCTCGAGCGTAAAGATTGTGTTTATGTGCGCGTCGGGACCGGTGAGCATCCGCAGTTTCTGAACCGCCTGACGAATCATCGGTTCACCCTTCTCACGTTGATTGGTCCGGACAAGAAACTCGCCCTGGAGCGCGGCGAACACGAAACCGCCCGCCGGCGGTGACGATCGAATCTCGCGCAGCGCCGTGTTCGCGGCATCTGCGGCTTCCGTCAGCTTGTGCGCAACCATCAGCGCGCGTGCCTCCTCGATGCGGCCGGCGACGCGCGCGAACGAGGAGGGATGCGCGACGAGCACGGCGGCGGCCGACCGCGCCTCGTCGAACCGTCCCCGCGATGTCAGGAACGCCGGATAGTTGCGCTTGTTGAACGCCTGCACCGCGAGCGCCGTCGGCAGGCCGAATGCCTCTTTCAGCACGTCTTCGGCCTTCTGTACCCGGCCCAGATACGCGTACGACGCGCCGAGCAGATCGAGATTGTGCTCGTGGTGCCACTCGTATTGCGCCGGAATCTGTTCGCGCGCCAGATACTCGCGCTCCACCCGATCCGCGGCTTCGAACGCGTCGACCGCCTGGGCGACGCGGCCGCCGGACAGCAGCACGTGTCCCAGCATGTGATGGGCGTGCGGAATCGCCGGCGCCGCCTTCGCGTACTCGGCGCTCGAAGCGACCGCCTTATCCGCGTGACGGCTGTTCTCGTACGCATGGGTCAGGAAATGCAGTGGGGCATCGTCCTGCGGCGCGAGCGAGCGCGCCTTTTCGTAGAAGGGGATCGAGGCGGCGACGCTTCCTTGCCCGCGATCCGCGGGATCGGGGGACTCGGCGTTGCCGCGCAGCAGCCAGAACTCGACGTCGTCCGGAAACGCCCTCAGCGCCTCGTCCAGCGCCGCGCGGTAGGCCGTCAGCGCGGCCGCGTCGCCGGCGTGCTCCTCGGCCGTCATTTGCAGACGGCGCAGTTCGATGTGGCGCCGATCGTGATCGTTTGCCCTCGAGGAGAGCGTCCGCGCGCGTTCGAGCGCGGCGCGGGCCTCGGACGGCTCGTTCAACTCGGTGAGCGCGAGCGACAGTTGGGCCTGCGCGATCGCGAGCGACGGGTCGGCGCGGAGGGCCTGATTGAACGCGCGCGCGGCCTCGATCCAGACGTACGAGTGGAGGAACGCGAGGCCCTGATCGTAGAACGCCTGCGCGGCCTTCGAATCCGTGCCGACGGCGTCGTGTGCGTGGCCGATGCCCGTCGCGAGCGGCACGGGGCGCGTCAGCAGTTTCTGCGGGACCTTCGGAATCTCTCGAGGAGAAGACGCTTGGGCGAGAACCGCCGCGAACAGTGCTGCTGCGAGGATACGCATGAAGAAATTGGTGAGTTGGTGAATTGGTGAGTTGGTGAATTAATTTCGAACTAATTCACTAATTCACTAATTCACCAACTCACCAACTACTTGACAGTAACCTTCAGCAGCACCGTGGTCCAGCAGCAGCCGAAGCCGCCGCCGCCGTCGCCGGAGTAGTCGTTCGCCGTGAGGTGCAGCACGTACTCCCCGGCTTCGCTGAACGTCGCGGTGGCGGTCGCGCGTCCGCTGAAGCCTTCGCCCGCTTGCAGTTTCTCGAGCTCGGGACGCGGCTTGTCGAACTTCACCTCGCCGGGTCCACGGTACTTCGACCAGCGCAGCGTGACCGCCGGACGCGGC
>Ga0306920_100012994_pt1 | contig 11327 bp, 10 predicted proteins | sample flu12Cox44000170_FD_204666 | JGI IMG/M metagenome (GOLD analysis project Ga0306920, IMG submission 204666) | Lab enrichment of tropical soil microbial communities from Luquillo Experimental Forest, Puerto Rico - flux4day.12C.oxic.44.000.170 (v2)... | ecosystem: Environmental > Terrestrial >...
ACAGAGCCACGGTCGAGCCAGTGAGGCACCGCCAGACGAAAGGGGCGGCAACAGATATGTTCGGCCTACAGCCACTGCGCCACATCTCGACTCTACCCTTCTGAGCCGGTGCCGACGGCCATTCCGAACGGCAGGTGTGGGGCATGGGCTGCCGGCCCTATCAGCAGCTCGGAGCGTCCACAGTGGTGCGGTAAAGCGACCTCGCCGGGCCCGCGCGGCGGTGACGCGATTGTGGCGCAAGTCGCCGATCGCAGAATCTGGAAAACGCCGGCTCTGTGTGCCACGGTGGTGCCGAGATAATTGGAGGTATGCGATGGGTCAGATCGAGGTCGCCGACACCAACATCGCGGCGGACCCAGACGACGGTACGGTCGCCTATGTGCCGCCGCTCGAGCGCACGGCAGGACAGCCGGAGCCGATCGCGGCGCATGGCGGTCTGTCCTACATGGCGTTCGCCCGCGACGGCGATGCGGGAACCGCCGTGGCGCTCGAGGACGCGCTCGCGGAGATCGCCTCGGGCGAGAGCCAGTGCGTTATCGAGATGATCGACAAGGCGCCGCCGGGCCCGATCAAGACCAAGTGGGGGATTGCGTTCCGCGACTACGACGAATGCTTGAACTACATCCGCCAGTCGAACAGCATCAAGGCCCCCCCGGGCGGCGTGGCATTGCCGCTGCCCTATACGGTCTACGAGCGGCCGAGCTACTCCGTCGTGCCGTCCAACGCGATCTGGCGGGACCCGGCGCGCGCCGAGACAGCCGTGATCCTGCGTACGAACGAGCGGGGCAACCGGCGGCGGGACCTCTATTTCCCGCAGGTGCTGCGCGATGCACGGCGGATCGGCGAGTACTATCCGGGCCTCTCGCCGAACAGCCCCGAATGCATGGACAAGCTCGGCGTGTCGCTGGCGCACCTCGAATCCAAGTGCACGAACATCTACGACGCGGAAGAGGTGGAGCGGGTGTACTACCCGGAGATCGAGAAGCTGCTGCTCGAGTTCTTTCCCGATGCGACCGACGCATTGGTCTACAACCACGATGTCTTCGACAAGGACTACCAGGGCGACCGGACGGAGGACCAGGACGGCAAGAACCCGGGTGTGAACGCCAATTACGCTAACTTGGTGCACAACGACCTGAACGACAACAGCGGGCGCGTGCGGTGCCGCGAGCTGCTGACGAAGAACTTGCGTAATTTCGGGCGCCAGCAGCACTACACCGAGGAAGAGGCCGACGCGAAGATGTCGCGGCGGTTCGTGTCGATCAACCTCGCCAAGCCGATCGAGACAGTCGAGCAGTTTCCGTTCGTGCTCTGCGCCTGGCCCTCCTTCGCCGACCAGCCCTACATCACCAACTACCGGATCTACGACGACCGTGTCGGCGAGACCACCCGCTTCACCGACCGTCCCGACCACGAGTGGTACTGGTTTCCCCAGCAGAAGCCGACCGAGGTCTCGATGCTCAAATGCTATGACTCGGTGACCGACGGCTCCGTCTCGCGCTGGTCTTTCCATACGCCTGCGTCGACCCGACCGCACCCATGAATGCGCGATGCCGCAAGAATGTCGTGGTCCGGTCCTTTGTCTTCTTCTAGGAGACAGGAAGAGGCAGCGGCCAGAGGAAGCCGACATCGGTGTCGTGATACTTGTCGACGGGCGACCGCTCACGGCGCTCGCCGGCCCGTACCGCGCCCCGGTGAAGGTCTCCTACCAATGACTTAGGGGCAACCACCGGCCAGACGCGTGATGCAGATGAGACTTGATCTGATCTATTTTCGCGCGAAGGGGTTTGTTAAAGCACGCCGGCGTTGACCGAGATTGTCTGCTTGGTTATCAGCCGGCTGTCGTCGGAGGCGAGGAACAGCGCGAGATTGGCGATGTCGTCCGGCGCGATCAGGTCGGGCAGACATTGCGCCGCGCGGGCCGCCTCGACCTGCGCCTCGGTCTGAAACCACAGCTGGCGCTGGCGCTCCGTGAGCACGGTGCCGGGCGCGATCGCGTTGACCCGGATGCGATGCGGCCCCAACGCCCTGGCGAGCGTATTGGTGAAGCCGACGATCGCCGCCTTGGCCGAGGCATAGGCTTCGAGCAGCGGGATGCCGCGCATCCACGACACCGACGACATATTGACGATCGAGCCGTAACCCAGCTCGCGCATCTGCGGCACGATTGCTTGTGCCGCGAAAAACACATGGCGGAAATTGACCGCAATCGTGCGGTCGAATTGCTCCGGTGTGACCTGGTCGAACTCGTAGCGCTGGTCGTTGGCAGCGTTGTTGACCAGCACCGCGGCAGGGCCGAGCGCCGCGCGAATCTCGCCGAGCGCGGCGCGCAGCGCAGCGGTGTCGGTGAGATCGCAGGGCACGAAGAGTGGACGCGCCCCGCCCTCGCCAAGGGAATCCGCCAGTGCGGCGCCGGTTTCGCGCTGCAGGTCGAGAAACGCGACCTTGGCACCGTTCTCGACAAAGGCGCGGACAAAGGACGCGCCGATGCCGCTGGCGCCGCCGGTGATGATCGCCGTTCGGCCTTCGAGCGACCCGTATCGGGTAAAGCTCACCGGATCGCCTCGCTTACCGAAGTCTGCCAAGCGGGATGATCTCGGCTGTTTGTGGGCCCCACGGCGCTCCGGACCAGTCGCCCATCCATCGCTCGACCTCTAAACCGGCCTTTTCGATGAGTAAAGAAAGCTGTTCGCGTGATGGAAACGCTATTTGCGACTGGGAGGAGTGGATCCGGCCCTCTGCGATGATCTGGTAGTAAGTTCGATACGTGACAATGCCCGAGGCTGGATCTTGCGACATGTCGTTCCAGGCGGCGACCCGGCCGACCCGCGGGTGCTCGATGAACCGTCGCGATTGATCGGGCGTCCATCTCTTCCAGGCTTCTGCAGCGGGGTTGCGCGAGTCGAATATGAAGCGACCGTCGGGCGCGAGGTGGGCCGCGATGGTTGTGAGAGCAGCTGCCTGGTCGTCGGGGGTCAGGAGGACTTGGAAGGCGTGGCCGGTCAGCAGCACCAGGTCGAAGCGTCGGCTCAACCTGACCGTTCTGGCGTCACCGAGCACCCAGGAGACGCTCGCGCCCTCGTAGCGCTGTTTCGCCAAGGCGAGCATCGCCGCGGCGGGATCGACGGCGACAACGAGGCAATCCGCTCTTTGGGCCAGCGCGGCTGCCAGCATGCCGGTGCCGCAGCCAAGATCGAGTATTGCGCGGCGCCCTTTCGCCAAATCGCCTGCAGAAGTCGAAATCCTCGGCCCAGCCGTTCTCAATGTCGTAAAATTGAGCCACATGCGGATCGTTGTAATGGTCGCTGCAGATCATTTCATCGTTCTCATGCGCGCCGGTGTCGGTTGGTACAGTCGGCGGGCACACCCCACCAAGTAATAATGGCAGGAGACCTTGACCGAAATCAGGGCATCGCATTTCCCCGTCGGCCGCGACTACGCGCCGCGAAGCGGGCGACCTATAAAGGCAGCAAAATGACGGCCGGCACAGGCACCCCGCCCTATCAAGCCAAGCATAGGGCCACGCACAAGAGGAAAGGGATCATGCCCGACGAAACGACCTTTGAACTCGCATCCGTCGAATTCGGTGCTGAGCCGGTGGCTGTGTTCCGTTTCGGTTATGAACGGTTCGAACTGCGCGCACGGCTTGGTCCCGGAAACCTCGAACGCGCCATCGCAGCGGCTGCAGAGGTCGCGGCCAGCGTCTTTGTGAGATGGTCGCACGAAGCGCTGGCCTTTGCGCAGCGGGTTCGCGCTGGCGAGGACGGAGGGCCAGTGCGTCACTAGGCCGCGCGTCACGAACGAGTGCGCACGGCGCGCGCCTCGCCCGTCGCCGGGCGCCCCGCGAAGGTCCCTTGATCGAACCGACAGCAGCCACTCAACCCGCGGCAGCGGCTACAGCTTTTCATGCCCTGAAGCGGCCAACGGATGGTCATGCAGTGCATCGGAACCAATCGCGCCCCCTCCTGATTGCTTCCAACGCCACGATGTTCAGTTGCCTTTTTGTTCTGGTCTGTCGTAAAAGATCAGGGAATGATCGATGAGCTCGGCCTCAGCTTGCAGGAGACCGCCTGATGACCAGGATCGCCTCCGTCGCGACCCACATGATCTCGGTGCCGCGGCCGCAACCGGTTTGGACTGCCCACGAAGTGAGCAAAGCCTGGAACGTCATCCTGACCGAGGTGCGCACCGATGACGGGCTTGTCGGCTTCGGCGAAATCCACGGCGCGCCAATGGGACGGATTTGCGAGTGGGTGAGCCGCTTTGGCGAAATCGTCCGCGGTATGGACGCGTTGGCGCATGTGGCGGTGTGGGAGAAGCTCTTTTCGCTGACCTCGCCGCGACCGGGCGGGATCGCCGGCCGCGACGGCTTGCCGGCGCCCGTCCCACGCGCTGAGCGGGCCCAGGTGATGGCCGCGATCGCCGGGATCGACATCGCCTTGTGGGATATCAAGGGGAAGGCCGCCGGGCTGCCGGTGTACCGGCTTCTCGGCGGCGAGAACCGGCCGATCTTCACCTATGCCACCGGCGGTTATTATCGGCCGGATATGTCCAACGCCGATTACGGCGAAGAGCTGGCGCGGTTCGTCGAACTCGGTTACCGCGCGGTCAAGCTCAAGACCGGCGGCGGCACTGTGGCTGAGGAAGCGGAGCGGATCGGCGCGGTGCGCCGAGCGATCGGCGACGAGCCCTTGCTGATGCTCGACATGAACGCGGCTTACGACTTGCCGGACTGCATCGAATTTGCCCGCGCCGTCGAGCCGCACCGGATCTTCTGGCTCGAAGAGCCGCTGCATTGGTATCTGCAGCCGGCTGATTTCGCCCGGCTGGCGGCGGCGACTCCGATCGCGCTGGCGCATGGCGAGCGCGAGCTGACCCGCTTCACGGTACGCGATTTCATTGTCGAGGGCGGCATCCGTTACGTGCAGTTCGACGCAACCCGCGCCGCCGGCTTCACCGAGGCCTTGCGCATCGCCCACCTCGCCGAGCAGCACGGGGTAATGCTCGCCCCGCATACCGCCCCCGAGTTGCACGGGCATCTCGTGCTTGCGTCGCCGCGTTACGTCTTTGGGGTCGAGGCACACGGTGGGGCGCAGACCGACCCTTTGGGGTATGGACTATTCCGCAAGCACCCGGAATTGCGCGACGGTTACCTGCTTTCGGCGACAGACCCGGCTTCGGAATCGAGGTCGACTGGGCCTTTGTCGACGAGTACCGCCTTCGCGCTTAGATGCGACGCGAGCGCAGGCCCGCTCTCCGACATGATGCGACCAAATTGGTGGCGCATCCTGCCTGCGAGAATGGCCCGATCGCGGCCAGCCGCACTAGCCGGGTCCGGGCTCAAAGCATTGTCAAAGTTCCTCTGCCGGAGTGTCAACGTAGCGTCCCGCCATAGCTGTAAACATTTGATATAAAAATGATTTCTTCGGAGAAACCTGGATTCGATGCGATTTTTCCGCGTGATTCCGCTGTCCGACAGCGGAATCGCGGGGAGTTTAGCGGCACCGCAATTCCGCTGTCGTGAAGCCCGCGATTTCGCGGGGCTGGCGGAGCCGTTGACGATGAGGACCGCCGCGCTACGCTGCGTGGCGGCCGCGGCCGAAGAGGCGGTCTTTGGCCCCGTCTCCGGCCTTGTCGAACGCCGTCGTCTTCGCCCGCACCTCGTCGACGGCCGCTAATGCGCGGGTCACCGCGGGCCGGCTGGTGATCGTCGTGACCCACGCCATCAGCTTGGGGTAGTCGGCTTCGGCGGGCTTGCCGAGGAAGGTGCCGACCCCGCGCGCCCAAGGAAAAGTCGCGATGTCGGCGATCGAGTAACTCTGACCGCCGAGGAACGGCGTCACGCCGAGCCGCTGTTCGAGGGTGGTGAGCACGCGACGCGCCTGCGTGCGGTAGCGGTTGAGCGAGTAGTCGTTCCCTTTGGGGGCGAAGCGCATGAAGTGCACGTACTGCCCGAACATCGGGCCGACCAAGGTCATCTGCACCATCATCCACTGGATCGCGTCGAACCGGCCGACCGGGCCCTTGGGCAGAAACTGCCCGGTCTTTTCCGCGAGGTAGAGCAGGATCGCGCCCGATTCGAAGAGCGTGTAGGGCTTGCCGCCCGGTCCCTCATGATCGGTGATGACCGGCACCTTGGCGTTCGGGTTGAGCTTCAGGAACTCGGGCTTGAACTGCTCTTCGCCAAAGACGTCGACGGGGTGCACGGTGTAAGGCAGCCCCATCTCCTCGAGGGCGATATAGATCTTGACGACGTTCGGGCTTCCCATGGCGTATAGGTCGATCATCGCTGGCTCCGGGTTTGGGGTCGGGTCGGGCGGAGCATGACATGCCGGGTAGCGCGTATCCAGCAACACCGGTCGAGCAGCGGGTCGTCGGCCGATCGGTATTGCGGCTCGAGGACCCGCCGCTGCTGACCGGCGAGGGCCGGTTTGTCGGCGATCTCTCGTTCCCGAACCAGCTACACCTGCGGGTCGTGCGATCGGCCTATGCCCATGGGAGGATCGTGGCGATCGATGTCGCCGCGGCACTCGCGGTGCCGGGTGTCGTCACGGTGTGGACTTCGCGGGATATCGCGGGCCTTGCGCCGATCGGGTTGCGCGAGGGACTGGGTAGCCGGCAGGCCGACCTTGCGCGGCTGATGCCCTATCTGCAGCCGGTAGTGGCGCGCGAGCAGGTTCGCTACATCGGCGAGCCGGTCGCGGCTGTTTTCGCCGAGGATCCGTATCTCGCCGAGGATGCCGCAGACCTCGTCGATGTCAGGGTCGCCGAATTGCCGGTCCTGCTGGCCGCCGAAGACCCGCCCGGTGAGTACGCACCCGGCCACGGCACCGAGGCCGACATCATCCGCAAGGGCTATGGCGACCTCGATGCGGGTTTTGCCGCAGCGCACGCGGTCATCGAGCTGGATCTGACGGTCGGCCGACATTCCGGTGTCCCGCTGGAGACGCGCGGGGCGCTCGCCCGCCATGATCAGGCACGCGATGTGGTCGAGCTCTACGGCGGGGCCAAGATACCGCATGTCACCCGCGACCTGCTCGCCCGCACTCTCGGGCGCAGCGCAGCCTCGGTGCATCTCCACGAAGGGCATGTCGGCGGCGGCTTCGGTATCCGCGGCGAGCTCTACCCCGAGGATGTGCTGGTCTCTCTCGCCGCGCTGCGCCTCGGGCGCCCGGTCAAATGGATCGAGGATCGGCGCGAGCACCTGATGGCCGCCAATCACTCGCGCCAGCAACACCATCGCATCCGCGCCGCGGTCGATCGCGAGGGCCGAATCTTGGCGATCGACGACGCGTTCTTTCATGACCAGGGCGCTTATTTGCGCACCCATGGAACGCGCGTGGCGGATATGACGGCCGGGCTGTTGCCCGGGCCCTATCGGATCCCGGCCTATCGCGTCGCGGGGCATGTCCGCCTGACCAACAAGACGCCCGCGGCGACCTATCGCGCGCCGGGCCGCTACGAGGGCACCTTTGTGCGCGAGCGGCTGCTGGATGCGATCGCCACGAAACTAAGGATCAACCCGGTCGAGGTGCGCCGCCGTAACCTGATCGCCAGTACCGAGATGCCGTACGAACGCCCGCTCGACGCGATCGGCGACGAGATCGTCTACGATTCAGGAGACTACGCGGGGCTGATGGATAAAGCGCTCGCCGCGGTCGGGTGGGACGCATTGCAAGCGGGGCTGCGCCAGCGCCGGGCAGCCGGCGAGGCGGTCGGCGCCGGCCTTGCCATCTTCGTCGAGAAGAGCGGTCTCGGGCCGACCGACCGGGTCTCGATCTCGGTCGACGGCGAAGGCATCGTCGAAGTCGTGACCGGGGGGGCATCGGTCGGGCAAGGCTTCGAGACGGTGATGGCGCAGATTGCCGCCGACGCGTTGGGTGTCGACTACCGCCGAGTGAGGATCGTCCATGGGCATACCGACCGGATCGAGCATGGGGTCGGCGCCCATGCGTCGCGCGCAACGGTGATGACCGGTTCAGCGACCCACACCGCGGCGAGCGCTCTCAAGGAAAAAGCGCTGGAGGCCGCGGCCGGGTTAATGCAATTGCCCGTCGCGGCACTCGACTTGGTCGGCGGTAGAGTGATCGCCCGGGACAAGCCGGGCGGACCCTCAATAGGACTCGGCGAGATCGCGCGAAGTACTCCGGGCGGGCTCTATGCCGAGGGCCGGCATACGACGGAACACATGAACTACCCCTATGGGGTGCATGTCGCCGTCGTTCGGGTCGACCGTGCAACGGGAGGGATCGAAATCGAACGCTACCTCACCGCTTACGACATCGGGCGGGCGGTCAACCCGATGCTGATCGAGGGCCAAATCGCGGGCGGGTTCGCGCAAGGGGTAGGCGGCGCGCTGCTCGAGGAATTCACCTACGACGAACGGGGCGAGCCGCTCGCCGTCACCTTGGCCGACTACCTGATGCCGACCGCCCGCGAGATCCTGCCGCTCGAAATGATCATCACCGAGGACGCGCCGAGCCCGCTCAACCCGCTCGGCCTCAAGGGTGCGGGCGAGGCCGGGGTTAACGGTGTCGGCGCAGCCATTGCCGCGGCGATCGACGAGGCCGTCGGCATCCCCGGTGCAGTGACCCGGCTCCCGGTTACACCGCAGCGGTTGCGGGAGGTTTTGGATAGCGGACGTTCACCGCGTTAGGTTGAGCCGCGGTATCGTCACGGAGGGAGGAATGCTGCAGATGGCCGGGCGCATGAGCGCCCTCGGGACGGAGACCGCCTTCGAGGTACTGGCGCGCGCTAACGCGCTCGCGGCACAGGGTCGCTCGATCATCAATCTCGGGATAGGCCAGCCGGATTTCCCGACGCCGGAACACATCGTCGAGGCCGGCCGCAAAGCGCTCGCCGACGGCCATCACGGCTACACCCCGGCAAACGGCATTCCCCCGTTGCGCGCCGCGGTGGCAGCCGACCTCTTCCGGCGGCACCGGGTCGAGGTCTCACCCGATCTGGTGCTCATCGTCCCGGGCGGCAAGGTCACGATGTTTTTCGCGATCCTGATGTTCGGCGAACCAGGGGTCGAGATCCTCTATCCGAACCCGAGCTTCCCGATCTACGAAAGCGTGATCCGCTTTTCCGGCGCCACACCGGTGCCGATCCCTCTCCATGAGAGTGCGGGCTTCTCGTTCAGCGCCGAGGAGGTGCTCGACAAGATCACCCCACGCACCCGTCTCTTGATCATCAACAGTCCGGCCAACCCGACGGGCGGTGTCGTGCCGCGGCACGAGCTCGATCGGCTTGTCGTCGGGCTCGAGCGCCATCCGCAGGTCGCCGTGCTCAGCGACGAGATCTATGGCGAGATCCTTTACGACGGCGCCGAGCACACGAGCCTCCTCGGCTACCCCTCGATCCGCGATCGCGTAATCCTGCTCGACGGGTGGAGCAAGACCTACGCGATGACCGGCTGGCGGCTCGGCTATGGGATCTGGCCAAAGGCTCTACTCGGCTCGGCCGAGCGCCTCGCGATCAACTGTCATTCCTGCGTCAACGCTTCCGCACAGTTCGCCGGTATTGCGGCGCTGGAGGGCCCGCGTGAGCCGGTCCGCCGCATGGTGGCTGCCTTTGCCGAGCGCCGTGAGATGATCGTCGCGGCGCTGAATGGCCTACCCGGCTTTCGCTGCGCGCGGCCGGGCGGCGCCTTCTACACTTTCCCCAACGTGACGGGGACCGGGTTCGACGCCCGCACCCTGCAAGGCAAGCTGCTCGAAGAAACCGGTGTGGCGACGGTAGCCGGTACGAGCTTTGGCGCGTTCGGCGAAGGGTATTTGCGTTTTTCCTATGCCAACAGCCGCGAGGCGATCGCGGAGGCCATCGAGCGAATCCGCGAGCTTCTCGGCAATCTGCCGGCCAGAGATATGGCCAGGTGAATAAAAATTAGGCAGACCGCTATCGTTGCGCGATGATCTCCGCCATCGCGCAACAGGGTGGCATGGGTTATGCTCGGCGGAGAGCCGAGGCCGGTGCCTCGGGCTGAGAGAGATGAGAATTCGATGAAGAAGATCGAGGCGATCATCAAACCCTTTAAGCTCGACGAGGTGAAGGAGGCGCTTCACGAGGTCGGCATCAAGGGTATCACCGTCACCGAGGCCAAGGGTTTCGGTCGCCAGAAAGGCCACACGGAACTCTATCGCGGGGCCGAGTATGTGGTCGACTTTCTGCCGAAGGTGAAGATCGAGGTCGTAATGGAAGAGGCGCTGGTCGAGCGCGCGGTCGAGGCTATCCAGCAGGCCGCGCATACCGGCCGAATCGGAGACGGCAAGATCTTTGTCACGACGATCGACGAGGCGATCCGCATTCGTACCGGCGAGCGCGGCCCAGACGCGATCTAGCCGCGGCCGCCGTCGCCGAGACCGTGTGCTAGAAACAACACATATCCGCCCGACGCCGTTGAGCCGGCTCCTGCCGGACGTAACCTACATCCCGTAATAGGGGAGTATTGATGACCTACCACTGTACGACGCCCGAGGATGTCTTGAAGGCGATCAAGGACGACAAGATCGCGATGGTCGATCTGCGGTTCACCGATCTTCCCGGTCTGTGGCAGCACTTCAGTGTGCCGCCGAGCGCGCTCGACCGCGACAGTTTTGAGGACGGGGTCGGGTTCGACGGCTCGTCGATCCGCGGGTTTCAGGAGATCCAGGAAAGCGACATGCTGGTCATTCCCGACCCGAGCTCGGCGTTCCTCGATCCGTTCACCGAGGCGCCGACCCTGGTGCTGATATGCACCATCCGCGATCCCGTGACCGGGCAGAGCTATAGCCGCGACGCGCGGCACATCGCCCAGAAGGCCGAGGCTTATCTGAAGCAGACGCGGATCGGCGACACCGCCTATTTCGGGCCCGAGCTCGAGCATTTCGTGTTCAACGAGGTGCGCTACGACCAGAGCACCAATTACGGCTATTACGAGATCGACGCGGTCGAGGCGAACTGGAGTGCGGCACGGCGCGAAGGCCCGGGTCAGGGTCACATCCTGCGCCCCAAGGAGGGCTATTTCCCGGTGCCGCCGGCCGATGTGCTGCAGGACGCGCGCACCGAGATGGTGACGACCCTGGAGGCGCTCGGCATCCCGATCGAGGCGCACCACCACGAGGTCGCCACCGGCGGCCAGGGCGAGATCGACATGCGTTTTGCGCCGCTGACGCGGATGGCCGACAACGTGATGATCTACAAATACGTGGTCAAGAACGTGGCGCGCAAACGCGGCATGACCGCGACCTTCATGCCAAAGCCGCTGTTTGGCGACAACGGCTCGGGGATGCACGTCCATTCGAGCATCTGGCAGGGCGAGCGGCCATTGTTTGCCGGCGACGGCT
>Ga0306920_100012995_pt1 | contig 11327 bp, 10 predicted proteins | sample flu12Cox44000170_FD_204666 | JGI IMG/M metagenome (GOLD analysis project Ga0306920, IMG submission 204666) | Lab enrichment of tropical soil microbial communities from Luquillo Experimental Forest, Puerto Rico - flux4day.12C.oxic.44.000.170 (v2)... | ecosystem: Environmental > Terrestrial >...
CAACGCGGTGTGCACGTTCACCGTGGATGGCCGCGAGCTGCTCGCTAGCGGCGGCGACGACCGGACGGTGCGGCTGTGGGACCCGCAGACCGGTCAGCAGCACGCCGTCCTGGAAGGCCACCAGGGCGGGGTCAGGGCGGTGTGCGCGTTCACCGTCAGCGGCCGCCCCCTGCTCGCCAGCGGCGGCGAAACGGTCCGGCTGTGGGACCCGCAGACCGGTCAGCAGCACGCCGTCCTGGAAGGCCACCAAGACTGGGTCAACGCGGTGTGCGCGATCACCGTCAGCGGCCGCGAGCTGCTCGCCAGCGGCGGCGACGACGAAACGGTGCGGCTGTGGGACCCGCAGACCGGCCAGCAGCACGCCGTCCTGGAAGGCCACCAGGGCGGGGTCAGGGCGGTGTGCGCGATCACCGTCAGCGGCCGCGAGCTGCTCGCCAGCGGCGGCGACGACGAAACGGTGCGGCTATGGCACCCGCAGACCGGCGCTTGCATCCTAACTGTGCCGATCCACTACCAAGTCCTGGGGGCGGCATCCGTGCCCGATTCACTCGCCATCGGCCTCGACACAGGGATACTCGTGATCAAACTGAATCCTGCGGCCTTACCAGCCATACTTTAAGCACCTGTGCCGTCTCAGTTCCGTCTCACACCCCCAGTTCCAAGCCATTGACCGCCGGCCCACGAGCTGGCCGTCCGACGTGGTCAAGGACACGCGCGGCCGGTGGCGGACGGCGGTGTGTAGATCCCTTTGCTTTGGGCGATGGGTGCTGGTGCTCTGGCCGGCTTGCCCGTCGGCTGGCTGTAGGCGCGCGGAGCCCACCCGATGATCGTGTAGTCCAGGCTGCGGCTTTCTGCGAGCTCCGCGAACCGCTGGCGCTGGCCGGCCTGGGGCTTCGAACATGGGCTGCAGCGACCTATCGGCGCACTCGATGAATGGTACGCACGCCAACTCGACGGCGCTTTGGTATTCGGAGGTCAGGGTGCCGGGGGAAGACCCAGCCACGGTCACCACCACTCACAACGGGCGCCACTGCCTACATGCGGCCACCCGCGCCCGTATCGCCCCGGATGGCCCAGCAGCAGCGGGCCCCCGGTCGTGACACACTCCCGCACCGCTGAGGACCTGTCGCTACGCCGGCAAACATCCCCATCGCGATCCAATCGAATGGCCCATCAAGATCTACGGGGACGCGTACCTCAGTGGTCATGCATCGCTCCTATTCAGCAGGTGGTCGTACCTGGCTAGGGTGGGCGCGGAGCGGTAGCGGGCGCGAACGCCGATCGGGATCGCCGGGGCGGCCTGGCCCCTCAGGTATGGAATCGCATTAGCTAATTCTTAGTCAATGGCCTCGCGTCACCACTTAGCTACGTCAAGGAATGGATCCGCACACTGCCACTGTGCTTTCTCTGAGCAATTCCAACTAGGTCGCGGTCGCTCTCTGCCAACAGCAACCGACTGCCAGCTGACCAGGGAAAGCTGGGTTGACCGCTAAAGTGCGCCAGAGCTTCATCCAGCACAACCGCATTGCACAGCGCCGTCCTCCAGCGCTTATTGAACTGAGCAAATTCCTCGAGCGTTAGTGAAGCTCGACCTTGCCTCGCAATCGGCCGCAACCTAATAAATAGGTCGGTCAGCTCTTGAGCCTGAGCCGCCAAGTCCAGTAGAACGTTTGCGCTTTCCGTGGTGCTAGCCAATAGCGGTGACCAGCGCGCAATCAGGGCCCTAAAGCGAAAGGTAAACTCACGAAGTATGTCATGTGTCAACGACACCCATTGACGGTCGTTGGTCAATATAGTCAGGCGTGCTGTAAGATCAGGGAGGGATGCCGTTCCACTTCGTACTTCTGATTCGTCGACTTCAGGCAAGCCGTTCCGTTGCAGGGCCCGTTTTATTCCCGCAATTTTGGCGAAAGCAATCGAAAAATCAAGGTCGGCTGTATATTCACCGCCATTAACAAGAAACCACATAGTACGCCATTGACTGAGCGGGCCCCTGCCTGCAGCATCAGACGCGACGGCTGCCACCAGCGCGATATGTCGATCATTTCTTTTGCGCAAGTAGCGTTCGACCACGGAGATCCCCAGGACGACGAACAGCGCGCTAGAGTATAGGTTGGCTAGCAGTGAATGCGACGACCAGAAATTGCTAAGCACGCCGAGTGGCCAGTCGCTAGCCACGCTAATCAACAATAGACTCGCCGAAACAAGAGCCAGAAGGCGAAATGATCCGACAAATGTACTCGCCGCCTTCAGGAAACGAAACACGTGGGTCCAGATCCGCCTAGCAGCAATACGCAACATGACCAGCGCCTTTGACGATTATGGAGGGTTAAAGACAACACTCAAACGACGTCCCAGGATATGCGTTAGATAGATCGGTAAGCGCATCAGCCATTCGATTCAACCCCGTCCTCCGTCAACTCTTGGAGATAAGCTAGTGCGACCCCAGCCATGCCGAGATCCGGAGAGCGTGAAATAACAATTTGGAGCTTTGACGCGGCGAGCTCGGTTTCACCAAGGCTCGCATGCGCTTTCGCAGCCAATACATGTGCCCCGATGCGAAATGTGTTAGAGCGGGTAATCGACTGCAATGCGCGATCTATTACCTGACGGTAGTCTCGGGAGAGGTATGCTATCGTTGCGAGACATTCTTCTGCGTCTGCTACTTCAGCCAAACGCTGGCTTGCCGCTTGGTGAACCGAAGTTGTGGTGTCCTTCTCTTCTACGATCGCTAGCAGAATTCTGCGGGCTTCATCATACTCTTGATCCAGAATTGAACTCCAAGCAGTATTAATCCATTCGGTGCTCTCGCTAGTCATGAAGCACCGCGCAGGAGGGATGTTGGTCCGCGGGTGTCAATCATAGAGTGGTCCTTCCTGTTCTTTAATGAGCGGATCTGGAGCGACGTTCCTCGGCACCGGGTCGCACACCCTATGTCCTGCGATGAGCATGACATAGGGTGTGCCTCCACTCCGCGGCGACGCGGCCGCGAGCTTCTGCGGCCAGACATGCACGACGCGTGTCTACCTAGCCAAGCAGCCTCGCCTACACAGCCGCATCGCCCGCATGAGAGCGTCCTACAAGAACATCCTACAAGCTTCTTAGGACGCGGATACCGATCTGACGACCATAACCTGAAGTTTCTGCCCGATATCGGGCAGGTTATCCGCCCAGTGGGGCGCCCTGTGCTACCGTGACTTGGGTGGCAGGTGACACGTTCGAAGACCTCGTAGACCACCTCGAGCATACGACGTCGCTCGATCAGGGAGAGGCTTCGCGGGTTGTGGCAGAGGTTCTCGGTTACTTTGCGGAGGATGTGGTGACCTTTATTCGGCGTCGGCATGCGGAGCTTAGAGACCAAGGCCTAAAAAACGAGGAAGTCTTCGCAACGGTTAGCGCAGAGCTTCCGTGGCGCCGGTTTGCTCCGTCACAGCTGTCAATGAGGCAATTGCGGCGAATTATCTACGGTTAGGAGAGGATTGCGGATGTGCGGGATCGTGGGCTACGTGGGTCCGCAGGACGCGTCTTCAGTCCTTCTTAATGGGCTCGCAAGACTCGAGTATCGCGGATATGACTCGGCAGGACTTGCGGTGATCAAGAAGTCTGGTCTCGCCGTCCATAAAGTTAATGGACGTGTCGCTGAGCTAGCCGCTAGCTTGCCGAGTCGGTTCAAGGGATCGCCGGGAGTCGGACATACGCGCTGGGCCAGTCATGGTGAACCTACTACTGAAAACGCGCATCCGCACACAGGCATGAGCGGCCGCATAGCGGTTGTTCACAACGGAATTATTGAGAATGCGGACGAGTTGCGGGCAAAGCTAGTAGCAAATGGAACAGAGTACACCTCACAGACCGACACTGAGACTATAGCGCACCTCGTCGCCGACGCCCTTTCTTCCGGCGCTACCACTCTCGAAGAAGCGGTGCGGATCGCTCTCCACCAAGTGGTCGGCACCTATGGGCTGGCCGTACTAGATGCCCAATACCCCGACCGGATTGTCGTCGCTCGAAACGGCAGCGCCGTGCTTCTTGGAATCGGCGATAAGGAAATGTTCGTCGCCTCAGACGTTGCAGCATTGATCGGATATACCAGCAAGGTCGTATATCTCGATGACGGGGAACTCGCTTCGATCACTGCAAGGACCTACCGAACCTTCACTCTAGATGACCGATCTACTACAAAGAGTCCATCGACGATCGACTGGGATGTCGTCGGAGCCGAGATCGGTGATCATTCGCATTACCTGATAAAGGAAATCAAAGAACAGCCTTATGCCATTAGGCGTGCACTGAGCGGTCGCATTGATGCCCGATTCAACACCGCTCACCTAGGCGGTCTTAATCTAACGGTGCGCGAGGCTCGGGGATTTCGCGGCGTCAAGATCCTGGCATGTGGTTCGGCGCGCCTCGCGGGGGAGTACGGGGCGCAACTTATAGAGAACTTGGCGCGAATTCCAGCAACAGCGGAGGCGGCGTCGGAATTCCGCTATCGCAACCCGGTTGTAGAACAGGATACGCTGTACATTGCGGTGAGCCAATCCGGTGAAACCATCGACACCCTCCTAGCCGTCCAAGAGTTGCAACGCAAGGGGGGGCGCGTAATCGGAATTGTGAATGTCGTCGGTTCGGTAATCGCCCGAGAGGTCGATGGGGGCATCTACAATCACGCAGGGCCTGAGATATCAGTTGCTGCCACCAAATCAGTCACATCGACTCTCACCATATTCGCATTGCTTGGCCTCTATATGGGGCGGATCCGTGACCTTTCCCCTGCCGAGGGTAAGCGCATTATCTCCGGACTTAATGCGCTGCCCGACCAAATCACCAAGGTTCTTGAATTGTCTGATGCGGTCGCCGATGCGGCTGAAGATATCTCACACAGTTCCAGTGTGCTGTTCGTCGGCCGACGTCGCGGGTGGCCAGTGGCGCGGGAGGGGGCACAGAAACTCAAGGAGATTTCCTATATTCACGCAGAAGCGTATCCTGCAGCAGAATTGAAACACGGTCCACTTGCCCTCATCAGCCCTCAACTGCCCACGGTTGCCGTGGTGCCTGATGATGAATTGCTCGACAAGAACACGTCCACGCTCTCGGAGATTCGGGCCCGTCGAGGACCCGTCATAGCGGTCGCGCATCGCGAGCTTCCTGGAGAACTCGCCGATCGGACTATAGTTGTGCCGCGGAACGAGCCGGAACTTGATCCCGTCCTACTTTCCATTCCACTGCAACTGCTCGCTTACCATACGGCTGTGAAGTTGGGGCGAGATGTCGATAAGCCACGTAATCTGGCAAAGACGATTACAGTGGAGTAAACGGTCAGCCGGAACATGGCGGGACGTTGCTGGTGCAGCGGCTTCGAGTTTCCCGATCGCTTGATTCGGCGGCCATCTCTTCCCGGCGAAGCGCAGTGGCATCGACCTCGCAACCGGCTTACGGTAATCGTCGGTGACTTCGAGCAGTGCGAATGGCTAGCTTCCTATGAGTAGCTCATCCATGATCTCGGCGCCTGTCGTGATCACCGGCCGCAGTTCCCTGCGGTACACCATCTCGGTCGTCCGGGTAGAGGCGTGCCCGGCCATCCGGGCGATCTCCTCGATGCTGACCCTGTGATGGCTCATGAGGCTGACAAAGGAAGTCCGCAGCTCGCGTGGCGTCCAGCTGCCCCCGATTCCCGATTCCCTGCATACTCGCTTGAACATCTTCCGGCCGTTCGCCGCGTCCAGGGCGGCGCCGAGTTGGGTCGTGAAGACCAACTCTTCGTGGTGCCAGTCGTCCCCGGCCGCACGGCGCTCGTTAGCCTGGCTCTCCCGCCACTCGCGGAGCGCCGCCGCCGCCATCTGGGGAAGCGCCAGCGTGCAGCGCGAACGTTCGGTCTTCGTCTCGCCATGCGCACGCACCGATCGCCACACGGCCACGTGAGGCGGAAGGGGAGGGCTGGTGTCCGGATCGCCGTCAAGATCCACATGCTGCCAGCCCAGCGCCCGGACTTCCTCGGTGCGGATTCCGACCAGCAGGCTCAGCACGATGTAGGCATACATCAGGCTGGCCGGCCGGCGGACGTCCTTAAGTCCCGGATGGAGCTCGATCACAGGCAGGCTCTTAGCGGTGGTGATGACCGCTATGGCCTGCTCCAAGGTCAGGGACTTTGACGGCCGTCCTTCCTAGCCTTTCGGAGTATCGACGAGGGCCGCGACGTTGCGGCTCACCAGATCGTCGGCTTCCGCGTGCCGGATCGTGCGCTTCAGCGCGAGGTGTCCCATGGTCACAACGGCGCTCGAGTACCCGGCGGCCATCTTGGACAGGGCCTGCCGCACGTCGGCCGCCGATAGTTGGCGGAGCTTCGGGGCACCGACAACCTCCAGGAGAGGCTCAAGAACTCGTTCTCGTTCTTCTTGATCGTCTTAGCCGAGCGGCCTTCGAGCCCTTCCCTCAGCCAGTCCTCGGCTGCTTGGCGTACGGTGTAGGCGGAGTACCCAGCTTTCGGGGTGATCCCCATGTCCACGTCCGCGTGCAGGGCCTTCAGCTTGTCCTTGACTGGGTCTTGGCCTTGCCGGCGACCTTCATCCGGATGCGCCGCTGGCCGTCGGGGGTGTATCCGAGGGACACGGCCCCGCGCCAGATGCCGGGGCAGCCATTGTGCCGTTCCGGATCGCGGCAAGTACCGCCTCAGTGCTCGAAGTGGATCGAGTCGTCACCCCACCCGCGCCGCCATGGCATGAGCTATCCCAGGTGGGGCCAAGTAGTGGGGCCATTCTCAGCAGACGCCGAGACTCTCCCAGGCGCAGCCAGACACAGAGCCCCAGGTAAATGCGCTAGTTAGTCCAGTTCGGACCTGGTCAGAATGCCGCCAGAGACCCATGGTAAGGAGAAGGTCTACGGTTCGATTCCGTAAGGGGGCTCTGCAGGTCGGAAGCCTTTTGCGGTCATGAAACTAGCTTCTTTGATCTTGGTGCAGCAGCAAAGTGTGGCAGTAGGGCTCAGCTGCCCAGCCACCGCCCGAGCCGCTTAAGCGCATCGCGGATGGCGGCTGATGGTACCTCGGTGTAGATCTCCATCGTGAGGCCAATCTTGCTGTGCCGAAGGATCTGCATGGCGATACGAGGATGAAAATCAAGACGCCCGGTGATCTTCGCGTCGACCAGGCGGATCCCCCCGACCTCGCAGTCCCCAAGTGCTTCTTTTACTAGCACTACCGACGACCTTTCGCCACGAGCGCTCTTTCCACCTGCGTACGAGGACGGCAACACCACCACAACCGGACCTTCATCGCGACCTGGTCAGCCAGGCACTTCGTAGCGGTCGTTGAGCAGATGGGGCCGCCCGCCTGGTCGCGATGACACCCGTGATCGACACCAACGCGCTTGGATATTGTTGTGCTCACGCGGACGCTTCGAGCGCTCCATCCTAGGCTGCGGAGTGTGCTGGACAACTTGACTCTGCTTTGCAGGCAAGCGATCTCAGAGAAGTTCCAACTCCCCGGCGACCCACCTCCCATCGATGAGCCATTCGGCGGCGGAGCGACCAGGTGTCTGTGCCAACCTAGGGAACTCACTCATACTGTCCATCATGGTGCTTACACCACGCTTTGGCATCCACCCGGGGCTGATCGGGCGGGCGGGCGCCGGTCTTGTTGCCTGTGATCATGACAGGCAGGCGCCAGTGCCGACGGCATGACACCACCAAGCTCTTCTAGGCAGGGCATCCGCCGCAAGCGAGCGCGTTGATGGTATGAAAATGCCATGACTAGCACGGCGGACTGGATCAGTGACCGTCACAAGACTGCCATAGGGCGCCCGGCACTATCTATGCCCGCTCGGCAAGCCCTGCTCGATGGCGTGCTGCGGCCCGAACGGAGCGTGCTGGACTATGGCAGTGGCCGAGGCGACGACGTGGCCCGACTCCGTCATCTCGGGATAACGGTCACAGGATGGGAGCCTCATCACGGCGAGGGTCATCCGAGCGAGCCACAGGACGTTGTCACATTGACCTACGTGATCAACGTCATCGAGGATCCGGCCGAACGCCAGGCGGTGCTCCACGACGCCTGGCGCCTCGCAGAACGCTGCCTCGTGGTGAGTACTCGTCTCGCCTGGGAGCGCAAGCAGGTGACCGGGACTCTGGTCGCCGACGGCACACTCACGAGGAGAAACACGTTCCAGCGACTCTTTAGCCCAGCGGAGCTGCGCAACTTTGTAGAGAGCATCACAGGCGTCCGTGCTATTTCGCCTGTGCCAGGGGTGGTGTACGCCTTCCGACATGACACTGACCGGCTCGCTTATCTAGCTCGACGAGCTTCCCCCGAACAGGTATGGCAAGAAGGTAACGATACGCAGTCCGCCATTGCCTCGGTAGTGGATTTTCTTGAGCGACGCGGCCGGATGCCAGCAGTAGAAGAGACCCCCGACGCGCTTCTGCTGCTGCTCAGAAACGTAACAGGCCGTCAACTAACCCGCCTAGCCACCGAAGCTGCTGACCCTCAGCGGATTGCCGAAGGGCGCAAGCAATCCATTCTTAACGTCCTGCTCCTTCTAGGAATTGAGGTCTTCAACGGCCGCAGCAGGCTACACGCACTGCCTCTCCCCACCCAAGCAGATGTTCGGGCCTTTTTCGATTCATATAAGGACGCTTGTCGCCGGGCTGACCGACTTCTTCTGAAGCTCCGCGATGATACATACTTGCGCAATGTTATGCGGAACAGTGTGGGCAAGATGACTCCCACAGCTATCTACATACACCGCCGCGGAGTCTTGCATATGCCGGTGTTGCTAAAGCTCTATGAACACTGTGGATCCGTCGCAGTTGGCCGACCAGTGGACTGGGATCTGATCAAGCTGGCCCACGAAGGCAGGTCAGTATCCTGGCTTGGATATCCAGACTTCGACCGGGACCCGCATCCGCGTCTTGCCTGGTCGTACAACGTAGACATGCGTACTTTGGAGGGAACCTACCGATCCTATATCGGAATCGAAAATCGGCCGCTGCTTCACCGTAAGCACGAGTTTCTGTGGTCCGAAGATCCCGATATGCCAAAGTACCTGCGTCTCACTAACCAGGAGGTCCGAGCAGGGCTTTACAAGGAACCTCATCTGATCGGCAATGAACGCGGTTGGGATGCAGCCCTAAGGGCAGCTGGAGTTCGACTTCGCGGGCATCGGCTTGTGCGTGATAAGCAGGCACCCTCGGTTCCGGAAGTCCAGTCGTAATCTCGATATCTATAATATGACTGGGGCAGGCCATGCAGGGCAAGATGGTCTTCGAATTGCCAAATACTCGCAATTCTACTACCTCCAGTAAGTGGACCGCGTGCAGCGCGACCGACGACCTGTTCAAAGAGGATAGGCGACGAAATCTTGCCTTGGATAATTACATCGGTTACGGCAGGGCAATCATATCCGAGCGCTAGGAGATGTTGGTTAACAAGCACCTGGATCATGCCAGTGGCAAAGGATGCTATTCTTGATCGTCGCTCATTGGCAGACAAGTCTCCACTGACCCAGCCAGCTTTCACGTCACGCCTCTGGAGCGTCAACGCCAAGGCCTGAGCAGCAGCGACAGAGGAAGTAAAGACGAGAACCCGGCTTCCACGACGCGCGAGGTATCGGCATGCGCGCAGTATGACTCTCAAACGTTCGACATCATCCAACGAAAGCGGGTCCCGACGGCTCAGACGGCGGAAACGAAGCTGAGAGAGCACTCCTTGGCGCTGCAGTTCTTCCACTGGATGTGGTCCAAGGAGCTGGCTCGTCAGCAAGCGACCTTGAAAGAGTTCGATTAGCGTATCCGTTTCGTCATCGGCCACACGGCCAGGTGTGGCCGATAGACCGACCACTGTTCGCACGCCAGATCTCGTGCGTAGTGCATCCACAGCGGCGCGGAATGTCGGTGCCGCCATTTGATGCGCTTCATCAAATATCAGCGCTTGCCAGTCGCCAAGAGGTCGTCTGCGTTTGGCCTTAGAGGCAACTGCTTGTGGGGTTGTGAGCCATAGGTCTGTATCGCTTGCCGGCTCGCTCGCTAGGCTGACCTGTATGTCAGGTGCGGCCCCTGTCAGCCGCCAGAGCTGAACGGAAGTAGTAAGTGCCTGGTCGAGCAACTCATAGGTGGGCGCAAGCCAGCAGACCCGTAGGTCGCCAATTACTCTTCTTCCTTCTAGCACCGCAGCAATTGCGGTGCGGGTCTTACCTGCACCTGTGGGAAGCGATAGAAGTGCTGTGCCGCTGGATTGAAGCAGGTGCACCATTCGTGACATCAAGTCTGCTTGATAGTCGAAAAAGGAAGGGCGTTCCGCATTCCTCACAAGAGACACCGTGCGTGCGCGACGTTCTAGCCCGGTATCTTCACCCTCCTCCGCTGCGGACTCGTTTTCAGTTAGATCATCTAGCAGAGAGTCTGGCACTTCTGGATCAAGCGCCCGAAGAAGCTGCAATACCTCACGACTAGGTTGCATCCCCTGACTCAGCAATCTTCTCCCACAGCATCCGCAGCCGAATCTCGACTTCCTGCATGCGCTCGCGAGACGTTCCGGAGGTGCCAAGCCGAGCATTGATGATCCGGCCCGCCACGCTAGCATCGTTCGTCATGAGGTGCTTCACTGCCATACGCATTCGCCTGATGAACGTTGATGACGTAGGCACGACGTCTTGCAGGTCTACCCACAGAGCGGAGAAGTCCAGCGTTGAGCCGCTTGACCTGCGCAATGTCACCATAGTGGCGGCCAAGAAGATCCAGTCGCTAGCCCGGTTAGAGGCGCTCATGGTGAAATCGATGCCGCCCTCTGGCTTCCTGAGGCTGCCTGCCCACAGATAGTGAGAACCTGCGTCTTCAGCCCTTCCGATCATAGCGTCTTGTCTGAGAAAGTCAGGATAAACTGATAGAAGGAGATTCATGTTCCGAATGAATTCATTCATCCGGGTATCGTAACGGGCTGCGAGCTCCCGTTGAGCGTCCCAAGCTTGAGTGCCTTCTATTGCGCCTTGATCGCTCGCTTCGGGCTCCCGAATCGCGAACTCGCCTTCTTCCTCTTCTTCCTCTTCTTCTACATCGACATCAAAGTCGGGCTCCTCCTCCTCACCGCCGTACTCATCCTCTAGTTGTGCTATCTGATCTCCCGACAACTTCAGATATTCAAGGCCCCCCATAACCAAAGCTCTCTGGAAGACTACGTTGAAGGCGAGGCCGTAGTCTCTCTTCAGGCTCTCAAGAACTTCCAGGCGTTCTTCTAGCGTACGTTCACCGACTGGGTGTTCCCGAGTAGTAAGTGCCCTCAGGAAGTGCTTGTAGTCCTGGGTAGGCTTCTCTGCGAAGCGATCATTCTTCATCGCTTCCCG
>Ga0306920_100012996_pt1 | contig 11327 bp, 5 predicted proteins | sample flu12Cox44000170_FD_204666 | JGI IMG/M metagenome (GOLD analysis project Ga0306920, IMG submission 204666) | Lab enrichment of tropical soil microbial communities from Luquillo Experimental Forest, Puerto Rico - flux4day.12C.oxic.44.000.170 (v2)... | ecosystem: Environmental > Terrestrial >...
CGAACGAGAAATTACCTGGAGAATCTCGGCCGTCGCAGTCAGGTCGCGATTCCGAGCCTCTAGTTCCTTGAACAACCGCACATTCTCGATGGCGATGACGGCCTGGTCGGCGAAGGTCTGGAGTAGGGCGACCTGTCGTTCGGTGAAGGGGCGAGCCTCGATCCGACGGATATCGATGGTGCCGATCGCGACACCTTCTCGCATCAAGGGGACGCAGAGTGCCGTGCGGAAGCCCATTTGTCGCGCGAACGCACTGCCCATCGGAAACTCGTCGGTCTTGCTCTGCAAGTCGGCGACGTGGACGGTCTGCCCGTCCAACACCGTTCGGCCGGCGACCGACTCGCGGACCAGCGGGAAGGAGAACTCGCCAATCGGTCCGAATGGGACTGGCCCGTGATGCGCGACGAGACAGAGACGATTCCCGTCCCGTCGCAAGATCACCGCATCCTCGGCCGCACACACACGGGCCGCGCTCTCCGCGACCGCGTCCAGCACGGGCTGCAAGTCGGTCGGCGAGCTCGCAATGACTCTCAGGATCTCAGCGGTCGCGGTCTGGCGATCGAGCGCCTCCTTCGTCTCGTTGAACAGCCGTACGTTCTCGATGGCGATAACGGCCTGGTCGGCAAAGGTCCGCACGAGGGCTATCTGTTGCTCGCTGAACGGTTGCCGCTCGACTCGCGCCACAGCGATGCTCCCGACGGGCTGGCCGTCCCGCAGCAGCGGCACCGCCAGCAAACTTCCCCAGCCCTGTTGGCGTGCAAATTCGCGCGAGCCAGGCGGCACGTCGTCGACGGTGGCATCCGGAATGTGCACGATGCGCTGTTCCAGTGTGCTGATGCCCGTCGCCGTCTCACGCGAGGGCGGTTGCGGATAACGTTCGTTGAGCAAGGCGAGCGTCCGGGGGGTGAGGTTGTCGTGCGCCACTACGTGGAGCTGCCCGCCATCGTAGCGATACGCTACGCAGAATGTCGCGTCGCACAGTCGCACGATGCTACTCATGATGGTATTGAATACCGGCTGCACGTCGGTCGGCGACTGGCTGATGACGCGCAGAATCTCGCTCGTCGCCGTCTGCTGCTCCAGAGCCTCGGTCACTTGCGCGTGCGCTTGGGTTAACGCAAGATTCTTCTCCTGCAATTCGGTGAACAGCCGCACGTTCTCAATCGCGATGACCGCTTGGTCAGCGAAGGTCTGAATCAATGCGATATGCGTGTCGGAGAATGGCGCCACGACGTCCCGGGCGACGAGAATGGTGCCGCGCGGGACGCCTTCATGCATCATCGGGACGGCTAGAACGCTGCGGTAGCCGATCGTCGTAGCAGCCGGAAGCGTGTACTCCGGGTCCTTGCTGACGTCTGGCACATGGACGACGTCGCGCATCAAGATCGCGCGTCCGCTCAAGGCTCCCCTGCTCGGCGGTCGCGGATAAGCGTGTTTCACCGCCGCGAGTCGCTCTGGATCGACGTTGTACTGCGCTGCAAGGTGCAAGAGCTCTCCATCGAAGCGAATGACCAGGCCATTGACCGCGTCGCACAGCTGCGCCGCATTCGCAGCGATGGCATCGAACACCGGCTGAACGTCGGTGGGCGAGCTACTGATCACGCGCAGGATCTCGCTGGTCGCCGTCTGCTGCTCCAACGCCTCCTTCGTCTCATTGAACAACCGAACATTCTCGATAGCGATGACGGCCTGATCTGCGAAGGTTTTGACGAGCTCTATTTGCCGGTCAGTGAACGGGCGCACCTCAGTGCGCCGTATCGCGATCAGTCCGATGGCCTGGCCGCCGTGGAGCAGAGGAACGCTCAGAATGGTCCGAAACCCTCGGTTCCGGGCGAACTCACTGCTGATCGGGTAGTCGTGCGTCTCGGCAGCCTGCATGTCTTCGACGTGGATCGCTCGTCGCTCGCGGATGACGCGTCCGCCGATAGTCCCGTCCGCCAGCGGAAGAACGGCGTCCGGAGCAATCGGTCCTTCGTGGGCGACCAGACGCAGCACGTCACCGTCGATGCGGAAGATCGTGGCGTCGCGCGCCTCACACAGCCGAGCCGCGCTCGCCGCCATCGCTGTGAATACGGGCTGAACATCAGTGGGCGAGCTACTGATCACCTGCAGGATCTCGCTGGTCGCCGTCGGCTGTTCCAGGCTTTCAGTCACCTGTGCATGAGCTTGAGTCAACGCACGATTCTTCTCCTGCAACTCTGTGAACAGCCGCACGTTCTCGATCGCGATCACCGCCTGGTCGGCGAAGGTCTTGAGCAGTTCGATCTCTTGATCAGAGAAGAGTCCGGCGTGGGCACGAGTAACTGCGACCGCGCCGATCGGTCTGCCCCTTTGCAACAGTGGGACGGCGAGCACGCTGCGATATACCTCTTCGCGGCCGGGCCGATACTCCGAATCCTGCCTGAGATCAGGGATGTGGACGACCGCGCAGTCCAGGATTGCCCGGCTCATCGCCAATTCCCGGCCCGGACGCAGCGGCCACTGCTCTGTGAAGAACTCGGCAGTAGTGGGTGAAAGGTTGTAGCGGCTCGCAAGATGGATGAGCTCACCGTCAAATCGAGCGACCCACCCGTGAAGCCCGTCACAGAGGCGCGTGACACTCCGAGAAATCGCGTCGAAGACCGGCTGGATGTCGGTCGGTGAGCTGCTGATCACCCGCAGAATGTCGCTGGTCGCCGTCTGCTTGTCGAGTGCCGTGGTCAAGTCACGGTTACTCGTCTGAAGCTCCTTGAACAACCGCACGTTCTCAATGGCGATGACGGCCTGATCGGCGAAGGTGCGGAGCAGTGCGATCTGCTTTTCGCCGAATGGCCGGATCTCGAACCGCCGCACCCCGATGGTGCCGATGGCACGGCCTTCCCGCAGCAGCGGAACGCTGACCATGGATCGCGTTCCTTCTCGCTGCGAGATCGTGGCTCCTTCCGGGAATTCGTTCGTCTCAGCCTGAACGTCGGTGACGTGGACAAGGCGTCGTTCGATTACGGCACGCCCATTGACGGTTCCCGGAACGAGGGGAATCGGCCCGACCTCTCCCGAGCCGTGATGCGTCACGGGGCGCAGGACATCGCCCTCGACGCGATAGACCACGGCGTCGAAGGCCTCGCAGAGCCGAGCGGCGCTCTGCGCGATGGCGTCGAACACCGGCTGCACGTCGGTCGGCGAGCTGCTGATGACGCGGAGGATCTCGGCCGTGGCCGCCTGCTGCTCCTGCGCCTCGGTGAGCGCGCTGTTCCGCGCCTCCAACTCCTTGAACAGCCGCACGTTCTCGATGGCGATGACCGCTTGGTCGGCGAACGTCTTCGCCAACTCGACTTGCCGGTCGGAAAAGGGGCGGACTTCCTGTCGATAGATGATGATCACGCCGAGCAACGCGCCTTCCCGCAAAAGCGGCACTCCCAGGGTCGTTCGGATGCCTATCTCTTCTACGAAGCTGTATTCGGGATCCGCCCGGACATCGTGGATGTGGACGGTTTGCTGCTCGAGGAGAACTCGTCCCGTTACGCTATTTCGAGCGCGGCGCACGGGATGTTGAGCAAGGAAATCCAGCAACTCTGGCGGAGCATTGTAGGCGGCCGCCCAGTGGCCATCGTCGTCGACGACGCGGTAGATGAAACCTTTATCCGCGCTGCACAGCCGACAGGCGTTCTCAATGAGTGTGTCCAGCACTGGCTGAAGATCGAACGCCGAGCGGCTGATGACCTTGAGGACTTCGCTGGTCGCCGTCTGCTGCTCTTGAAGTTCACTGTTCTCGCGGGTGAGCGACGCCAGGCGGTCACGCAGAGCCGTAATTTCGGCGAGTAGGTCCGCGTTCACCTCGCGTTGAGTCATAAATCAGCCCTCAGGCGATTGTCATAAGACTCATGCTGGCACCGGGGACACTGCATGCCGCCCTCCAGGGTCGGGGTCGGTGAAGGTCACAACCGCGTAGGGAGACTAGATTGTCGGCGGGCTAGTGGTCAACTACTACGGGAGATGGAGTTGGGGCTTAGGCCCAGTTGAGAAACAGTGGGTGCCGCAGCATCCCACTGGGCATCACACGGCCATCAACGAACTCGGTGAGGTCGGCAGTGAAGGTCACTCTAGGTACGGCGCTCCCGCCACAGCCAGACTCCCAACGCGGCGAGGACGATGAAGGCCACGACGCTGACCCAGAGAGGAATGCTGATATCTCCCGCTCTCACTTCTACCCGGAGGAGAACGCGGAGCAACTGTGCGAGGGCGATCAACCAGAGGAAGATTGCGGTGACGAGCGAAGCTGGCCGGTTGTTCATCCCAACTCTCCCGAGGTGGTCATTGGAAAGCCGGTGAGGCGAGGAGTCAACGCGAGTAGGTCCTAACGTCCGGCTGATCATCGCCCCACACGTACAACTGATCCACATACGCTCATCATCCACCTCGGAGTCGATCTCGCCACAGCGTTCGTGTTCGAGGTAGAAGGCGTACAGGCGGCTGAGGAGGGAGTGGGGGTCGAGATCGAGCATCGCCGGCACGGTTGCATCAGGGCCGTGTGGAGTCAATGCGCAGTTCAGAGAGCTCCCTGCTAGCATAATACTGACAGGCGTCAGCGCTGAGGCAGACTGTCAGCGGCACTTTCAGCTCGTCGAAAAGATCGAAGAACCGCGATGCGGCCACCGCCCGGCCACTGCAAGGACGTGCGATCTGCGATCGGAGAATATCGCGGTGGTTCCATGTGGAGTCCGCATAGCCGAATCCCTGCGGACGATGAGCGCTCCCTACCCAGCGGTCTCCCTTGTGAATGGTGGTAACAGAGGACGCGCCGCTTAAGCTTTCGATTCAGGGTTTTCGATTTGTTTCCGTTCGTTTTGAAGGCTGCGCCGTTACCGGTGGTTACCCGGGCTGTCCCACGAAATGACCGAGGCGATTTTCTGCATCACCCGGTTTACTAAAGCCTCGCTCAATCAGCGTCTTGATTCGTTTTTGCGTCGCTGGGCGTACCATCGAAACGACGCACGCATCCCACCCGGATTCGATTTCGATATCAGGCGGCAAACTCGCGACGTTAACGAGGCGTTTGGTGTCCTGGATGGTTTGTTTGTCGAAGGAGGCAATCCGGGTGGCAAGCGCATCGACAAATCCGTCAAGGTCAGCATCGGGCAATGCCCGATTCACGTAGCCGTAGAGCTCGGCCAGATCGCCTCGGATGTCGTCCGCACTTAGAATTACCTCCAGAGCGCGTCCTCTTCCCATGAGGCGCGACAGTCGCGCCATGGGTCCGCCGCCAGGCACCAGACCGGCACCCACTTCAAACTGCGACAGGATAGCTTTTTCACGACTCGCAAAACGCATGTCGCAGGCCAGGGCAAGCTCACTTCCCATTCCGGTTGCTCGCCCACGAATCAAGGCGATCGATACAACAGGTGCGCGAGTGAGGCGCACCAGCATCTCGGGCCATGGATGCAACCCGGTGGGTCCAGGAGGGAGACGTGTCAGCTCTTGCAGATTTGCCAAGAAGTCTAAGTGAATCAGGAAGAAACCTTCAACCGCACTGTCAAAAACTACCACCTTAACCTGCTCGTCACTTTCGAGCGCGGTGATGATCTCGTTCACTTGCGGAAGCGTCTCTGGACCGAAGATGTTGAGCGGCGGATGGTCAAACGTGACTCTCCAGTAGGCTGGCGAGCGCCGGGTCACGTGTATCTCAGCAGCTTTTGCTGGCACGTCACTTGGGCTCTTCATTTTTCGGTCTCCTTCGTTGTTCGGGCAATTCTTTCGCCACGTTCGTTAAGGTACCTTGTGCTTTGCCGGCTCTCCGCTGAGGTAGGCCTCCCTCTTTTCTCCCGGGAGGAAAACTGCCTGCATCGGTCGTCCACCGCGGTCTGCCTGGACCCAGCCTTCTTCAGTCTTGTCCACCGTGCGAGCCCAAATTCCTACCTCGCTAGTCCCAAGAACCGCGTTGGGCAATTCCATTACGATGCTGCAAACATCTTTGTCTGCGAAGAAGTCGTCCCCTGTGAACTGCATGTGATTGAAATTGCCGTTCACATCGAAAAAGAAAGAATCGCTGCGCCAACCGAAGAAAAAACGGTATTCGCCGGATTTCGTCACCTGAGCTTCTCTTCCAGGTGAAACCGGCGCTTTCTCGATGATCACTTCTCCGTCGTCTCCAAAGCCAGCAGCTCGTTTACCTTGAATACGGCGCACTGTCGCGTTCTGCTTCCCATCTCTGGAAGACGCGAACTGCATAGTGTAACTGAGATCGGCAACGGCATTACCGTCCGTGTCGATCTTGAGTTCGTACAGCGCTCCAGGCGCGAATGGCTCCTTCGTCGTCGGCTCTCCCGAGTCCAACTTGAAAGACGGATGTACATTGAGGATGATTACGGACTTGGTGGTGTCTCCTGGTTTGGTGAACGCGTAGAGATCGGTCATATCCAAGCGGGCATCTCCGCGCGGAAAGCCGAAGTTGGGACCTGATGCGTGATGCGACATCCGGATTCTCCTCCTCCTTTGCTACTTCACAGCTCGGCGAAGGCCGACACCATCTCCGCGACCATCTGGGAGTTCTGGTGTGGGCGAGATGATCTGGATGCTGGATACAGCTATCATCAACAGGGGGAAGCCCAGGAGGAGGAGAAGAGATCAACACCCTGACCAGCCCACCCACGACACCTTAGTCCACCACAAAGGCCCACTATCCCAGTTCATTCAACGCCTCCCGCAGCGCCGCCGCGTCAGTGATCAGGCATAGCAAAAGAACATCAGCCGACCGTGCTTACGATCACGACGGCCTGCTCATCCCCGCCTCCGCCTGCCGCAGCCAGTACGTCATCCCCATCTCGCGGTACATCGTCGTCCCGGTGGTGAGGTGCTCCTGCGCCTGCTCGCACTTGCCCGGGCGCCGGCAGAGCTTGCCGAGGCCGGCTGGATCCCCATACTTCGACCAAGTCTTTCTTTAACCTAGACAAGGGTGTTTAGCTGTGACCTGCTCGAGCCAGTGGTCCATGCCCATGCTGGCGAACATATCGGCTGCCAGCGAAAGGTATTCACGCGCGTGGTCGGACGCACCCGCCCGCTGCGAGACATGGCCAAGGGTCAGCCGTCCCCGCGCGATGAGTGGGCGCGCGCCGAGGATATTCGCCAGCGATATAGCCTGCAGGGCCGCCGAGCGCGCAGCCTCCAGGTCAGGACACTCGTCGGCCGCATGGCCTGCGGCCAGGATGAGCAAAGCTTCGGCCTCGACCGCACGTTGACCTTGCTCTCGCGCCGCATATAGAGCTTGGTCGACTGTCGCCATCCCGTGGGCGACTCGACCGGCTCGCCGGTTGGCATCGCCCAGCCAGGTGAGGTTCAGGGCTTGCCAGGCCCGGTACTGGATCGATTCGGCGTACGCGGCGCCATCCTCCAGCATCGCCACTGCTTCGTCATGGCGTCCGGCCAGGCTCAGGACGCGGCCCAGGAAGATCTCGCCCAGTACGCGCAGCACGGCAAAGCCACCCGTACGAGCTATGTCGACCGCCCGCGCGAGCCACTGCAAGGCGTGGGGGACGTCTCCACGGACGACATGCGGAAAACCCGCCCCCTGTACGGCGACCGCGACACTATAAGGATGAGCAGCGGCCTCGGCCACGCGAAGAGCATCCGCAGTCATGGCTAGGCCCCCGCCGAAGTCTCCGAGACACGCCAGACCATATCCCAGCCACGTGCGGCTGATGACCCCTGGGAGCGCAGGCATGCCCAGGCGCTGAAACTGGAGGTCGCCGTCCAGGATCTCACCAGTTCGTCGATAGACTTCAACGCCGCGATGATAGTCCCCAGCGAACATGCAGGTGAGGCCCAGATGGTAGTTCGCCACCACTTCGAGGGGCGGATCATCAAGCGCGCGGGCGATCTCGAGAGCCCGTTCGCCGGCCGTCAGGCTGGGCTCATGTTGTCCGAGCCACCAGAAGCAGCGATTCGCGTAGGAAAGCACGCGGACAAGCCGGGGCTTGTCGTCGAGAACGACGGCGAGACGCTCGGCCTCGGTGACGAGCTCGAGCATACGGGGAAGGTCGCCGAGCGCGTTGAGGACGTCGAGCAATGCGAGTCGAATGTCGACACCCTGTTCCAGCGTTTCCCGGCGCTCCGGCAGATGCCCCAGTGCCTCCCTCGCTTGTTCGAGCGCAACCAGCGCTTCGCGGTACGCGCAGCGGCTGGCGGCGTTGCCTCCCGCCTCTCGCCCATAGAGGAGCGCCTTGTTCCACAGTTCGCCGCGGAAGGCGTGGCCCGCCAGCCGGTCGACGTGCTCAGGAAGTCGGCTCGACCACAGCTCCTCGATGGCGCTGACGATGCGCGCATGAAGGGCGCGACGCTGGCCCTGCAGGAGACTCGCATAGGCAACCTCGAGCGTCAGCGCGTGCCTGAACGTGTACTCGAGATCAGGAAATAGCGCCGCCTCATAAAGGAACTCGGTACTCTGCAGACGGGTAAGCCCGGCACGGAGCGCTTCCTCGTCAGCGTCCGTGATCGCGCGGAGCAGCGCGAAAGGGACGTCCTTGCCGATCGCGGCGGCCGATTGCAGCAAACGCTTGTCTTCCTGGGGCAGCCGATCGATGCGCGCGGCCAGAACCGCCTGCACGGTCGCAGGGACCTGAACGTGACCGGGCGTGCCCGTAGGACGGTACCGACCGCGCTCACCGATGAGAGTGCCGGTTTCTACGAGCGTGCGCACACTCTCCTCGAGGAAGAACGGATTGCCTTCCGTCCGCTCGACCAAGAGCCGCTTGATCGGCTCGAGCTTCGCATCGTCGCCGAGGAGCACGCTGAGCAGCGCGTCCGCGCTCTCAGGCGGCAAGGGATCGATCCGGAGTTGGGCATAGTAAGTTTTATTGCCCCAGTTGTGTGAATACTCGAGTCGGTAGTTCACGAGCAGGAGGATGCGGGCTATTGGCAGGCTTTCGATGATCCCGCCAAGCAGCGTCTCGGTCTCGCCGTCGACCCAATGTAGGTCCTCAACGATGAGGAGGAGCGGCTGAACTCGGCTTTCCCGAACCAAGAGGCGACGGACGGCGTCCATCGTTTGCTGGCGACGTTGTGGTGGATCGAGTGCCTGCCACGCCGGTTCGTCCGGTGGCGCGCCGAGGAGTGATAGAAGGGCGGATAGGCACGGCTCCAAGGCGCGGTCGAGGGCGAGAACTTTGCCTGTGACCTTCTCGTTGATCGTACGAATGTCATCCTGGTCGCTGAGTTGAAAGTAGCCTCTCAGGAGAGCGATCACCGGCTGATACGGGATCGCCTTTCCGTAGGAGACTGAGCTCGTCTCCAGGACGAGCCAGTCCCGAGGAGCCGAGCCAAGCGCGCCGGTCCCTCGGGTGCCTGGGTGTCGGACGGAGTATGTGAGCTCCCAGAACAGACGCGACTTTCCGACCCCAGGCTCTCCGGCCACGGCGATGACCTGGCCGTGCCCGTCGCGCGTGCGTGTGAGCGCGCGGGTCAGGGCTTCGAGTTCCCTGTCACGTCCGATGAGGCGCGTGAGTCCCCGAGCGGCGGCCACCTGAAACCGTGACCGGACCGATCCCGTTCCCGTCAACTCGAAGGCTTCCACCGGCGCATCGAGCCCCTTCACGCGCACCGCTCCAAGGGCCCTCGTCTCGATAAGCCCCTCGGCCAAGCGGAGTGTCTCGGCGGTCAGGAGCGCCGAGCCCGGCTTGGCGATCTGTTCCATACGAGCTGCCAGGTGGGTGGTCTGCCCGACGGCGGTGTAGTCCATTCGGAGATCGTTGCCGATCGCTCGCACGACGACCTCACCGGAGTTTAGTCCGATGCGAATCTGTAGGGGAATGCCGGCGGAGCGCTGGAGCTCGTCCCCGTAGCGGCCGATGCGCTCCTGCATACGAAGGGCGGCGTAGCACGCTCGCACCGCGTGATCCTCGTGGGCGAGGGGCGCCCCGAAGAGCGCCATGATTCCGTCGCCCATGACCTGGTTGACCGTGCCTTCGTAGCGATGAACGGCCTCCATCATGTGCTCGAGGACGGGGTCGAGCATCTGGCGGGCTTCTTCGGGATCGCGCTCAGCAAGTAACTCCATCGAGCCCTTGAGATCGGCGAAGAGCACGGTGACCTGCTTACGCTCGCCCTCGAGCGCAATACGCGAGGTCAGGATTCGCTCGGCGAGATGTCGAGGTGTGTAGGCGTCTGGAGATCCAGCGGCGGCAGCCCGAGCGAGCCCTCGTGTGTCTCCGTCGAGGAGCTGACCGCACCCGCCACAAAACGTCTGCGCTGGCGCGTTCGTGCCGCCGCACGCTCGGCAGATGAGGGCGAGCCTGGCTCCGCAGTTCCCGCAGAATCTCTGGCCGGCTGGGCTTTCATGACCGCACTGCGGGCACTTCACGCGAGGAAGCCTAGTCGGTCCATCTGAGAAGGTCAAATGCACGAACCGGTGCGCGCGAACCGGTGCGTTGACATGGTCCTCCCGTCATTGCTAGCGTTCCACCGGCGAGCGATGACTACGGCCCGGGCGGAGCGCGACCTTCGATGCGAATTGTGGACGTCACCGTGTCGGGGTCCAGCGCGAAGGGAGACTACATATGGCTTACGCTCTTGAAGGCCAGCTCTTGGAGGTCTGCACCTGCAAGATCCTGTGCCCATGCTGGGTCGGCGAGGCGCCCGATGGGGACGGCACGTGCCAGTCAATCAACTCCTGGCATGTTGAGAAGGGCGAGATCAACGGCGTTGACGTGTCTGGCTTGACGATCGCCGGCGTCAATCACATTCCGGGACCGGTGCTGCAAGGCGGCTGGAGGGTTGTATATTTCGTCGACGCTCGCGCGACGCCGGCGCAGCACGACGCGCTGGTCCGGGTGTGGACCGGCAGGCTCGGCGGTCCGGTGGCCGATCTGACAAGTCTGTACGGTGAGGTCGTCGCGGTGGAGAAAGCGCCCATCGATTTTCAAGTCGTTTCGGGAAAAGGGACCCTTCGGATCGGCACCGCCTTCGCCGCGGAGATGGCGCCGTTTCAAGGTGCAACGGGTAAGCCGACGACCCTGTATGACACGGCCTTCTCGACCATCCCGGGCGCGCCCGCCTATGTGAGCAAGGCCACGTATTACCGGGCCACTGAACCTCGTCTGGGCATCAACGTCGACCTCAAGGGCCACAACGCGATCCAGGGCAAGTTCCGCTTCGACGGATAGCCCGTGACAGGTGAGGCGGGCTTATTCGCGGCTCGCGATCAACGAGCCCTTGCGATCCTGCTCGCCATTGTTAGCGGGCTCGCATGGTTCGCGCTCTGGTGCTGGGGACAGTCGCCGTACGTTCACTACGTCCATCACACGCACCCGCAGGTTGGACCCGCGTCGGGGGCGATGCTCGCCCTCGTCTTTCTCGCCGGC
>Ga0306920_100012998_pt1 | contig 11326 bp, 8 predicted proteins | sample flu12Cox44000170_FD_204666 | JGI IMG/M metagenome (GOLD analysis project Ga0306920, IMG submission 204666) | Lab enrichment of tropical soil microbial communities from Luquillo Experimental Forest, Puerto Rico - flux4day.12C.oxic.44.000.170 (v2)... | ecosystem: Environmental > Terrestrial >...
TAGTGGCCGATGCCGGAGTTGACCAGGGCCGGGGAGAACCCGTAGACCGCCCCGCCCAGGGCCGCCGCGCCGGTGCTGGCCCCCCAGCGGCGCAGCACCCAGAACAGGCTGGCGGCCGAGCCGGCGAAGCCCAGCGTGAGCACGATCGTGAGGCTGACCTGCGGGCCGGCCAGCAGCGTCACCGGGGTCAGCACTATCCCGGGGAGCAGGAAGGCCGTCTGCCACATCAGGTTGACCCCGCGCGGCGCACCCATCGCGGTCGTGACCAGGGCCGGCAGGTGCCCGTGCGCGATCGCCGTCGCGGCGTAGCGCATGTACCAGGCGAACAGGTCGACGTCGTGCGGGTCGCCGGCCTGCGCGCGTCCCGCCGGGTCCATCCACAGCCGCAAGGTCAGCACCATCGCGCCCAGCAGGTAACAGCCCAGGACCAGCCACTGCGCCCCGGGCCTGGCGCGATCAGGCTGACGTTCGGCGACCGGCGGCCTGGCCGTCGAGGGCACGGCGCTCACCGGCTCGCCTCCGGTCGCCGGCGGCCGTCGAGCGAAATACAGCAGTTACCGTACGTCAGATCCTCGCGGTCGAACGCCAGGTCGAGGTACCTGGCTTGAAGTGAACTCTTCTTCCTCCTCGTGGCTAACCACTTGCTCTGAGCCGCCAGGCGAGCACGCCGCCGCCCCCGAAGCCCGGCGGGCCCAACACCCCGGTCAGGAACCGCCCGAGCCGCGAGCCCGCGGCGGTGACCGCGATGACCGCGGCCGGCCGCCAGTAGGCCAGCGCCGAGCGCACCAGCGCGGCGGATGAGTGACCGACACGCGCCTTTCCTGACCACAGCTGGTTGAGGTACTCGGCGGCGGGCTCGGGCGGCCCGATGGCGCTGAAGATCGCCTCTCCGGTCGGGCTCGGGCCGAGGAAGTAGCCGCCGATCATCGAGCCGGGCTCGCCGGTATCCGCCTGCCACCGCATGACCTCGGTGTGCCATATCAGCGTGAGGGGGACGACGAGCACGGGCGCGTCCGGCGCGAGCCGCAGCCGGGCGAAGGCCGCCTGCCAGCCGGCCGGGACCGGCGGGACCGCTGCGGCCTGGTATGGCAGCGGAATGAGCGGTACCAGAGCCAGCACTACGACCGCGACGGGGAGGCCTCGGAGCCAGGGCCGGTCCCGCGGTACGGCGGCGCGCGCGCGGTCCACCGAGAACGCGAGCACGGCCCCGGCCGCGCCCGCGCCGAGCAGGCAGAACCGGCCCGGTATCACCTGGGTCAGGCCGGGCAGGCCCTGAATCCAGTGGTACGGCAGGAACGACCCCGACAAGCGGAAGCCGCGGATCAGCTGGGGACCGCCGCCAAGGCTGCACAGCTCGAGCACGGCGCAGGTCACCGCCGCCGCGCGGACCTTCGGATCCCGCCAGAAGCAGGCCGCGGCGGCCACGAGGACGACGATCAGCGGCCAGCCCAGGTAGGAGAGGACTTCCGGGAGGCCGAGGATGAAGCTCGCGACGAAGGCCGCGCTGGACTTGGTGTGGAAAAGCAGGTTGCCGGAGGGGTCCACGAAATAGGCGAGCTTGTTCGACCAGGAGCCGCGCAGCGTGCCGTGCTCGTGCATCGGGCCGCGGAACTGCACCCACAGCGCGTAGCCGCTGATCAGCAGCGTGACGGCGGCTCCGGTCAGCAAGCCGAGCGCGGTGTCCCGGACCCGGCCGGGCACCGCGCGCGGATGGCCGAGCGCGAGCGCCGCCACCAGCGCCGCCGCGGCCACGGCCGTGTAGACCAGCAACTCCTCCCCGGTGAAGATCTGCGCGGCGGCCAGCAGGCCGAGCCAGGCGCCGTCGCGCACGGCGTGGCCCCGGCCGGTGACGATCCGCAGCACCATGTGGATGATCAGCGGTGGCAGCACCGCCACGATCAGCTGGTAGTGACCGGTACCCGAGTTGATCATGGCCGGGGAGAACCCGTAGACCGCGCCGCCCAGCGCGGCGCCGGTGATGCTGGCCCCCCACCGGCGCAGCACCCAGAACAGGCTCGCCGCCGAGCCGGCCATGCTCAGCGTCAGCACGATCGTGAGGCTGACCTGCGGGCCGGCCAGCAGCGTCACCGGGGCCAGCAGAATCCCCGGCAGCAGGACGGACGTCTGCCACATCATGTTGACGCCGTGCGGGGCGTTCAAGGCGGTCGTGACCAGGGCCGGCAGGTGCCCGTGCGCGACCGCCGTCGCCGAGTAACGCAGGAACCAGGCGAACAGGTTGACGTCCTGGAGGTCGCCGGCCTGCACGCGTCCCGCGGGGTCGGCCCATAGCCGCCAGGTCACCGCCACCGCGCCGAGCAGGTAGCAGCACAGGACCAGCCACCGCGCCCCGGGCCAGGAACGGGGCGGCGGCGGGCGCTCAGCGACCGGCCGCGGCGCGACCGCCGTGGGAATGGCGCTCACTTGTCTCCGTTCGCGAACTTTGGGACAGTAGCTAAGGTCATACCAGATTTGCCGGATCTTGTGGCCGGGATCCCCGCCGTGAAACCGGCTCCCGCCGGGCCCGGCATGATGAGGGCATGACCATGCCCGAATCCGCTCCCCCGTCCGCGGCCGACCTGCTGGCCATGATTCCCTACGCGGCCACCCTCGGCATCGCCCTGGATGAGGTCACGCCGCAGCGGACCCGCGGCCGCCTGCGCTGGTCACCGGGGCTCTGCACCACGGGCGGGGTAATGAACGGAGGAGCAATCATATCGCTGGCCGATAACATCGGCGCCCTCTGCGCGTTCCTCAACCTGCCGGCCGGCGCGAACACCGCCACCGTGGATTCCGCGACGAACTTCTTCCGCGGCGTCCGGGAGGGCACGCTGCACGCCACCGCCCGGCCGCTGCACGTGGGCCGCTCGTTCATCGTGGTGCGGACCGACCTGACCGACGACCAGGACCGGCAGGTCGGGCAGACCACGCAGACGCAAGCGGTCATCACCCCCCGGCCGGCCGGGTGACCGGCCCTGGGCGCGCCGGTCCCACGCCCGGGCGAGCAGCCCCCGGACCCGGCCCGGGCTGGACACCCGGCCCGCCCGCCCCTACCCTTGACTGTATGGTCAGTCAAGCCGCGTTCCCTGCCGCCCCCGTCGACCCGGCTGCCCTGGCGCGGTCGCTGCAGCCCTTTGGCGAGTCCGTGATGCTGCCCCGGGCCGCCTACGTGGATCCGGCCGTCTTCGCCTGGGAGCAGAAGCATTTCTTCGGCTCGGGCTGGACCTGCGTCGGGTTCAGCTCACAGCTGGCCCAGCCCGGTGACCAGCGGGCCGAACCGGCCGGCGACGGCAGCGTGCTGCTCACCCGGGACGAGGACGGAACGCTGCACGCCTTCGCCAACACCTGCCGCCACCGCGGCCATGAACTGCTGCCGTGCGGCACGGCGGAACAGCGCAACTCGATCATCTGCCCGTACCACTCCTGGACCTACGAGCTGTCCGGCGGGCTGCGCTTCGCCCAGGGGTTCAAGGGCCGGGCCGGCTTCGACTCGTCGGCCTGGGGGCTGGCCGAGCTGCCCGTGACCGAATGGCACGGGCTGATCTTCGCCGACGGCTCCGGCCAGGCCGCGCCGGTGGCCGACGTGCTGGCCGCGCTCGAAGAGGTCGTCACGCCCTACGAGCCCGAGCGGCTGGTCATCGCCGGGCGGCATACCTACGACGCCGCGGCCAACTGGAAGATCCTCACCGAGAACTACCAGGAGTGCTACCACTGCCCGGCGATCCACCCTGAGTTTTGCCGGGTCAGCCCGCCCAAGAGCGGCGCGAACTACCCGGCGCAGAACGCCTGGGTCGGCGGCTGGATGGACCTGCGGGACGGCATGGACACCATGTCCCTGGACGGCATCAGCCTCGGGACCCCGCTGCGCGGGCTGGACGCCCAGGGCCTGCGCACCGTGATCTACGTGAGCATCTTCCCGAACGTGCTACTGAGCCTGCATCCCGACTACGTGATGACGCACCGCCTGGTGCCGCTGGCCGTGGACCGGACCATGATCGAGTGCACCTGGGCCTTTGCCCCCGAGGCGGTGGACCGGCCCGGCTTCGACCCCGGCTACGCGGTCGAGTTGTGGGACCTCACCAACCGGCAGGACTGGGCCGCCTGTGAGTCCGTGCAGCGCGGGCTCAGCTCGCCGCACGCGCGCCCCGGGCCGCTGTCACCGGATGAGGACGCGGTGTACCAGTTCGTGACCATGGTGGCCCGCGGCTACCTCGGCCAGTCGGTCTGGGACCCCGCGGCGAAGGCGCACGCCGTCGGCTAGGCCGCGCGCCGGCCGATCACGGAAGAGACCAGCGGGCGGCGCTGTTGAGGCAGGCACATGCCTCCCCCGACAGCGAAGGAACTCCTCACGTGAGCGTGTACGACTTTCCCGTGAACACCCTGGCCGGGCAGCCCGGGTCGCTCGCCGACCTGTCCGGCCAGACGCTGCTCGTGGTCAACGTGGCCTCCCGGTGCGGCCTGACGCCGCAGTACGAGGGGCTGGAGCGGCTGCACGAGCGACTGCACGACCGCGGGTTCTCGGTGGTCGGCTTCCCGTGCAACCAGTTCGGCGGCCAGGAGCCGGGCACGGCCGAGGAGATCGGCACGTTCTGCTCGGTCACCTACGGCGTGACGTTCCCGATGTTCGAGAAGATCGAGGTCAACGGCCCGGGCCGGCACCCCATCTACGCCGAGCTGACCGCGGTGCCGGACGCTGACGGCCAGGCCGGCGACATCCAGTGGAACTTCGAGAAGTTCCTGGTCGGCCCCGACGGGACGATCCTGCGGCGGTTCCGGCCGCGCACGGATCCCGAGGACCCGAAGCTGGTGGCCGCGATCGAGGCCGCCCTGCCCTGACGGGTCGGCCGGGGGATTAGCCTGCCGCGGCCTTCAGGCCAGGGCTCCCGGGCCGCGCTTGACCATCTGGCCGGCGATGATCGCGCGCTGGATCTCGCTGGTGCCCTCCCAGATCCGCTCCACCCGCAGCTCGCGGAAGAACCGCTCGGCCACGTTCTCCCGCATGTAGCCGCGGCCGCCGAACACCTGGACCGCCCGGTCGGCCACCCGGCCCGCCATCTCCGAGGCGTAGAGCTTGGCCATCGAGCACTGGGCGTGCTGCACCTTGAGGTCGGCCCCGGCGTCGATGGCACGCGCGGTCTCGTAGGTCAGCGACCGGGCCGCGAACAGCTCGGTCAGGCTGTCGGCGAGCATCGCCTGGATCTGGCCCAGCTCGCTGATCGGCCTGCCCTGGACCCGCCGCGAGACCGCGAAGCCGGTCATCTCGGCGGTCAGCCGGTCGGCCGCGCCGAGGCAGCGCGCCGCGACCATCAGCCGCTCGAACCGGAACCACTCGTACGCGAAGCTCATCCCGTCGCCCTCGGCCCCGACCAGGTGCGAGGCCGGCACCCGGACGTCGGTGAACGCAACGATCGGGTGGTGATGGCTGATCGTGTGCGAGTACGCGGGCGTGCGTACCACCCGGACGCCGGGGCTGGGCAGATCGACCAGGAACATGGCGTGCTCGCCGTGGTGGGCGCCGCCGGCCAGCTTGCCCTGGAAGAAGGCGAAGTCGGCCGAGTTGTAGGACGTCACGTGCCACTTCTCGCCGTTCAGCAGGTAGCCGTCGCCGTCCCGGCGCGCGGTCGCCTCGATCGCGTCCACGTCCGAGCCCGCGCCCTCCTCGGTGATCGCGTAGCACTCTTCCCGCTCGCCCCGGATCGCCGGCCGCACGAACCGCTCGATCTGGTACGGCGTGGCCACGGCGGTCAGCCAGGACGGGGGAGTGGAACACGCCCAGGCGAGCGCGTTGGTGACCCGGCCGACCTGCTCCTGGATGAGAACCTGCTGCAGCGAGCTGCACCCCCCGCCGCCGAGCTCGCGCGGCATGTTGGCGGCGGCGAGCCCGAGCTCCCTGGCCCGCTCGGCGTGGGCGGCGGTGACCTCCTTGGGCAGCTCGCCGTCGCTGCCTTCCGCCTCCACCTCGAACGGGATCAGCTCGTCGGCGAAGGTCCGGGCGTTCGCCTGGATCCGCAGGTCCTCGTCTGACAAGCCGTATTTCCTGCTCGCCTCCGGGGCGCTTGTACCCACCGTCTTCCTTCCTCGCGCTGTGCTTGCCCGCTCGCCGGTCGGGGCGCCCTTAGGCGCCGTCTTCCCTCCTCGCTCGGTCGCAAGCTCCCTCGCTCGTCAGTCCAGACGCCGCCGCGCCCCTCCCGCTCGCTCGGGCGCTCGTTCCCCGCGCGCTCGCTCCCCGCCCAGCTCCAGATCTTGACTGAACGTTCAGTCTAGGCAAGAATCAGGCGCGTGCCAATGCTTGCGGACGACCATCCCGACACCTCCGACGCTGTGGTCGTCGGCGGCGGAACCGTCGGCGCGTGGTGTGCCTATTTCCTGCGCCGCAGCGGTCTTGACCGGGTGACCCTGCTGGAGAAGCGGACGCTCGGCCAGGGCGCGAGCAGCCGCGCCGCGGGGATCGTCCGCACCCAGGGCGGCACCAGCTGGGCGGTCCGGCTCGGCGAGTGGTCCCGCCGGTTCTACCTGGGCCAGCGCGAGGAGCTCGGCGTCGACTCCGGGTTCACCCCGCAGGGCTACCTGCTGCCGTGCTTCACCGAGGACGATGTCGCGGCTGCGCGAGACCGGATGGCGATGCAGAACTCGCTGGGCCTCTCGGTCCGCTGGCTCGACCCGGACGAGGTGGACCGGCTCAACCCGACGCTGGCACCGGGCCTGACCCGGGGCGGCACGTTCTGCGCCGAAGACGGGTACCTCGCCCCGCCCCGCAACGTGACCGCCTACGCGGTGGCGCTGGCCGTGACCGGGGTCGCCGTCCGCGAGCACACGGCCTTCACCGGCGTGGTCACCCGCGGGGACCGGGTCACCGGGGTGCAGACCAGCCAGGGCCAGATCTCCAGCCCGCTCGTGGTGCTCACCGGCGGGCCCGAACTGGCCGAGGTCGGCCGCGTGGCCGGGGTCAGGGTCCCGGCCGGCGGCGTGCGGCACCAGGTGGCGGTCACCGAACCGCACCCGGACCTGGATCCGTCCCGGCTGCCGATGGTCTTCGACCTGGCCGCGGGCCTGTACTGGCGTCCCGAGGAAAAGGGCCTGCTGTTCGGGATGAGCAACCCGGATGAGCGGCCCGGCCCGGCGGCCCGGGTGGACGAGGAGTACCTGGCCCGCATGCGCGGGCGCCTGGCCGAGCTGGTCCCGGTCACCCGCGGGCTCGGCCTGCGCCGGGTCTGGGCGGCCACCATCGACTACACCCCCGACCACCTGCCGATCATCGGGCCCGTGCCGGCCAGGGATGGGGCCCGCAGTGGGCTGACGGTGGCCAGCGCCGGCGGCGCCGGGATGATGTGGGGGCCGGCCGTGGCCCGGGCCGCGGCGGATGTCGCCCTGACCGGCCGCTCCGACGTGGTGGACACCGAGCCGCTGGGACTGGACCGGTTCGACGACGAGGGCCACAGCCGCCTGGCCACCGACCCGATCGCGCTGCCGTTCCCGTCCCAGGCGCCGCAGGCGACGGACCGGCTGAGCGTCTCCTGACCCCAGGCGACCCGCCCTGACCCGCAGAGAGGACAGCGAGATGACCGACACCGCGCCGCAGACGCCCTTCCTGGCCGACGCCGTGAGCGCCGAGCTCGAGGACTGGGGCCCGCTGGAAGAGGCGACCGGCGAGCCGATGCAGACCTCCGGCCGCACCCTGTGGCAGGACGGCGAGCAGGAGATCGGGGTCTGGGAGTGCACCCCGGGCCCGTCCTACTGGAAGCTGGAGACCAACGAGTTCGTGCACATCGTGTCCGGCCGGATGATGGTGACCCCGGACGATGGCCCGCCGCAGGAGATCGGCTCCGGCAACACCGCGGTGTTCCCGCGCGGCTGGGCGGGTACCTGGCAGATCCACGAGACGATCCGCAAGCTCTACGTCATCTTCTGACCGGCGCTGCGGCGCGGGACCCGAGCCGTAATAAGGGCCGATCGCGCCGGCGAAGGCGGAAAGGCCAGGTCCACCGGGGGCCGGGCCGCGCCCGGCGGGGTGGCCGGGCCTGGCCGCCGGAGCCGGGTCCGAGATCATCACCGCGTTCTCGCCGGGCCACGGGGACCGCGGGGAGACCGCCAGCAGGACGCCCGTCGGCCTGGTCGTGGTGCGCGACCTGGTGAGAGGTGACGGCGGCCTGGCCGGAAAGCCCGGGATGGCCGCCGCCTGCGCGGGGACCAGGCACGGACCGCTGCAGGCGGCAGCGACCGGGACCTGGCCGGGCGCCTGCGGCGAGGCGCCCGGCGGGAGAGCAGGCGGGCGCGATCCGCAGGCCGCCCCGGTGAGCGCGACCGCCCGTGGCCCGATGGCTAACTGCCGTTCTCCCGCGCACAGCGCTACGACCGCCTCTCCGACAACCTCGGTCACAGCAACAACGGAAATGGCGCCCGCGGGGTTCAGTGCCGGGATTCAGCGCGGGAGCGCGAGCACGTCCACGGCGACCGCGCCGCCCGGGCCGCAGATCAGCGGGTTCACGTCGAGCGCCGCCAGCTGGCCGCCCAGCTCGGCCGCGACCGCGGAGACGCCCACGATCGCGCGGACGACCGCCGCGAGGTCGGCGGGCGGCGCGCCCCTGGCCCCGGCCAGCAGGCGGGCGACGCGCAGCCCGGCGACCATCTGCCGGGCCGTGCGCTCGTCCACCGGTGGCAGGGCGACCGCTCGGTCGGCGAGCAGTTCCACCAGCACCCCGCCGGCCCCGACCACGATCAGCGGGCCGAGGTCCGGGTCGCGGGCGATGCCCACCGCCAGCTCGGTTCCGGCCGGCACGCTCTCGCAGACCAGCACCCGCGGGCCGAGCCGGGCCGACAGGCTGGCATACGCGCGAGCGAGCTCCGCGCGGTCGCGCAGGCCGAGCAGCACGCCGCCAGCGTCGGACTTGTGCGTGACGGTCGGGTCGGCGGTCTTGAGCACGACCGGGTAGCCGATCTGCTTCGCCGCCGCCAGCACGCCGTCGGCGTCGCTGGCCTCCCACGCGGCGGCCGTGACGATCCCGTACTCGCGCAGCAGGTCCAGCCACGGCGCGCCGCCCGTGAGGCCGGCGGCCAGCAGGTCGGCGCCGCGGTCGCGGCGAGCGCAGGCGGCGCCCGGCCCGGGCGAGACGGTGCCGGGCAACACGGTGCCGGACGAGACATGGCCGGGCGAGACGGTGCCCGGGGCGCGCTCGGCGTGGTCGAGCAGGTGGCGCAGGGCGAGCAGGCCGGTGCGCAGCCCTTCGAGCACCGGTATCCCGTGCTGCCGCAGCCGGGTGGCCTGGTCCGGGTCCACGGCGCTGGCCAGGTTGCCCAGCACGACCAGGGGCTTGGTGGTTTGAGCCGCCGCGTCCAGCGCGGCCAGCGGGTAGGACTCGTCCCCGTCCAGTTCGCGGACCAGGTCGATGGCGAGCGCGACCGCGTCCACCGACGGATCGCCGGCCAGGGTGATCAGCGAGCTGGCGAACAGCCCCCGGGTGTTCGCCCCGGTGCCCCACACGTCGAGCGGGTTGGCCGGCGTCAGGCCCGGGTCCAGGATCTCCGCCAGCCGGGCCGCGGTCGTCTCGCCGATCGCCGCGAACGGCACGCCGATGTCCTCGGCCAGGTCAGCGGCGTGCGCGCGCTCCAGCCCGGAGTCATGCACGCTCGCCAGGCCCCGGCCGGTGCCCGCGCCGGGCCGGGTCCGGGCGATGCGGCGGCCGATCGCGAACAGCTCCAGGGTGTCGGTGAGCTCCGCGAGGTCGCCGACCCGGTGCACGCCGTAAGCGCGGGCCAGCGCCTCCCAGCTCCCGTCCCCCGCGGCCAGCGCGCCGGAGTGCGCCGCCACCATGGCCCGCCCGCCGGCCGAGCGGCCCGCGGCGAGCAGGACGACCGGCAGGTCACGGGCCGCGGCGACGGCGAGGACCCGGCGGAGCTGGCCGGGATCCCGGATGGCCTCGAGGACCAGGGCGAGGACCCGCGTCTCCGGCAGCCCGAGCGCGTAGTCCAGGTAGGACGCCGCCGCGGTGACCAGTTCCTGGCCGGAGGAGACCGCGACCGTGTAGCCGACGCCGCGGCGGGCCCGCAGCATTGTGGAGAACACCGAGCCAGAGTGGGTGACCAGCGCGACGGGGCCCGCGGGCGGCGCCTCGGGCTCGGCGTAGCCGATCGCGCGCAGCCCGCGGGTCACGTTCACGAAGCCCATGCACCCGGCGCCGCACAGCTGCAGGCCGGCCGACCGGGCCACGGCGGCCAGCCGCTCGCGTAGCCCCGGCCGGCCCGCCGGCGGCTGGTCCTCGTGGGCGTTGCCGAAGATCACCGCCGACCGGTCGCCGCGCCGGGCGGCCAGCGTCAGCTGCTGCTCGAGCGCGGCGTCGGGCACGCCGAGCAGGACCAGGTCCACCGGGTCGTCCAGGTCGGCCAGCGACGGAACGCACCGCCGCTCGGCGATCTCGGCGTACCTGGGATTGACCAGGTGGATCTCGGGCCGGGACGGGCTCCTGGTCACCTCGGCGACCATCCGCTGCCCGAACGTGCCCGGCCGCGGCGACGCGCCGACCAGCGCGATGCTGCGCGCCTCCAGCATCGGCGCCAGGGTGGGCGGCGGGGCGGGAGCGGGCGAGACCGCCCGTGGCGAATCTTGATCTGTGGTCATGACCGCCGGGTCAGCTTGCGGAGCTGCCCGGCCCGGCGCGCCGCCTTCTTGTCCGCGATCGCGGCGCTGGCCGCCTGCCAGCCGGGGATGCCGCAGACGCCGCCGCCCGCATGCGTGGCGGAGCTGCCGTAGTACAGTCCCGTGACCGGGGTGCGGTAGTCCGCGTAGCCGGGCGCCGGCCGCATGTGGAACAGCTGCTCCAGGGATAGCTCGCCATGGAAGATGTTGCCGCCGACCAGGCCGTACTCGTGCTCCATCTGGTAGGGGCCGACGATGTCGCGGTGCAGGATCGAGGCCTTGAGGTTGGGCGCGAGCTCGTTGTAGCAGTCGATCATCCGGTCCGCGTAGGCCTCGAGCTCCTCGGTGTGCGGCTCGGTGTTCCAGTCGTCCGGTACCCACTGGGTGAACAGCGACATGATGTGGGTGCCCTCGGGGGTCAGCGTCTTGTCGAACGCGGTGGGGATCACGCCGTCGCTGAACGGGCGCGCGGCCGGCCGCCCTTCGCGGGCGTCCTGGAACGCGCGCTCGATGTACTCCATGGTGGGCGCCATCTCGACCGAGCCCGTGTGGTGCTCCTGCAGGTTCGAGCCGGGGTCGGCGGTGAAGTCGGGCAGCTCGGCCAGGGCCAGGTTGATCTTCACCACGCCGCTGCGGGACTTCCAGTGCTGGATGTCGCGGGCGAAATCGTCCGGCAGGTTGTCCGCGCCCACGTGCTCG